>Ga0207647_10002557_pt1 | contig 13759 bp, 6 predicted proteins | sample KBSCornC2_FD_184295 | JGI IMG/M metagenome (GOLD analysis project Ga0207647, IMG submission 184295) | Corn rhizosphere microbial communities from Kellogg Biological Station, Michigan, USA - C2 (SPAdes) (version 2) | ecosystem: Host-associated > Plants > Roots > Rhizosphere ...
TCGCCGTCGATCACGGCATCGGCGGCCTGTACGTCACCCGCATCCTGGACCAGGCGGCTTGCTTTCGCGGTTACCCCAAGGCGGTGCGCACCGACAACGGACCCGAGTTCACTTCACGCGCGTTCATCGCCTGGACCCAACGGCACGGCATTCGGCACCTGCTGATCCAGCCCGGCAAGCCGATGCAGAACGGCTACATCGAAAGCTTCAACGGCAAGTTCCGCGACGAGTGCCTCAACGATCACTGGTTCACGTCGCTGCAACAGGCACGCGAGGTCATCGCCAACTGGCGCATCGACTACAACGAAGTCCGAACGCACAGCAGCTGCGGCCGCATTCCGCCCGCCCAGTTCGCCGCCAACCATCGACAACAAGAGGCAAAAGCCAAGAGCAAAATCGAAACACCGATGCAGTAACCTTCAATCCACGGACTTCCTACTTATCCGTGGTACGCCGATTGGGGGCAGGTCAAACCAGCAACCAGCATGGCCGAAAAGCTCAAGGCAAGCCGATTATGTTCACCGGATTGACGAGGAGTCTCTTACGGGAGTAGTTAGGGCGAAAAGTATGCTTTAACGGTGCGCCACCGATACAAGTAGTACCAGGCGAGCCCCACGACCACCAAGCCTGGCAAAGCGTACACCGACATACCGAACGCAAGAGGTGCCGCCACAAAAACAAACGTAAGAAAGGCAACACAGGAAACCCGAGCATATTGCCACTTGGTTGCGAGCGCCCAAGCAACAACAGGCCCAAAGATACCAGTGAGTGACGCCAGTGGGCCGGCGCCGCTACTCCACCATTGCTGGAACGTGACAGAGTGCCCTTGTATGGCAAAAGAGTTACTAGGTATTAGCGACATTGCGAGCAACAGGAAGCAAAAGGCAGCCCAAGCAGTGAGAAACTTAAGAAGAACCGGCATGGAGTTGAAATTAGTCCACACGTCTAAGCCCTAACTACAAGTCGATTTCAAAGTGGAGCATAACTCCGCCGCATAAGCCGGTCCGCACATGACTCGTCGCCGGAACATTCCTACTCGAATCCACGGCTTGCACCGCCCGCGCCGCCTAATCACGCCGCCTAATCCAGCCGTCTTTCCCCCGTCGCGCCGGCTGGCGCGACCGATCTTCCCACCGGTTGTCGGCAGGTGCAAGGAACTTGGGCGAGCGGAAGATGCCTGCCGCGCAAGAGCGCAGGTTTCACCGCTACATAGCCGCAAGCGTGCGGCGGGCGCGCAGCGTCAGCCCTGCTTCGCCGGCAGGATCTTCCAGTCGAAGTGGTAGTCCCACTTGTCGTAATAGAGATTGCCGCCATCCCATTCGACTTCGCCGCGCTGGGAGTCGACGGTGTCGGAGCGGAAGTGCTGTTTGGCTGGCACGAAATCGCGCGAGAAATCGTCGTTGAAGGCGATGCGGAAGTTGTCGAGGCCGCCGAGGTAGAACCACTTCAACGCCGGATCATCCGAAGCGAGCCGGCCGTAGGTGACGTCCACCGGAACCCAGCCATAAGGCGCCAGATAAATTTCGGCCCAGTCATGGATGTTGTCGTATTTGCCGTCCGTGAACGTCCAGCCCGATTGCCAGCGTGCCGGGATGCCGTTCATGCGCATCAGCGTGATCAGTAGCAAAGTCTGTTCGCCGCAATCGCCATGGCCCGCGTGCAGGGTGTAGGCACTGATGTCCGGGATGGTGGAATATTCGCGCGCGCCGGCCCAGGGGATTTCATCCACCGCCGCGTAGATGCGCCGCGCGATTTCGTAGGGATTCGTCGCGTCGCCCACCACCTGATTCGAGAACACGCGCAGCGGTTCGCTGAACACCACGTGCGGCGCGCGCTCGGCCACGTAGGGCGCAAGCTCGGGCGTGATCTTCTCCGGCTGCACCTTCGCCGGGTCGATCGGGTGGTATTGCGCGTACAGCGTGACTTCGTAGGAGATCTTGAATATCGTCGGTTTGCCGGCTTGTGCGGTCTGCTCCAGGTACACGGTGCGTTGCATCGCCGACTCCGGTGCGATTTGGTGCGCGGCCGGCTGGCTGGAAAGGAACACGATGTTTTCCTGCTGCCCCTTGTCGGCGCGTGGATACGGAACCCACGCGCGCACGGTCTTGCCTGCGGGCACGGCATCGGCATCGACGGTCAGGGTTTGCGTCACCCTCACCCGTTGCGGCAGCACACTGGTTTTGCCGGTGGCACGCGCTTCCGCAATGACCTTGCGATCGAAATCGATGTAGTTGTCGTTGACTTCCTTCGGCAGCCCGCTGGTGACGAAATCGGTGCCGCCTTTCTGCCTTGCCGTCGCCGCGGCGCTCAAGTGGAACAAATTGGACGGCGCACGGTTGAAGTACAGGCGCTGGCCATCGATGTCCATGTGTTCGAAGAGGCCGTGCGCATCCCAATCCGCGAATTCGGCATCGGTGAGATCGGGAATCCGTTTGCGGACCTTGGCCTCGACCTGATCGGCGCTGAGGCTGAAATCCAGCCGCATGCGCTGCATGCGTTCGTGCTGGAATTCGAATGCGCGCCGCGCGTCCGGCGACAAATCCTGCTGCTTCAGTGCCGCATCGATGCGGGCCCCGGCCGCCTTGAATTGGCCGGCGGTGATCAGTTCGGTCGCGGCGGCCAACTCATGATTGCCAGGAACAACGGGCGGAATGCCCGAAGCCATGCCCACCACCGGAAACGCGAGCGATAACATCAACGCAAGTAATGTGGCACATCGAAACGCAGGCGGGAAATCCTGACTTTGATCGCCTTCCCGAAATCGCGGAGCGATATCCGGGATCCAGTGACTTTGCACACTCATCCATTGCCAGAAAGACACCGGATTACTCGCGCCATCCTTGGCGCTCGCGCTGCGCGCCGCCCGCGGCGTTCGCGTTTGCAATCCTGCAAACGCAGTCCCGCTTTCGCGGGAATGACGAAGAAACAGTTTCGCCAAACCTGCCCCGACCCCGCACCCGGGTTCTTTCATGATCCGCTCCCCACCGGCTTCGCCGCCAGCAACGGCTTCAGGTAATCGGCCTTGCCCTGCTCGCGTACGAGGTGCGGGTACTTGAGTCCGCCGTTGTAATCCACGGTGCAGGTTTTGACGGCGCCATCACTGCGCACCTGGATCTTCAGCGGCTGTTTGCTCTTTTGCGCCGCGGCGACCGCATCGTGCAGCACCTGCGCGCTCCAGGCATGGCCGTCGACGGAAACGAGCTTCATGCCGGGTGCGAGCCCAGCCTTGAACGAAGGCCCCTGCCACAATACGTCTTCGACCCGGCCATCCGTGGACAGGAACATCCCGACGGAAAACATCGCGTTGATGCCGTGGCCTTCCAATTCACCCATGCCGACATTTTCCAGCGCGCTTTCGTAGGCAGATGGTTTGTCGGTGTAGATCAGTTTCCATCCGCTGGCTTCGATGCCGGACAGCAGCGGCACCTGATCGCCCGTGCCGTCCACCCAGGTGTGCAGGAACGTCGCCCAATCATAAGGCTGGACCTTGTCGAGCGCCTTCACGACATCATCGAAGTCGTAGGTGTGCGTAACGAAACTGCCGTTGTCGACGCCGAAGAATGCGCGCGCGAAATCATCGATATCGCGCTTGCCGTGGCTCAAATCGCGAATCTTCATGTCGACGGCCAGCCACAGCAGTTCGCCTTCGCGATAGAAATCGTTCTGGCGGCGCCAGTTCGCCCATGCTTCGGGCGCGCCGTAATCCACCGCGATGGTGGTGTCGATGAGCGGCCGCCATCCGCGGCCGGTGCGGTGCTCCATCACCGCGGCGCGGTACGCCAACGCATCGCGCCAGGTTTCGGGTGACCACAGGCCGCTGCGCGCGGCCAGCGTATCGCCCAGATATACCGTCAGCCCTTCGTACACCCACAGCAGTTTCGGTTTCTCGGGTTGCTCGAAATCGGGCCGCCAAAGGCCGGCTGGACGCATGAACTTGCCGTTCCACGAATGCGTGTATTCGTGCGGCAGCAGCGAGCCGTCGAGCATGAAATGCGCGGGGTCGGCGAACATCTTCGAACCTCCGCGTGCCTTGTCGTCGCTCGATTGGTGGTGCTCCAGGCCACCCTTGGCGGTGTGGTCGCTCAACGTCAGCAACAAGTGATAGCTGTCGTAATGGTGCGAGTGGAACAGCGCCTGCGCCTGCTCGATCAGGTGATGGAAACCCGCGCTTTGCGGGTCGGTGATCGCGATCGCGGCGGCGCTGTCGCCCACCATGTCGAGGTAGCGATGCACCGATGAGCCCGTGGGCGTCAGATCGATCTCGCGGAAATACTTGCCCGCGATCACCGGCGAGTCGACCAGCGTGTTGAACGGCACCGGCTTGAAGTCGATGCGCTGGCCGTCGCGTTTTTCGGTCTGCAATGCGGTGCCGTAGTGCCAATCGCTGGGGACCGACAGCGAAGGCTTGAACATCTGGTCCTTGGTCGGAAATTCCGCGCGGTACAGCGAGACGTGATCCCAGGTGAGGTCGATCAGGTTGCCGGTCACGCGATCGCTCGACGGAAACTGGAAGTTGATGTCCAGCTGCTGCACGCCTTGCGGCACCACCAAGTGGAACGTGAAGCGATCGAGCGCATCGCGCTGCCATGCGATGCGCTTTCCGTTCGCGGAGAACTCCAAACCCATGACGTCGTTGATGGGACCGTCCGGCGAATGGTCGCCGGGAATCCACTTGGGGTAATACAGCGTCAGCGGCCCGGGCGTAACCGGCATTACTTCATGGACGTAAAGCAGTTTCTGGCCGGGATCGGGCAGGCTCACCGCCAAGACGACCGGACCGGGCGCAGGCCCGGTGTTCTCCGCGGCCACACACGACAGCGGTGCGGCAAGCGCCAGCGCGCAAAAAAACAACGACAAACATTTCATGTTCCCTCCAGAACGCGAGTTTCAAACATCAGGCCTTTTCGGCAAGGAACGCAACGACCGAGAAATGAAGGCGATCGACGTTTTGCTTCTCTTCCCGTTCTTGGCCTTCTTCGCGGAAGACGCCCTTGCGTCGGCGTGCGCGTGGCGCCTGCGGCGTCACGCCGCCCGGATACGCCGCTGCCGCCACATCCACAGGTAGTACAGCGGCAGGCCCACCAGCGTGATCAGGATGCTGGCCATCGTGGACCAGAACTGCGCGTACAGCGCGTTGGCGACCACCACGAAAGTCGCGAGCACGAAAAGCACCGGTATTACCGGAAAGCCGAGCGTGCGATACGGACGCGGAACGTCGGGCCGTTTCCTGCGCAGGATGAACAGCCCGATCACGCACAAGGCAAGGAACGGCCAGATGCCCAGCACATACGCCTCGGCAAGCTGCATGAAATCGCGCAACAGCACGTACACCACCGCTATCACCACGATGAATGCGATCGCGACGTAGGGCGTTTCGTATTTCGGATGGATCTTGCCGACGGTGCGGAAGAACAAACCATCCTCGGCCATCGCGAAAAACACCCGCGGCGTCGAAAGAATGCTGCCGTTCAAGGTGCCGAATACCGACAACATCACCAGCGCGCCGACCAGCGAGGCGCCCGCGCGCCCCAGCACCACTGTCGCTGCATCGGTGGCCACGGACTTCGAGGCGGCCAGTTCCGGCAAAGGCAAGACGCGCAGGTAGGCGACATTGATCAGCAGGTAAACCACCATCACCACGACCACGCCACCGATCAGCGCAGTCGGCAAATTGCGACCCGGGTTCTTGACCTCACCCGACAGCGTGGTCAGGTTTTCCCAGCCGTCGTAAGCCCACAACGCCGCGATCAGGCCGATGCCGATCCCCGACCATTTCGCCACGCCCATCGGCTCGGCATTCAATGGATTGTGTTCGCCACCCGGCGCGAGGAAGAAGATCGTCGCCGACAACCCGACGATCGCCAACACCTTGGCAGCGGTCGACACATTCTGGATCGCAGCGCCGAGTTTCACCGAACGGTAATTGGCTGCGGCCACCAGTACGATCAGCGCCGCCGCGATCAGGTGCTGGGTGAACTCCGGAATCGGCACGAAAAAACCCAGGTACTCGGAAAACATCAACGCCTGCGCCGCCCACGAGATCGGCTGGGTCAACAGGAACATCCAGCCGAACAGGAATGCCAGCGGACGACCGTAGGCTTCGCGCAGATACACGTAAGGCCCGCCAGCGGCCGGATACATCGCCGCGAGTTCGGCGATCGACAGCGCACCGAACAGCGCCACGATGCCACCGAGAATCCACACCAGCGCGATGCCGGTGAGGTTGCCGGTATCGGCGGCGATGCCCGATGGCACCCGGAAGATGCCGCTGCCGATGATCACCCCCACCACCACCGCCATGCCGGTGACGAGGCCGAGTTTGCGCGGCAGTTCGCGCGGGAGCGAGGCTGTGGTCGTCATGGCCACGGATCGTACATGGACCCGACGCCGAGTAGAGATCATTCCGTCATATCGAGTCGCGTGACGCCGCCCGGTGGCGGCGCGCATGGAATCGCAAGACAGATGGCGGACTCGCGTGATTTGAATCGTTGCCGCGGATAACAAAACCATAACCCAAGGCTATGCCGAATGACTGTCTTTTCATTGGTGGTAGCCGCTGCGGGATACGTATCCTTGACCGCCTGCCGCGCAACGCGGCGGGTCAACGGAAACGTTGACCATGGGGGCCACGCGGCATGCTGACGAAAAGATGCGGCAGCAGACGATCGCCGCGTCGAGACAACATCACTTGAATCACACGACTGGGGAGTGAGAATCATGAAGGGCAAGTCGCGTTCGTTGCATCGCAAAAACGTGTTCCGGCGCAAAACGCTGGCCCTCGCCATCGGCGCGGTCACTTTCAGTCTGGCGAGTACGGGCTGGGCGCAGGCGACCAGCGGCACCAGTTCCGTCACCGCGCAGGATGCGCCGCAGACTACCTCGCAGAACACTACTCAAGACACGAAGAAAACCAAGGCGAAAGCCACTGCCGGCTCGTCTCACGTTCAGACGCTCGAGAAAGTCACCGTAACCGGTTCGCGTATCAAGCGTGCGCAGATTGAAGGCCCGTCGCCGGTGGTGATCATCACCGCCCAGGACATCAAGGAGGAAGGCTTCACGACCGTAGCCGAAGCCCTGGGTACCCTCACCCAATACAGCGGTAACGTCGTTGGCGGCGAGTGGAATTTCGGCAATCAGCAGCCGGACGCCCAGTATCTCAACCTGCGCGGCCTTGGCGTTGGCTATCAGTTGATCCTGCTCAACGGCAAACGCATGGCGGACTACCCCGCGGCGTCCACGGCGGGAGACATGGGAATCAGCATCGGCAACATCCCGATGGCAGCCGTTGCTCGCATCGAAGTGCTCAGCAGCAGCGCATCGGCCATTTACGGCTCCGACGCCGTGGCCGGTGTCGTCAACATCATCACCAAGGAAAACTGGGAAGGCAACCATGTGCGCCTGCGTGAAGGCGGCGCCACTCTGGGGGGCGGTAACACTCTCGATTTTCAGTTCAGCGGCGGCAAGGTTTGGGATCGCGGCAGCATCACCTATGGCTTCGAGCAGTTGTTCCGCAAGCCCCTTTACGCCTGGCAGCGCGCCGACCAGGGCTTTTACAACCCGAGAACGGCCCCGCAGCAAAACCCGGACCCCAATCACCCGACCTATACGCCCACCCGAGGCCTGGCGCTCTGGACTTACTCCACGCCGGGCGGCTACATGCATTACAACTATTGGCTGGATCAGGCCGGCAATCTGGCTTTGGCGTCGCCCACCTCCCCGGACGCCGGCGGCGCGCTCGAATACAGCTGCGCCCAGGTGGGCCATGCGCCATACTACCCGTACAAGGCCGATGGCAATACGCCTTCCAATTGCAGCGCTTTGAACTATTACGACTGGGTCACGCTGGCCAACCAATACAACAAGACTTCCGTCTTTGTCTCGGGCAAGTACCACATCACCGACACGGTGGATGCCTATGGCCAGTTGCTGGTGACCCGCGCGCGCGACGTGATGACCCAGCGCTCCAATCTCTACATGTTCAACCAGGGTGACGCCTACGACACGACGCTGGGGCAGTTCGAATTCCAGCGCGTCCTGGATGCCACGCAGATTGGCGGCTTGTCACCGCGAACCTATGAGGATACCGCCATCAATGCCAATGCCGGCGTGAGAGGCAGGGTGTTCGATCGCTTCGACTGGGATGCCAGTCTCACCTTCTCCCAGGACAAGATGCACAGCTGGTGGCGCGGCCCCATCACGAACAAGGTGAATGACTATTTCTTCGGCCAGGCAGTCGGTCACGATCCGGACGACAACAACTCGCCCATCTATGACCTCGGGCCTTTGCAATACCAGCACATGTTCGGCCCGATGTCGCCGGATGATTACGCGGCGTTGACCGATATCCTCAACAACCACAATACCTCACAGGCCGCTTCGGGACAGTTCGTGTTCGGAGGCCGTTTGTTCACGCTGCCGGCCGGCGACGTGGAAATGTCGGTCGTGCTGGAAGGTGAGCATTCGAAGTACTTCCTCGGTCCGGACGTTCGCTCTCGCAACTACTACGACGGACCGGATCACTCCTTCAACTACAACGCCACGTGGGGCGGCGGCTCGCGCAATCGCTATGCGGCGGGCTTGGAGTTCCGCGTCCCCATCGTGTCGACCCTGACTGCCGATCTTGCCACGCGCTACGACAAGTACAAGGATATCTCGCAGATCGGCGGTGACCTTACCTGGGCTGCCGGGCTGGAATGGCGGCCGATCGACAGCCTGTTGTTCCGCGCCAGTCGTCAGACGAGTTTTCTCGCGCCCAACTTGATGTGGATCTATGGCGGGCCGGTATCGGCCTACGGCACCTTCACCAACGAATACCTGTGCCGCAAGGCCGGCCTCGATCTGTCCAACCCCGACGACAACCAGCAGTGCTACGCCGGCACGTACGATGATGGTTTGTGGTACGTCTCCGGCGGTGAAAACACGCATCTGAAAGCGGAAACCGCGGTATCCAATGGCGCCGGCTTCGTGTGGGATCTGGCGGAGAAACTCTCGTTCAGCCTCGACTACTGGGACATCGAACTGAAGAACAAGAGTGTCTATCTCAGCACGGGCGACATATTGAACGTCAACACGGCCTGTCTCCTGGGATCCTATGACAACGGCGATCCGATCGACTCCAACTCGGCCCAGTGCAAGCTGTACGAAAACTTTGTAACGCGTGATGCAGCGGGTCACATCACGAACATAAGTGTCCAGGCGATCAATCAATCCGGTGTGAAAACCCATGGATTCGACGCCAGCCTGCGCTATGCCTGGAGCTGGGGCCGATTCGGTGACTTCAAAGCCGACATCGGCTTTACCCGCGTCATGGGTTACGAGGTGCAGGTCGCCCCCGGGGATGCCTGGCAAGACGCGATGCACTGGACATCGGACGTGGCATTCCGGATGCGCACCAATTGGACGCTGGGCTGGATCAAGGACGGCTGGAATGTATATCTGTACGGATTCCGCGACAGTTCACGGCCCAACTTTTACGCGACCCGTGTCCCGGCGGATACCGGCACGATTTACCCATTGCGGCCGTTCATCCAGTGGAATGCGTCGGTATCGAAAGAGATCGCCCCGGGCTGGAAGGTTGGTCTTGACGTCGTCAACGTGTTCAACAGTTTCGGGCCGAAAGACCCCACCTACACTTCACCTCCGTACTACAACGCCATCTACGGCATGACGGGCCGCTCGGTCTACGTCAACCTCGACGTCGATTTATGACCTCGGCCAAGGTTATGCAGTGAGCCGCTGCCGGCTTCAGAGACACCCATGTTCTACGGCAACTATTCCACCTCGACATCACTCCCGGCAGCCACTACGACATGATCGAGGCGCACATGCCACCGCGCTCGGCGAACTTCTCGATCGCCTGCAATTGATGAGGACGTAGCAGCCCTTCCCGCCGAGGGAGCGGACGTGCCAATGAGGATGGGGCAAACGGTGTGACCACCGGCCCCATCCCTCTTCAGGCCGCCCGCCCGAAGGAGGAGGAGAAAACCGAGGCGTTGCTTTCAGCTCTCGCCAGACGCTTGCTGACGAGGGCACGCAGCGAGGGGAGGCGCGGCAGTTGGAAGCCGACGAGCGCGCGTGGGCCGCGTGTTCTTGCTGGCCTCGGCGAATCGAGGGCAGTGCGCAATACGAAGCGCTGGTGGCAAACCCCGAGCGCGTCATTCGCCGCATGCTGGACTTCTGCGGTTGCCCTTCGACCCCGCGTGTCTCGAACCCCACAAGATCGCGCGCGCCGTGCTGATGCCCGGCGCCTCGCAAGTGCGGCAGCCCTTGCACAGCGGCAGCGAACGCACGCGCGTATGGCGCGCGATCGGCGATCTCCAGACAGGTTTCGGAAGCCGCCCCGAATAACGAAACCATAACCCAAGGCTATGCCGAATGACTGTCTTTTCATTGGTGGTCGTCGCTGGCCAGTGAGTATGCTCGGGAACGAACTGCGAGTGATGTCCGACAACGGTCTTTGACCGTTGCGCACGCCGTGATGCAGCCAATCGACCGCTTGGCTGCGTCATTGTGCGCAACGGGGGGAAGCAAAGCCGCGGCAGCACATGCTCACTGTGCCTGCATTTCAACCCAGGAGGGATCATGAAGAGCAAATCTCTGCGTGCGCGACGTTGCCCCAATGTTTTCCAGCGCAAGGCGCTGGCCCTCGCGATTGGTGGGACGATCGCACTCGCCTTCGGCGGCAGCGCATTCGCGCAGGCCGTGAACGGCACCATTCAGGGCACCGTGCCGGTCGCCCCCAACGAGAGCATCCAGATTACCGGTGGGGCCGGTTACAACCGCACGATCACGGTGGGACCGTCTGGCCAATACTCGGTCACCCTGCCGGTCGGCAGCTACACCGTATCGCTGCTGCAGAATGGCAATGTGGTGCAGAGTCAGACCGACGTGGCGCCGGTTGCCGCGGGTGCGGTAACTGTTAACTTCAAGTCCACGGTCGCCAACGCGGAGACTCTCGACGCCGTCGACGTTTCGGCAAGCGCGATTCCCGCGATCGACGTGACCACCACCAATCAAGTCACCACGATCACGCAGAAGCAACTGCAGCAATTGCCGTTGCAGCGCACGGCTGAAGACATCGCCATGTTGGCGCCGGGCGTGCAGCCGGGTTCGGCGGTGCTGGTCGGCGGACCATTGGGCACGCCGGCGGTGACGTTCGGCGGCGCTTCGACGGCCGAGAATTCGTACTTCATCGACGGCATGCTCTCCAGCGCCGTGCTCGACGACCAGGGCGGCATTGGCCTGCCGTACAACTCGATCGAGCAGCAGCAGACCTTCATCTCGGGCTACGGCGCCAAGTACGGTCGCTCCATCGGCGGCGTGATCAACCAGATCGGCAGGAGCGGATCGAACGAATGGCACTTCGGTGTCCGCGCGCAGTGGTCGCCGGCGGACTGGGCCAGTGCTCCCGAGAACACCTATTACGCCAATCCGCTGGTCACCAGGGCAGGCCACCATGCTGGGGACCTGTACCAATACAACCAAGACAACCACGGCATGAACACGGTCTACGATGCTTATGTCAGCGGCCCGATCATCAAGGACAAGCTGTTCTTTTTCTTGAGCGCGGAGCAGGACGATTCGACCTACGCGAGCGTAGGTTGCAAATACTGCGGCGGATTCGAGTATTTCGACCAGACCCACAAGCCCAAGATCTACACAAAGATCAACTGGAACATCAACGACAGCAATTTCCTGACGTTGACCGCCCTCCAGAGTTCCATGAAAACATGGGACTGGGCCTACAACTACGACTACGACACGCACAACGCGACGACCTTCTTCAACAGGGGCCAGTCGGCCAAGAACGTCTACCGGATGGGGGTACTCAACTACACCTCCTACATCACCGACAACCTGACCCTGCATGCGATGTACGGCAAATCGCACGAGCAGTACGGCAGTTTCCAACCGGCATACCCCGGGTACGACCCGAACATGGTGTTCGTTGGCGACATCTCCAATGAAAATCCGGCGTACACGCCGAACGGCCCCATCGGCAACACCCAGAATGCCCTGACGGTGACGCCGGACAACCACAAGGTCAACCTCACCGACTATCGCGTGGACCTGGATTACAAGTGGCGCAACCACGACTTCCAGGTGGGCATCGACAACGACATCACGAAAGACCTCAACGACGGCGTGGAAGGCACCGGCCCCGGATACGGGTGGGATTATGGACTCGTGACAGGCGCGGACATCGGCAATCCGCTCATCGGCACGGATCCCAATATTCCCCCTTACGTGGCGCCCGTGAATTCGAACCCGGCAGGCGCCGACGGCTACTACGTGATGAAGCTCTTCCAGGCCTACAACCCGTCCACGCGCGTGGTCGAACGCGCGCAATACGTCCAGGACAATTGGCAAATCACGCCGAACTTCCTGTTGACGCTGGGTTTGCGTAACGACCAGTTCGTCAACTACGACGCGGCTTCCAATCCCTACATCAGGTTGACCAAACCCAACTGGTCGCCGCGCATCGGCTTCAGTTGGGATGTGCACGGCGACTCCACCATGAAGGTCTTCGGCAATGCCGGGCGTTATTACCTGACGCTCCCGGTGGGCGTCGGAACGACCGTGACCGCGCCCATTGTCAACGTCACGGAATACGGCACATATACCGGCGTCGATCCGGCTACAGGCGCGCCGCTTGGATTCCAGCCGCTGCCGCAAAATCCCGCATCCGGGGTATCGTGCTGCAACCAGTACGGCTATCCGCGGAACGCCCTGACCGTGGCTTCCCAGAACATCAAGGCGCCCTACTCCGACAATTTCGTGCTGGGCATGCAGCAGAGGCTCCACTTCCTCACCACGGATTGGGTGTTCGAGGCCACCGGCACGTTCGAGAAATTGGGTGAAATGATCGGCGGCACCGACGATGCGTTGTCCATGTGCGCCGAAGGCGTGCGCGAAGGCTACACTTGGATGACGCCGGATACCTGCAGCCAGTGGATCCAGAGCCCGGTGATGGTCAATCCTGGCGTTGACCAGAAGATTTACGTAGGGGCGCCGGACGGGTCGTTGCGCCTGATCAACTGGACCGCAGAGGACCAGACCTTCGAGATGGGGCCCAAGCGCAACTATTACGCGCTGGACCTTTCGCTCACCCATGTCTGGGACGGCAAGTGGTTCGGGAAGATCGACTACGTGTTCTCGAAGTTGTACGGCAATGATGCCGGCCCGGTCGGACCCATGTACGAGTCCAGCGGAACGGTGGCTTATCTCACCGCAGTCTGGGCCTACCCCAGGATCATGGACAATTCCAACGGTGTCCTGGGCACCGACCGCAAGCACTCGCTGAAACTTTACGGTGCGTATGCGATCACCCCGGACTGGATCGTGGGCGCGAATGTGTGGATCGCTTCGGGCACGCCGCGGATGTGTCGTGGCGCTTACGGACCGGATCAAATTCGCCTGCACACATCCAGCCAGTACCACTGGTGCGGCGGCGTGCCCATCGCACCGGGCTCGGGAGTCCCGCCGTACGGCACGAAGCGCACGCCGTGGATTCACAACGTCAACTTGAGTGTGGATTACAAGCCGGGCTGGGCCGAGCACAGGCTCGATTTCAAGTTCCAGGTGTTCAACGTGTTCAACAAGCAGACGCCCACCTTCTACGGCAACTACTTCGTTTCAACGGCGAGCCCCGGCACCAGCTACAACATGATCGAGGCCCGGATGCCGCCACGTTCCGAACAGATTTCGGTTGCCTACAACTGGTGATCCGTCGATGAAGCGGGCGCGCACCGGGTTTGCT
>Ga0207647_10002559_pt1 | contig 13755 bp, 12 predicted proteins | sample KBSCornC2_FD_184295 | JGI IMG/M metagenome (GOLD analysis project Ga0207647, IMG submission 184295) | Corn rhizosphere microbial communities from Kellogg Biological Station, Michigan, USA - C2 (SPAdes) (version 2) | ecosystem: Host-associated > Plants > Roots > Rhizosphere ...
GATCTGCCGGCGGTGCTTAGTGTGGAGGTGCAGACGATTGGGTGAGGTGAATTATGGCGGAACCTAAACGAACTAGTTTGCAGCCGATTTCCATCGTGACCTTTTGTGGTTGTGTGCTTCCCGGTTTTGTATCGGAACCCGTGAACTTCCACTGTCCTACCAAAGCATTGACTGTCTTAGTAACTTCAGGTGCCAGCGTCTGCAATCCATTGTTATTCTGCGCGTCTGAGGTTGTGATAAGACTAATTAGGAGTAGTAAAAAGAACAATTTTGCTTGCATTTGATCCGTCGCGTCGGTCCAAGATTGGATGATATGAACGATGGCAATTTTCGTATATCAGATTACTAGAAGTCGAGGGCACGATTAGCATCAGCCTGCGAACAAGACCTCTCCCACAACCCGCCTGATGTCGGCGAGTCCGCCGACCGAGGCCCACTATCCCATGCTGCGCGGAGCCATCCGCGACCACCACACGCAACAGCGCCGTTCCTGACTGTGTTCGCGCGTGCAAGACTATCCATCAGTGGCAACCCAGCCCAGGCTATTATTCTGAAATGTGACTGCAACCCCGAACACCCACACCAAGTCGCTGCTTCGGATGGGATTCCTCCGATCCTTTATTCGATGGCTTGTCATCGGTGTAGTGGTTCTTTGGTCGCTGGCCGCGCTGCTTCTTGTAGCCGCCCGGTGGATCGACCCACCGACGACCGCAGTGCACATCCAGCGCCGCTTGCAAGCCCTGATTCACCGCACGCCGTATCGCGAACGCTACAAATTCATTCCGCTCAGCCAAATCTCGCCCGATCTCCAGCACGCTGTGATCGCCGCAGAGGACGCGCACTTCTACCACCACCATGGATTCGATTGGCACGAGATCCAAATCGCTGCCCAAGACGATTTGGAAGGCGATCGCACTCGCGGAGCTTCCACCATTACCCAGCAACTGGTAAAAAACCTATTCTTCGGAACTGGCCGTTCAATCCTCCGCAAGGGCGCAGAGGTCACACTGGTACCGGTAGCCGAACTCGTCCTCGGCAAACAGCGGATTCTGGAGATATACCTAAACGTGGTCGAATGGGGCCCTGGTATTTATGGTGCAGAGTCGGCCTGTCATTACTACGACAAAACCGCAGCTCGGAACATCGACCGGCAACAGGCAGCACGTCTCGGTGCAATTCTGCCAGCTCCACTGAAGCGACGACCCGAGCGCATGAATAACTACAGCGCGATTATCCTTGAGCGGATGCGCCAAATGGGTTGGTAATCGTGGCTAAGATTAGCAACACGGTGAAGGGTTGGTATCCGGGCACAGGTTTTAACCCTGCCGAACCGTTCACTCTCGACTGCCAGACTCGATATCATGGCCATCCTCCGCAGCGAATAGATCATGATCTAGGTCATCCTCCCCTCCGCCTCCGAACCCTGGCGCTACGTCGAGGCTGAGGGAACGCTCGAAGTCGAAGCGTGGTAGGTCGGGTCTGTACGATCTAAGCGATCCCCGGCCTCCGCCTGCCAACCTGAGTAGCCTGCTCAAAAGCGTAAGCTAGCTGAAGAACTCCCCAATCGTCGTGATGCTTGCCTACGATTTGAAGTCCAATCGGGAGACCGCTCCTGGAAAATCCGCACGGCACCGCGGCCGCGGGGTTTCCTGTCACTGAGATGTAATACGCGGATTTCATCCAGGCGATATAGTTCTCCATTTTCACGCCGGCAATTTCCGTTGGATAGTGTGTGTTCACGTCAAACGGCAACACCTGATTCACCGGTAGCACGAAGAAGTCAAATTCTCCCTTAAACCCGCACATACGCTGGAACAGGGCGGTGCGCTTGGCTTCCACGCGGGAAAGGTACGGCCCGATAAGCTTGCGCCCTTCCTCAACATGCCAGTGGACGTACTCGTTTAACTGATCGCCATGCGTGGCCAGTGCATCGCCGAAGGAACGTTCCGTGGCCCAGTGGCGCCAGGCCAGAAAACATTCATTGGCGTCGGTGAAATCGGGCTCAGCTTCCTCCACGATGCAGCCGAGCGATTCAAACACTTTGCGCTGTGCCTGGACGGTGCTTTTCACTTCCTGTTCCCACGGCAATCCGAGGTCGCGAAACATGGCGACGCGCACGCCTTTGAAATCGCGACTGAGCGGCGCGGCGAACTGCGAGCCCGGCTGGTCGATGGAAATCGGAGAGTGAGGATCGAAGCCGGCGAGCACGCTAAGAAAGAACGCGCAGTCGGTGACGTTACGCGCCACCGGCCCTGGGACCGCAAGCGTGAACCAGCCGAGGTTGGTTGGAACATCTGGCACACGCCCCGGCGACGGACGAAGTCCCACGACATTGCAAAAATTCGGAGGATTGCGGAGAGAGCCTCCCATATCGCTGCCGTCGGCCAGCGGAATCATGCCGCAGGCCAGGGCGGTCGCGCCGCCTCCGGTACTTCCACCGCAGGTCTTGCTCAGGTCATATGGGTTATGCGTGGGGCCAAAAACTTTGTTGAACGTTTGCGAGCCCAAACCGAATTCCGGCACGTTGGTTTTGCCGATGACGATCGCTCCGGCGGCCTTCTCACGCTGCACTATGCGGCAATCGAAATCCGGGACTTCGTCTTTGTGCAGAGGAGAACCAAAGGTGGTGCGAATACCCGCGGTCTCGTGAAGGTCTTTTACTCCGACCGGTAGACCATGCAGCGGCCCAAACCACTTGCCATTGGCTAGAGCTTCATCCGCCGCCGCGGCTTGGGCCATCAATTGGTCTTCCGAGACTAGCGTGACAATCGCATTGACCTTTTCATTGACGCGCTTGATCTGTTTCAAATGCGCTTGCATGACCTCGCGGGACGACAGCTGCTTGGCGCGGATAGCCGCTGACATATCGACCGCGCGCATGAAGCAAATGTCGTCCGCCGCAGCGCTTCGGTCGCCAGGGACAACGGCTAGGTTCGGTTGTGACAACGACCACGGGGCGGCAACGCTCGAAACCACAGCGCCGGCGCCATATCGGAGAGCATCACGGCGGGTCAGTTTGTTCATGGAGAGACCTATGATCCCTAGTAAATCAGCATTTGCCCTACTGCCTTGTATCCAATGGATGCGTCGCTTCGTCATAAAACTGCTTTTGCAGCTTGAGGCCTTCCGAATCCGCCTTCACAGCTTTTATGGCACTGACCAAATCAGAGATTAGGGTTTTGCTGTCGAATTCGCCCAGTTCCTTGCTGGCGACTGAGCCGTCTCCGGCGTAGTGATTTGGAAATCTGGCATACCACCAAATTCCGGTGTACAAGCTGTCGGGAAGTTTTTGTCTTGCCAGGTCGGCTCCTGATTCGTTGTTGGCTCGATCCAGGTGCACCAGATCGGGTCGCGACACCATGGTCCGTGAAGTTTCTCCTTCTCCTGCGTGAAAGTCGACGGCGCGTCCGGCGGATTTCATGGCCGGGCGGCCAGGGGCGTCATCATGAGAAAGACGGTTGAAGACGTACACGATGTAGTCGTGCGGCGATTGCAGTTGCGACTGCGCGAAGAACGGGAGCAAATGTCCATTCCCGCCGTGTCCATTCACAATCACAATCTTTTTGCAGCCGTTACGTCCCATTTCGTCGGTGGTCTCCTGTAGGAGATCGAGTTGAAGATGAGCACTGTATGCCACCGTTCCGGGTTGGTGCCGGGCTTCAAAGATTTGGGAGACAAAATATTCCGGGAACACTACGGCGTACTCTTGTTGCGCGGCGTGCAACGAAGCGTAACGCACGTTGATCAGATCGTTCCCCAAGGGAAGGTGTAGGCCGTGTTTTTCCATGATGCCGATGGGCAACAGGCAAGTGCCTGCAGATTGTTGAATCGCTTTCACGAAATCGGCGGACGTCAGTTCCTCCCATTGAACGGAAAGGGATTGCGCAGACAGGATTGATGTGTGAATGAGAAGGAGGACAACAGCGAGTAGTCTGATCATAGTGCGCCTCGTTAGCAAGCAACCGATGGATGGCGGCAATTATAAATTCACCGACCCGCCATCAACATGCGGGTGATGAACTGCTTAAGTACTAAAATGTTAGCCTGAGGATTTGCACATGATCCGGGTCATTCTCCCCTTCCACCTCCGAACCCTGGCGCACGCCGATGCCGAGATAACGCTCGAAGTTGAAGGCCCAATCACGCAGCGCTCCGTGCTGGACGCGATCGAGGTCCGTTATCCTATGTTGCGCGGAGCCATACGCGACCACGACACCAAACAGCGCCGCGCATTCCTGCGCTTCTTCGCCTGCGAAGAAGATCTCTCGCACGAACCGCCCGACGCCCCGCTCCCCGACGCCGTCGCTTCCGGGAAAGAACCATTGATTGTGATTGGAGCGATTGCGGGAGGATAACCAGCATAGAATCCGCGAATCCCTTTGCTAGCCAGCACAATCTAACTCTTATTTGCAGTGGATCGTAGTCGATAATTTTCGACTAGCGCCTGTTTCGTCCGCAACGGAGTTCCTTGCATGAAGCACCATCCGATTTCCACAGACGATATTTCGTATCGAAAGCGCGTTTCCGTACTTGATTCAAATATGGCTTACGTGGATGTGGGCGAGGGTGACCCGATTGTTTTTCTTCATGGTAATCCGACACCTTCCTACCTGTGGCGCAATATTATTCCTTACTCGTTGCCATTGGGCCGTTGTCTGGCACCCGACTATGTCGGCATGGGCAATTCAGGACTATCCACGAACGGCTCGTATCGGTTTGTCGATCATCGTCGCTACCTGGACGCCTGGTTTGAAGCGCTGCAACTAACAAAAAATATCATTCTGGTCGTTCACGACTGGGGATCTGCCCTCGGATTTGATTGGGCCCGGCGCCATCCTGAACGTGTAAAAGGTTTGGTTTACATGGAATCGATTGTGCGCCCATTTTTTTCCTGGGATGAATGGCCAGAAGCAACGCGAGAATTCTTCAAGGCACAGCGTAGTTCCGCTGGGGAAGAATTAATTTTGGAGAAAAACCTTTTCATCGAATACCTTCTGCCCCTTCGCGGTATATCAGAAGAAGCGATAGAGGTGTACCGCCGTCACTATCGCAACCCTGGACCTTTGCGCCAACCCATGTTGACTTGGTCCAGAGAATTACCGATCGAAGGTCAACCTGAAGATGTGGTTAAGATCGTGGATGCCTACGCACGCTGGCTTTCTACCAGCCCGATACCAAAACTCTTTATTAATGCCGAACCAGCTGGATTTTTGATCGGAGCGCAGCGCGAATTCTGCCGCATGTGGCCAAACCAGCAGGAGGTTACGGTAAAGGGAGCACATTTCCTGCAAGAAGACTCGCCTGACGACGTTGGGGAAGCTATTGCACGGTTTGTTGCGAAAGTGCTCGCCGGACAGTTATCGTCCAGGGCAGCCTAATTGCTGTGAGGACGCTGCGAGGCAATCGAGACCGACAACGATCCCGTTCCGGAAATTCTTGAAGAAGTAGAGCCATGGGCCGGCTCCATCGGCCCATGGACTGCTAATCAGCATTGGTCAACATGCTGGCCTTCGCCGTGCAAATTACACAATCACGGGATGGACCAGCTAGTGCACTTCGATATCACATGGAACATAACCCAGCGATTTGTCTTCCTTGCTTACATACAGTTGGGCATGCTGAGTGCGATCATTCACCACGACATCCACCACAATGCCGCTGCCTGGCTTCGGACAATTGCCTGACCAAAAAATGTGGTAGGTGTTGATCTTTCCCCACTCTCCGCCGAGACCCCAGTCGGTATAGAACTCCTTGTAGGGATAGCGGTCGTATTGTGCCGGATGCTCTCTCCATTTAGGATCATGCATCCAGATTCCGTACGCGGTTTCGTAGTCCTGCTTTTGCAGCGCACTAAAGAATTTGTCCGCCACGTGTTCTTCCGGCCAGAAGCGGAAAAGCCAGGCGAGTCCTGCCAGGATCAGAATTACCAGGGCGCTTCCAATAATGATGACCAGCCTGCGGCGGTCGCGAGTGGGGTCGTACTGTTTGGCGTCAAGCAGTGTCATGGGTTCTCTTTAAGCATAATGGATGGCCGACACCAGAGAAAAGTTCCCGGCCCCTATGACAAGGTTTATGAGGTTACAGGGTCCGCTTGAACAATGGAATGGCAATCCCCAATGTAGCCACAGCAAAAATCGAAAGGTAGATCATGTCGGGAGCAATCGCCGCCAGCCCGGTTTCCTTGAGAAGCAAAGCCTTAAACCCATGCACCGCATAGGTGAATGGGTCCACGCTGGCAATCGCTCGCAACCAAAAGGGAAAGGCCTGGACCGGATAAATCGAGCCGCTCGGAAAAAATAGCAGAGTGTTAAGAATTCCGAACAGGGCGCGCGGAACTAACGGGTCTTCCACCCGCACCATCAACAGAAACATCATGGTGTTAAACGACACCGAGGTCAGCACGATCATGATGAGCAGGCCGAGCATAATGGATGGGTTGAACAGCGTGCCCACTCCTGCCATCAACGAGCCGATCACGGTGATGATGATTCCCGTCATGACCGCTTTAATTGCGCCTGCACCATTCAGCCCGAAAACAAGTTCTGCTTTGGTGATCGGCGTGACCAAGTAGCCCTCGTGCACACCACGGGCTTTATCGTCGATGTAAAGCATTCCACCGCCGATCATGACTGACACAAACATCGCCAGGACAATCGATCCCGGCAGCAGATACTTCATGTACTCGATGTAAGGATAGAGTTCGACGACATCGAGCGCAGTTTTTTGCAGCAGCCTCGGTTCAACAACCGGTTGATTCAATGCTTCGGTGAGCTCCGCGAGCTTCTGCTCCAGCGTCGCACTCATGAAGTTGTCGCTGTTGTCCACGATTAACGCGATGCGGGGATGGTTTTGCTCGTAGACCCGACGGGAATACTGGGGCGGAATGATCAGTGCGCCTTGAATCTTGCCGTTCCGTACGTCCTCCATCGCCTGTTTATCGCTGTCGTATACGACTGGTTCGAAGGTGCGCACATTCACGCGGATGGAGTCGAATGCCTGGCGAATCTTCAGGGCTTCGGTACCGCCGTCCTGGTCGACGATGCCCATCTTTGCATCCACAATCTTTCCACCGAAGGCATTGCCCAGAATAATGAGCTGCACCAGTGGAAAAATCATCGATACCATCATCAGGGCGGGAGACCGGAAGAACTTGCGCAGTTCGCGTTCCATAATCGCCAGCATGCGGTTCATGGCTGCATCCCCGGTCTGGGCGGCATGACGAAGCTATGCGCTTTTACTAACTCATCCCGCAACTGCCGTCCGGTGTAGTGAACAAAGACATCATCCAGCGTCGTATTCTGCACGGACAAAGACCTCACATCCGCACCGGTTAGGACGGCCAGTTCCACCAGTTGAGTGGTCGTGCGCGATCCATTGCTGGTGAGAATGCGATACATGCCTGCGCCTTCGTGTTTCACCGAAGTTACGTCGTCCATTTTTTGCAAACGCTCCTCCCAGTCAGCAGGTATGCCGGTGAACTGCGCTTCAATGACATTCGAACCGGGCACGCTGGCTTTGAGCGCTTCCGGAGTGTCGAGCGCGACCAGTTGGCCATGGTCTACGATCGCGATGCGATTGCAGAGACGGTCGGCTTCGTCCATGTAATGAGTAGTGATCAGGACCGTGAGCTGGCGTTTACTTTTGATATTGGTAAGCATTTCCCAGACCGCAACCCGAGACACAGGATCCAGGCCGGTAGTCGGTTCGTCGAGGAAGAAGATTTTCGGGCTGTGCACCAAACCGCGGGCGATCTCCAAACGTCGCCGCATGCCGCCGGAGAGAGTTTTGGTTTGGGCACTACGCCACTTGGTTAGATCCACAAGCTGCAGCAGCTCATCAATTGCTTCCTTGCGCCTCTTTGCGGGCACTTCATATAACTTGGCATAGATATTCAGATTCTCCTCGACGGTGAGATCGATGTCACTGGTAAGCGCTTGCGGAATCACACCAATAGTCTGGCGCGCTGCATCAGGTTGTTTACTTACATCATGCCCCATGATCCGCGCCGTTCCTGCCGTGATCGGGATAAGCGTAGTCATCATGCGAATCAGCGTGGATTTGCCTGCACCGTTCGGTCCGAGCAGGCCGAAGATCTCTCCCTCTTTTACGGTGAACGAGACATCATTGACCGCGGTGAAGTCTCCATATTTTTTCACGATGCGGTCGACCTCAATGGCATTGCCATTGGCTTGGCCGGACAAGACAAGCCCGGTCGCCACACTCTTACGGACATCCACGTCGGCCGTCATTGTTGCTCCGCAACGGTTTTGTCTTGCTTGCCCTGGAGTTGGTCTCGCGAAACAAGCACGTCGGCGGTCATGCCCGGAACATAAGCACCCTTGGGGTTCGCCAATCGCACTTTTAAAACTATGGTTTTGATGTCTCGCTTGCGGCGACTCACGTCACGCTGAGTTGCGAAGTCGGCTTCTGCAGATTTCAAAAATACTTTGCCGGAGGTCTCAGTTCCCCCCGGCAAGCGGATACGTAAGACGTCTCCCAACCCGATGTGATCGGCATTGGTTTCCGGAATTGCCGCCCGTACCCACGTATCGCTAAGATCGACCACGGTTATGATCGGTTGACCGGCGTTTAGCACTTCCCCTTCTCGCGCAGCACGGACCGAGACCGTTCCCGTCACCGGCGCATAAATTTTGGTGTAGCCGAGGCGGACCTCTGCTTCTTTCAATTGCGCTTGCGCGTTGGCAAGTTGAGCTTGTACGGACCTCACATTGCTTTCCGCAGCATGGGCCTGATGAATATTCGCGGTGGCAGTATTCAGATCAGCTTCCGCGGCGCTGACTTGATCCTTGAGCGCCTGGACTGTGGCTTGCTGCGCGCTGAGATTGCTTTCAGCCTGCACCCGCTCCTGATCAGAAGCGACACCGGATGCGGCTAGTTCGATCGTCCGTTTGCTGTCGCTCTGGACGCGAACCAATGTCGCTTCGGCTTGAGCAAGCTGGGCGCGCGTGGATTGCAGCCTGGCCTGCGCATTGGCCACACTGCTGGTGGTCGAGCCCTGAGTCGCTTCCCTGGTCGCCTGCGAGGAGTTCACCTGGGACCGCAGGCTGTCGATCATGGCCGCCGCGGCGCGGGCTTCGGCCTCTAATTCTGCAGGATCGATCAATGCAATCAAATCTCCTTGTTTGAGCGGCGTTCCTTCCTCCACCAGCAGCTTGGCGATGCGCCCTGGGATTTGCGGGCTGACGATTACCTGGTTCGAATCCACAGTTCCTATCAGCACCAAATCCTGGGAGCTGGGAGTGGAAAACAGGTAATAGCCCAAAGCCACGACAAATATCAGACCCAAAAAACTCAACACTTTATTGCGAACACTCATGAACGTGCTCCTGCAAAATTGGAGGATGGGCCGCGGAACAGGGCCGCAGAAATAAAATCCAGCACGGCCGCACGACGTTGGGCAATGCGTTCGGAAGAAAGTGGATCGGATTCCATCATCAAGCGCAGTAACGGTGCATTGATGAAATAAAAGACGATGGTGGAGACCATGGACGCGACAAACTCCATGGGATTAACGGCGCGGAATTCTCCCGCTTCGATACCGTCCCGAACGACCTGCGCCACGCGAGCGAAAAGGGGACTGAAATATTGCTTCACCACTCGTTCGATATGCACAGAACGGCCACGGCCGACACTCATCATTTCGCGCTGCACAATTCCGGGATAATTCGGATGACCAGCGATGTAGTCAAAGTGCGCGCCCGCGTAAGCCAACAATTTTTCTCGTGGCGGCAGGTTGCTGGAGAGTGGAACATCGACCGCCTGAGTAAGGCCGCCAAAAACCAGGTCAAGCACTGCGCCGTATAGCGCGTCTTTATCTTTGTAGTAGTAGTAAAGCAGGGCCTTGTTGACTCGCGCAGTGCGGGCAATCGCATCGGTGCGCGCACCAGCCAGACCGCCCCGGGAAAACTCCAAAATCGCGGCCTTTAAGATGGCATTACGGCTCTCTTCCGGGCGTCCGCGCGAACCGAGTCGCCGTTTGCTTTGGCTCATACTTGCCGGTTTCATATTAATTAACCAGTTAGTTAGATCATACAATGCCGGACTTCGATTCACAACTACTTTTACCGTAGTAAAATTCCCACACCTTCGGCCCGGCTTTTGGATGTCCATCCCGAACAGGAGGACGAATGACCCGCACTTTTATTTTAGTTTTTACTTTTTGTTTTTCCCTTTTGTCCCAGGCACAACTAAGTCCTTCCGCAGACTTATCTGAGCCCGGCTCTGTCGAAGCCATCGCCAAGGCCACGACCGATCCGCACTTCAACTCCCCATGGGTTTCGTACTTGCCGGAATCGAAGACGGTTCCCTCCCCGCTGAAATTTTACGGGCGCATCATGGGAGCTCCGGGAGAGTTTGTCGATAGCGCCAGAGCCTATGCATATTGCAAAGCGCTGGCGGCATCTCCGCGGGTGCGGGTGTTCACCATCGGAAAAAGCGAAGAGGGGCGCGACATCATGATGCTGGCGATCGCGGATGAAGCCGGGATCCGCGACCTCGACCGACTGAAGGCAGCGACGGCAGCCTTGGCCGATCCAAGGCAAACCGATCAGGCTGCAGCCGAGAAGTTGATCGCGACTGCACGTCCAATCTATTACTGGAATGCTGGGCTACATTCCGATGAAACCGGTTCGACCGAAGCTACTTTAGAAATGGCGTATCGTCTAGCCGCGTCTGAGCAGCCGGCCATCAAACGCATTCGTGAGCAGTTAGTCGTTCTGATCAATCCCGTTTCAAATCCTGACGGACGCGACAAGGTGGTTGAGTGGTTCTACCGCTTCCTCAAAGGCAAAACCGATCGTGGATCGATGCCGCGCATGTCCCCGCCCTATTGGTCGAAGTATGCATTTGTAGATATCAACCGTGACGCCCATCAGCTCACGCACGAAACTACTAGAGCCGCCAACCGCATGTTTTTCGAATGGCACCCGACCATCGTCCACGACATGCACGAAGGCATGCCGATGCTGATGAGCTGGAACGGCACCGGCCCATACAATCCTGCCATCGATCCGATTACCTACAGCGAATTTCTGGCTCTAAGTTTTCACGAAGTGCAGAACATGACGGCTATGGGTATGCCGGGCGTGCAAACCTGGAACTTCGGCGAAGCCTTCAGCATGATTTACATGGACTCGGTCGCGATGAACCACAACAGCACAGGCCGAGGATATGAGACCTGGGGCAACGGCTCCGCTGAAACCATGATGCGGGATGTCTCGCCGTCGGAGATGACCAGAGAGTGGTACCGTCCCTTGCCGCCGGAGAAAGATGAGATTCTTTGGTCGGCGCGCGACAACGTGAACTATCAGGAGACGGCTGCACTGATTTCTCTCGATTACGTTGCCCAGAATTCGAAACGTTTTTTGCAAAGCTTCTACCAGAAGGGAGTTCACTCCTATCGTAAGGGCCTGGAAGAAACGCCGTACGCCTTTCTGATTCGCCCGGATCAAGGGGACAGATTTCGTGTCGCCCAAATGGTGTCGTTGTTATTGAAGCAACACATCGAGGTATGGCAGGCTCGAGCGCCAATCAAAATGAAAGAAGGTGAATTCCCCGCCGGAACCTACGTGGTGCGGCTCGATCAGCCGTACCGCAACTACGCCGTGGATCTGCTTATGCCACAGCAATATCCCAAAGATGGCAACCAGCCTTACGACGATGTCTCCTGGGAACTCGCCGCGAATTACAAACTGGAGGCTATCCCTACAGCGGACATTTCCATCCGCTCCACAGCTTTGGATGCTGTGCATAACACGCCACAGCCATCCGGGAGAGTAAGCGGAACTGGCCCGGTATTTCTCTTGAAAGATACGGGGCAGGAATCCCTGCTGGCGGTGCGTTATCGGCTCGCAAAATTCAATCTACAGATTGCAGAGCGTGAGTTTGATGCGAATGGAGAGAGGTATCCCGAAGGATCTTGGATCTTTTCTGCACAGCCAGGATTAAACGACGCGCTGCGCAGCGTGGCCAGCGACTTCGGACTCGATTTTGCGGGTGTCGCATCCATTCCGGATGTGGCTAAGCATGATGCCGTACCGCCGCGTATTGCAGTATGGGTGCCATGGGCGGATACCGACTCCATCGGTTGGATACGCTACTCGCTCGATCAACGTCAGGTTCCTTATACCTATGTTCGCGACGAAGATATCCGCGCAGGGAACCTCCGCGACAAATTTGATGTGTTGCTTTATGGGCATGTGGATTTGGAGTTGGCCGAACAAATTGTCGGTCTGCCCAAAAGATGGGGGCCGATGCCCTACAAGAAAACGCCGCAGACTCCGAGCTTCGGTACTCCAGCCGAATCGGACGACATTGTCGGAGGAATTGGCTACCAAGGACTGGCCCAGATCCAAAAATTTGTGGAGGACGGGGGGTTGATGGTCACACTCGGAAGCGGATCCATGCTTGCGCTGGAAGGCGGCATCGTGCGTGGAGTACGGCGCTCTTCCGGTGGAGTTCCGCGCAGCACGCAAGGGGGAGGTTCCGATTCCGCCGCCGCGGCACAAAATGCCGCGACGCGCACGCCGGGAGCGCACGTACGTGTCAGCTTCGACCGCCCTGATCATCCGATTGCCTACGGATATCCGGTCAACACCTGGGTTTTCCGCCAGAACTTCCCTCTCTATGACACGCCTAAGAAGTGGCTACGAATGGCTTACTGCACAACTTGCCTGGATGGACCGGAGGATTCCAGTCCAGTCGTAATGGAGTGGGGCAGCAAAGATGGTTCGCCTTTCGTCGTGAGTGGTCAAGCTTGGGGTGAACAAAATCTGATTGGGCGTCCAGCAATTTTGGATTTGCCGGAAGGTAAGGGCCACGTGGTGGCGTTCAACTTCAATCCCATGCATCGTGATTTAAATCGTGGGGATCAGCGATTGCTGTGGAATGCTCTGCTGAACTGGCAGGCGATTCTCGCAAAATAATAGCTCCACAAACATAACATTCAATTATTTTGCAAAATTTGAAATCCCCTGCATTCATTGGCGAAGTGTAATATGACTCGCCATGACCCGGTCTTATTCCAATGTGAAGTTGCTGCTTTTCGGTACAGGCGTCGGCGCTCTATATGGAATTTTTATAAGGCTCGCCTTTGGCTCACATTCGCTGAATCAGTTCGTTGGCGTTATGTCTGTGGCATTTTTGTTTGTGATGCCATTCGTCTGCGGTTTTCTGGCTGTCTATTTCGCAGAAATTCGCCAGCAGCAATCGGTTGCGGTTTGGTTACTGGCTCCCTGGCTTACAGTTTTGGGCGGTTGTGCCGTAATGATTTTGTTTCTCATTGAGGGTTGGATTTGCATCATCATGTATTTGCCGGTTGGCTTGGCGTTTTCTTCCATTGGAGGTGTCATTGCCGGATTGATTGCACGAAACAAACGGCTCAAGCGGGTTGGCAGTGTCACGACTGCCTGTATTCTTTTCCTGCCTTTCGTCTTTAGTCCACTGGAGTCCTCTCTACTGAATCGTCGGGACATTCGCACCGTGGAAAACGTGATTGATATCCAGGCTTCTCCAGCCGCAGTTTGGGATCAGATCAAAACTGTTCCCAGGATTCGCAAGCATGAGCTGCAACGATCGTGGAGCCACCGGATTGGTTTTCCAGATCCTACCGCTGCGACGTTGTCATACGAAGGGGTTGGCGGAGTGCGCCAGGCTTCCTTTGATGGAGGCGTTTTGTTTATTGAGACCGTCGATGTTTGGGAACCGCTGCATCGGCTGGCATTTTCTATTCATCCA
>Ga0207647_10002563_pt1 | contig 13744 bp, 11 predicted proteins | sample KBSCornC2_FD_184295 | JGI IMG/M metagenome (GOLD analysis project Ga0207647, IMG submission 184295) | Corn rhizosphere microbial communities from Kellogg Biological Station, Michigan, USA - C2 (SPAdes) (version 2) | ecosystem: Host-associated > Plants > Roots > Rhizosphere ...
CGCTGCCCCGAGCTCGGCATCAGTCGCGTGTTCCCGACGCCGACATGGCAACTCGAACGCGGCACCTTCGAGAATTTCCTCGGCCGCGAAGTGGAACGGCGCGGCATCGAATTCATGCAAGGCGTCACGGTGCGCGCGATCGAAACCGGTGCACCGCACGTGGTGCGCGCCACGCACGACGGAGCCGCACGCGTCCATCGCGCGCGCTGGCTGGTCGATGCATCCGGCCGCGCCGGCCTGCTGCGCAGGCAGTTCGGCATCGAAGAGGACAACGGCCACCACATCGGCGCCGCGTGGATGCGCATCGACGCGCGCCTGCACCTCGACCACTGGTGCGACAACGCTGCGTGGCGCGGGTTGTGCCAACCGCAGGAACGCTGGCGTTCGACCAACCACCTGTGCGGTCCCGGCTACTGGGTATGGCTGATCCCGCTGGCGTCGGGCGCGCATTCGATCGGCATCGTCGCGGACTCGGCGATGCATCCGGTGGAAACATTCAACAGCTTCGAGCGCGCGCGGGCATGGCTTGGCGAGCACCAGCCTGTACTCGCTCGCGAACTCGATGCGCACCACGATGCGCTGCTCGATTTCGGTTTCCTGCGCAACGTGTCCTACGGTTGCAGGCAGATCTTCAGCGCCGACCGCTGGGCCCTGACCGGCGAAGCAGCAATGTTCCTGGATCCGTTCTATTCACCCGGATCGGACTTCATCGCGATCGGCAATGGTTACATCACCGAACTCGTGGCGCGTGATTTCTCGGGACGCATGGATGCGCGCGCTGCGCGCCACTTCCAGCAACTGTTCCTGTCGTTCTACCGCAACACCCTGGAACTCTATCGCGGGCAATACGCGCTGTTCGGCAATGCACGCGTGATGAGCGCGAAGGTGTTGTGGGACTACGCCTACTACTGGGGCGTGCTGTGTCCACTGGTGATCGGCGGCCGCATCACCGATCTCGCGCTGTTTGCCGACCTGTCCGCGGAAATGGTGGCGGCGGAGTCCCTGAACCTGCGCGTGCAGGCGTTGTTCCGTGGTTGGCACGCGAGTGGCCGCGCCTGCGCCGCGCCGGCGTGGATGGACCAGCAGCAACTCGCATGGTTCGCGCGCCTCAACGCGCGCCTGCACGACGATCTCGACGACGCCGGGATCCGCGCACGCCTGCGCGAACACATCGAACTGCTGCACGCGCTGGCCGGCGCGCTGGCCGAAGACGCGGTGCGCGATGCACCCGGACTGGCCGTCGAGTCGCTTTGCATCGCCGCGGACCAACGCACGCGGCCGGCGCTTTTCAGCGCGGCGGCGTGAGCCCGCCGCGCCCAGACATCAGTGCGCCAGTTCGAGCTTGCTCGAGACCACCCAGCCGACGTTGCCCAGCTCGTCCGACACCTTCCACCAGATCCCGACCTTGTCACCGGTGGGATACAGCATCATGCCGGGCTGGAGGCTGCGCACGACCGATGAATGCAGGTTCGCATCCGAATAGAGCCTGGTTCCTTCGGTCAGCCGCACCGCCTGCTGCACGTTGTCCGCCTGCGCGTTGGGCGCGTTCTTTTGCAGCTCCGCAACCATCTTGGTGTACGCATCCAGATAGGCCATCGCGACCACCTGGCCGATCTCGGTGTTGGCGTAGCCGCTGGCACCGCCCGCTGCAAAGCCGCCCCAGAATCCGCCGCCACCGCCGCCCGCCCAGCCCACGTCGGTCTTGTCGGCGTGTCCCTGTTCAAGCGCAACCTGTTCGGTCGAACGGATGTCGGTGAGGGTCAGCACCACGTCGGCGGTCTTCCTGGAAAGGCTGACGCCACCGAGCACCGCGCCTGCGCCATGCCCGATCAGTCCGCCGAGGATGCCGCCGATATTGGTGCGCTGGGCATTGCCGTTGCTGTTGGCGATGTCGGGCACCAGCACGTAATCCGCTGCCTTCATCTGGCCCTTGCCGATGTTCGAGCCGACCCGCATCTCGCCTTCGCCGGCCAGGTCGCGTTCGGCACGCGCTGCCTGCAGCCCCTTGCCGCGATCGACGAGGGTGAAACATCCCGATTGCGAGACGTACACCTTGATCAGCGCGGCCGGCGATTCGAGGTTCATCGACGTCCACCACGGGTTGCCGTTCTGCGGTTCCTGCACCGCCAGCGTGCCGATCCTGCTGTTGCAACGGGGCATCTGCGGCTGCACGCTGGAACTGGCGTAACCCGCCGACGCGATGAAAATGCCTCCGCCGACTGCCAGCAAACCGATCCAGAGCTTCGCCCCCAAAACATTGGTATTCATGCGCAACCCTCCCTCCTGGCCTGCGGAAAAGACGCCATTGATCGACGGCAAGGGCCGCCGCTGCATTGCCTGGGCACAACCCGTAAGCCGCGTTTTGTGACGCAGTTCACAGTTGTCCTTGTGGGTGTATACGCCCACGGTGTCCGGGTGTCAATCGCGCCGTCAATACCCGCGGCCAGCCCGGCTACAGGTCTTCGCGCGCGACGCCGATCGGGGAAAAAGCGGAAAGCGCGCGTTGCCGTTGCGGGTCGTCGAACGCGGCGATATCCGGAAGCGTCAGGCCATGCCGCCGTTGACGCCGATCACCTGGCCATTGACGTATGACGCGGCATCCGAACACAGGAACGCGACCACGCCTGCGACTTCCGCCGGCGTGCCGGTGCGCTCGGCCGGGATCATCGCCTTCACCTGTTCCGGCGTGAACAGAGTCTCCGTCAAGCGGCCCCCGATGATGCCGGGCGCGACCACGTTGACCGTGATGTTGCGCGAAGCCATCTCGCGCGCCAGCGACTTGGCCGCGCCATGCAGCGCCGATTTCGCCGCGGCGTAGTTCACCTGTCCGCGGTTGCCGAGTGTCGCCGCCACCGATGACACCGCGACGATGCGGCCGAAGCGCGCACGCGCCATCGGCAGCAGCAGCGGCTGCGTGACATGGAAGAATCCATGCAGCGAAACGTCGATCACGCGCCGCCATTGATCCTCGCTCATTCCCGCCAGCGGCGCGTCGTCGTGGATGCCCGCGTTGTGCACGAGTGCGTGGATCGTGCCGCCTTGCAACAGGCCTTCGATTGCAGCGCGTGTCGCCGCGGCATCGGTGAGATCGAACGTTGCGACCTCCGCGTTGCCGTTTGCTTCGCGAACGCCGGTCACCACCGATTCGGCGCGCTTGCGATTTGCATTGGCGTGCACGATTACTCGCCAGCCTTCACGCGCCAGCGTGGCGCAGATCGCGCCGCCGATGTCGCCGCTGCCGCCGGTGACCAACACCCGTCTTGCGTCCTTCGTCATCACCGACCTTCCTCACGTCCCTGCAGCATCACCGCTGCGCGCCCGCTTGCGAGCACACGGCCATTGTGCTCGACCCGAAAGGCATATTGCAGGCTGTCGGCCATCGCGATCAAGCATTCGACGTGCACCTGCAGCCGCCCTTCCAGATCGTCGATACGCTCGACCTTCAGCTCCACCTCGCGCAAAGCGACAAGGAATCCGGGACGCGCTGCGTTACCGGCATCGCGTTCGCGCAACGCACCATGCACGGCCATCGCCTGGGCCGCGTACTCGCACAGGTTCACCGCATGCAGCAGGCCATCGGACCGCAGCGGGTTGTCCGCGCGCAGGTGCGAGACGCTGCACGCGTGCAGGCGGGTTCCATCCCAGGCCACCACCTCATCCAGCAGACACATTGCGCCCGCGTGCGGGATCAGGTGTTGCCATTCCGCCTTCGGCAACATGTTTTCAGCCCCCCTCCCCTCGGCAGAGGGGTTGGGGTGAGGGTACAACTGGCACGCAGCGTCCGGTCACAACCGAACCCTCACCCGGCGCTGCGCGCCACCGCGGAGTTCTCGGCCATGGACTGCAGCTTTCGGTGGGAGAGGGTTTGCAACATGCGGCGCCATCAGCACCGACAGCGTGAAGTGGAAGGCAACGCCCAGCGCGACGGTCAGGCCGATCGCACGCAGCACCGGCACGCTCGACAGTGCCAGCACGCCGAACACCAGCAACGCCGAAGCGACGCAGACCAGCGTGGCGTGCAGCGTGCGCAAATCCTCGCGCTCGTCACCAGTGCGGCGTTCGAAGAACAGCGCGTAATGCAGACCCAACCCCGCCGCCAGGGTCAGCGATACGAGGTGGAACAACGACAGGGGAATGCCGGCCGCGCGCAGCACGACCAGCACCAGCAGCGTCGCCAGCGTCATCGGCCCCAGCACACGCAACGCACGACACGGGCTGCGTAGTGCCAGCGTCACCGCCGCGCACAACAACAATGCCGCAATGCCGAGCGCGATGAGGATGCGATGGCGATACGCGATGACCAGCGACTCGGTGGAAGTCTTGAGATCCAGCAGATGCACCGCACCACGGCTTTCCTTCGCCAACGCGGCGAAAGCGGCCGGATCATTGACGCCGCTCAACGTGCCGAGGCCCACCCAGCCGTCGCCCTGCTGCACCAGCATTGACTCCAGTCGCACGCCCAACGGCGACTGTTCGAATTTTTCCGGTGTCAAGGGCGACAGTTTGCGCGCGGCTTCAACGTCCGCCACGAACGGCGTGAACACCCCGGCGCGGAACGGCAATCCCTGCATCGCCTTCTGCAACGCGGACTGCAAATCCGCCGCATCGGGCAGCTTCGCCTGTCGCGCCTGCTGGGTCGCCGCGCTGGGCAGATAGCGCGATGGCAATTCGTAGCCATCCACGGCATGACGGCCAACGAGCTGCTGCATCCGCGGCGCGATGCGTTCCGACAACCCGAGCACACCTTCGGCGGTGCGCGCGCGCATCACCAGCAGGTACCGGACATCGGGAGCACCCAACGCCGCGCGCAGTCGCGCATCACGCTGCAACTCCGCCTTCGGGATGGGCGTGAGCGCAGACAAGTCGTTCTGCCAGACCTTGCCCGGCGCGAATACCACCACGGCGACGCCCGCCAACGCTACCAGCCAGGGCAGCCAGCGCGGACGCGGCAGATGTGCGAGAAAATGCCACGCTTGCGCCAGTCCCGGCGTCGCGGCCATGTCGCGTCTTGCCGGCGGCACCACGAGCGGCACCAGCCAGCGCGTGCTGAGACCCGCGACAACCAATCCACCGATCGTGAACACCGCGAGCTGCTGCAGGCCAGCGACGCCCGACGCAAAGAACGCGAGATAGGCGATGCATACCGACACGATCGCCGTTGCCAGCAACGGCCACAATTCGCGCACGCATTGCGAAGTTTCGACGCCGATGCGGCGATGGCTGAACACGCGCAGCGGGTATTCCTGCGCGACGCCCAGCAGCGTGAATCCGAAAGCGACCGTGATGCCGTGTGCGTGACCAAAAATCAGCGCGAGCAACGCGAATCCCACCACCGCGCCCGACAACAGCGGCAGCGCGGTGACCACGATGGGAACCGCGCTGCGATAGGCCAGCAACAGCATCAGGATGAAACCGATGGTGGTGATCACCCCGAAGCGATCGGCTTCCGCGCGCGTGTGCCGGCTGGCTTGCACGCCGAACCAGCCCGGGCCGCTGATCACGAGTTTCGCATTTGCCGCGCCGGGCAACGCCGCGAAATGCTTCTGCAAGGAAGCGATCGCGGCGGCCTGCGCGCCGGGATCGAAACCTGCCGCCTTGGTCTCGGAAACCAGCAACGCCTCGCCACGATCCGAAAACCATACGCCATCCAAAAGCTTCGGCTGCCGCGGCGGCGCCCAGAGCCGCGCAAGCTTCAAGGTTTCCAGTGTCGGGTCACGCTTCAACCACGGCTCCAGCATCGACGCTGCGGGTGAACTCAAGTCTTCGATGCGCTGCTGCAATTGCATGCGCAGATAGGTCGCATCCAGCCGATGTGAATCCAGCGTCGGCGACAGCAAGTAACGGTACGGCAGCAGGTCCGACGCGACTTCCGCGAGATCATTGCCGCCATTGGCCGCGCGCGCGAAGTCGGGATCATGCTCCAGCGCAGCTTGCAGCCCGCGCGAAAGATCCGCCAGTTGCGCTTGCGGCGCGCCGGAGATCGCCAGCAACAGCAGGCGCGATCCCGGTCCCTTGCCGATCTCGTCCAACAGCAGCTTTTGATCGGCGGTACGTGCAGGCGGCACGAAATCGCGCAGGTCCGAACTGATCTTCAGGTGCGACGCAACGCCCCAACCGAGCCCCGCGATCAGCGCGAGCCAGACGAACCAGATCGCGGCCCGCGCGCCACGCCTCATTCGCCGCGCCTCATTGCCCGCTGTTTCTGCAGCGCGCCGCCAGCGCCGACTCAAGCGGGGCCGCACTGCGCAGTCCCTGCTCCGCCATCGCACCGACCAGCGTGATGCTGCTGTCGCCGTTGGCATCGGTCATCGTGAGGCAGCGCGGCTCGCGATCGCGGCCGTCGACCACGAGCGACGTGAGCTGCCGCTTGAGCGCATCGGTGCGCGGGATAAGCGTGATCACCCAGCGCGCCTCGCTGCCCTGTGCCGACAACGCGAAATCCTTTTGCAGTGTCGACACGTCACCACCCAGCAATGCGCGGAATCCGGCCAGCATCGCGCCCGCTTGCGGGGCGCGCGCCAGCGGCATTCGCTGTACTTCACTGCCGCCGCGTTGCACGGTGATCGTGCCGTCGGCGATTTTCGCGGTTTCCTTGAAAGGCTTCGCGATGTCGCGCTCCATGTTGTCGCCGCCGAGCCAACGCAAGCTGCCGGACACCACCAGCGGACGATCCAGCATGCCGCGGTAGCTCACCAGCACGAACGGCGTGGATACCGGCGGCGTCTTCGCCATGCCGGCCAGCAGCGTTTCCGCCAGGCCCGGCGCCGCTGTCGCGACGGATGCCATGGCCGTCAACGCAAACGCCGCCAAGGCATCACGAAACACGCGCATGCTGCAGCGTTGCGTCCATGGCCGGTTGTGCGTCGGCGATCGACTGCGGTTGCCAGAAGTCATAAAAATTGAACCAGTTGTAAGGGGCCGCACGCAAATGATGCTCGAGCCGCGCGGCGTAACGGCCCATGTACGCGTCGAGTGCGGCGTTGCGATCGGTGCGCGGCAGTTCCACCGCCTCGGTCAAGGTTTCAAAAACCAGATCGTAGCGACTGCCGCCGCCGTACATGCCGAGGCACAACACCACGGGCACCTTCAGCAACGCCGCGATCTGCCAGGGCGCGGCCGGGAACGGTGCGTCGGCGCCAAGGAACGGCACCTCGCGCATGAGTTCGTGGGGCCGGCCGCGATCACCGAGCAGCGTGATCATCGCGCCCTCGCGCGCGGCCTCCGAGAGTGCCAGCACGATGTCCATGCCGCCACGCGACGTATCGATGACGCTGCCCGACAATTCCGGCGCCAGCGCCTCCAGCAAAGCCGTCAGCGACGGCGTCTTGCTCTTGTCCATCACCAATTTCAGTTTGCATTCCGGCTTGTGCGCGGCCAATACCCTCAGCACCTCGAAACTGCCGACGTGCGCACCCAGCAGCAGCACGCCCTGACCACGGTCCAGGTGCCGGTGCAATTCCTCGACGCCGCGCGTGCTGACCCGGAAACCGTCGATCCCGCGCGCCAACAGGAACACACGATCGAGGATCGTCGACGCGAACGCGTGGATCAGGTGCATGACCTGCCATGCACTGCCCGGCCTGCCGCCGAGGCGCCGGAAATAGTCGCGCGACGCGCGGCGTTCGGGGCCGCGCCGGAAATAAAAATACAGCGTGATCGGATAAAGGAAGAGCCGCGCGAAACCGCGCCCGAAGTGCAACCCGACGAAACGGATCAGCCAGATCGCGAACCAGCCCCCGGCCTCGGGACGGCTCAACCAGTGCTCGTTTCCCGCCTGCGCGCAGGCTTCTTCCTGCGTCATTCGCGCGCTCATCGATCACACCCGCGGACTTTCATTTTTTCCTTCCCCCGTTGCCATCGCTGCATCATGTCTGCCGATCCACGGCCAGCAGTATCCCGCGGGCGAGCACGCCGCCATCGGCGCGCGTCACTTCGAAGCGCACGCGCGCACCGTCACCCTCCAGCGCGATCGTGGCCTCTTCGCCGGGTCGCAAGGGCCGCACGAATTTGGCATCAAGCCCGCCGACCGCGGTGCCGCGCCATGCCTTCAGCGCCACCGCGACGCGTTCGAGTACCACCGCGCCAGGTACCAGCGGGTTCCCGGGAAAGTGCCCCGGCAACGCCGGATGTTCCGGCGCGATGCACAAACGCACGGCGTGCGCGGTCATGCGTGACCTTCCTCGTCGCGCATCAGCACCGGCCAGCGCCGGACGATCTGGGTGACGAACCGCATCACGCCCGGATGCGGAATGTGGCGCAGATGCCAGCGACGGAACACATACTCGCCGGCGAACGCCGCCAGCAGCAACAGCCAGCAGCCCGCTTCCGGGTACCACGCCAGCACCGACCCAGGCAGGTGGGCCGGCAACCCGATGTCGAATGTCGCCAACCAGCCGCCCGGCCGCGCCAGCAGCGCGATCACCAGCGACAGGCATGCCATACCCGCAAGCACGCACGCCCAGAACACCGTCACGCCGCGCGCGTAACTGCGCACGCCCGGCAACGCCAATCTCGCCTCGCCCTCGATCACGCGGATGAAGCGCGCGACCAGGGGTTCGTCGCCCGGCTTCAGCGTGCGCGCGAACATCCATGCGACCGCGGACAGGAACACCACCGGAAGTGCCATCAGCGCCAATTCGGCATGTCCCATCAGCGCGGGCACCAGCAGCAGCGCCGCCAACGCCAGCCACGCGCACAACGCAAGCGCGCTGCGCCGGCGCCACACGCGCGGCAGCCACGCCAGAAGCAACAGCAGTGCCGCCGCGACGCTCAAGGAAGACCGATGCATGAAACCACCGGCCAGCGCCAGCAGCGCGCATCCGAGCAACGCCAGGCCGAACCATGGCATGCGTGTGGTGACGGAGGGCGCGTGGTTGGCGGGCGTGGCGGGCATCGGGACCATGTCAATGCGGCGGCGAGCGGTCTATATGATAGGTGGTCGACCGGACGGCGCCTGAACCGGCGCGGGTTTCTTTGGAATGGGCGGGGAACGGCGAAATGGATGGAAGCGGCAACGCGTCACCCTTCGATTGCGACGTGCTGGTCATCGGCGGTGGCCCGGGCGGCTCGACGATTTCCACCCTGCTCAGCAAGCGCGGCTGGCGCGTGACGATGCTGGAAAAAACTTCCCATCCTCGCTTCCACATCGGCGAATCGCTGCTGCCCGCGAACATGCCGATCTTCGAGGAACTCGGCGCGCTGGAAAAACTGCGCGAACTGGGCCGGCTGAAACTCGGCGCCGATTTTCCGCGCGACGACGGCAGCTACTACACCTTCCGCTTCGACCGTGCGCTGGGCGACACCCCGCCTTATTCCTTCCAGGTCGTGCGCGAAGACATGGACCGCATGCTGTTCGAACACGCCCGCGAGAACCGCGTGGACGCGCGCGAGCAGGTGAAAGTGGAACGCGTGGAATTCGACGACACGGGCGCAACCGTGCACATCGATACGGAAGGCGCAACGTCGCGGCTGCGCGCGCGCTACGTGGTGGATGCCTCCGGCCGCGACACCTTCCTCGGCAAGCAGCTGAAGCTGGTGCGGCGCAGCGGGCAACACCAGAGCGCGGCGATGTTCGCGCACTACACGGGCATCGGCTACAACCCCGACGACCCCGGCGGCAACATCATCAGCGTCAATCGTTTCGCGCACGGATGGGCCTGGTTCATCCCGCTGCCCAGCGGCATCACCAGCGTCGGCTGCGTGTGCAAGCCGGGCTACCTGAAGACGCGGCAAGGCGCGAACAACGACGACTTCATGGCGAAGACGCTGGCGATCGTGCCGGGCGCCGATCGCCGCATGGCCAGCGCCGAGCGTGTTTCGCCGGTGCGCTTCACCGGCAACTATTCCTATACGTGCAAGCGGATGGCCGGCCACCGCTGGATCCTGATCGGCGACGCGTGGGCGTTTCTCGACCCGGTGTTTTCGTCGGGGGTGTTCCTGGCGATGTATTGTGCGCGCCAGGCGTTCGACGTGGTGGACGGGAGCTTGCGCGAACCCGCGCGCGAAACGGCGCTGCAGAAACGCTACGCGAAACACCTGCGCCAAGGCTACGCGCGCTTCGCGTGGTTCATCCATCGCTTCAATTCGCCGGTGATGAAGGCGCTGTTCGCCGATCCGCGCAACGTGATGCAGGTGGAACAGGGCGTGATTTCGATGCTGGCGGGCGACGTGTTCGACAACAAGCGGGTGCTCTCGAAGCTGCGCATCTTCAAGACGATCTACGCGATCGCTTCGCTGGTCAACTTGCGCCGCTGGGCCGCCGACCGCGTCGACCGCCGCCGCCAGAACCGCATGCAAGTGGCAGCCGATGCCGCGGAATGATCGCGGCATGAACGGCCCGGCCGAGCTGCGCATCGCGACGCCGTTCGGCGAACTCGCCGCGCTGCAATGGGGCGACGCCGGCTCGCCGACACTGCTGGCGCTGCATGGCTGGCTGGACAACGCCGCCAGCTTCGCACGACTGGCGCCGTTGCTGGCGGCGCATCGCCGCGTGATCGCGCTGGACCTGCCGGGCCACGGCCATTCGGCGCACCTGCCGACGAGCGTCCACCGCTACAACAATCTCGACCAGGTCGATCACGTCCTCGACTTCGCCGACGCGTTGAAACTCGAACGCTTCGACCTGCTGGGCCATTCGTTGGGCGCGGGCATCGCCTCGTTGACCGCTGCCGCGGCACCCGCGCGCATCGGCAAACTGGCGCTGATCGAGGGCCTGGGACCACTCGCCGACGACGGTTCGCAAACGCTCGTGCGCTGGCGCGATGCGCACGCACAGCGGGAAACCTCCCGGCGTCCGCCACGCGTCTTCGCGTCCATCGACGCCGCGGTCGCCGCGCGTGTCGCGGCGGGCGGCCTCGACGCGCAAGAAGCGCGCCCGATGGTCGAACGCAACCTGCGCGAAGCGGAAAACGGTTATCGCTGGCGCAGCGACCCGCGCCTGCGCCTCGCCACGCCGCTGCGCATCGAGGAAATGCAGCTGCGCCGGCTGATCGCGGGCATCACGGCACCTACGCTGTTGCTGCTGGCCGAACCCGCGACGCCGTACCTGCCGCCGGCGTTGATGCAAGCGCGCGCGGCCTGCGTTGCCGATATCCGTGTCGAACACGTTCCAGGGCCGCACCACTTGCATGTCCGGCACCCGCGGGAATGCGCCGAACACGTGTTGGCGTTTCTCGACTGACGCTAGCAGGGTGTTGAGAAACGCCCTGCTATGCGGGCCATGGATGGCCCGCCGCGGATCAAGCACCTCAAGTGCTTGATCCGGCGAAGCCGAGTACGGGCGTGTACCGGACTCGGCGCGTTGAGAAAGTGCAGGAAGGCACTTTCTCAACAATCTGCTGGGACCTGTCAGCCAGCGGCGTGCGGCACGGGCGAATCGGCGGTCAGCGGCACGCCGTGTTTGGCGACAAAGTCCGCAGCCGGTTCCGGCTTGCCGAGATAGAACCCCTGGCCGAAGTCGCAGCCCATCTCGTGCAGCAGACGTTGCGTGGCCGCGTCTTCGATGCCTTCCGCGGTGATTTCAAGTCCGAGGTTGTGGGCAAACTGGACGATGGATTCGACCAGCTTGGCCATGCGCCCGTCGGTTGCGATGTGCGCGACCAGCGACTTGTCGATCTTCAATTCCGACGCGGGGAATTTGCTGAGATAGGTGATGGACGCATAGCCGACGCCGAAGTCGTCGATCGCGATGCGCACGCCGTGCTCGCGCAGCTTGCCGAGCACGCGGACGACGCTGTCCACGTCCCCGGCCAGCGCGGTCTCGGTGATCTCAGCGACGATCGCCCCGGGCGGAACGCCCCAGATGTTCAGCGCATCCAGCAGCTGCTCGGCGACGCCGACGTGCGCAAGCGTGCGCGGCGAAAGATTCAGCGCGACGCGGAAGCCGGGCAAGCCGCGCAACGCGGACACGTATCGCAGCGTCGAATGGATGCTCCAGCGCGTCAGCGACGTGATCAGGTCGTTCTGCTCGGCGAAGGTGACGAAATCGTCCGGGCTGACCGGGCCCAGCTTGCGACTGGTCCAGCGCGCCAGCGATTCCACGCCCACGATCTGCGATTGCGCAAGGCTCCAGATCGGCTGGAAGAACGTGGCCAGCCGGTTGGATTCGATGCTTTCGCGCAACTCGTGGTAATCGATGTTCGCGCGCGCGTTGCGGGGATCATGGAACGCGTAGCGCTCGCCGCGCCGCAACGCATCGTCCGCCGCCATCTGCGCATGCCGCCACAGCGCGTCCGGATCGGTGCCGTCCTGCGGGAACAATGCGACGCCCATCACCGCACGCGTCTGCCAAGGCGGCATGCCGGGTGCCACCGAATGCGGCTGCTCGAACTGGGCCATCAATCCGGCCGCCGCCAACAAGGCGTTGTTGCGGCCACTCAGCCCTGGCAACACGGCGAGGAACGTTTCGTCGCCGGACTGGAACACGGCATCCAGCGGCCGCAGCGACTCTCGGAGCAATTTCCTGATGCCTGCCTCGGCCTGCTCGCCGCATTCGCTGCCGAAGCGCAGGGCGATCTGGCGCAGCCCGCGGATGTACACGACGACGACCGCGAATCCGCCCGTGCCGATGTCGTTTTCGGCAAGCTGGCGTCCGATCGCGGTCAGGATCGCATCGCGGTTCAGCATGACGGTCGTGCCACCTTCACAGGCTTGCAAGGTAGCGCGTTGCGTCGACCGGATGCTGATCGACCGGAAGCGTGTGCCTGATTTCGACGGTATTGCCGTCGACGGTCTGGTCCAGCAGGTTGAAGACGCGGAAATCCCGCAGCGGTTGCTTGTCCGGCGTGCTGACCACCAGCACCGTCGGACGCAGCCGGCGCACCTGGTTCTGCTCCAGCACCACCGCGATTTCGCCGGTGCTCAGTTCGACGTGCGAACCGGTGGGATAGACGCCCAGGCACACCTGGAACTGTTCGACCAGCTCGGCCTGGTACAACGAACCGCGTGCGCGATAAATGTTCTGCAAGGCCTCGTGGCGCGACACCGGCGCCTGGTACGGGCGGGCGCTGCACATCGCATCGTAGGAATCGATGATCGCGAGCATGCGGCCCGCCATGGGAATGGTGTCGTCGAGCAGGCAGTCCGGATAGCCGCTGCCATCGAAGCGTTCATGGTGGGTGCGCACGACATCGAGCACGTCCGGGTCATCGACGCCGCCCGCCGTGACGATATCCACGCCTTGCGCGACATGCGTGCGCACGAGTTCGGTTTCGGCCGGCGACAAAGGTTCGGCTCTGCGCAGCAGCTCCGGCGGCAAGCGGGTCTTGCCGATGTCCATCAGCAACCCCGCGGTGGCCAGGCTCAACAAGGTGCCTTCCGGCAGGCCGAGGTGGCGGCCGAACGCTGCCGCGAGTGCACCGCAGGCAATCGCGTGGCCATAGATGTAGTCGTCGTGCCGCCGCATCCCTTCGAGGAACAGGAACGCGTCCGCGCTGCGCAGCACGCTGGCGACCAGCGGGCGCACCACCTTCTCGACCTGTTCGACCGAAAGCTCGCGGCCACTGGCGACATCGGCGTAGATCTGATCGATGAGTTCCGAGGTCGCCCGCAACGCATCGCGCGCCCTGGGAATCTCCTCTTCGATGCTCACCGTGTTCGCGTAGGTCGTGACCGACATGAAACGCGCATCACCGTCAGCATCGCCGCGCGTCAGCGTGAGCAGGGAACGCCGGCGGGTATCCGCTTCACGGCGCCGGTCGATGTACACGTATTTGCACAGTCCACGCAAGGTGTCCATCTCGCGGTC
>Ga0207647_10002564_pt1 | contig 13741 bp, 14 predicted proteins | sample KBSCornC2_FD_184295 | JGI IMG/M metagenome (GOLD analysis project Ga0207647, IMG submission 184295) | Corn rhizosphere microbial communities from Kellogg Biological Station, Michigan, USA - C2 (SPAdes) (version 2) | ecosystem: Host-associated > Plants > Roots > Rhizosphere ...
AATTCGCGTTCGCGATTCCTTTTTCGTCACCCCGGCCTCGAGCCGGGGTCCCGCTGACCTTGTCCGTGTCTCGGGATGATCATGCGCTGATCCGCTGCGCAACCTGTCTCCGCCTCTCGGGCCAAGGAGGAAGAAGCGGGACCCCGGCTCGGGGGCCGGGGTGACGGCGAGGGCTTGGAGGGACGTGCCTTCGATCTGAACCAACGGCGATGATGAAACGCGCGCTGCGCTGTGTGGCGAATCGAAAGTTCGTGACGTTAAAATCTCCCCCTCCCTTCCAGGGAGGGGATCGAGGGGTGGGTGGGGACTGAGGGGGGCTCGATGCCCCCGAAGTCCCGATTGCGAGGCGGTTGAAAGAGTCCTTCGGCCCGCAGACGCGGGCACCCACCCCCACGCCCAGCTGGCGCTGTGGCCCTGTCTGGGAGACAGGGCCGGTCGCCAGCTCTTGAAAGGGAGGGGGAGACAATGAAGCGAACTTTGAATCACCGCGCTAGGCGGCGCTGGGCCTCCTGACATGCCCGGCAAGGCGATCCTTCACCGCCAGCCGCAGCTTCTTGAGCCGCAGCAGGCGGATCGAATCGGGAACCCGCCGCTTCAATTCGCGGCGGATCTCCTCATCGATCCGGCGGTGGATGACGGACAAACGGTACATAAAGGCATTCATGGCCTCACTCCAATCGATGGTTGCATCGATCGGGTGACCCGGAGGACTGGCGACATGGGGGAAGCCGTAGTCGCACCGGGCACACCCGATGCGGTCCGACATCACGATCCAAGGAAAGATCGCCAGAGGGGCCCGGCCCGCAGACTTGATTTAGGGGAGGAGCGGGGCGGGTTCAAGGGTGATGCGGCGAGGCGTGGCAGTGGAGCTAACAATGATGCGCCCGAGGTGCCAGTTGAGAAATCAAAGAAGCTCTATCAGTCGGCCCGATGTCGCCGCTTCTGAAGCATGCGTTCTCTTCTATCAATCGCGCGGCGCCGGCGCTGTAAGGCGTGCGAGTCAGACGGCAAATCGGTCATTTCAATAAATTCAGCGTGATCAGAAAAATCATCTCCATTGAAGAGAAGATAGAACAGATGTGATTTAATATGATCTGCAAGATACTGAGTTAGCTGATGGTGTTCGTTTTCGGCGGTTCCCATATGGACGTATCTGTTTCTGATTCTCATCAAGCGGTTTAGTTTTGCTCGTACCAAATCGGCGGGATGATCTAAATAGGTCGCTCGACGAACGATCTTCTCGTAAGCTACCCGCTCATCATCATTTTGAAAAAGACGCTCCAATGCGGTCCAATACCTCAATGTGCGTCGAGACATATCAGACGCCTCCATTCCGTCATTCATCATGAGTAAGGATGAGGAAAGAGCGCCTTTTAGGGGATGGTTTTGAAGTTTAGCCAGGGCGCTTCGTATTGATACAGCTGACTTGAAAATCTTGTCCGAATTGCTTATCGATAAATTCCAGTATTCATCTCGGAAGTTTTGATTGAACCAAGTAATTTCTTTGTGAAGAGATTTCCTGCCTTGGAACAAGAAATGATAAGGTCCCATCAGGAGGGTTGCTTCCGGCTTTTGTTCGGAACCAAAAATATTCCAAGGCCGGAGGGCTAAGTTGTATAGAGCCTGAAATATTTCGGTTGCAGAGAATATTTTGTCAGCAGCCTGTGTTGAGTTCCTTGCTCGTGTCGATGATATTAAAAATCCGGACCCCGGCTTATCTTTGGTAGAAATAGGACGCAACGATAAAAAATCTGTGTCCGCAATTTGCATATATTTTGGTAGGTGTGTACTAAGTCGAATTGATACTCCTTCATAATTAAAGTAGTAACTGCGCGATGAGGCATTCGGATGATAGCTTAGCCGTGACCACATAGAAAATTGGCGGAGAGGCTCGTCAAGTTTTTCATCAGTGATCTGCTGCAATGATTTAAGTATAGAGCTATCTGTTAGGTTTCCAGATTTTCTTGCATTAATAACCCCATTAAAGATCATGCTGGATTTTTCGTGACGAGACAACTCATCTGGAAAAATAAAAGCGTCACCTAAGACCTCTATGTACTGATCAACGTCAGTTATATTCGACCAAGAAACAGCACCTTCTTCATTAATTTCCGTGAAATCCTGTATATTTTTTAGCAAATTATGCCGTAACGTTGCATTTAAAAAGCTGGAAAAGATAACTTTTGGTTTCTTAATTGACACGTATCACTCCGCCGCCTCAGCCTCAGGTTCCTTCACCTTCCCTCGCCGCGCTTTCGGCTTGGGCGCGGTCAGTGTGAAATCCGCGATCGGGCTGCGCTCAAGCAGCGGCTTGAGATAATGGCCGGTATAGCTCTTCTTGGTTGAGGCCACCTGCTCGGGCGTTCCTTCCGCCACGATCATCCCGCCCTTGACGCCGCCTTCGGGGCCGAGGTCGATGATCCAGTCGGCGGTCTTGATGACGTCGAGATTATGCTCGATCACGACCACGCTGTTGCCCTGCTCGACGAGGCGGTGGAGGACTTCGAGGAGCTTGCGGACATCGTCGAAATGGAGGCCGGTGGTGGGCTCGTCCAATATGTAGAGCGTGTTGCCGGTGGCGCGGCGGCTGAGTTCCTTGGCGAGCTTGACGCGCTGGGCCTCGCCGCCCGAGAGCGTCGTGGCTTGCTGGCCGACCTTGACATAGCCCAGGCCGACCTCGACCAGCATGTTCATCTTGTCGCGGATCGGCGGGACGGCCTTGAAGAATTCGGCGGCGTCCTCGACCGTCATATCGAGCACGTCGGCGATCGAACGCCCGCGGAAGGTCACCTCCAGCGTCTCGCGATTGTAGCGCTTGCCGTGGCAGACGTCGCAGGTGACGTAGACGTCGGGCAGGAAGTGCATCTCGATCTTGAGCACGCCATCGCCCTGGCACGCCTCGCAGCGCCCGCCCTTGACGTTGAAGCTGAAGCGGCCGGGCTTGTAGCCGCGCGCCTGCGCCTCGGGTAGCCCGGCGAACCAGTCGCGGATATGGGTGAAGGCGCCGGTATAGGTGGCGGGGTTGGAGCGCGGGGTGCGGCCGATCGGCGATTGATCGATGTCGATCACCTTGTCGAGATGTTCGAGCCCGGTGATCTTCTCATGATGGCCGGCGGGCAGGCGCGCGCCGTTCAACTGGCGCGCGGCGGCGGCGTAGAGCGTGTCGATCGTGAAGCTCGATTTGCCCGAGCCCGAGACGCCGGTGATGCAGCAGAAGGTGCCGAGCGGGACGGCGGCGGTGACGTCGCGCAGATTGTTGGCGCGGGCATTGTGGACGGTGAGCTTCTTGCCCGATCCCTTGCGGCGCCTGGGCGGCAGGGGGACCGCGCGGCGGCCGGCGAGATAATCGCCGGTGAGACTCTCCTGATTGGCAAGGATGTCGTTGAGCTTGCCCTCGGCGACGATCGCGCCGCCGTGCACGCCAGCACCGGGGCCCATGTCGATGATATGATCGGCGGTGCGGATCGCATCCTCGTCATGCTCGACGACGATGACGGTGTTGCCGAGATCGCGCAGGCGGCGCAGCGTGACGAGCAGCCGGTCATTGTCGCGCTGGTGGAGGCCGATCGAGGGCTCGTCGAGCACGTAGAGCACGCCCGAGAGGCCCGATCCGATCTGGCTGGCGAGGCGGATGCGCTGGCTCTCGCCGCCCGAGAGCGTGCCCGAGGTGCGATCGAGGTTGAGATATTCGAGGCCGACATTGTTGAGGAAGCCCAGCCGCTCGACGATCTCCTTGAGGATGCGTTCGGCGATCTGGCGCTGCTGGTCGTTGAGCTTGTCGGCGAGCGTCGAGAAGAAGGCGAGCGCGTCGGCGACCGAGAGTCGGGCGGCGTCGGCGATGGTCGACATCGCGACCTTGACCGCCAGCGCCTCGGGCTTGAGGCGGGCGCCGCCGCAGGTCTCGCAGGGCGCGGAGGACTGGAACTTGCCCAGCTCCTCGCGCATCCAGGCGCTCTCGGTCGAGAGCATGCGGCGGTTGAGATTGTTGATCACCCCCTCGAACGGCTTCCTGACGTCATAGCTCTTGCGGCCATCGATGAAGGTCAGCGTGACGGGCTTGCCCTTGGAGCCGTAGAAGATCACGTCCACCACCTCGTCAGGCAGCTTGTTCCACGGCGTTTCCAGGCTGAAGCCGAATTCGCGGGCCAGGCTCGCCAGCACCTGCATATAATAGGGGCTGGGCGGGTTGGACTTGGCCCAGGGCACCACCGCGCCCTGCTTGATCGAGAGATTTTCGTTGGGGACGACCAGCGCCGGATCGAAATAGAGCCGCTCGCCAAGCCCGTCGCAGGTGGGGCAGGCGCCCTGCGGCGCGTTGAACGAGAAGAGCCGCGGCTCGATCTCGGCGATCGAAAAGCCTGAGACTGGGCAGGCGAACTTCTCGCTGAAGATGATGCGATTGGCGGGGATCTCGGCGCCCTTCATCGCGCCCTGCGCCGCCTGCTCCTCCTCGCGGCCGGGAACGACGCCCTCGGCAAGGTCGGCAAAAGCGAGCCCATCGGCAAGCTTGAGCGCGGTTTCGAGGCTGTCGGCCAGCCGCGTACCGACGCCTTCGCGGATGACGACGCGATCGACGACGACCTCGATGTCATGCTTGTATTTCTTGTCGAGCGCGGGGGCGTTCTCGATCTCGTACAGCTCGCCGTCGATGCGCACGCGGGTGAAGCCGGCCTTCTGCCATTCCGCCAGCTCCTTGCGATATTCGCCCTTGCGGCCGCGCACGACCGGGGCGAGCAGGTAAAGCCGCGTGCCCTCGGGCAGGGCGAGCAGGCGATCGACCATCTGGCTGACGGTCTGTGCCGCGATGGGCAGGCCGGTGGCGGGCGAATAGGGAATGCCGACGCGCGCCCAGAGCAGGCGCATATAGTCATAAATCTCGGTGACGGTCGCGACCGTCGAGCGCGGGTTGCGGCTGGTCGTCTTCTGCTCGATCGAGATGGCGGGGCTAAGGCCCTCGATATGATCGACATCGGGCTTCTGCATCAGCTCGAGGAACTGGCGGGCATAGGCCGAGAGCGACTCGACATAGCGGCGCTGCCCCTCGGCATAGATGGTGTCGAATGCCAGGCTCGACTTGCCGGAGCCCGAAAGGCCGGTGATCACCGTCAGCGTATCGCGCGGGATCTCCACCGAGATATCCTTGAGATTATGCTCACGCGCGCCACGGACCGAGATATGCGTCAGCATGCGGAGCAGCTGCGCGAAGGGACGTTGATCAGGCTCATGGCTTCGAATGTTCCAGATTTGTTCTGATGGTGCAAGCGCGCTAACGCAGGATAGGACTGGAGATGGCGACCGGAACACCATCCTGCAAGGCACAAGCAGAGCTTGTCTCCAAAACGCGGGAACCGAAAGGCTAGGCTTCCTCGCCGATGGGGATTTTCAAGCCTTCGAGGCAGACGACGCGGCGGCCCTCGCACACCGGCGCCCCGATCAGGCGCATCCAGCGCGGCTTGCCTTGTACGGGAACGATCCTGGCATCCAGTGTGAAGCCACGACGATGCTTGATCGCATAGGCGCGCAGCCTCTCCATCGCCGCGCGCGAATGCTCGCAATAGAGCGAAACGGCCTCAGCTCGGCTGACGGCGGCGCCCCTTGGCAAGCCGAAGATGTCGAACACGGCGTCAGTCCATTCCAGACGCTCGTCAGCCAGGTCGCAAGACCAGCGGCCCACCCCGTGCAGGCTCAACACATGATCATTCGGGCTCTGCGTGGCTGGCAGCGCGCAATCCTTGACGTCAAGAATGCCGCCAAGACGAAATTGCTCTGCTTTCGTATCGAGAGGCCAGCTCTGGTACAGCTGAAGGGGTTCGTTCTGGAGCGACATGGTAACAGCAGCCTCAAATTATAGGAGAGCCTGATCTGGAGCAAGCCTGCGCATGAGCCACGCGCTCGGGAAACCAACCCACGGCCTGAGCCGTTCAATCGACGCGGGTGGGCTGAGGAGGCTGACATGGGCAAGGAACTGCAGGGTGAAGGCAATTACGATGCCGCTCGCGAATATGATGAGGCCGTGACCAAGCACGCCAAGGATCAGAAGAAAGTCGAGGCGGAAGCACGCGACGCGGAAGAAGCGCTTGAGGGCCCCGAGCGCGAGCAACTCGAAAAGGCGGAAGCGGAAGGCCGCTCGCACGCCAAGGCGTGAATTCGGGACATGCGGGAGCCTTGCCGCCCCCGCATCGCTAATTTGCGAGCCGAGTTTCGACCTTGTCGACCCACTCGGGGTAGAAGACCGGTTCGCGGCTCGACCAGCCCGGAGCGGTAGCCGCCGCTTCGCTGATCGATTGGAGGAGCACGCGCCGCTTCTCGGGATGCAGGTGCGGCAGCGCGGCTGCTGCGCAGAAGGCGCCCGGCAGCCATGGCCGCACATTGGCGCCGATCAGCCGCTCGTAAAGGAAGCGGTACGCGCTGAAGCTGTTGAGCCGATCCTGCCCCAGATCGAACGCCGACATGGTGACAAGCGGGGCAAAGAAAGGTTCTACCGCGTCCAGTCCGCTGTCATCCGGAACATATTCCCGAATATGATCGATCCGCGCGTAGATTTTGGTCTGCGCCCGGATGCTGGCTGCCTCGATCACGTCGCGTGACCAGCGTGCAAGCGCGTCTTCCCGATCGAGTCCCACATCGAGCGAACGCCTGATATAACGCTGTGTAGCCGCGGGAAAACTGGCGAATTCTTTCATCTCCGCCAATGTCATAGCGCCTTCGGCCGGTCTTTTAGAGTTTGCCATCGCAGTCTTGCCCTTTGCCCCAAACTCAAAGGAATCATGCGCCTAATTTGGTTTCCAACAGCTTAACGGCGCAGATTCCTGACTGACAGCGTGCACGGAAATTGCTGCGATGCAATATAGAAAATAACGGTGAGTTCCCGATGCTGTGGACAAGAGCGTAAGAAAGAGGGCCGCCGAAGCAGCCCTGTAAAAAATGCTAGGCTGAACGTTAGAGATCAGTCGGTTGCGTGAATTCGCCCGCGCAGACGCTCCGAATCCTCATCATATCCTGAGGAGGGGGCAGGGTCCTTGCCTTTGCCCGGCTGCGTATTCGAGGGCGCATCAGACGAAGGAAAGCTCTCGTCGAGCGCCACGTCGAGCTTCGCGTCCTCATCGGCCGGATTGTGTTTGAGGCGGCTGTCATCCTCGGCATCGTGTGCGTCACGAAGGCCGCCGCTTACGATCGGCTTGTCCGTGCTTCCGCTCATGTTCATGGCATGGTTCCTCTCTCGGTCAGGAAAGAACGTTTCTGTTCCTGCGACGTTCCGGTGACGGCATGGGCGAAACCGATCATGTCATCGAAGATCGGTGCGCGGTTGCGTAAAGGCTTCGCGAGGTCGACCAATATCGTCACATGATCGACGCCGGCATAGCGCCGTCGCTCGACCGAGCTTCCGAGTCGGGTAAGGACCTCGGTCAGCGCGTCGCTATTGCGGGGGCGGACACGCCTGTCTTCGTCGCCGGAGGCGAGCAGGGCGGGCGGGGCGCCCCGCACAGCGACCGCGACCGGCTGAGTCTCACGAATGTCATGCCACTGGCCGAAGGCGGCGATCGCCGCGGGATCATCGAAGGGCGCAAAATCATAAGGTCCTGCCAACCCAATGAGCCCCCGAATCGCGCTGTAATCGCGGCCGAGCCAATGCGGGTCGACGGCCAGCATGGCTGCATTATAGGCACCCGCCGAATGTCCGGAGACGATGATCCGATCAGGATCTCCGCCCGCTACGGCAGCGATGTGCGTGCGCACCCATCGTACTGATGCCGCTGCATCCTCCACGAAGGCCGGGAAGCGCACCCCAGGTACGAGCCGATAGTCAGGAATGACGACGACAAAACCTTGCGCCGCTAGAGCCCGGCCAACAAAAGTGTAATCTCCACGGTCGCCCGATGACCAGGCGCCGCCATAAAAGAACAGGATCACCGGGAGCGGTCTGCCAGCCGGCCGCGCGGTCGGTACATAGATATCGAGCTTCTGGCGCGGCAAACCGCCATAGGCGACATCCGCCACCAGCAGCTTTGAGCCCGCATCCTTTGCCACCAGCATGTTGAAGGCGGGCAGCGGGGCACTGGCCGCAGTAAGCAGGCCGATCACTAACATGCCAGCCAGCACGATCAGTACGATCGCAGGCGTGCGCATCGTCAACCGCGGCTGGTCTGGTCGGCGGGTCGCGCGGTCACGGGATAACCAATTCCTTCCTCTATGCAGAGCCATTTCATGCCATCGCGCATTTCGAGCCGGCCGGTCGCGATGTGATGCGCGAAAAGCGCTCCGTTCGCCTGCGCTTCGGCAAGGCTGTTAAACGGCGCCAATCGTTCGAGGTTGCACCGCGTGGGAAAGATGATGTCGTGGCGCCCCGCCTCGGCATCGTCGAGAAGCGCCGTCGCGCTGGCCCACAATGCATGGACGCTTTCACCTCCATCCGCAATCGCCTCGGCATCGGGCGGAGCCTTCGCCAGATAGAAGCGCGTATCGTAGCGGCGCGCCACCTTCGCGGTGGGCCGCCAACACGCAAATGGTGTCAGCGCCTGAAGCTGGAGTGAGAGTCCGCATTGATCCAGCAGCAGCCCAAACCGCTCGCCTTTCTGCAGGGCCGCCCTGAGAAATGCCAAGGCTTCGGAGCCAGGATAGGGATCGATGCCGATCGCAAGGCCAGCTTCTTCGATTGTCTCGCGGATTGCCGCTATCCGGCAGGCCGCTTCTTCATGGTCTGCATTCCCCACGGGTGACAGCAGCTTTTCGGCTAACTCCCGGTCACGGTCTTCAACCCCGCCGCCTGGAAAGACCAGCGCTCCGGGAGCAAAGGCCATGCTCGCAGCACGTTCGAGCATCAGTATATGCGGCGGAAAATCCTGAAGCTCGTGCATCACGATGATCGTGCCGGCCAGCTTGAGCGGATCTTGGGCCGCTTCGCTCACAGACGCAGACCGCGCGTTTCTTCCAATCCCATCGCTATGTTGAGGTTCTGAACCGCCGCGCCGCCAGCACCCTTGCCGAGATTGTCCAGCACCGCGACCAGCCGAACCTGGCTCCCGTTCGAATTTGCGAAGACGAACAGCTCCAGCCGATCGGTTCCCGCGCAATGTTCAAGCGTAAGCGCGGCAAGCTGCTCGTCTCCTTTTACGGAAATGACCCGGCTGCCTTCGTAGGCGGCCGCAAGAGCATCGCGCAGCATGGCGGGTGTGATGCTCGTCGGCATCGCCGCGAGCTGAAGCGGAACTTCGACGATCATGCCGCTATAGACGCGCGCGACCGCGGGGGCGAACAGGGGAGGGTGCAGGAGGCCGCCATGCTGCTGCATCTCCGGCACATGCTTGTGGGCCAGTCCTAGCCCGTAGATGCGGAATGCCGTCGGCTCGGATGCGGCGTCAGCCGTCTGCTCGAATTCCGCGATCATCGTCTTGCCGCCACCGGAATAGCCCGAGACCGCATTGACGGTATAAGGCCAATCGGACGGCAGCAGTCCTTCACGCACCAACGGTCTGATCAGTGCAAGGAAGCCGGTGGGATAGCATCCCGGATTGGATATGCGCGATGCTGTGGAGAGGAGCTGACGCTGCCCGGGCTCAAGTTCGGCAAAACCATAGGCCCAGCCCGGCGCCACGCGATGCGCAGTAGAGGCGTCGATGACCTTAACCGCCGGATTTTCGATAAGCCCGACCGCCTCGCGCGCGGCATCGTCCGGCAGGCAGAGGAGAACCGCGTCGGCCGCGTTGAGCGCATCGCGCCGCGCCGCAGGATCTTTGCGATGCTGTTCGGGCAGAACCTGAATGAGGATTTCTGACCGGTCAGAGAGCCGCTCGCGGATGTCGATCCCAGTCGTGCCGGAGGCACCGTCGATGAACAGCTTCACGGTCATGCAGCGAGCCTATGGATGGAGAGTATTGGCTGATTGTGAACTGGGCGCAGCCGATCAACCACGTCATTCAATGGCTCCGCAACCACCGCCATCCACCAGGCATTGGCATGGAGGAGTTGGCTTTCGTCGGCCATGAAGCCGACATGGCCCGAAAAGAACACCAGATCGCCGCGCCGCAGCGGCTCGCCGCTTTCGATCTGCGTTCCCAGCTCGGCCCGCTGTTGATCGCTATCGCGGGGGCATTGGATGCCGGACAGCTCCAATGCGATTTGGACCAGCCCGGAGCAATCGACACCCCCGGCGCCGCGACCGCCCCATAGATAAGGCGCGCCGATCAAACGTTCCGCCGTGGCGACGGGATCGCTGAAGGCAGTCCCCATCGGCGCGACGTGGCGACGGTGCACATAGCCTTGTTCGGTGATGAGGAAATCGCCTTCGATGGCGCCGGTGAGGCGTGCTCCTAAACTAAGCGTCATGTTTACGGAAGATTTGATGTCGGCTGCCGAGAACAAGGGGGCGGCACGTGCGGATATGAAGTGCGTAGCTTCTTTAGCTGCGCCAAGCGCTTCCTCCGGAACATAGCCCACATAATGGTCGTGCCCGCAATATCCCCAGGCCCATCCGCCAGCGATATCCAGCACGTAAAAATCTTCACCTAACAACAGTTGTGATCCTGCGGGCGCTTCTTGTTGAGGCGCAGTATGCAAGGGGCAGGAGGCGACTGAAATCGATCTCATTTCAGGGCGCGCATAGTGCGGCGCGAAAATCGAGCCGGCTAAGGCAATATCAGCAACATCCTTGCGTACGGCGTGGGTGCGTGAGTCGAACAGCCGCGACCGCCCCACCAGCCGGAACCGCTCAGGTGGAGACGTATCTGCGCTTGTCGTGATCGCCGTGGCCGGCGTGCGCGATAAGGCTTCCGAATGCTTCAAGAAACTCAGCCCCCGACTCCGTTCGCGCGACGAAGATATTACGGCCGTCGGCCTCGTCGCGTTCGCGGCGGAGATAGCCGAGCGTAGCCAGCGTATTCAAGGCGCGTGTGACCACCGGTTTCGAAACGCCCAGTTTTTGCGCCAGCCCTCGAACGGTGTGGGGTCCGTTCGTCTCGTACACGAGCATCAGGAGCGCCATTTGGCGGTTGGTCAGATCGGGCTTCCCTGACCTTACATAACCGACCAAGGTCCCCATCCACTCGCCGATGAGGCTTTTCCCGCTGATCCTGCCGACCTGTCCCATAGATTCCCACCCTTCCGGGGATAATTCCGCTCCCTGTAATGGACCGTAACGATCAGGAAAAAAAATCGATCCGTTAGGATGAATGTTTCACAACGACTTAGTGAAACAGATCATCCAAAACGGTTCCGCAATAACGCGTAGGCTGCGCGCAATCCGAGCGCGTCGCCACCTTTGGGCCGGCCCGGTTTGGCTGCCGGACGCCAGGCGAAGGTATCGAGATGCGCCCATTCGATTTCCGGAGGAACGAATTTTTCGAGGAATAGTGCAGCGGTTACGGCGCCGGCCATGCCGCCTTCGCCTGCATTGTTGATATCGGCGATGGTCGATTTGAGCATATCCGCATAGGATTTCCACAGCGGCAGGCGCCAAAGCGGATCGTCTGCCGCCTTTGCAGCGGCGGCGAGATCGTCGGCTAAAGCATCGCTGTTGGCAAAGAGAGCGGGCAGATCCGGACCGAGCGCGACGCGGGCCGCGCCGGTCAGCGTCGCAAAGTCGATAATGAGGACGGGGTTGTCTTCTGCGGCCTTGGTCAGCGCATCGGCAAGAATCAGGCGGCCTTCGGCATCGGTGTTGCCGATCTCGACAGCCATGCCTTTGCGGCTGTTAAGAATGTCGCCAGGGCGAAAAGCGTTGCCAGAAACGGCATTCTCCACCGCAGGAACCAGAAGGTGAAGCTGAATCGGCAAGCGTGCCCCGATTACCAGTTTGGCGAGCGCAATCGCATGCGCTGCCCCGCCCATATCCTTCTTCATGAGCAGCATCGCAGAGGAAGGCTTGATGTCGAGACCGCCCGAATCGAAGCAGACGCCCTTGCCGATGATCGCCACCCGCGGATGCGCGGGATCGCCCCAGACAAGCTCGATGAGTCGCGGCGCACGCTCGCGCGACGCGGCGCGCCCGACGGCGGCAATCATCGGATAGCCAGCAAGTGCGTCGCCCTGGGTGACGGTGACGCTTGCGCCGCTTTCGTGGCCCAGCGTTTCCACTGCTTCGGCAAGCTCGGCCGGCCCCAGGTCGGCAGCGGGCGTATCGACCATGTCCCGCACCAGCGCCACGGCTTCGGCGATCCGAACATGCTCCTCGATCGTAGCCGGTTCATCGCTCAGCAGCACCGCCTGCTGGCGTGGATCATTCTCGCTGCGATACCGGTCGAAGCGATGCTGCGCGAGCAGCCAGCCCAGCGCCGCCGCTCCAGCGCCACCTTCAGCCAATCGGTAATTGCCGTCGAGCAGATTTCCGCCTGCTTTGGCGAGGCACCAGGGTGAGAGTTCCCGCGCATTGGCGACGCCGAGCGCGACCGACCAGTCATCTGCGGTTTCGCCGGGCAGGATCGCGAGTTCGAAGCCCTTAGCGGTAAAGCGTTGCGCGGCGATGGCGGTTCGAACGCGTTCGGGCTGCCCCTTCAGCCATTCCTCGAACCCGGCCTTGTCGACAAGATGGATAAGGCGGGCCGGTTGCCCGCGATCGGCGACGAGGAGCGCAGCAAAGTCAGTCATTGACCAGCCTTTAACCCATGCCTGTCACTTGGGACAATGCGATGCTCATCATAGTTCGGCCGTGCCGAGAACAGAGGCGATGAAATGAGGGTTTTGCACGCGCCTTACCTGTTTGCGATCATCGCGATGGGTTCAATATCCGTCTGTGCTGCCAGTGTGGGCGCGGCGACCGGCAAATCAGAAATGCGCGTTGGCTTTGCTCAACCCGAAACCAAGCCCGAAGGACAGAAACATTGGACGCGACGGCAGATCAATGCCGCGCATGGCCAGCGCTATCGTGATCAGCCCCGCCTGCCGCGCTGTGCACAAGACCGTCTGCTAACGGACGATCATCTCTGTGATAATAGTTCTCACTCGCAATAATACGAGCCTATTGCAGAGCTGTAATTATCGGGCTGGAATGCGTTCAGCAGCCGGGACGCCGAACAGATCATGTTCGTCGGCATCCTCGATCAGGACCGGCACGATATCACCCGGCTTCAGCCCCCTTGCGTCGCGCAGGTGGACCTCGCCATCGATGTCGGGGGCATCGGCCTTCGAGCGGCCGGTGGCGCCACCATCCTCATCTACAGCATCGATAAGCACATCGAGCGTGCGGCCGACCTTGGCCGCGAGCTTGGCGGCGGAGATGGCGGCGGTCTTTTCCATGAAGCGGGCGTAGCGCTCTTCTTTGAGCTGCTCGGGCACAGCCCCGGGAAGATCATTGGCAGCGGCACCCTGCACCGGCTCGAAACGGAAGGCGCCGACGCGGTCCAGCTGCGCCTCTTCCATCCAGTCGAGTAGATATTGGAAATCCTGCTCGGTCTCTCCGGGGAAACCGAGCACGAACGACGATCGGATCGTGATATTGGGAACTTGCGTGCGCCAGCTGGCGAGGCGTTCGAGAACCTTGGCTTCGTTTGCCGGACGCTTCATCGCCTTCAGCACCGCGGGCGACGCATGCTGGAAGGGGATATCGAGATAAGGGAGCACGAGCCCATCGGCCATCAACGGGATGACCTGATCGACGTGCGGATAGGGATAGACATAGTGAAGCCGAACCCACGCGCCGAGCTTGCCCAGTTCGCGCGCGAGATCGGTCATATGCGCGCGGACTTCGCCGCCGCTCTTGAGCGGGAACGGCCTGTGCCTCAGATCGACACCATAAGCCGAGGTGTCCTGG
>Ga0207647_10002566_pt1 | contig 13736 bp, 13 predicted proteins | sample KBSCornC2_FD_184295 | JGI IMG/M metagenome (GOLD analysis project Ga0207647, IMG submission 184295) | Corn rhizosphere microbial communities from Kellogg Biological Station, Michigan, USA - C2 (SPAdes) (version 2) | ecosystem: Host-associated > Plants > Roots > Rhizosphere ...
GGAAGCCGCTGAAATGTTCCTCTGGGGCAAGCCTCTGCGCTCCTCCTATCGTGTGATCGCCCGCGATGGCCGAATCATCTGGTTCCACTGCGACGCCAGGATGATGCGGCACACGAGCGGAGAGCCCTGGTTTATCCATGGTGTCGCCTTCGATATCTCCGACCTCAAGCGTTCTGAAGCTGAGCTTCAAGACGAGCGCAATGTAGTCTCCGCAATTCTCGACACGGTCGGTGCGCTCGTAGTCGTCCTGGATCAGGAAGGCCGTATCATCCGCTTCAATCGGGCTTCGGAGCTTACGACCGGCTATTCGCTCGAGGAAGTGCGCGGGAAGCGCATCTGGGACCTTTTTCTTTTGCCAGAAGAAGTGAGCCGTTTCAAGGTGATATTTCAGAGAATGAGCGCTGACGTCCTGCCCCAGGAGTATCAGAGTTACTGGGTCACGCGGCACAAGTCGCATCGGCTGATCGCGTGGTCTAGCACGATGCTTCCAGGAAGCAATGGAACACCAAACCTGGTGATTGCGACTGGGATTGATATCACTGAGCGAGAGCAGTTGGAGAAGGCGATCCTGAACATCAGCGCTCGCGAGCAGCGGCGAATCGGCCAGGATCTGCACGACGGACTTGGGCAGCACCTCACCGGCATTGCATTCATGGCCAAGGTGCACGAAGCGAAGTTGGCTGAGAAGCACGTGGATGAAACTACAGATGCAGCCAAGATTGTGAAACTCGTCAACGAAGCGATCCACAAAACGCGCGAACTGGCTCGCGGTTTGCTCCCCGTGGTATCGGATGAGCATGGCCTCATGTCGGCTCTGCAGCTTTGGGCCACAGAAGTGAAGGATATCTTCAACGTGCCATGTTGCTTTCAGTGCGACACGCCAGTGTTGGTTCGGGATGATGAAGTCGCCACTCATCTCTACCACATCGCACAAGAGGCAGTGCACAACGCAATCAAGCACGGTCATCCCCGCAACATCTTGATCCGCCTCACGGCAAACCACGGTAGGGGTACACTGCTGGTCAAAGATGACGGCGCGGGATTCGCAGTTCTTCGAGAATCGTCGCAAGGTATGGGCCTCCACATCATGAACTATCGTGCTGGCATGATCGGCGGAACTCTCGATGTTCGCCCTGATCCCATCCGAGGCACCGCAGTGACATGCACTTTTCCGATGCACGCCCAATGAGTGTTTGTATGGCATCTGCGGCCAATGCTGAGAAGGAAATCAATATAAGGAAAAGAACTGTCTTCATCGTCGATGATCATCCGCTGCTGCGACAAGGTCTCGCATTGATGATCAATCGCGAAAATGATTTAACCGTTTGCGGCGAAGCGGAAGAGGCGCAGACGGCAATGCATGCAATCTCTCAGAGTCAGCCCGATATCATGATCGTTGATATCTCGCTCAATGGACCTGACGGGCTGGATCTGCTCAAGAATATTCGCAGCTCCTATCCGGCTCTGCCAGTCCTGATCCTCTCCATGCATGACGAGGCTACTTATGCCGAACGTGCTCTCAGGGCGCGTGCGAACGGCTACATTATGAAGCACGAGGCGACTGAGAAAGTGCTCATTGCTGTACGCCGGATCCTGAATGGCGAGATCTATCTAAGCGATCGCATCGCAAACAAGATGCTGCAGCAATACATTGGCGGCGCATCCACGGCTCTGCAAACTCGCCTGAGCACACTCTCTGATCGCGAGCTTGAAGTTTTTCGTTCCATCGGCGAAGGCCGAAGTACACGTCAGATTGCGGACGAGCTGCACTTGAGCGTGAAGACAGTCGAGACCTACCAGGCCCACCTCAAAGAAAAGCTCGCGCTCCGCAGCGGACGGGAGCTGATCCAACACGCAATTCAGTGGAAGATCGACGAGGGCGCAGCATAATCCGCGAACAAATCTACGAACGTGAGCACATGAATAAAATTGGATGACTTGCACTGCGTTCCTACCGCGTCTCATTCCCTATCCATCGGGGAATCCCCTATAAGTCCCCTAGTAACAAGGATGACAGCGAAATAAGGTCTGTCCCGCTTGTGAGCCGCTTCGAGGCTCTGTTGCTATGGTCCGTCGCGGTAGAACAAACTCCGCCGGGACGGGAGTGTGCGGGTGAACGCGCATCCCTGAATGAGAACTCAGACAAGGCGATCCACAAGGGTCGGAGAGTGAGCGTCTGCGTCGGCTGCCCAAAGTCCTGAGCCGACAAAGCGATAGGAGATTAGAGTATGCCTGCAAAAGCAGCTCCTTACGGTCGAGTAACCCAGAAGGCGCCCGCTGTTCGTGAAGTGCACATCTTGTGGATCACGGCAGGACTAGGCTGTGACGGCGATTCGGTATCGGTGACCGCAGCCATGCAGCCCAGCATTGAAGATGTTCTGCTGGGCGCGATTCCTGGCTTGCCCAAGGTGCATTTGCATAACCCGGTGCTCGCCTATGAAGTCGGCGACGACTTCATGAAGTACTTCTACATGGCGGAAGAAGGAAATCTCGAGCCATTTGTTCTCGTCGTGGAAGGCTCCATCCCAAACGAGAGGATCAAGAAGGAAGGCTACTGGGCAGCCCTGGGTACGAATCCGAATACTGGACAGCCCATCACGACAAACGAGTGGATCGATCGTCTTGCACCGAAGGCGCTTGCTGTTGTCTGCGCTGGAACATGCGCCACTTATGGCGGCATTCACGCGATGGAAGGCAACCCCACGGGCGCCATGGGTCTGGCGGACTATCTCGGCTGGGACTGGAAATCGAAGGCGGGACTGCCGATTGTCAACGTTCCCGGGTGTCCGGTTCAGCCCGACAATTTCATGGAGACAGTCCTCTATCTCCTCTACCAGGTCGCAGGTCTTGCACCGATGATCCCGCTCGACGACCAGTTGCGGCCAACCTGGCTCTTTGGCAACACCGTACATGAAGGCTGCGACCGCGCCGGCTATTACGAGAGCGGCGATTTCGCAACGAGCTACAGCTCCCCGAAGTGCATCGTGAAGCTCGGCTGCTGGGGACCTGTAGTCAACTGCAATGTGCCCAAGCGTGGATGGATGGCGGGAATTGGCGGCTGCCCGAATGTCGGCGGCATCTGCATCGGCTGCACTATGCCCGGCTTCCCCGATAAGTTCATGCCCTTCATGGATGAGCCGCCCGGCGCAAAGCTGTCAAGCACTGCCATAGGCGCCTATGGAATGGCGATCCGCAACCTGCGAAATATGACCAACCGCACCGTCAACAAAGAACCGAAGTGGCGGCATTCCGGCACAAAACTCACGACTGGCTATCAACCCAGAACCTACTAACGAAAAAGGAGCCACGATGGCCACGATTACAACCACATACAAGGAAGAAGAGGTTAGTTCCGGAAACCTGGTGGAGATGAACTGGGACCCGATCACAAGGATCGTTGGCAGCCTTGGCATCTTTACCAAGATCGACTTCGGCAAGCGCAGAGTTGCAGAGTGCCACAGCACATCCTCGATCTTCCGCGGCTACAGCATCTTTATGAAAGGAAAAGATCCGCGAGACGCGCACTTCATCACCAGCCGTATCTGCGGCATCTGCGGGGATAACCACGCGACCTGCGCTACCTACGCGCAGAACATGGCCTTCGGTGTCCGGCCACCAGCGATGGCCGAGTGGATCGTCAACCTCGGCGAGGCGGCCGAGTACATGTTCGACCACAACATCTTTCAAGACAACCTAGTCGGCGTGGACTTTTGCGAGCAGATGGTTAAAGAGACAAATCCCGGCGTATGGGAGCAGGCGCAGAAGACCGCTTCGCCCCATGCAAACCTGCACGGGTATAAGACCATTGCAGACATCATGATCGCGTTGAATCCGTTTACCGGCACCTTCTATCGCGAGGCTCTTCAGATGAGCCGCATGACGCGCGAGATGTTTTGCCTGATGGAAGGCCGTCACGTGCATCCATCGACACTCTATCCAGGCGGCGTGGGCACAGTGCCCACCGTTCAGCTGTTCACCGACTATCTCGTCCGCCTCATGAAATATGTCGAGTTCATGAAGAAAGTCCTTCCGCTGCACGACGATCTCTTTAACTTCTTCTATGAGGCGCTCCCTGGCTATGAGCAGGTAGGCCAGCGTCGGATCCTGCTCGGCTGCTGGGGCTCTTTCAATAACCCCGATGTGTGCGATTACACCTATCAGAAGATGACTGACTGGGGCCGCGGCATGTACGTCACGCCCGGTGTCGTGGTGGATGGTGAGTTAGTGACTACTGACCTCGTCGATATCAACCTGAACATCCGCATCCTTCTCGGCAGCTCCTATTACGACGACTGGCAGAGCGCCGAGACTTTCGTGAAGAAGGACCCGCTGGGGAATCCCGTCGATCAGCGGCATCCCTGGAACCAGAGCACCTTCCCCAGGCCGCAAAAGCGCAATTTCAAAGACAAGTACACCTGGGTCATGTCGCCGCGCTGGTATGACAAACGCACCAAAGATCACCTCGCACTCGATACAGGCGGCGGCCCGATCGCGCGCCTCTGGGCCACGGCTCTGGCCGGTATCGTCGACATCGGATACATCAAAGGCACGGGAAAGAGCGTAAAGATCTATCTTCCAAAAACCACTTCCCTGCCCGAAGTGGAGTTCGAGTGGAAGATCCCCAAGTGGAGCAATGCGATTGAGCGCGATCGGGCACGCACCTATTTCCAGGCGTATGCCGCGGCTGCTGCCCTGCACTTTGTTGAGCAAGCCCTAGCCGAGCTGCACGCGGGAAGAACGAAGACGTGGAACGACTTCAAAGTGCCGAAAGAAGCTATCGGCTGTGGCTTCCACGAGGCGGTACGCGGTGTGCTGTCGCACCACGTTGTCATTCGCGATCACAAGATCGCCAACTATCACCCGTACCCGCCTACACCATGGAACGCGAATCCTCGCGATATCTACGGAACTCCCGGCCCCTATGAGGACGCGGTGCAGAACACTCCCATCTTCGAGGAAAACGGCCCGGATAAGTTCAAAGGCATTGACATCATGCGTGCCGTTCGCAGCTTCGATCCTTGCCTGCCTTGCGGGGTGCATATGTATCTGGGAAATGGCAAAGTGTTGGAGACCCATCACTCCCCAATGTTTGGTCTGCAGCCCTGATCGGTGAACGATTGCGCTGAACAGAACCCGCAGTCAAAAGGAGTCGCGTGGCGAATACAACTGAGTTCCAGCACCGAGTCCAGCAGCTTGGCAAGCTGATCGCTGAACTCGAACAGATGCCGGACAGCCCACTGAAAGTGGCTACCGGTGAACTGGTCCATCTGTTACTGGAGGTGCACGGCACCGGGATTGAACGAATGATGGAGATCGTCTTCGATTCGAAGAGTACAGGCGAGGAGACGATCGACAAGCTGGGCAACGATACCGTTGTTCGCAGTCTGCTTCTTCTCTACTCTCTGCATCCGGAAAATCTGGAGACGCGTGTGCACAAGTCGTTGGATACCCTCCGCCCGCGACTTCGCAAGCTCAACTACACAATTGATTTCATCAGCATCGAAGACGGCGCGGTGGTCTTACGAATGGAATCGTTGGGCCATGCCTGCGGTAGCACAACGGAAAACGTCCGTCGCATGGTCGAGGAGGGCATCTACGAATATGCGCCTGACGCTACGTCGCTGGCGATCCTGGGACTCGGGGACCGCCCATCGTCCGGTTTCGTCACACTGGAAAGCCTGACAGGATCTTCCATCGCGCTCACCGTGCAGCCCGCTTCACACGCCGTCACGATGGGAGGCGCCGATTGAAATCTAAGGCATACGCGCACCGAGGCAACCACCATGCCGAATGAGCAGTTACCGGGAATGGAGCAGGCATTCGGTGCCTTGCGCCAGTTCACCCGTGCGCGCCGGGCCTCGGCAGAGCCACTCGAGCGCTGCGAGCTTTGCAGCGCCGGGCTAAGCCATGAGCATCCACACCTGGTGGAGCTTACGACTCGAACCATAATTTGCGCGTGCGATCCATGCGCACTCCTCTTCGACAACGCGGCGACAGGCAGGTATAAGCGGGTCAGTCGATACGCGCTCCGCCTCGCTGACTTTGAGATGACCGATGCACAGTGGGACGGGTTGCTGATTCCCATCAACATGGCCTTCTTCTTTCGCTCCAGCCCGGAAAATCGGGTCGTCGCTCTCTATCCGAGCCCGGCAGGTGCAGTCGAATCTCTCCTCTCGATGGAAGCATGGCAGGAAATCGAGCGCTCCCATCTCCACCTATTACAAATGAGGCCGGACATCGAGGCGTTGCTGGTCAACCGCGTGGGCCATGCCCGCGGTGTGGCGAAGGCCGAGTACTACATCGCGCCCATGGATGACTGCTACCGCCTCGTAGGCACAATCCGTATGCATTGGAAGGGCCTCTCCGGCGGCGCTGAAGTTTGGACAGAGATTGGCAGGTTCTTCTCAGAGCTTCGCGCAAGGGCTGAGATCGTCGGCGGAGTGCCGTATGCCTGAACTCAGCTTCAAGATCGAGCAGGCGACGGTGCTGCCATTCGCTGCGTCACCAACTATTGCTTTTCAACTCCACGTTGCAAACGCCGTCGACGACCAGGCCATTCACACCGTCGCGTTGAACTGCCAGATCCAGATTGAAGTGACGCGCCGGCGCTACACTCCCGATGAACAGCAGCAGATGCTCGATCTTTTTGGCGAGCCCGACCGTTGGAGCCAAACGCTGCATAATCTGCTGTGGACGAACGTCAGTGTCATCATTCCCGGCTTCAAAGGCAGCACGCACGCTGATCTTCGTGTGCCTTGCACATTTGACTTCAATGTAGCCGCGACGAAATATTTCTACGGGCTTGCCGGCGGCGAAGTTCCGCTCATCATGCTATTCAGCGGAACTGTCTTCTATGCGAACTCCGATGGGTCTCTGCAGGTAGCGCCTATCTCCTGGGACCAGGAGACAAACTTCAGGCTACCAGCGCAGATATGGCAGGACATGATGGATGCCTACTACCCCAACGGTGCATGGCTCCACGTACGCCGCGATATATTCGACCGGCTCTACCGGTTCAAGATGCAGCGCGGCATCCCGACCTGGGAGCAAGCGCTCGAGCGCATCCTTCCTTGCGAGGAAATGGAAGAGACGGTGCAATCATGAACCTGGACCGTGTGGAAAAGATCGCCGATGCAGTTCTGTATGAAGGATACATGTTGTATCCGTATCGTCCGTCCTCTGTGAAGAACCAGCAACGTTGGAACTTTGGCGTGCTCTGCCCACCTCGCTACTGCGAGCAGCAGCGCGGAACCGAACGTGACCTCATGCAGACTGAGGTCCTGGCAATCGGCGACTCTGGCGTCAAGATCACAATAAAGATCCGTTTCCTGCAGATCATCCGGCGCTCCATCGGCAAACTTCGCGTGCCGGTGAGTTCCCTCCCACTCGATACCGATCCGGTGTTTGATCGTGTGAGCAAGCTGGAGACAGGCGCTCGTGTATACCAGCCATGGCAGGAGGCCGTAGAACGCGAAATTGTCTGCGACGAATTCCACTTGGAAGATTTAGGGAAGCCAAGGTTTTTTCCGATCGATTTTCCCGCACACACGGAAGCCGACGCTGTGCGCGATGAGACTGGCGACGTGATTGGCATGATCGTCCGCGAATGGGAACATCTCTCAGGATCCATCGCCATCAGCGCCGAGAGAGCGCGCGACAATATCTTCAAAGTTCGAGTGCTGCTGCGCAATGACTCGCACTTTCCTACGCAGACCGAAGCACCGCGCGAAGAGGCGGTGCTCTTTTCGCTGGTCTCCGCTCACACTGTCCTGGGCGTCGAGAATGGCGAGTTTCTCTCCCTGCTCGAACCTCCCGCAGAGTTCGAGGCGCTGGCAGCGGAATGCAACAACATCGGCACCTGGCCGGTGCTGGTCGGCGAGCAGAATACGCGTCACGCCATGCTCTCCTCACCCATCATCCTCTACGACTATCCTCAGATTGCGCCAGAGAGCCCAGGCAGCCTCTTCGACGGCACAGAGATCGACGAGATCCTGTCGCTTCGCATCATGACCCTCACCGACCAGGAGAAGCACGAAATACGCCAATCGGATGACCGTGCCCGTGAAATTCTCGATCGCACGGAACAGCTTCCGGAAGAGCAGTTCATGAAACTCCACGGCATTCTCCGGAGTCTGCAGCCTGCCAGAGAGGAGTTGCAATGAGAGAGTGGGAATGGCAACTCCTGGAAGACAAGGCGACGCTCGACCATATCGAGATCTCCGGCATCGCCGTGCACGCGGGTGATCGCGTTCGTTTATGTCCGCACGACGGCGGCGACATTCTGGACATCGCACTCCATGGGCAGGTCGCCACCATCGAAGGCATTGAGGAGGACTACGAAGGCAAGCGCCACGTATGCGTCGTACTCGACGAGGATCCTGGCCGCGATCTTGGTCTCATGCGCCAACCCGGCCATCGCTTCTTCTTCGATCCAACCGAGATTGAGCCGCTTCCCGCCGGCCTGGAACCAGAGCAGACGCATCGGACCAAAGCCCGTGTATTGATTGCCGGCATCGGAAACATCTTTCTCGGAGACGACGCATTCGGAGTGGAAGTGGCACGGCGTCTGGCAGAGTGTGAATTACCCAACGAAGTGCGCGTAGTGGACTTCGGCATCAGAGGGCTCGACCTCGTCTACGCGCTCCAGGACAGCTACGACACCACAATCCTGATCGATGCCTTCCCGCATGGTAAAGAGCCCGGCACAGTCTCCATCGTCGAGCCCTGCTTGCACGATCTCGACGTTGGCTCCAATGAGAGCGGACGTGTCGAGCCCCACGGAATGCATCCGATGAATGTGCTGCGCATGGCAAAGGCTATGCAGGCACCTCTCGAACACATCCTGCTCATTGGCTGCGAGCCTGCTTACCTCGGGGGTGACGACGGCCATATTGGATTGAGCGAGCCGGTGGAGGCAGCAGTTGGCAAAGCAGTGAACACAACGCGAACTCTGGTGCACCGGATTCTGAATGGCGGCTGGGAACAAATCCAGCCTCAAATAACGATCAGAGAACAAGGATAGATGCCATGGCCTCTAATGTGACTTCTGGAGTAACACAATGTGCTTAGCGATTCCCGGGAAAATTGTGTCGCTCGTGCCTGACCAACCGCACCTCGGCGTGGTCGAAGTCACCGGGGTACGCCGCAGGGTCGATCTCGGCCTCCTGCTGGAGGACATGCCAACGATCGGCGATTGGGTTCTCATTCACGTGGGATTTGCAATGTCCAGAATCAGCGAGCAAGACGCTGCGGAACAGATGCAGCTGCTCACCATGCTCGGGGAAGGTGAAGCGGCAATGAAAGAGGTGCGCGGCTACGGCCTTGAAGAACCTGGCGATTTTCGAAGTACGGAAAAACATCGCTTAGGCACAGGGAACACTCCCACCATTCAGTAGGCGTGGCAGCGCTCAGGAGACAAGTGATGCGATACGTCGATGAATTTCGCGATCCAGGGTTAATCACGAGAGCTGTTGAAGAAATCCATCGCATCGCGGAGCCGGGACGCCACTATCGCATCATGGAAGTGTGCGGCGGCCATACGCATGCCATCTATCGCTTCGGCCTGAAGGACATCCTTCCGGAAGATATCGAGCTCATCCACGGTCCGGGCTGTCCGGTCTGCGTGCTCCCCATGGGCCGGATCGATGATGGGCTCGCGCTGGCCCAGAAGAACGACGCAATCTTCGCCGCCTTCGGCGACATGATGCGCGTTCCGGGAACACATGGCAGCCCGTTTGAGCACAAGGCCCGCGGTACGGACGTGCGCATCGTGTATTCGCCTGCCGATGCCCTGCAGATAGCGAGAAAGAATCCGGAGCGCCAGGTAATCTTCTTCGCGATCGGGTTTGAGACGACAGCGCCCTCCACCGCGCTGACACTCATGCGCGCGAAGCGCGAGGGCATCCGCAACTTCTCGGTGTTCTGCAATCACGTAACCATCGTGCCTGCAATTCGAGCAATTCTTGACTCTCCGGATATGCGCCTCGACGCCTTCATCGGGCCGGGACACGTCTCCACTGTCATTGGTTGCCGTCCTTACGAGTGGATCGCGCGAGCAGAAGGCAAGCCGGTTGTGACTTCCGGATTCGAGCCTCTCGACCTTCTGCAATCCATAGTCATGCTCCTGCGACAATTGCGGGCTGGCGAAGCCAAGGTAGAAAACCAGTACAAGCGAGTCGTGCCCTGGGAGGGCAACCGGGCAGCACTGAAGGCAATGGCAGAAGTCTTTGAGCTGCGCCCGCATTTCGAATGGCGTGGTCTCGGATTTATCTCGCAATCGGCGTTGCGCATCCGCAAAGAATACGCAGACTGGGATTCGGAGCAGCGCTTTGATGTGCCCGAGACGCGCGTCGCGGATCCCAAGGCCGCCCAATGCGGGGAAGTTTTGAAAGGTGTCTTGAAACCGGCACAGTGCAAATTGTTTGGGAAGGAGTGCACGCCCGAACACCCGATTGGTGCGCTCATGGTTTCATCAGAGGGCTCATGCGCAGCATATTACAACTACGAGTACCGCAAGACCGCCTCGCTGGTGACGGAGATAAGCTCAGTAGCCTGAGCAATGGCGCTGCCGTCGACAGCGGCTGGCCGAAGGTCCGCTTCCGCGATCCGCAGATCGAAATGGCGCACGGCGCCGGCGGCAAAGCCAGCCGCAGGCTGGTGGAAGGACTCTTCGCCCCGCTGCTGTACGGAAGTCTCCAGCAGTCGCTTGGCGACGCTGCGCGTGTCGAGATGAACGGCACGCCCATCGCCATGACAACAGATAGTTTCGTCGTGAAGCCCTTACGCTTTCCCGGCGGATCGATCGGGGAGCTCGCCGTGAACGGCACCATGAATGATCTTGCAGTCGGCGGCGCCAGGGGACATTCGATGGTCGTCACCTTTGTGCTCGAAGAAGGACTGCTGTCCTCCATTCTCGAGGCAGAGGTCCGTGCGATGTCGAATGCGCTCCGCCGCGCAGGCGTCGCCATGGTGGGAGGCGACACCAAAGTCGTCGAACGCAGCAAGGCGGACGGCATGTACATTACGACAGCCGCGATCGGCAGCCCGCTCCCCGACCTGCACCTGGACGCGAGAAGTGTCCGTCCTGGCGACAAGATCCTGCTCTCGGGTCCTATCGGCGACCATGGCATCACCATCCTTCTGGCCCGCGGCGATCTCGAACTCGAAGCAGATCTGCGGTCGGATACCCGCTGTGTGTTGCCGCTCGTGGAAGCGCTCGTCCAGGAAGCGGCTCATGGCGTTCGCTGGATGCGCGACCCGACTCGCGGCGGTGTTGCTACATCGCTCAACGAACTGGCGCGCGACTGTGGACTTGGCATTTCTCTTCTGGAGGAGGAGATTCCAATGCGCGATGCAGTGCGTGGCGCATGTGAGCTGCTGGGGCTGGATCCGCTGCACATCGCCAACGAAGGACAGTTCGTCGCCGTGGTTGCACCGGATTTCGCCGACTTGGCCCTTCACGCGCTTAACAACGCTCCGGGCGGAGAAGATGCCCGCGTCATCGGCGAGGTACGAAAAGAGCCTGCAAACGCAGTCTTGGTCAGCACGCGGTATGGCGGAAGCCGCATCGTAGATATGCTGGCCGGCGACCCGCTGCCGCGAATCTGTTGAACCGTCCTGCTGTCCATGCTTATGGAAACGGCCTACTCACTTGCGGAACAGATTGAAACGCGGCTGCTGCTGCGCAACGAAATCTTCGAGCACTACTTTTCCGCCGAGGCTCGCCGTCTCGCCGAAGCGTGCCGCGAAATGTCCGAGCGGTTTCTGCACGGCGGTCGTCTACTCGCCTTGGGTCGGGGTCCTTACGCTACCGACGCGCAACACGTCTCAGTCGAATTTGTCCATCCGGTCATCGTTGGCAAACGGGCGTTGCCGGCGCTCGATCTCTCTCTGCTGATGCAGCCGTGGCTCGACGCAATCGTACGGCCCGACGATATGGTCATGGGCTTCGGTCCCCCCGAAGGAGACCCGGGGGTCTGGTCTGCTTTGCAATCCGCACAAAACCACGGAGCCATGACCTTCGCTTTACCGGGGCCATCAGGTCGCTATGCGCTCAAGGCGGCGACGCAAGATGCTTTCATGCATCAGGAATTGATAGAGATTTTGTGTCACACGCTTTGGGAGACAGTGCACGTCTTCTTTGAACACCGCGAGCTCGGTCAGGACATCGGACAGACCGAGTTTCTCTATCCCTTCCTCGGAAAGCAGAAGCAGGAAACATCTGCAGTCGTGGATGATGTCGCTGCCTCCATCCAGATGAAAGTGTACGATGACAAGTTACTGCGCACGCGTCTGGCAAGAGAGGAGTCAGAAGCGATGGCGGGCGCAGCCCTCGATATGCATAGCCGTTTGCAGAACGGCGGCAAGCTGATTCTCCTCGGCAACGGCGGCTCCGCTACTGACGCCAACGATTGGGCAATCGATTGCGTCATGCCTCCTGCCGGATATCATCCGATTCCGGCAATCTCCCTCGCAATGGAGCCCGCCGTCATCACGGCAATGGCTAACGACGTTGGTATCGAAGTGATCTTCCTGCGCCAGATGCTCGCGCAGGCTCAGCCCAACGACGTGATCATCGCCATCTCGACAAGCGGTGGATCACGCAACGTTGTCGCGGCGATGGAGGAAGCACGGAAGCACAATCTGATGACGGTAGCCTTGCTCGGCAATGATGGCGGAGAGATATATCGGCGCGGACTCGCAAACCATCCCATCATCGTTCGCAGCGACTATATCCCGCGCATTCAGGAGGTGCAGGCATCCGCCTATCACGTACTGCGAGACACATTGGAGGTGCTACACAATGGCCACGCTTGAGTTATATGGAAGTTCCCATTGCCCACATACTCGGGAGCTGCGCGAGTGGCTGGAGTGGACGCGGCGCGACTTTCAGGAATACGACGTGGAGGCCGACCCCGAAGCACGTGCCCGCATGCAGGCCCTCGACAGAACCGTCCGTACAGTGCCCGTGCTGGTCGAAGAAGGCAAGATAATCCAGGTTGGCTGGCAGGGCCGCGGCTGCATCCTGGGGCCGGAATAGCCATGGCAAACGCCTGTTTCATTCGCGTGCGCGGCATCGTCCAAGGCGTTGGCTTCCGCCCGTTCGTATACCGCCTCGCTTATGCGAACGATCTGACCGGCTGGGTGCTTAACGGCGACCAGGGAGTCGAAATCTACCTCGAAGGCGAAGACGAGGACATGGACGCCTTCGTTCACGAAATGCGAAGCGCGCCGCCCGCCGCTGCAAACATCTCTGACGTCGAGATAGAGCCAGCATTTTGCGAAGGTTTCACAGATTTCACGATTCGCGAGAGCCATCACTCGGAACGGCCCACCGTTCGCGTCTCGCCCGATCTCCCTGTCTGTCACGACTGTCTTAAAGAATGCTTCGACTCCAACAATCCGCGATATCGATACCCCTACATCAACTGCACGAATTGCGGTCCCCGTTACAGTGTCGTCATCGCCCTGCCCTACGATCGCGTAAACACAACCATGCGAGCGTGGCCGCTTGATCGATATTGCGATTCGGAGTATCACGATCCCGCGAATCGTCGGTTTCATGCGCAGCCGGTCGCCTGTCCCGACCTGACGCTCGGCCGCGCGTTGTTTACGACGACCTGTGATTGGCGCGTGTCCGATCTCGGCTGGATGTACACGCTCTTCTTCGTGTTCCTTGGCTCGTCGGCGGCGCTCTGGGGCGGTTGGCTCGAACGCGCTGGTCCGCGCAAGGCCGG
>Ga0207647_10002567_pt1 | contig 13736 bp, 12 predicted proteins | sample KBSCornC2_FD_184295 | JGI IMG/M metagenome (GOLD analysis project Ga0207647, IMG submission 184295) | Corn rhizosphere microbial communities from Kellogg Biological Station, Michigan, USA - C2 (SPAdes) (version 2) | ecosystem: Host-associated > Plants > Roots > Rhizosphere ...
CGAGCCGCTCCCAGGTCCGCCGGTAGGCTTCACGCGGAAACAGATCGTCACGGAACGCAAGGCCCCTGAAGGCCTGCGGCTTGCGTTTGAGTGATTCGATGAAGTGCCGGTAGTCGATGCCGCGACCACGCCGTTTGCTCGTGTGCGTGGCTCTCGCTGTGCTGTGCACGAGCGCGCCAGACAGATAGCAATCGAGCCGGTCACTGTAGAGGCGTACCTTCAGGCGATGACCGATCAGCCGCGACGGCGCGCTGTACAGGACGCAACGCACGGTGAACGTGCCGCAGCGGGTCACGCGCGCCTCTTCCTCAACGAAGTCGGTGGTACGGTGCTCAGGCAGGTCCAGCAGGTGTTCGCGCTCGATCTGGAACGCTGCTGCATTGCGCCGGTTGCGGCGCATTACCACTCCGCGCACGAACTCGTCGTACGCGGCGCGGTCCGCGAAGTCGCGATGACCTCGCAACTCCAGGGCCTGATCGACCTGATCCTTCAGATAGCGATGCGAGGACTCGACGCTGCCATTCTCATGACCCATGCCACGGTTGTTGCGCGTGCCTTCCATCCCGTAGTGCTCGAGTAGAGCCGCATAGCGAACTGTGAAGTCTTCCTCTTCCTGCAGGTTCCTGAAGGCCGCCGACAGGCTGTCGGAGCGATGTTCGCGTGGGCAGCCGCCAGCCTGCCACAGCGCGTTCTGCAATCCCGTCGCGAGCGCCTGGAAGCTCTCCCCGCCATCGACCACGCTGGCGTACTCCCAGCGCGAGAACGCCAGCACGAAGTGATACAGCAGGTGGTTGAACGGGATCCCGCCAATCGTTACACACAGCTTGCCCATGTGCGTGAAGTCCGACAGGCCTCGTGCGCCGGGCTGATATGTTTGAGGGAAGAACACTTCCTGGTTCGGGCCTTCGAGCGCGCGCCACTGGCTGACATGTCGCTCAAACGTGCGCCGCATGGTGTCCGGGAAGCGCTCGGGATGGTCCTCCTGCAATTTACGCAGCAGAGTGATCGCCTTCAGCTTTGGCGCAGCGCGTAGCAACGGGACCACTTCGCTCTCCCAGACATCGGCGAACGGATCTGGGCGCGAGCGCCAGTAGCGCCGCGGCTGCTGTGACGGTAGTCCGGCTTCGTGTTCGACACGCCGCGCCGTGCGCTCGCTCATGCCGGACTTCGCGGCAGCGAGCTTCTGCGGATGGAGTTTGCGATGGTTCATGTAGAGGCGGACCTGCTGGTCGGTGATGCGGCTTCCAGACATGGGCTGACCGCCTCAATTTAGGTTCAGTCAGCCATCCTAAGCCTCGCCGATCCGGCGCCGCCGGCAGTTCGTCGTCTCCGGCGGCTACGCCGCCTCCGACTCCTCACTACCGGCCAAGATGAATGTCGCTACACCGGACGTAGTCATTGTCGCCGCCCACGCAGTGCCAACAAGAACAAACTCACGGCGTTTCATGGCACGTCGACGGCGGAAAGTGCATTGATCTTAAGGGGTGGCGTCAAGAAACGGATTTTTTCGTACTAAGCACCGGACCTGACGCTTCGGGTGTCTCTGCGCGACCCCGAGCGGTCCTTCGCCTTAACCGGAAGCGGACATTCCAAAGCTGCAATGGTCAGCAACCGCAGACATGGTTCGCACTGTTTAAGCAGCAGGACGCTGACAACGCTTATAGTCCGCGTTCACGCGGCCCCGGCCATTCTCCTCGCGGCTGCGCACACGTCACTGACATGGTAGCGCCGGATGTCTTGTGCGTAGGGATCAATGACGGATCGAATCCATCCAGACAACGCACGTTCACACCGAAATGATCGGGCGAAGCTCTCTTTCTGTGGAAGGTATAAATCCCACACCGGGAGCAAAAGTAATGCTTCGCGCGTCCAGTGTTCCATTCGTAAAGCGTCAGGAATTCCTCGCCCTCAATGACATGCAACTGGTCTTCACTCACCTTTGTCATCAATGCATTTTTCCTGGAACACAGGGAGCAATCGCATGTAGTTAGCTCGCGCACGTCTGCGGCAATGGTGAATTTCACCGCACCGCAATGGCAAGATCCTCGGTAGTTTTGCATTGTTCGCGTCCCTCGGGCGTTCTCCGCATCGGATGGAAATACTTGCTCTTATCGCACGGAAGATTGTCGACGATTTGAGCGCCTGTGTCGAAGGACTGGTCGTGGCCGACTAGTGCCCGACGCAGTCGGCCGGGTTCGACCTGAAGGAGGCTGCCAACTCTCCCGATAGAAGCCGTTCCACCATGCTCGACCGTAGGCGGCAACAGCGAACTCGTCCCCTTCGGGTGCCTTACATTTCAAGCCACCGAATCCGCGGGTTGTAGCGTTAGGAGGGCCGCCAGATGTGCAATTTTCTCGCGCATCTGGCGTCGGTCCACGATCATGTCGAGAGCACCACGCTGGATTAAAAACTCGGGCCGCTGGTAACCATCGGGCAACGTCTCTCCGACTACTTGCTTGATTATCGTTTTGCCCGTAAATGCGATCTCCGCCTTCGGTTCGGCGATGACCACGTCACCGAGAAATGCGAAGCTTGCCGATACACCGCCCGTCGTCGGATGCGTAAGTACGGAGATGAACGGAAGCCCTGCGTCCGTGAGGCGCGTCAGGATTGCTGTCGTCTTCGCCATTTGCATGAGCGAATACACATTCTCCTGCATCCGTGCGCCGCCTGACGCCGCTATGCAGATAAACGGCGAGCGCTGTTCGATCGCGTTCTGCACCCCGCGAACAAAACGCTCACCGACGACTGAACCCATCGAACCGCCAATAAATGAAAAATCAAAGCATGCCACCACGACGGGGATGGAATGGATCGCTCCGCCTATGACCACCATCGCATCAGTTTCGCCAGTGTCCTCCATTGCCTCGCTCAGGCGCTCCGAATACTTGCGGCGATCCATGAACCTGAGCGGATCGACTGGCAGCACGCCTTGACCGATTTCATAGCGACCTTCGACATCGAGCAGACGATCGAGACGCTCTCGGACGCCGATCGGCATATGATGATCGCACTTCGGACACACATGAAGATTGGCTTCGACATCGGCGCGGTACAGAACAGCTTCGCATTCTGGACACTTAAGCCACAGACCTTCAGGAATGCTCTTGCGGCGCTTCGCGTCAGATTGTTTGATCTGTGGGGGCAATAGCTTGTCGAGCCAGTTCATACTTTCTCCGATAATCGCTGGTCACTGTATAAGTGACCGTCAAAAATTAGCCCGTATTTGCTCGCGGCGACGGGAACGCATCAAGTCAGCTACACGATCACAGATGCTACAGGATGCGTGATCGGGTAGCCAATCGACAGTCCTAATGTCGGATTGTTGTCGATTTTGGTGGCGACGGCGAGCGTCAGAAAGTGGCCGCGCGCTGACTCATGCAAAACGCATCGGCGGCTCGTCGTCCGTTGATCTCGATCGACGCTAGGCGACCCACAAGGGACGGTCGATTTACCTCACAACGGACGCTCAGCGGGCACTCGACCAGAGCAGCTATGCTGAAACCTCAGTCCGTAGCAACGACGTCCGGCTTCACGATTTTTACGCGCTGCATCGTTGCCATTCGCTTGGTGCTCCATTGCACGATCATTGCCAAGGCTGACGCCTCGGCGAAGGCCACAAGTGGACGCTGGTAAGGCAGAGAGAATGAAAGAAGCAAACAAAATGCTGCAAACGAGAACCTACCAAGCACCATGCCCCGAAGCAGCGAAATCACAAACGCGGACCCATGTGCACGGTGTGACGACACCGATAGGACGATTCCAAGCAGTGGAAATACTGCGAGCAGACCGCTCCATGCCGGCCCTGCCCATCCGGACAACGAGGTAACCAGTACGGTCAGAACCGCGCCGGCAACCATCCTACCTATCAGGTCGGAACGGGTGAGTGGTGCGCCCGCTGCGATGGTCGAGCTGCGCGGCAAGAACGACTGACCGAAGCACACGGCAGCGAGGGCGGCGATTGCGGCCCACGTAGGTGAAGTTGGCAACGTTGATAGACCACAGGCGGATATAAACCACGCGGTGAGCCCGACAACTAGTGCAACTGGCCACGTACGCGAGCGGCAGGTCCACGCATACGCGAAATTGAATGCTTCTGACGCGAGGATCGCGGAGAGGGAAAGCGTTGCAGCACGCGCCCCGAAGACTGGGCCATGCGCGAGCACAAGGATGAAGAGTATGGGGCCAGCAACCACAGGCAGACCGGCCAACCAGCCTGCAATCGATGGCCCCCACCATTTACCCGACATCGAAACGACAAGCAAGAACAGCGGGACAAGCGTGAGTTTGAGCGCAAGCATGCCGAAATTGAGCGGGTTTAAAGTGGGATCATACCTGCGCCCGATTCGGCGGCTCTGCTTCTCGTCTGCGTTACTGCTCTGAAGAGCCTGCGGCAACAGACGTTGCTCACGGCCAGACAGGTACGCCGTTCAGCCCTGCGGTTTCGGGCAAGCCGCATATTAGGTTCGCGTTCTGAACCGCCTGACCGGCAGCGCCCTTACCCAAATTGTCGACCACGCCCATAGCGATCACCAAGTTGCATTCTGGGTCGGCAGCGTAGCTGACGAACGCGAGGCTCGAACCGGTAGCCCATTTGGTCTGCGGCGGCTTGTCGGTCACGCGGACGAGCGCGCGCCCAGCATAGAAGCGTCGGGCTGCATCCAGGCACTGTTCCGTGGTCGCGCGGCCACGGCAATAGGCGGTCACGAGCACGCCGCGAGTCATCGGCACTAAGTGTGGCGTGAAGACTAATCCGGCCGCACTGCCGCCACTCAGCTGCTCAATCGTCTTGGCAATCTCGGGCATATGGACGTGCTTAAGCAGACCGTAGGGCACCAAATTTTCGTTGGTCTCCGCGTAGCCGAACTTGCTGTCGGCGCCTCCCCGACCAGCACCCGAGATGCCGGTCTTGGCATCAATCACAATATTCGCAGGCTCAATCAGCTTGTCCACAAGAAGGGGCGCCAAGGCATTCAGCGTGGCCACGGGGAAGCAGCCGGGATTGGCGATGCGGAGCTGCCCCTCAATCTGGCTTGGCCAGACGTCGGCGAGGCCATATACCCAACCTTCGACGTATCGGTGATCACCGCCAATGTCGACGATCTTCACCTCGCGTGGAACGCGAGCCAGCGCCTCGGCCGACGCACCCGTGGGCAGAGACGCAAACAGTACGTCGAGTTTTGGCAGGGTCGCCGGATCCCACTTCTGGATAACTAGCTCGGCGAGCCTCGCCGGCACACCGGAGAAACGGTCGGCCAACCGGCTACCCGCGCTGCCCTCGCCCGCAGCATAGACTAGCTCGAAAGACGGGTGGCTTGCGATGAGACGCATCGCCTCACCACCGCCAAAGCCGCTGATCCCCACAACCCCAACGCGAATGCTCATCGTATTTTCCTGCTACCGGAGTGATCTAGGAAGTCCATTCTATGGCAATGAGAAACGCGAGCAAGACGGGCCCATTCTTACATCGGCGGATCGTCGACGATCTAGGCGGACGCCTCGAATGACGGCTATTGGCCGCTTTGAGGCAATACCACTGTCAATTTGCTCGCCGGAAACCGGCCATTGAGCGACGGCGGACGAGACCTTGGATATTCAAATTGGATGGCGACCAAGACCGACCGCTTGTGGCCGCGCGCTGACTCATGCAAAACGCATCGGCGGCTCGTCCTCCGTTGATCTCGATCGACGCCAGGCGACCCACAAGGGACAAACGCGCGTCCCGGAAACGGTCCTTTGTCGGCGTAGGCACCGTCGAAATAGCTAACGAGCCACCGCGATGATGGCGATAAATCAAACCGCGCTGCGCACAGCTCGTCCGCCGATCTGCACCGCCCCGCGCATGTATCGAGCGAGGAGAGTACACGGCTGACCGAGCGCGTCACCTTGCAAAAGTGTGATACTTCGTTCAAGCGCTAGCGCCAGTGCGCCTGCCGCCACTCCTGTCGCAGCGTCTTCAAAACGCGGCTCCAAATGATTGAAATTCCGCCCAACATAGACATCGCCACGAAGGTGGCAATACGCGAATATGCCCGAAACGGCGTGCTTGCGACTCCACTCAATAATGCCCGCCAGATCGGGGCGCAATGCGTCCAACGCTGATTCGTCCGCCACTTCTACGAGCAGCTTTGCGCTGCCAACCGATGCGGGTCCTTTAATGCCTATCAGGTCCGTCGGTTTAACAAGCAACAACGTAGCAATTTCCGCGACATCAAAAATCAACCCCGGGCAACGCTGGGCCTCCACACCGACGTAGATATCTTGGTCAACGCGCTCGATCACAAGAGCCTGTCCGTGCATGCGCGTGATGAACTGGAGGCGTTCGATATCAGGATATCGCTCAAAGAAAACCGCGCTCGCCGCAAGCGTCGCATGGAGGCAAAGGGGGCTTCGGGCGTGCGGGTAGTAATAGTCGAGTTGTAGGTCACCACCAGCATTCGCGTCCACAAACACGGTAGCGTTCGCATCTTGTTGCGTAGCAAACTCCAGTCTCTCCGATTCGGACAGCGCGGAGCTTTCGACGACAATTGCAGTGTTGCCAGTTTCGGCGGTACGTCCAAAGCAATGCATGCGATGTATATTCATGGACGGTCGCGTTGCTATCGAGTTGCGGGTCGTTGTGGATTATCATGCATTCTGCCGTTGGCCCGCAGTCGCCGCGCGCCGTTGCCGCCACACCGGTTCTCACTTCCTGAAAGCAAGCCGCGTCCAGGTGACTCCCATGTTCCTGTTTGCTTGCTGGGCTGAGTCGCTGCAAACATTGAGCAGAAGTTGCAGATGATGGGCTTCGGCAAGCCTGATCGTGTCCGCGGCGGAGACGTTAAACATGCGCCGCCCCGTCGGGATCGGCCCGTGGCGCAACGACATGATGACGAGACCGCCATCGTCTAACAGATCAGAGATGGTGTCCATCCCTCGGCGACGCTGGGCTTCGTCGAGATGCATCCATACTGCGGTAACCATGACAAGGTTGAACGTGTTCGCCCTCTCCCGGACGAGGCGGAGTTCTGGAAGGCTGTCGTCGAGCCAGACGACGCTGGAAGCCAGATAGAAGTTGATTGCAGCAGCCCGCAGTTCGTCGACGGGCTCAACCGCTACCACCGAGTGCCCCAGCGCTGCCAATGCGGCGGCGTCGCGACCCATGCCGGCCCCTATGTCGAGGACGCGCGAAGGTGCCGTCGGTATCAAATGCAGAACTGGTTGGTGGTGGTCTCGGAACGAAATCTTGCGCCAATCGTTAGCCAAGAACGCAGCATACTCGGCATAACCTTCGGTTCCCGGAACGTCGATCGACATTGTTGAATATTGGATGGTCTGATCGGCCGATTGTCGACGATTCAGGCCGAGGTGTCGAATGACTGTTCCTGGCCGGTCGCCGCCTTTCGGAAACACCAAGATCGTCCCCAAGTTGATGGCCAAATGCCCGTCAGCCTGAGGACACCTCAAACGGACGTCAGGATTGGGACGCCAACCACGTCAAGTTGAACTGTGATTTGAGATTATCTGACGCCTGCGCCCCGGGCTCTTAGGCTTCAATCTGACAGCGTCGGCCTTCGCGTACGAAAAAATCCGTTTCTTGAGAGCACCCCAAAGTAGCCTCGGTGCGCTGATGACTCGCGGTCTTGCGACTCCTGTATTAATCGTGTTCAGACCGCGGCGCGCCGGCGCCAGCCATCCGCTGATAGTAGCCGACGAGCTCGCGTCGCACGCGCTTCTTCTCCGCCTGTACGTAGATCGTGGTGGTCTGCAGCGACGCATGCCCCAGCACCCGCTGCACGACGTCGAGCGGCACGTCGACGGCCGCCTGTGTGGCGAACGTATGGCGCAACGCGTGGGGAGTGGTGTCGGCCAGCTGCCGTCGCTCGTCTTCCGTGATGACCAGTTGCTCGCGGACCTGCCGCACCGCCCAGTTAACCAGCCCGCGGATCCCGTTGCCCGAATATCCTGCCCTGCCCGACTGTGCCTGATCTTCGCCGTGCCGGCGCTGCGCCGCCTGTGTCGCCGGAATCACGAGCGGCGCAACCAGCGGCGCGGACGGCGGCGGCGCCGCGAGATCCAGTTCGCGATCCCGCCAGTGTGCAGCCAGCGCCGCGATGCACGCATCACTGACCGGCACCGTGCGCTGTTTGCGACCCTTGCCGAGCACCTCCAGCTCCCAGCTGGCCGGTACCTCGCCGTCGGCCGGCACGTAACGGAGCTGCTCGCGACGGGCAAGCGCCGCCTCGGTGTTGCGCAACCCCGAGTCGCCCATTAGCAGCGCCGCCGCGCGTGCGGCACGCCAGCGAGGCCCGGTGGCGTCCAGACCCGCGCTGCGCTCTTCCACGAACCGGCGGATCCGGATCCACAGTCCGGCCGGCAACGACCGTTCGATGCGCATCGCGTGCGCGCGCCTGACCGTCACCGGATCGTTGACCGCCTGCCATGGATTGCCGGCGAGATACCGCACGGCGATGAACCAGTCGAATGCGGCGCGCAGCGCGCGCACCGCGTAGCGCTGTGAATCGGGTGAGAGCGAAGCGGTGGCGAACGGTCGCCAGCGCGGCGACTGACGCGCCGTGCGCGGCCCGACGAAGGCCGCCGACGGCGACGCCAGAAAATCCTTGTACGCCTCGCAGTCATCAACCGTGAGCGAGGACAGCGCCGTGCCGCGCACCGTGATGGCCCACAGCAACAGCCGCTCGAGCTCGCGCGTATAGGCGCGCAACGTGGCCGGTCGGTCGCGATAGCGGTGCAGGTACGCACGCACCGCGTCGAGATCGTGCGCCGCGCGCAGATAGCTGAACACCGGCGCCCGGTTGGTGCCGCGTTTCCCGGTCCCATGCGGCCCCTCCCCGCCCGACAGAGCGTGAGGCACCGCGACCCGCTCCAGCGGTGCCAGCATCGTGGCCACCGCTGTGCCTGCCGGCGACAGCATCACGCGGGCGACCGTGGCGGACGCCTCGAGCGGATCGACCGGATCAACGTCGTCGGCCACCGTCGCGCCCAGACTGTCGGCATGCCGGCGCAGCCACGCGATCAGCACCTGCGCGCGCAGCAGGCCGATGCGCGGCACTGCCCGCCACCAACTGCCGCCGCGGAGATTACAGAAGTCAATCAGTGCACCAAGCGTTGGGATGCCGGCAGCGGTCAGGCGCAGCGCGATCAGCGGTCGGAACCACAGGCCGACCGGGTGGTTACCCGTGGGCACGGCCGCTGCCAGCCTGGACGCCTGCTCGACCATCCGCAGCGTGACAGCGGTCAGTTTCGCGCTGCCATGCTTTTTGATGGAAGCCTTCAGGTGATCGGCGAGCACCGGCGAGCCATGCAGCAGCGCGAGCTGCACCAGTTCGTCGCGCATCGTCCGCAGGAAACTCTCGACCTGGTCAAGGCCCCCGGCGTATGGCGCCGTATCGGGATCGAAGTACAGCCGCGCGATGGTTGATACGGACACGCCCTGGACGCGGGCGCGCAGCGCCGCGAACTCAGTGCGGGAGTAAGTGCGCGACGATGGCAGCATCAACTGTTGCGGGCGGTTTGCCATGATTCGCTTCCGTACCCCTCATGTAGGTCCGTCATACGCTGCTCATCCCCTCCCTGGTTGCCGGGTGCCCCGGCGTTGCCGTTGTGCCGGACGAACAGCCGGCAACGGTATCGCATGACGCTCTCTCAGAACAGGATCAGGGCGCTGTCGCGCGCGCTGTGCAGTACGTGAATGACATCGATCCGTTCGGCAGGCTGACCGACGACACGATAGAAAATCTGGTAATTGCCGTGGACCCGGTGCCGCACGCCGCGATCCTCGTAGCGAGGCACGAGCGGGAACGCGAGTGGCATGTCGGCCAGGCCCATGCACCGGTCGCGCAGTTCCCGCACGAAGCTCACGGCCCGCAATGGATTGTCGCGGGCGATGTAGTCGCCGATCGCCTCGAGCTCAGCCTCCGCTGCAGGCAGGATGCGAACGATCATGAGCCGCGCTTGTTGGTCGCCTGACTGGCCAGCGCCTGATACTTCGCTTCGAGCCGGTCGAACACTTCGTCAGCCGGTTTGCCGCGGCCTGCGCCGGAATCGGCGAGGCCTCGTTCGATCACGGTGTCCAGCGCGGCCAGTTGCGTCTCGCGATCCTGAATGAGCCGCACGCCTTCGCGCAGGACCTCGCTTTTCGAGCGGTAGCGGCCCGTCTCGACCAACCTCGCGATATAGCCTTCTAGTTGCTGCCCAAGGTCTGCACTGATCATGTTGGCGTCCTCGTAATATCCACGGCTCATCCTACCGGACTTGATAATAGTTATCAAGCGGAGGGCCGTAGCCCCCATGATCTGCCGATTTCCCGGAAATCACCGATTAAACGCAATGTTGCTAATAGCAATTAGCAACGTCGTAAAGTAAGGGTCGCATCATTGTGATGCGGCCAGCACTCCACCGACAAGACAGAGCAGGTGTTTCATTCAGCCTCCTCGACGCAGTTTTGTATGCGACCCGAATATTTCCGCCGCGCTCCGTTATGAGCCAAGGGATCGTGATGGCGCTCACCGTTGTCCGCCTTAAATCTTTTCGCCTGCGCCCTACTCACAGCGCACGTGCCAGCGCCGGGGAGAACCGCCGCAACGCTCCTTTTAAAATGGCCAGATGATCTGTGACAGCCTCGGTGGGGATGCGCGGAGCGTCGAATTTCGGAAGAACGGACGAGGTCGCCTGACGGCGCGCTTGGGCAAATGCTTCGAGATCATCCGGCTGTGCTGGTCGGATCTGACCGTTGCGGAGTGCCTTCGCGAATCGTAGTTGCCATTGACCCGCCTCGCGACGTGCGATGCCCTCCTCCGCGTTGTAGACCGACAACGACAGTCCGTCAGCATCGACGACGAGCTTGCGCTCACCGGTAGCGTCGACGAAGGACAGACCAGCGACCTCGCGAACCAGCGACTCGGCGGCCTGTCGGTCCTTGAGCGCAGCACGCGCCGCGTTTTGCTCTGCATGCCGGGCGCGGATCTGGAATGAGAAATCGGCGGTGCTAGTCAGCAGGGCGCGGAGATAGCAGATGGGCCGCTTGGCTTTCTGGAGATGCTCCCACGTTGCTTCAACAACATCGGACAGACGCTTGCCGTGTTCACGTGCTTCGCGCATCAGTTTAAAAATCAGGAAATCCCGAAAACCCAGGGACCGCAGACGCTGAAGGTCCACAGGCACTTGCCCCGGTTGTCTCTTTTGCAAAGAGGTGGGGAAAAGATCTTTATATATACCACCGTCTGCCAGACTGGCAGACCGATAGGAAAATGCTTCAGCCGCGGTGGTACCGGCTTGCTGAACTCCGCCATTGGTGCTGGATGAATCCACCGAACCGGCCTTTGCTTCGACTGGTTGAGCAGCCGGGATTGGCTCCGTTGCCAGCCCGAGAATGATGGCAGCACGCTCGGTCAGGTGAAGATAGGCGCGACCAAAGAGACCAGCCTGCACGTAGCGGCGTTGCGGTGGCCGGGCAATCAGACCTGCGGTTTCTAGGTCATCAAGGCTTCGGTAGAACGTCCGCTCTGACTGCATCGACCGTTCCGTCAGCAGCTGACGTCGAGCGTAGATGTGCCCGTACGGGTTAGAGGCGTCAACAGTGCGTGCAAGTGCAGCCAATACGGAGCGCGCTCGAGCAGGGATCCCATCAAGGCGCGAGGCGCGATGGACGGCCCGCAGGATCACCCACGGCAGGTTGACGGAATCGGAACTCAGGGCGATCGCGTCGCTGTCATCGGTTGCGTGAGGAGCAGGGGAAACATCGACGTTTTCGGTTTCGGGGAAGTGCAGGCGTAACCCTACCTCGCCAGCAACGAAGTGTTGCGCGATAGACATATCCAGCGTCCATTTTTTGAAAAATGGATGGAGTACGCTTGACTGTCTAATTCGATCGGCTACACTTCGAGGTGTCAACGCTCAACCCGATTTGCAGTCGGGAAGTGCAGCCGGGCGAGTGAACAGCAAGCCCGTATTCAAAAGCCTCCAGCGCCAACTGGAGGCTTTTGTCTTTTATGCCTGGTGATCAATTCATCTTGTTATTCCTTTTCGCGTCGAGCAGAAGCCGTTCGCGAAAGATTCAAAGTTCAAAGTCATTGATTTTAAACAACTATTTTTCTGCGAGCTCTGTCTGCTCCGCCTGAGCTGCCGCTGCGCGCTGCTCCAGAACTTCCTTTAGCGCGGACTGGACCGCTTGAGCTTCAGCCTCCGACTGGAACTCCAGCCGCACGACATTCTTGGCCTGACGCACGTCACAGTACGTGCCCCGCCCTGCCTTGACCTTGAAAGACGTCGCCGCAGGCGTCGCCTTCTGCTTCGCCGGGTCCGCGCTTGCGAACTTCACCGCCTGTGTTTCATCCAGCTCTTTGTTCGCCAGCCGCTGGGCTGCGAGTACAACTCGATCTGCCTTTCCGGTTCTGACCAAGCGCGCCAACGCATAGCCAGAAGTCGCGCCCATGAGGGCAGGCTTCTCATTCAGAAGGGCCAGAACTTCAGCCGGGAGATCGTCAAACGCCATCAGTGCGGAAACCACCGATTCGTTTACCCCGGCCTGCTCTGCCATCTTGGCCTGGGTCATGTCCGGGAAGCGTTGGCGGATGTCCTTGAAGCCGAGGTACTTCTCATAGTCGGTCAGGTCGGACTGCAACAGATTCGCGTAGAACGCAGAGAGCGCCGCTTCGTCCTCGCTCGAATCGTCGTCCAGTACGCAGTCGATTTCTAGCCGACCCAGTTCCCGATAGGAATCCGTGCGCCAGTGTCCCGAGACGATTTCAAAGCCGCCTTCGACGCGAGGCCGGATGCCAACAGGCGTGGCCAACTTGTTGTGCCGGAGGTTCTCGCGCAGTTCGGCGAACGCCTCCGGCGACTTGTAGCGCCGCCGGCCCGGGACTTCGTGCAGGTCGGTCAGGGGCACTTTCATCGAGCCCTTGCCACTGCGCTTGGCCTCTTTCAGTTCCGTTTGCAGTTGCTGGATTCTTTCTTGATACTCACGTGCTTCGAGGCGGAAGGCACCCAATTGCGCCGGCATGGTCGCCGCGCGTGGCGCTGCCTCGGGAGGGCGCGCCGCAGCCGCAGACTCTGCTCTGTCGGCGACCCCAGCCGTACGCGCCATCAGGCGTTCCTTCAACTTACTCGACATTCGCTTTCTCCTTCTCCTTCAGCAACTGCGCGGCCCACGCACCTTGAATATGCCCTTCTATCTCGTCGACCATGGCATCGAACGAATCAATGGCACGGCTGTACTGACCCAAGGCCTGAACGTCGTAAATTGTCTTGAATTCAGCTGCTGCGTTCTTGACGACGTCCGAATCCTGAATCTCTGCCCGACCCAGCAACTCCGGGTAGGTTTGCTGAATCCATGACCGAACGACGTCAGTGGCGTCGACCCGCGGCTTCACCTTCGAGAGGAAGATGCTGATAAAAGCAAATTCCTTCTGCACGTCGCGGTCGTCGGCCAAGGCTTTGAACAGGTCTGCGAACTGCCGGAAAAACGACGCGCTCGAGGCGTAGTCGAGGGTTTCGGGCGGCAGCGGAACAATCAGGCCGTCGCTCGACATGAAACAGCTGGTGGCGAGGTACGCAAGGCTCGGCGGTGTGTCGATCACGATCACGTCGTACTTCTCTCGGATCGGACCCATCGCCCGTTCCAGAACCTGCCAGAACTGGTAGTTCGGATCCTTCGACTGCCGGTTCGGCAGGTAGAAATCCGCGCCAAACAGAGCAGGGCAAGCAGGGATGAAATCCAGGTTGTCCCAGTAGCT
>Ga0207647_10002569_pt1 | contig 13734 bp, 19 predicted proteins | sample KBSCornC2_FD_184295 | JGI IMG/M metagenome (GOLD analysis project Ga0207647, IMG submission 184295) | Corn rhizosphere microbial communities from Kellogg Biological Station, Michigan, USA - C2 (SPAdes) (version 2) | ecosystem: Host-associated > Plants > Roots > Rhizosphere ...
CGCTGTCCACAACGGATCCGCCACTCGCGGCCGATGGCGTTGTCACCGCCCGCCAGATACCCCCGATCCGCCGAATGTCTTGGCCGGAGGTTCGGTTAAGGACGCGCATCCCGTCCTGGGGCGGAACATACAGCCATTGCCCGCCCTGGCGAAAAGCCAATTGGCCGGTCTTGCCCGCCCATTCACCCGACGCCGAAGAGCCGATCAGCCACGTCTGCCCATCCGTCGGAGTGACGGGAGGGCTGCTGGCTTCCGCCTCAACGGCACAGTGAGTTAGGCCGTCGATCATCGAGAGTGCTTCGTTCAGGTATACTTCCTTCTGTGCCTGGCCACTAGGCATGGCTGTGCTGCGGGCCGCGTAGTGATTCCGGTTCGAACGCCGAAAACAATGTTGCTTGTGCGCCGTTCGGCCAGGTCAGCCGGCGCAATGAGGATTCAAATTTGGGCCGTTGCCGGGGTGAGGCGATGGACATCAACCCGCTCTCCCCGTCGACCATAATGGCGCGCGCCTCGGCAAGGTTCGCCGCGACGAGCGCCAGCCGTGCTTCCGGATCGGACTCGGCGATGGCGCGAACCCATTCGGCACCGGCTCGCGTCTTGCCGAACCCTCGGCCGGCCAGGACCAGCCAGGTGCGCCAGTCGCCTTCGGGTGCAAGCTGGCTCGGCCGCGCCCACAGTGGCCAGCGCCACCGCCACGCGTTGCGTTCCTCCTGGTTCAGATCCGTGAGCAGCTTTTCCCGGTCCGCCTTGTTCGCGGCCTTGATCACGGCAAGCGCGGATTCGGGTTCAGGACGGCTGTCCATTCCCGTCCCCATTGCCTGTCGCCTTGCCGGTTTCGGCCTGTGTTCTGCCCGCGAGGACCTTCTCGCGCAGTAGCGCCAGCTTGCGATCCAGCGAGGCGCGGACCTCCTCGGCGGTTACGTTCTCCTGTCTCGCCATCTGGGCGGCGCGGGTGTCCCGGTGCGCCAGAAGAAGCCGGAGAGCCGTGGCATTGTCATACTTGATGGCGGGCAGATTGCGTGACTCGCCGGTACGCAGCCGGAAGAGGAGCTCCATCTCAAGGTGATCGTAGCCTTCGCAGAGCGCCACGAGCCAGGCCTGGGCGAAGCCCCGGTCCTCACGCTTGGTCTTGTAGACCCAGCTCAGGGAAATGTCGGCGCACTCGGCAGAGGCGGTAACGTTGCTGGTTTCGGCCAGGCAGGCGAGGAACTTCTCGCGCCAGTTCTTCGGGGCGCCAAAACGGCGCCGGCGCGGCGCATCGCCGTCCGGAATAGGGGTCATGCAGAAAAATCCGAATCTGAAGCCGCGGGGCGGGCCAGCAGTGCATGGCCCGGCGAATCACTTCATCGCGATGTTCCATTTATGTGCCATAATAGCGTGACGATGTCAACATAAAAGAACCAAATAGGTTATCTATGTGTCCGTCTTGTTCCTCACGGTGCGCCCCTCTATGCAACGCCGGTCTCCGCGACCCGAGGGAACCTTGATGCTGCGCCGCCTCTACACCTGGACCCTTGCCAAGGCCTCCCACCGCCATGCCGAATGGTGGCTGGCCTTCTTCGCCTTCGTGGAGGCGAGCTTCTTCCCGATCCCCCCCCATCCGTTGCTCGGGCTGATGTGCCTGGCCCAGCCCCGTATGGCGGTGCGCTTCGCCGCCATCGCCACGGTAGCCTCGGTGGCCGGCGGCCTGTTCGGCTATGCGATCGGGCACTTCCTGTTCCACGTGCTCGGCCGGCAGTTGCTCGATGTCCTGCACCTCACGCAAAGCTTCCCCTACGCGGCCTGCAAGCTCCGCGGAGAGGCTGGTTTCCTTGCAATCGTCGCCAAGGGCGCAACGCCGATCCCGTTCAAGCTGATCACCATAACTGCGGGGTTCATCGGCATGTCGGTGGGGAAGTTCCTGCTTGCCAGCCTGATCTCGCGGTCGATCAGCTTCATGATCGTCGGCATCTTGTTCCGCCTGTTCGGCGCGCCGATCAAGGCGTGGATCGACCGCTATCTGGGCCTGGCTGTCGCAGGGTTCCTCGCCCTCGTCGTGGCGGGCTTCGTCGCGGTCGTGATGCTCGGCGGGCACAGCGGCCCGCAGATCGACGAATGCTCAGGCGCCACGCTCGAAAGCATCGCGCAAACAGCCTGAAGTCACACCGCGCTGATGCGCTTCAGAGAATTCCCGCGATCTTCCCTGCCCGCTCGAACCGGCCGATGATCGTCTGGACCTGCTCGGCGGTGTGCTCCGCGCAGAGCGAACAGCGCAGCAGGGTCATTCCGGCCGGAGTTGCCGGCGGGCGGGCCAGGTTCACGTAAAGGCCCTCCATCAGCAGGGCCTCCCACATGGCGGCGCCGCGCTCCAGGTCGGGCATGAGGACCGAAATGATCGCGCTTTGCGGTTCGTCCGTGCCGAGCTGGAACCCCAGCGCCTTCAGTCCGCCGTGCAGGGTCCGGCTGTTTTCCCACAGGTGCGCGCGCTTGTCGCCGGCGTGCATCAGCTTGCGGATCGAGGTCGCCGCCGTCGCCACCACGCTTGGCGGCAGGCTCGCCGTGAACACATAGGGGCGGCAGACCAGCCGCATGATCTCGAACTTGGGATGGTTCGAAACGCAGAAACCACCGACTGTCCCGACAGACTTCGAGAATGTGCCGATGACGAAGTCGACCTCGTCCAGCACCCCCTGGTCCTCGGCCACGCCGCGTCCGTTCGGGCCGATGAAGCCCATCGAATGGGCCTCGTCCACCAGCACCATCGCGCCGTTGTCCTTGGCGACGCGAATCATCGCGCGCAGCGGGGCGATGTCGCCCATCATCGAATAGACGCCCTCCAGCACGACCAGCTTGCCGGCGCCTTCCGGAATGCGCTTCAGGCGCTTTTCCATCGCTTCGATGTCGTTATGGCGGAACGGCACCACCTCGGCGTCGCCCATCTTGCAGCCGTCCCAGATGGAAGCGTGGCTGTCGATGTCGAGCACGATGTAGTCGCCCTTGCCGGCGATCGTGCTGATGATCCCCAGGTTGGCCTGGTAGCCGGTGGAGAACACCATGGCATGGCCCATGCCATAGAACTCCTTCAGCGCCTCCTCGACCGCCCGGTGCCCGGCATAGGTGCCGTTGAGAACCCGGCTTCCGGTCGTCCCCGAACCGAAGTCGTCAAGCGCCTGCTTGCCGGCGGCGATGACATCGGGATCAAAGGTCATTCCCATGTAATTGTAGGTGCCCAGCAGGATCGTCTCGCGCCCGTTGCACATGGCCACCGTGGGTGAGATCACCCGCTCCATGACCAGGCCGAACGGGTCGGTCACGCCGGTCGAAAGCAGCGCCTCTCGCTGCTGGATGAGCGGATCGAACTTGCTGAAAAGGTCGGACATTGCTTGCTTAGCCCCGCAACTTGACCACCGCATCCACCAGCTGCCCGTAGGTCTCGATCTCGGCCTGCTGGTTCATGCTGATGATGATGTCGAACTCGTCCTCGATCGCCGCGACGAAATCCATCACGGTCAGGCTGTCGAATTCCAGGTCGCCGGCGAAGGTGCTCGCCTCGGTGATCTCCACGCCCTTCTTGTTGAAGGGGGCGATCAGCGCAGCGATCCGGTCTGCTGTTGCGGCACGGTCCATGGGTTCAGGCTCCGAAAGGCTGAGGCTCGGCGAAAGATGCGCCGGCTGATGGCGCGCCAAAGCGGGGGCGGGGGGCACTTGTCAAGCCGCCGCCTTCTCGAGCAGGCCGCGAACTGCGGCCAGGAACGGTCCGATCGACACCGGCTTGGCCAGATAGCCCTCTGCCCCGGCATCGCGAATCCGCTCCTCGTCGCCTTTTCCGGCGTAAGCCGTCACGGCCAGCACTGGAATGTGCCGCAAGGTCGGGTCTGCCTTGGCCTGTTCGATCAGCTCGATGCCCGAAACCTCTGCTAGCTGGATGTCCATGATGATCAGGTTCGGGACGAAATCCCGTGCCTTGCCAAGCACCTCGTGGCCATCGGCGGCCTGGTCTACGGCGAAGCCCTGGCTCTTCAGCACGTCGCAGAACAGTTTCCGGTTGAGATCGTTGTCCTCGACAACAAGGATTCTCTTTGCCACTTGCGTCCCAATGCCCGATCGCGTGCCGAATGCGCGTCGGAACCCGTCCTATTCGCTGCGAAAGGCCCTGACAATTCTTCGCGAGCCTTCATCCCCGACGGATCCGCAGGTGCTGGCGCTGGGCGCCCTTGCGTGGCTGCTGCAAAGCGAGTCGCGCGCTGAACGGCTCCTGGCGCTGACCGGGCTGACCCCCGATGCCCTTCGCACGCGGCTTGACGATCCGGCCGTGCTGGGCGCCGTGCTCGATTTTCTCGCCGCGCACGAGCCCGACCTCGTCGCGGCAGCCGAAGCCGTCGGATGCGCCCCGCGGGAGCTTGCCGCGGCTGCGGAACGGTTACCGCGATGAGTAGGCCCCTGCTGATCACCGATTGCGACGAGGTGCTGCTTCACATGGTCGCACCCTGGCGGCAGTGGCTTGGCGAAGCGGAAGGCGTAGACTTCACCTTTTCCGGCCAGGATTTCGCCAGCGCCATGCGCTATCGCTCGACGGGAGAGCTGGTCCCGCAATCCGAGATGTGGCGCCTTCTGGACGTGTTCTTCTCCACCCAGATGGATAGGCAGGTCCCGATCGAGGGTTCGGTCAACGCCATCCAAACCCTGTCGCGCCAGGCCGATGTCGTGGTGCTCACCAATCTCGGCGACTCCTATCAGCAGGCGCGCACGCGCCAGCTGGCCGATCACGGGCTGAACCTCAAGGTCTATACGAACCAGGGTCCGAAAGGCCCGGCCCTGCAGCGGATTGTCGCGGAATTCCGCCCAAGCCGTGCCGTCTTCATTGACGATATCGCCCTGCATCACGGCTCGGTGGCAGAGCTTGCGCCCGACGTCGCGCGGCTCCATCTCTGCGGTGAACCGGAACTTGCGCCTCACATCCGCTGCGCCCACGCGCAGGGTCACGCCCATGCAAGGATCGACACGTGGGAGCAGGCGCTGCCATGGTTGGCGGCGCGACTTGACGGAGAACCCGATGACTGACGCTGAAATCGACGCCAAGCTTGCTGAACTGGGCCTGGCGCTGCCGGAACCGGCAGCCCCGGTCGCTGCCTATGTACCCGTCGTGGTCACGGGCGGCCTTGCTCATGTATCGGGGCAGCTGCCGTTCGTGGACGGCACGCTGGTCACGGGTCGCCTCGGCGAAAACGTCTCTCTCGAACAGGGAACCGCGGCGGCCCGGGCTTGTGGCTTGATGATCCTTGCGCAGCTCAAGGCGGCGCTTGGATCGCTGTCCAGGGTGGAACGCATCGTGAAGCTCGGCGCCTTCGTCAATTCCACAGGCGATTTCACCGATCAGCCGAAGGTGGCGAACGGTGCATCGGAACTGATGGCTGCCGTCTTCGGTGAAGCCGGACGCCACGCCCGCAGCGCCGTGGGGGTGCCCGTGCTGCCGCTCGGCGCCGCAGTGGAGGTGGATGCCATTGTCGCCGTTGGCGCTGATTGACCGCTGGCTGGCGCCCGCGCCCGCACCGGCGCGGGTCGGCTGGCTGCGCGGCACCCTGTTTGCCCACCGTGGGCTGCACGGACCCGGAGTGCCCGAGAATTCGCTGTCCGCCTATGCCGCAGCCATTGCCCGCGGGATCGGCATCGAATGCGATGTCCAGAAGTCGGGCGATGGCCAGCCGATCGTCTTCCACGATTGGGAGCTTGACCGCCTGACCGCGAAAACAGGCGCTGTTTCCGGCTGCAGCGCCGATCAGCTCGCCGCGATACCCTTGCTCGGCGGCGGTCCTGACGATGGCATCCCCACGTTGCGCCGCGTGCTGGACCGAGTGGGCGGACAGGTGCCGGTCCTCATCGAGATCAAATCCCGCCGCGATCGGCCGGTAGGAGCGCTGTGCCTCGCCGTTCGCCGCATCATCGAAGGTTATCTCGGTCCCCATGCGGTGATGAGCTTCGATCCGCGCGTCAGCCGCTGGTTCCACCGCCACTCGCCGCACACCGTGCGCGGCCTGGTGGTCACCGAGGAAAACGACAAGGCCCTGCCCGGCCGCCTTCGCCGCCATTTCGCCCTGTGGTGCGCGCGGCCGGATTTCCTGGCCTACGACATCCGCGACCTGCCCGGCCGGTTTCCCTCCGCACTGCGCCGCCGGGGCTTTCCCTTGGTCACCTGGACGGTGCGCAGCCCGGAACTCCTGCAGCGCGCGCTCGATTTCGCCGATGCCCCGATTGTCGAAGGGGCAGGAGTGCCTTGGATATGGCCATGAGCCAGGATGCTGTGGTGGTCAGCCTCGCGCAATCCATGGCGGCCTTTGCGCCGGACGAGTGGAACGAACTCGGCGATGGCAGCAATCCCTTCGTGTCCCACGCGTTTCTGGCAGCGCTGGAAGACTCCGGAAGCGTCGGGCGACAGAGCGGCTGGGACCCGGCTTTCCTGACCGCACGCGATGCCCATGGCATGCTGGTGGGCGCGCTGCCAGCCTACCTGAAGAGCCACAGCCAAGGCGAATACGTGTTCGATCACGCCTGGGCCGATGCCTGGCACCGGGCCGGGGGGCGCTATTACCCCAAGCTCCAGATCGCCGTTCCGTTCACCCCCGCGACCGGCCCGCGCATCCTGACCCGCCGCCCCGCTCTGGCCCCGGCCCTGCTGCAGGCGGCCGAAGGCCTTTGCCAGCAGAACGGCCTATCCTCGGCGCACGCTACCTTTATCGAGCCGGCACAGGTCCCCTTGTTCGAGGCTGCGGGCTGGATGATCCGCCGTGATCTCCAGTTCCACTGGCTCAATCGCGGCTATGCGACCTTCGGCGATTTCCTGGCCGATCTTTCGTCGGCCAAGCGCAAGAACCTGCGAAAAGAGCGGGCCGCGGCTCAGGCGGGAGTCGAGATTCTTCGGCTCACGGGCGGTGAAATCACGGAAGGCCACTGGGACGCGTTCTGGCACTTCTACCAGGATACCGGCGCTCGAAAATGGGGCCGGCCCTACCTGACCCGCCAGGCCTTCTCCCTGTTTGGAGAAACCATGGTCGACAGCGTTCTGCTGGTGCTGGCCCTGGACAACGGCATCCCGGTCGCGGGGGCGCTCAATTTCATCGGGGGAGATGCGCTCTATGGCCGTTATTGGGGCGCAACGGTCGACAGGCCGTTCCTGCACTTTGAACTGTGCTATTATCAGGCGATCGATTTCGCCATCGAACGGAAGCTCTCGCGGGTCGAGGCTGGCGCGCAAGGTTCGCACAAGCTCGCGCGGGGCTATGGCCCGGTTCAGACCTATTCAGCCCATTACGTAGCTCACCCCGGCTTTCGGGCCGCGATCGCGGATTTTCTGGAGCGGGAAAGCAGCGGCGTCGCGCAGGATCAGGCCTGGCTGGACGAGCGCACTCCGTTTCGCAAGGGTTGAGCGCGCGGGGCGCCCGATGCGTTCAGGCGGCGCGGCGAGCCCCCGCATTGAGCCATTCGCGCGCACGGCGCTGCGCCTCGGCAATCTCGCGGGCCGTCATTTCCTCGGCGATGTCGGAGCGGCACTGCGCGGCGTCTTCGTATCCGCCCAAGGCCGCAAGATTGAACCACTTGTGCGCCTCGATCAGGTCGCACGGAGCGCCGTGGCTGCCCGTCGAATAGGCTACTCCCAGATCGAAGAAGGCACTGGTGTCGCCGGCGGCGGCCGCGGCAAGGCAGCTGGCAACCAGCATGTCGGCAACGGTCTCGTCGATGGCAGCGCAATCGACAGGCTTGATCCACTGAGCGTTCATGTCCGTTTCCCCCTGGGCCGCACCCCCATTCGGTCGGCCGTTAAGGGGGAAGCTGAACGAACGTGGTGAACAATTGGTTAATCCGGTCTCGACCGATTCTCGGCCATGTGGCAGAGCGCGCCACAGCAAGCAGATCCGGCACAAACGCGATCATTGCGCTTGTGCGGCCCCGGTCCTCCCACTATAGGCGCGGCAACTCGGCTGGCGGGCAGTCACCGGGATGACCCGGGGCGGCAGGACGCTCGCGGCTTCTGTCTGGAGGCGCAAGAATTTCCATGCCAACTACGCTTGCTGACGATATCGACATTCTCGTCAAAGCCAAACGCGCCATCGCCGGCGATTACATCCCCCGCGAAGACGAACCCTACATGGGGGAAGCCCAGCAGGATTATTTCCGCCGTCTGCTTCACGCGTGGAAAAAAGCCATTCTGGATGCGTCGGCCGATACGCTGCAGCAGCTGCAGGAAGGCCCGATCCGGGAGCCCGACCTCAACGATCGCGCGTCGAGCGAGACCGACTGGGGGATCGAACTGCGCACCCGCGACCGGCAGCGCAAGCTGATTGCCAAGATCGATTCGGCCTTGCGCCGCATCGAAGAAGGCGAATACGGCTTCTGCGAAGTGACCGGCGAACCCATTGGTCTCGGCAGGCTGATCGCCCGGCCCATTGCTACCATGACAGTGGAAGCCCAGGAAGCGCACGAGCGGCGTGAGAAGATCTCGCGCGACGATTGATTCTTCGGGCCGGGGTTAGTTCCGCAATTGCAGAACGTTAACGCCTTGTTTGCTCTCTCGCGCTAGTGTGCGCGGCAAGCGCGCCGCTTCCTTGCATCGGGCCGGCCGCAACGCGTGTGGACGCAGGAGACGATGGGCGATTCCGAAAGCCGGCACATTGCGCGAGACAGCCTGTTCATCATGGCTGATCTGCGCGTGCACGGTCAGGAAGGCGAGCACCGGCTGAAAGTGCGTAATCTTTCGGCGGGCGGGCTGATGGCCGAAGGGACGGTAAAGGTAAGCCTCGGCGCCGGGGTGCAGGTGGCTCTGCGCAATGCGGGCTGGGTCGAAGGGACGGTCGCCTGGGTTCAGGACAACCGTTTCGGCGTCGCATTCGCGGAAGAGATCGATCCCAAGACGGTGCGGGGCGGTTTGCCGTCCCGGGGAACCTCCGAACCGGCGGTAATCAAGAGAGCCTGGCCCTCTGGCGCTTCGTCGCCGATACCGCCGCGCAAGATCCTCTGACCGACGGGCGCTTGCCCGCCCGCATTGCAGCCCATAGACTTGCGTCCATGCGGCCTGCGCCCCCTCTTCTTGCGGTCTTCCTGCCGATTGCCTTGCTGGGCGGCTGCGCGGAAAAGGCGGCGCCCACGGTCGATTTCGACGTTGTCGGGCAGGAGGCCGATCCCTTCGACAATGGCACGCGGCTCAACAGCGCGGCTCAACTGGTGCGCCCCGCAACTGCGGAAGGTCTCGTCACCCTGGACGAGCAGGGCCGGGTAATCCCTGCCGTTGCCGATCGATGGATCGTGACCGACGATGGCCTCAGCTACATCTTCCGTCTGCGTGATGGCCTTTGGCGGGACGGAACGCCGCTGACTGGCGAAACCGCGCGGGCAGCGCTGCTGCGCGCTATCCGGGACCTTGCAGGCACCAGCCTTGGCCGTGACCTTGACGGGGTGGACGAGGTTCGTGCGATGGCGGGACGGGTGCTCGAGATCCGGCTGGCTCATCCCGTGCCCGACCTGCTCCAACTGCTTGCGCAGCCCGAGTTCGGCCTGCGGCGGAGCGGGCAGGGGGACGGGCCGATGGATCTCAAGCGGCAGGGCAATCTTGCGCTTCTGACCCCGATACCGCCCGGAGTCCTGGGCCTTCCCCAATCGCGGGATTGGCGGAAAACCGTGCGAAGCGTCCATTTGCGCGGGCTGCCGGCGACAGTTGCGGTCCGTCGCTTTGCAAGCGGCGATGTTGATCTGGTGTTGGGTGGCCGGTTCGAGAATTATGGCACCGCGGTACAGGCCGCCGGGCTTTCGCGCCGTTTCCTCAAGGTCGATCCGGTAACGGGTCTGTTCGGCCTTCTCGTGGCGCGCCCGCAAGGGGTGCTGGCGAATGCCGAATTGCGTGCGGCGCTGAGTCTGTCGATTGATCGCGACGCCCTCGCATCCGCACTCGCGATCGACGGGTTTTCAACGACACATGCACTTCCGGGGACCGGGGATGCGCCCGACGCGTCGCGCTGGACAGGCCTTGGTGCCGACCGTGGCCGGCAGGAGGCGGGGGCTATCGTCGCGCGGTGGGCGGTGCGGCACGGACCCTCGGCGGCCTTGACGATCGCGCTGCCCGAAGGGGCCGGGGCAGACGTGTTGTTCGCCCGGCTCGCCGCAGATTTTCAGGCGCTGGGCGTCCCTCTCCGACGGGTCGGGGGCGGAGGACCAGCCGACCTGCAACTGATTGACATGGTTGCACGATATCCGTCACCGGGGTGGTATCTGAACCAGCTGTCCTGTGCCGCGAAGCGGGGACTGTGTGACGCCGGGGCCGATGGCTTGGCCGAGGCCGCCCGCATAAGTCCGGACCCCGCCCGGCGCGCGGAATTGCAGCGGCAGGCGCTTGTCCGGCTGGATCAGGCCCAGGTTTTCCTCCCGCTCGGCAATCCCGTGCGGTGGTCCCTGGTTCGCGATACGGTTCAGGGATTTACACCCAATCCGGCGGGAATCCACCCGCTGATGGCCATGGCTGTGCGAGGTGACTGAACCGGCACTGCAAGTCTGCTGCACCGCGTCCGAAGGCTGTCTGCAGGCGAGCTTCACCGCCCCGGCGCCCGGCCGATCGCCTTTACGGTAAATTAACCTTTCTCTTTCATAGCTCCTATGGTTAATTGACTGGGACGCCGCCGACAGGGCTGCGGAACTGTTCGGGGCATAAGGGGGACCACCCATGCGAGTGCTGTTGATCGAGGACGAGCCGACCACGGCTCGTGCTATCGAGCTGATGCTCACGGCCGAGGGTTTCAACGTCTATTCGACCGACCTGGGCGAGGAAGGCCTCGATTTGGGCAAGCTGTATGATTACGACATCATCCTGCTCGATCTGAACCTTCCCGACATGCACGGCTATGATGTGCTGAAGAAGCTCCGCGTCGCCAAGGTGCAGACGCCGGTCTTGATCCTTTCCGGCATTGCCGAGATGGACTCCAAGGTCCGCTCGTTCGGCTTCGGTGCCGATGACTATGTGACCAAGCCGTTCCACCGCGAAGAGCTGATCGCCCGCATCCATGCGGTGGTCCGCCGGTCCAAGGGCCATTCCCAGTCGGTCATCCGCACCGGCAAGCTGGCGGTCAACCTCGATGCCAAGACCGTCGAGGTCGATGGCGCCCGGGTCCACCTGACCGGCAAGGAATATGCGATGCTCGAGCTGCTTTCGCTGCGCAAGGGCACGACGCTGACCAAGGAAATGTTCCTCAACCACCTCTACGGCGGGATGGACGAGCCGGAACTCAAGATCATCGACGTATTCATCTGCAAGCTGCGCAAGAAGCTGGCCCATGCCTGCGGTGGCGAGAACTATATCGAGACCGTCTGGGGCCGCGGCTACGTGCTGCGAGACAGCGGGGACCAGGCGGAAGCTGCCTGATCGCCAAGTCCAACCCCGCGATTCGGGCGGCGGGCAGGATTTCAAAGGGGCCCGCTGCCAGCCGGCAGCGGGCCCCTTGCCCTTTCGTGCAGTCTCGCAGTTGACCCCCGGTCCCTTTGCTGCCAGCGCGCCGCCCATGACCGCGCACAAGGAAGGCGATCCGACCACGATCAACCGGCTCTACGGCCGCGCCAAGGGCAAGCCCCTGCGCGCCGGGCAGCAGGAGCTGGTCGATAGGCTGCTGCCACAGATCGCCGCGCCGACAGAGGGCGAGGTGAGCGCCGAGCGCCTGTTTGGCGAGCCGTGCCCGCTGCATTTCGAGATCGGCTTCGGCGGTGGCGAGCACATGGCCTACCGCGCCGACATGCTGCCCAACCACGGCTTCATCGGGGCCGAGCCGTTCCTCAACGGCGTGGCCCAGGCCCTCACCCACGTGCGCGACGCGGGGCTCGCCAATGTGCGGATCCACCATGGCGATGCGCTGGAGGTGTTGCGGCAGATCCCCGACGGAGCCCTTTCATTCGTTTACCTGCTCCATCCCGACCCCTGGCCCAAGGCGCGGCACGCCAAGCGGCGGATGATGAACGATGGGCCGGTGGAACTGATCGCCTCCAAGCTGAGGCCGGGCGGCGAGTTCCGCTTCGGCACGGACCATGCGGTCTACCTGCGCCACGCGCTGATGGTGATGCGGCGCCACGGGACCAGCTTCGAGTGGCTGTGCGACAAGCCGGCCGATTTCCAGAACCGCCCCGGCGGCTGGCCCGAGACCCGCTATGAAGCCAAGGCCCGCAACGTCTACGGGCACGAGGTCTGGTACTTCCGCTACCGCAGGCGGTAGCCTTATCCGCCCGCCGCGCGGCGCTTCCCGCCGGGCAGCATCCGTTGCAGAACGCGGTCGTGCAGATGGTAATGGTGGTAAAGTGCCGCGGCCGCGTGGCCGGCGGCCAGAACGATGATCAGCCAGCCGTTCCATTCGTGCAACGCGTTCACCTGATGGTGAGGCGCGCGACTCCACGGGGCGAAGGGCGAGGGAATCTGGAGGCCGAACAGGCTCATTGCCTCCCCGCCCGACCAGCGTAGCAGAAAGCCGAGCACAGCCTCGGCGGCGAGTATTGCGTAGAGCACGTGGTGGACCGCCTTGACGCCAGCTGGACTGTTCCGGAGACGACCGAGCGGACGTGGTGCCCGGGCATCAGGCGCCAGACGACCCGGAAGAGGATCACGGCGGCTAGGCAGATGCCGAAGGACATGTGCGCCTCCACGAGAAGGTGGCGGGCAGGGCGGCTGAAGAGGCCTCAGGTCTGCGCCAGCGCCATCTGCAGGACGACGAGCACCGCAGTGGTCCAGTGCAGTGTGATTGCCACCGGATCGTACCAGGTGCCATCGTCGGCGGCGGCGATGCGGGTGGCCGTGTCGAGGGTCGATATGTCGGTCATGGGGGCTCCGTCTGTGACGATGCTTCCGGCCCTGCGCTTGGGGGCACAGGATCCGGTGAGCAAAGGCATGAAGGCGCCCGGCGTTCCCCGGCCGTTCAGCCTGGGGTTGGCCTGTTCAGAGCCATCCGGCGGTCTGAGCCAGTAGCCACAGGCCAATCGCGAGGAACAGCAAGGCTGCCACGATCCGCACCACCTTCAGCGGCACCCGTCGGATCAATTCGTGGCCGAGGAACACGGCCGGGACATTGGCGAGCATCATCCCCGCCGTCGTGCCCGCCGTGACCCACAGCGCATCGTGGAAGCGCGCGCCGAGCGCGATGGTGGCGATCTGGGTCTTGTCGCCCATCTCGACGATAAAGAAGGACACGACCGTGGTGAGGAACGGGCCGAAGCGCGAAGGGCTGCGCTGCGCCTCGTCCTCGTCGATCTTGTCGGGCACCAGCGTCCAGGCAGCCATGCCGATGAACGACAGGGCGACGGCATAGCGGAACCAGAAGCCATCGAGGAACGAGGCGGCCTGTTCGCCGAGCAGGGCGGCGAGGAAGTGGTTGGCGAGCGTGGCGAAGAGGATGCCCGCGACGATCGGCCACGGCCGCCGGAAGCGGGTGGCAAGCAGGATGGCGAGCAGCTGGGTCTTGTCGCCGATCTCGGCGAGAGCGACCACTGCGGTGGAGGTGAGCAGGGCTTCCATGTAACGGACACTCCGGGCCGGGCGCTTGGCGTTGACGCGACGACGCTGCCGCTCCCGCCCGGCCGGGCGGAGCACAGCGCCATCGGTCTCGCCCGGGCGGTTGCACCGCCCCTCCTGCGCCACGGCCTCTCGACCGAGTATGTTGACGCAGGAGCCCGCCTGGCAAAGCCGGGCGGCTGGCTACTCCCCGAATGACAGCCCGCGCCCTAGGGCGCGGGCCTGCCGAATGC
>Ga0207647_10002570_pt1 | contig 13732 bp, 12 predicted proteins | sample KBSCornC2_FD_184295 | JGI IMG/M metagenome (GOLD analysis project Ga0207647, IMG submission 184295) | Corn rhizosphere microbial communities from Kellogg Biological Station, Michigan, USA - C2 (SPAdes) (version 2) | ecosystem: Host-associated > Plants > Roots > Rhizosphere ...
GTCGGGGCTCCGTTCGTCGCCGCCTAGTCCCGGTATGGCGCTCGCATGCTGCGAGAAAAAGGAGAAAGGTTCGACCTCGCGCCGGCTCACATCATCAAGCATGGTCTCACCTACCTTTCACATCGCACGCTCTCGGACCAAACGGACAGCGCAGAAAGCCAACCACAAATCCAGCCATCCCCGCAAATGTCGTCGTCTCCAACCACCCTGGCACCAGCCTATTGCCTATTCTGGACGTTTCGAGTTACCGGCAACCTATATCGAAGTGGTGCGGCTTATCGCATCTTCACCCACGTGTGCGCCGTTCAGACATGAACGAAATCAGGATTTATCCGTGCCGAAGGATCATACAAATCTGGACGTTCAAGAAAAGATCAAAAAGGCGTTGCGAGAGCTCGTCCGACTGGTGGACCCGACAAGCGGCCAGCCGAATTCCGATCCCTTATGGGTGCTCGCCCGCGACATCGGGATCATGCGGCTGAACCAGAAGAATTACGGATATGAACTTGCGCGGGCGCTGGGCAGCTCCGCGATGTCGTCCGTACCGGCCAGCCCGCCCGAACAGGTTCTGGGATGGCGCGCCTCGACTCAGAGCGATATCGAAAGCGATTGGGCTGCCTATTGGTGCAACGAACTCGGCATCCGTCCTGTCTATCACCGCAAGGTCTGGGAACTGGCTTACGTCCTGCACAATCTGTGGTTGCACGGCGCTATAGCCCCAGGAAAGAAAGGCTTGGGCTTCGGATGTGGTCAGGAACCCCTCCCTAGCTATCTTGCTGCGAAGGGCTTAGAGATCGTTGCTACCGATCTCGCGCCGAACCACGCCGATGCCAAGGCGTGGCGCAACACCAATCAACACACTGAAGATCTAGATAAGATCTGGCAGCCCCACCTTGTTGACCGAGAACAGTTCGATCAGCATGTTTCGCTGGCCTATGTGGATATGAATGCCATTCCCTCGTCGCTATCCGATTTCGATTTCTGCTGGTCAATCTGCGCGCTCGAGCATCTCGGCTCTATCAAGAAAGGGCTGGATTTTATAAGGAATTCGCTGAACGCGATAAGGCCGGGGGGCATCGCAGTGCATACCACCGAATTCAACTTCTCGCCTGGTTCCACGATCGATAATTGGCCCGTAGTGCTGTTCCAGCAGGAACATTTCGAGAGCATTGCAAACCTCCTTCGGCAAGATGGGAACCAGGTCGATCCGATTTCCTTCGATACGGGACGAGGGGTCCTCGACAGGTTCATCGATCTTCCCCCATATGGAGATGACATGCCCGGCTATATGAAAAGCAACGAAGAATTTCCGTCGCACCTGAAATTATCGATCGACGGTATCGCCGCCACCTGCTTCGGCATCGTGATCCGTAAGACTTCCTGATGCCCTCGGTCACCAGGCCAATGTCATCCGAACCCACAGCATTATGCCATCGCCCAGCCGGACAGGCAGCATGATCACTTTCGACCGAGTAGCGAAGAGCTATCATGGCCACGGCCTGACGAAGCATATCTATAGTGATCTGTCGTTCACGATTAGCCCCGGGGAGAGCATTGGCATATGCGGCGCCAACGGCGCTGGAAAGTCGACCCTACTTCGCATGATTGCAGGTGTGGAGCATCCGACCTCCGGTCGTATCCTGCGATCCATGTCAACATCCTGGCCGATCGGCTTCGCAAGCTGCTTCCAGATGAATGTAACGGGCGCCGACAACGTGCGCTTCATCGCGCGCGTCTATCGGCAGGACGAGGACGAGATGCTGGATTTCGTCGAGGATTTTGCGCAGCTCGGGGTGTATATGCATCAGCCCGTTCAGACCTACTCATCCGGTATGGTCGCGCGATTGGCGTTCGGAACTTCGTTGGCGATCAGGTTCGACTGTTATCTTGTCGACGAGGTGACGGCCGCCGGGGACGCGCGCTTCCGCAGGAAATGCGACGAAGCTCTGCTGGAAAGGCGGGACAATGCGACGCTGATCATGACGTCGCACGACCCGTACATGTTGGAGCATTACTGCACCAAGGGTGCGGTGGTTTATGGTGGAACGATCACGTTTTTCGACACCGTGGGCGAGGCGTGCGAGGTTCATCACGCATTGCAGATGAGGAACTAATAGATCCTAGTCATACGTATCACATTCGCCTATACTGGCCCACGGCATTCCTAACACAGCGTTCCTAAGAAAGCATCACTTTCCCGCTCGAAAAATATTCCGTTGGTTTTGGGTACATGAGACATTTGGATCGGATGGTAAATGATCAAAACTCCTTATGCAAAGTTGGCTTCGCAGGATACCGGCGTAGATACGACTTGGTTTCGCCATCATGATTACGATCCTCCTTTTTTGCTGGCGTTGGAGGATAGCGACCATGCGCTATTAATTAGTTGGCACGAGCGAACAAGCCGGGAATGGCCAAATGCGGGCGCATCAGGCGTCGAAATGATGACGATGCTGACGAGTTTGATAATGGGGTCTGGCCTGTCCCGCATAGTACAATGCGGCCACTATGTCGGTTTCTCCACTCTCATCTTGGGTTTCGTGTGCCGCAAGATGGGACAGAGCAAATTCCTGTACAGCGTCGATTTAGATCCCAAACCATCAGCTTACACTCAGGAATGGGTGGAGCAAGCGGGCTTGGCCAGCGACATTTTCATTGCTGTTCGAGATTCTTCCGACCCCTCCAATGTTGACGAAGCTATGGCGCATCTCGGTGGAGCGCCACAATTGATATACATAGACTCGTCTCACCAATATGAGCATACACTTCAGGAACTTAACCTTTGGTGGGACGCGCTCGTTCCGGGAGGCTTGATAGTTATGGATGATATTTCGCAGTGGGCGTCAGAATTCGATCGTACAAATCTCGGAGGATCACATCGCGCTGCTTTGGAGTTTTGCCAAACAAAGGCAGCTAATAGCGTCCTACTCAATGGCAATTTTGGACGAAAAACCGATCAAAAGCTAACCTACACTGATCTCTGCGGCTTTGGCTTAATACAAAAAGCGTTTTGATCACGGATGAGGAAGTTCGCAACGCCACAACGGAGTTGACATGAATAACTGCCCGTGCTGTAAAAATCAAGATCTAATTAGCGTCATTTTCACCGTAGATAAATACGGTAATCCAATTACGATTTACCACTGCCAAACATGCTGTGCCTTTGTACCGCATTATCCCGATAAGCCCAGTAATATCGTCCGGCACCAGGCAGATTTTCATGCCGTATATTGGGCAAATGTGCCAAAGCAGCAGGTGATCAATGAATCGCTCCGAATGCGTTTTACGATCGACTTCTATGAGAAATACCTTTCGTTGTACGAACCCCTCACCCCCATTCTTGATTTGGGAGGGGGACGGGGGCTGCTTACAAAAGCGCTGCTGGATCGAGAATATAATGCGTACGGCTGCGATCCCAGTAGCGATCTTGTCGATTGTGCCCGCGGGATCCTAAATATTCCGTATTCTCATTACTCTCATAGCGATATCGCTAGTTTTATTGATGATCGACGAGATGAATTCGATGGGAAGGTCGGAGCGATTTTCCTTTGGCATGTTATAGAACATCTCGAGTTTCCTATTGATACGTTACGCGCTCTTAAACCTCTCCTGAGGCCAGACGGAATAATCGTAGCGCAAGGGCCAATGTTGGATCGAGACTATATATTTCCAGAGCATTACTTTCTACACAGCGAATCGAACATATCGTGGATGGCGCGTGAACTTGGTATGAAAATACTGTTTCTGGATGCGCTTTCGCCAGAACGTTTCATTTCTTTTGTATTTGGATCTGTAGATCACTGCCAAACTGCGATTAATGCCATCTACCAGCCAGAAACGGAGGCCGCATTAGGGGCACTGTTTCACACCTTTTCTCGTGCTCTTGCGTTGATGAGAGACAGGTCAATCATCGACTCGAACTAATTGGTGACCCTCTCTCAACACGTCAATTATAAGGGATCTGACTGCAGAACCTCCCGGAAATCATCCAGGGTACGTCTCAGATTTATCGTGGAAATGCTCAAAGAACCTATAAGCTGCCGAATGTCTAACGATATACCCACGCTTTCAGTATATTTATCGAGAGAGAGATCGGGCAGCGATCTGGATAGGCTCAACATAGAATCTATGACCTTCCCTCTTTCCGTCACATCCATATCCTGCAAATATAAAAGTCGCACCCCATCAAGAAGTGTAGGATGAATTTTCTGTTCTGCTTCGGAGTGAGAATTCGTTGTTACAATATTTGTATCGGGCAGGCCTAGTAAAATTGTAAAGGCTTGCACAACACTCTTCTCCCCTGAAAATTCGCTATAATTCCTAAAAATGCATCGATTATTAAAGCATTTCTCCCAAACAAGTGTTCGGGTGTGAAAGTTAGCCGATAAAATATTGTCGATATTGCTCAAAAACTCGTGCAGAGAACGGGATTCCCCGCCCTCCTGAACCTCATGGCGGTATCGGGACAAAAGAAAATCCCAAGGATTCCGCACGTAGCCACATATAATGGGCTTAAATGCCGATAACCAATCCCTTAATTCTAAGATTACGTCGATTTCGAAATCCAATCGACAAAACTCCTCCGAAGACAGAATAACAAGGCTGTTATGTTCGGAGGATTTTTCTAAATACGGCTGGTAATATTCTTTAACATGATCCAGATTATAATTTCGATCTTGCCACCCATAGCGATTTCCGGCAAATGCCCATGCGATTTCTGGATGACCTGTCCAAGTACTGAGGCCAACAGGAAATGTAATGGAATGCGGATTTAAAACTGCCTTATGCTCACTTAACCATGTCTGAAGTGCAGTAGATCCAGTCTTGTGATAACCGATGTGCAACAATAAAGTCATATATTACCAACTCTTAACGTTATGGACTTAACAAGTGATGAGTTCCCAAATATTTAGCTGGATAGCCCCTTTGTGATATTGCCGATATGGAACCGCTCTTGTCAACCCTAGGATTTTCAATTGCTACCCAGCTGGATGAGTAAGATCAGATGTCAGAGTGCCTAGGGCCCACTCGCCACTTGTCCTTACTCAAATCAAGACTTACTTGCTGACGGATCGACGCTAAATCCGGGCGAGCGATCCGTTTAAAGGGTGGGAAGTGGCGCGAGAGATGGAGATTATAACTGGGATCTCGAAAAAAGGCGTCGCCCCATCTCTCCACCATTATCTGCCGGCCTTCCTCCCATAGGCGCTGGCGGCCCTGATCCGAAGTGTTCGACTTGAGAGTCTTGCTCTCATTATGGATGCCCAGCAGATGTCCGTCGAACAGGATGGACCAGCCGCATTCGCGCACGCGCAGGCAATAATCCACGTCGTTGAAGGAGACGGGGAGGTGCACATCGTCGAAGCCCCCCGTTCGGTCAAACACCTCCCGACGCGTCGCCAGTAGCGCACCGGTCACGGCGGCGGCCGTTCTGCGACTGGTATGGCGCGAGGAGGTCGGCGGCATGTTTCGCCCATCATGTTCGGTCAGGCCGAGTGGCCCCAATGTGATACCGCCATGCTGGATAGATTTATCCGGATACAGCAATAACCCCCCAACTGCGCCGATTGAACTTTCGGCCAGATCCTTCTCAAGCAGCGTATCCCATCCGTGAGCAAGGATCCGCACATCATTGTTGAGGAAAACGAGTATCGCTCCCTTTGCTGCTCTAGCACCCTCATTATTCAGTAGCGCCCAATTGAATGGAAGGTCATTGCGGATGACTTGAAACTTCTTTTCAATGCGGCCGCCTTCCAGATATTCCAGAGTGTCTTTTTGGATTGATCCATTATCGACGATGATGATCTCGACTCTATCGGCTGATGCGGCTCGACTGATCAGCGCATCCACGCATGTCCTCAGATCGTCCAGGAGATCACGGGTCGGGATGATAACAGAGATGACCTGTTGATTCCTGGAGACACCGTCCCCGATCGAGGCAGCTTTCTCGCTATCATGGGCCAGCCTTTCGCGATGTGCGGCCAGGATCTGCGGCAGATGGGCTATTTTCCGGTCGGCGTGACGCGCAAGAAAATATTTTCGAATGACCGACTCCGATTCGCTTTCTTCGAAAGCTTTTAGGACGGCCGGCAATTCGTCCCCCCGGAAGGCCATTACCTCGGGAACCAGCGTAGGAGACATTTCCAGTGTGATCGCATCAAAAGACCACTGAAATTCGGGTCGGCTGGCCTGCCCGACGGCGGACTCCACTTCAACGTCCGGATAAACCGCATCAGCCCCCAAGCCATGCAACGCCAGATCGAACCACGCCAAGGCGGAGGGATCAAACACGGTTCCCGACGGAGCGATCAAGATCGACTGAATGTCTGCTCCCCGAGGTATAGTAGTTAGTTCCGAAACAGCGCCCACCACCGTCACGTGATCGCCCGAAACCTGAGTCGCAAGCGACGCTGCAGTTCTATTGATATCTCCAGTGGATGCTCCGGGTGTGATTACTAGCCAAGATGCGGTTCTGGTGGCGGGTCCGGAAGGCGGCTTCACTGGATAAAGTTCACGAAACTCACGGAAATGCTCGAGCGGAACCGCCCCTGCCTCTCGTATGGCCTCCAATCTGCTTTCGATCTTCTCCCGAATCGCATTGGCTTCGTTCGATAGCTCGCTCAGCCTCTTATAATAGTGATCGGAATACCGCCATGTACGTACGTCGTCGTTTGAGACCAGCAACGCGTAAAATTCGTCGAAGGCCTTTTCATGCATTGGGTCGATTATGAAGGCTTCAAAATAGGCCTCCATTGCCGCCGCAGCCTTCCCTGCCAGCTTGCGAACGTGACCGATTTGCATGTGCACATCGCTGTCACGCACATGGTAATAAATCGCCTGCTGATAGGCCTTCTCTGCGGCCGCATACTGACCGCATTCCTTCAGCATATTACCAAGCTGCACCCAGATCGGGCCATTCGATGCAAGCACCGCAAGAGACAATCGATAACGGCTAGCCGCAGCACGCCAGCGACGCGCGTCCCTGGCGCGATCTGCGGATGCCACTAGTTTCGCGGTCAAGAATCGTAGGGACGATCTCAACGGGCCGTCCGATTATTTTGATCGGGCTTTAGCGGACGCGACGTATCGCGACTTCCCGGCGAGTTGGCGCTGCCAATTGCAAAATGCGCTGACTTCGGGCCGTTGCTGCTCCTTCTCCGCCAGAAGAGGCGGAGCTGTATAGGTAGGCTTCACACCTGTTGCCGATAAGGACTGCCCCTGGATCAAGCCGGCGATCGCGTTAGCGATGACGTCATTCTCCCAATCCAGCGTCCTAAACTGGCACGAATGCATGCCGGCCATTGACCTAGCTGCGGCGACACGATCTTCCGAGAATATCTCCAGAATAGCTGCCGAAATCGACTCAGAGGATTGGAAAGCCAGAACGGTCGACGCGTTTTCGTGGTCAAACAGATTGTTATACCGGTACACATCCACGGGAATGCAGCCCGCCGCCATCATTTCGAATGGAATCCGAGAGGGATTGGACATACTGATGCAAAGACCGACCTTACATTTGTTATAAAGTCGGTTCAGATCGTTGAGATCACGGATAACCCCTAAGTTCTCGACTTCGAAATCAAGTGCAATCGGCCGATCGGATCCATACACGTAGATCTTAACATCCGGCCGTGTCTTCTTGACGATCCTGAGAGCATCGATGCCCAGCACCGGCGTCCTGCGCATCTTTTCCGGCTGATACAGGAAGCAGACCGCTTCCTCCTTCGTTACGTCCGGGTCAACATGATAGATGCTGGTATCGACGCCCAACCCGGCTGGCGTTGCCGCGGCGCCGAATTGCATGGATAGCAAGTGGGTGAGCCAATTTCCGATCGTGAGATGGTGCAGCCCATAAGTATAGCTGTTTTCACAAACGACATATGCATCACTCAACGGGTTGAAAGCCGCTTCGAAATCCTGGACAAGATAGCCCTTATAATGCGGATTCTTCAGCCCCGCGACGAACTGCGCGGACTGCGCAATTGTTGCCAGCGCAAAATCGCACGAGACACCGCTTTCCCAGCGTGAATGGATGAAAGCCGGGGTTCCCTGCAGGTAATGTTCGACGACATTAAGACCCTCGCCATATCCTTCGACATAGATATGCGGTTCGAAGCCGAACTCCTCAAGGCGGCGCACGACATTGAAAATCGTCCGGTGGCCGCCCGAGCCGGCGAGCGGCGGAGGCGCGAAAATGGCAACCTTCGCGCCCACCGCTCGCACGATGGATGGGGCTGCGGACAGGGACAATGGCAGGGCAAGCATCTGCTCGGGCGTGAGGCCCTTAAGTGCTTTCGTCCAATGACTGGATTGCCGAAATGCAGCCTCCCAGCGTACATTTTGCAATACGTTTGCCATAGTTGCATGGAATTCGGCACCGCTCTTTCCGAAAGATTCTGTCAGTAGATCGCCGGTTTGCCCCATGTCTTCGACGATACCGACACCGAACGTCTCGTTATGTTCGAGGTCGAAGAAGGCATCGACGATCACTTGCGGTGGCTTGACGCTTAAAGACGCCGCGATGGTGACACTCAACTCATGCAAGATCTCGGAGGTCAGCCCATGCCGCCTGATGTAATCCGTTATGGGACCTACCACAGATAGCATCGCCTCCTGCAGAGGCTGGATGCGGTCGGTGATCACCGCTTCCTCGCCTTGGAATATTACCTTTTGGGCGGACCACCTGCCGTCCGCTTCTTGTGTATAGCCAAACACCGATCCGCCAGATCCGTTGCTGATCATCTCAAACGGCGCTACATCACCGATCCAGCTGCCGTGGGCATCGCTATTCTCGTCGAACAACCACCCGAGCTTGGTGACATTGCTCTCTTGTGGATTGAGGAAGGTGAATAATCCAAGATAATGACCGCGAACGTGACCGTTGCACAGCTTGGCTATGTTGTCATGGATGGTACCCCGCCAACCGATGTCGACAATCAGGCGTAACTTGTTTGCGGCCGGTTCGAATTCCATCTGTTCGAGATAGCCGAGCAGGGCTCGCCGCTGCTCGGTGCAAGCCGCGTGCAAGATTTTCTGGAATTTCTTATCCTCGAACAACGCTTGGAATTCTGCATTTTGCCATGGATAGCGAAGGACGGCATCGGGATCCAGCTTGTGAGCTTCGGCGATCGCCTCATAGGACTTCGCTGGAATATTGATTGATTCGCAGAATGCCCGAAGCGACTGCGAGCTGTACATGCGCCAGATGCGCATCCATTCAGTTTTATCGGCTATATCAACAGAAGCTGCGAAGGTCGCCCGCCTACTGACTTCTAGGAGCTTGGATTTCGGATATTGCTGAAGGTTGAAGGGATCAAATTTTATGATCTCGTCATAAATATTCCTGAAGAAGATGCCCTCTCGTGAGAAGAAATAGACCGCATCGACATTTCTCTTCGTAGCATCTTCAATAATCGACAGAATGAAACCCACAAATAGCGGTGCAAGCCGCTTTGCAACTGATGCAAGATCGGACGACAAATTATGCGCCGCGGACACCGCCTCCTCCACCAGCAGGGTGATCCGTGAACGATGCAGTCCGCCATTTCCATTGAGGAAGTTCGAAAGCGCCGCTTCGTACCAGCGCCGTCGTTCCTCATATCCCCCATGTAGATAATGATAAGTTTTCAGGCCCAAATTACCCGGCACATTGATGTCTGCATGCAGATTGTCACCAATGTGAAGCACTTCGTCCGGCTCGACCTCATGCTCTCGGAGCAGCCTGTGGAACAGGCTGCCAGATCGCTTATTCTCGAAATATTCGGACGACACATAGCCGTGGTGGGCGATTCGCCCCATTCCAGCCGATGACAAAAGTTTCGCAATGAAGCCAGAATCCATATAGAAATCGGAACAGAAAGCTGTCGTAATATGGTGCCGGCTCAAGTTGTCCTGCATCCATTGATCGGCATGGATGACGCGGCTTTCTGCACTTTCTTCGTGGTTCAGCAGCTGCTTGCAAAGATACGATCGCCTATTGGAGGAAACGCCTCGTTCCAGCACATTGTCGAGCCAGATCACAACCGCATCCGAGAATCGATATTCAAAGTCGCCATTAGGCGACGATGAGTTTTCTGCCACAAGACGCGCAGCATACAGGCTTTTGAGGTTGCGATAAGCGGGCCGGATCTCGTCCTGCGCAACCAGCCATAGATAACGGGCGGATTGCAACTTAATCTCATCGGGGTGGCAATTCCGGCGCAAAAGCGTATCCCAGACGTCGAGCGACAGGATCTTCACACCACTGGGAACGAGGAAGTCATCCGTCACCTCCGGTTCAATAGGCGGAATTGGCGCAACCTCAACTAGCTTCGGGATCAAGCTTTGTTCGAGGTCGATTGTTTCAGCCACGAGAGGCCTGTAATTTCCGCCAAAACCCACGGGAAGATGAACGTTATTTTCCTTCACGCCGAACCGGGCGAGATAGCGCGCTGGATCGGCGGTAAGTAGGTGCCTATATATAGACAGCACATCCAAGCCATTAATTTCATCATGCTCCGCCGCGTAGGCTTCCAAGTCGACATAAGGCGCCGGTTTAAAGCCGAGATGAGCGCCCTTCGTAATGAAATGAACAAGCGCGGACTCGTTCTGCGACACGGTCCGCTCATATTCACGCCAATACCAAGCGGAATCGAAGAAGGGATTTGCGAGACGGCCTTCCCGTTCACCTGCTCCCAGGAAATGCGTAAGCGGGTTGATGCCAGCCGCGGCCAGCTCCGAGTTATTCACGAGATAGCCATGGCCGTCAAACGCCCAATGGCCCTGGCATCCTTCCGCTGCTCCACGCTTGATGTAGTCGCGGAACGGTATTCGATCGCGATCCTTACATTCCGGATTATGTTCTGAATACCAGGCGGCATCGAACAAGGGATTAGGCGAACATGGTTTTCCGCGCGAGCGTACGATGTAATCGCCCAAATCGGTTAGGGCCTTCCTCACGCTGCCCTTAGTTTGGTTGCGATACCATTCTAGGTTGAACAGCGGATGCGGCGGCCACCCCCTATCTGATCCAACTCTGCAATAATGCTCAATTGCCTCGTGATAGTCTAAATTAAGGCCGTTGCGTTCACAGTACCAGACTACGTCAAACAGTTCGGATTTAGCAATTTCCTCGATCTCTCTCTTTAAGAGAAAATCTTTAGTTTTAAAAATAACCAGATCCAAAATATTGAACCGCACTCTCAATCTCCGGTATTCAGGATGAAGCAATGTTTTCAATGTAGCTGCGAATTACACTATCCGACTAATTGGTATACGCAATTTTGATAAAGTCTCATTTCTGATTTGGCGACCCCTTATTGCCCTCTGTCCAAAATCGGCGACAAAGACAAGCGAAAAGGACGCCCGCAGACAAAATCTGCTGCGGTCCCGATAACCCAAAGATGAATGGGTTGAACTTCACGCTCGCGTGCGCACAATGGCAAATCTCTCATAACAATGTTGATTAGTGAATAGATATATCGAAGTATCTTATAATATATACTTTATTGTTAAAGGAGATTATTATATGAAATTCTCCGTATAATTTAGAATATACGATAAACTGTTTCAATGATGTCTTTTGTATGTTGATGTACATCGAGACACTTATCAAAATAGTGGCATGGTTAGCTTCAGGGCCTTCCTCCAGGGAGCGTGGGATGGACGCGGCGAGTAGAATGCTACATGCTGTTTCGGTTTTTAAATTTTAGTGCACCTTGACCAGCTCAGCCAGAGATGGAAGTGGATAGACTCCTTCTGGATGATCTCTTTCAAGAGATCCATCGCGATTACACGCGTAACGGGCAACACGTCACGAAGCCCCCGCGCGTTTGTACACATCTGCGTCGCGATCAATTCAGCAAGCTTGACTGGGGTGTGGGCGAATCGGTCGATGCATCCATCGCATGACTGACCCCGAACAGATGTTTATGCCGTTCATATCCTACGCCGGCATAAAAAATCTCGGCGAACATGCGCGCCGCGCGCAACAATTGCCGCCGACCCAACCCATCGCGCAACGGCATGACATAATGCCCGCAGAGGCTCCTCGAATCCTGATCGAGGAAGAATTGGACCATAATAAGTTCCGCGTTCAGCGTGTTGGCACATCGCAGCATCTCTACTTCGCTGACATCTTTTCGAAAGGTCCGATATGTTGAAAACACTAGATTGGACCGATCGTGCTCGATTCTTAACCAAAAATTAAACGGCAGACCAGTGACGTAGATCCGGTGTTCGCCGTCCAGCCGATTATCAATGGCCGCGTCATCGAGCAGAGATGCCAACAGTTCAATGGTGATCTCTTTCAGCTGAATCAAAGCTAGAGCTCCTTCCTTCTTCCCGCTCTCGAACCAATGCACCGCGATGAAATCAATCGTAGCAAACCGGCATTACCCCCGAGGATTTACCAAGAGCCGAGTGGATAACATGCTCCATCCGAAAAGTCCTCCATTTGTCGGATCCCCGCGAACGATCATATGTGCAAGAACGCGTCAGTTCCCAACCAGAGAGGTGATCTCCGCGTCGCCCGCCCGGGCAGTCCACTTAGGAAAATAAAGGGTGCCGAGCGCCACCTCCGGCACGACCCGGAATTCCGCTATGTGCCGGACCACCGTTCTGGCGATCCGTCAAATGCCAGGGACGCCGATGCCGGTTGGTCCTTCGGAAGTTCACTGTCCAACCCGGGGGGTCATGGAGGTTAAACCGGCGATGCAAGGCGGGAGGTTCGTCCAACGCGAGCGCGGCAAACACGACCGACTGCAACCAGAGGCCGAAAAAGGCTGACCCTGGGCAAGGATGACGAACGGCTTCGGGCTCGCCAACTCCAGGACAATCTCAAGGCAGGTTGCGAAGGCCTCAACGAACGCCAACATGTTAAGCAAAGCCGGTCTTGGCTGCAATGGCGGCGTCTACGGCCCAGACCATCCCATGAACCCCCTCCCACCCAAGCCTTACGAAACTCGAAATCTTCGTTCTGCAATGCCAATCTGTGGTGAAGAGCTGGCTTTAGGGGCGATAAAACATCCACAATGGTTGCATGTAGACGGCAGGTACAAGTCAATGACGGCGTTGGGAAGGAGCGTGCGGTCGCTGAATAGCTGATTATGCGGGCGTAGCGGTCATTCTGCAGAATGATCATCAACGCTGTAAAACATCGGGTTCTTCATCCACTCAGCGATCGCCGATGCCCGCCACCCGGCGCACCTTGTGCTGATCGCGATCTGCCTGGGGAACGTGCCCTGCTGGATTTTGCGGTAGAGGGTCGAGCGGCTGAGCCCGGTGCGCTCGAGCACGGTGTTGATCCGAAGGATGCGATCGGGGGTTTCGGTGGTCATGGCATGGTCCTGCATGGCTTGCATTGCTGTTGCTCCCGGCGACAGGTCTTGAGAGCGCAGGGGACGATTGCAAGGGGATGGGATCGTCATGTCGGCGGAGAGGGGGCTGGAGTCGGCAGCGAGGCGGTATGACCGTTTTGACGCGATTGCTGCGATAGTCTCAGGACGTCCCGCCATTCCCCCGAAAATTTGAGCGTCTCACGCTTCGCATGCCCGAGTCGCATGGGTGCTGGCCGGAGCGCTGCTCCGGCTGATGGACATCGCGCCGTCACGCGATGGCGTTGCCTCCGGCGCTGGTCTGGCGCGGGTGGGCGTCGCAGCCCTTAGTCCCCCCGCGGCGTGCCGCAAGCTGCGCTTCGCTTGGCTCCTTCACTTTGTTCCGGCCCTCCGGGTGCAGCCCGCCTCGATCGGCGGGG
>Ga0207647_10002573_pt1 | contig 13717 bp, 13 predicted proteins | sample KBSCornC2_FD_184295 | JGI IMG/M metagenome (GOLD analysis project Ga0207647, IMG submission 184295) | Corn rhizosphere microbial communities from Kellogg Biological Station, Michigan, USA - C2 (SPAdes) (version 2) | ecosystem: Host-associated > Plants > Roots > Rhizosphere ...
CAGCTATCACGAAGTGGCATTTGAATTGAGGTAGCTAAACAAATCTTTTGTTATGGCAACAAATAAACCCACAGGCGACAACGCACGTAAGGGTGCGGTTCGCAAAAGAACCCAGTCGGAAAATCCAAAAACAGGACTGATGACCAAGCGGGACAAAGAAACCGGGGAATACATTGATGTGAAGACCACTGGCGGAAAATTTAAAGGAGTACGTAAGGAAAAATGATATGGAGCTTGAAATGTTTTTAAATGGAAAGTTCATTGATTCCATAACCATTACGGAAAAAGACCTGGAAAGAATTCATGAGCTGCAGCACAGAATGGAAAAGAAACATTGCCATCAGCTGGAATACTCAGATGGACAACCACAATTTTTTGTGAGCGGTTTATCTGAAGAGGACGTGAGGCAATAGTTATCAAAGGCCAGTTGCAGAATTATTGGTCGGGCGTCAAAAAGGTTATTCGTACAAGACCTGTTCGTCGGTGAAATAGGTTTTAAGCATTCCTCTTTCCTTGATTTTGATCTTTGCACCTGTCGAGGTCTTGTCTTTTTTCTTGGAATGCACGTCGAGAAAATCCCTTACTTCTCCATGAACGAGTCCCGGATTATTTTTATAAATCTTACTTGTTGCATTCTTCAGTACTTTTTTAATATTCTTTACAAGCAATTTTATTTTGTCATCAGGAATCGCATTGGCTTTTGAAAATGGAGAGATTTTCGATTGCCAGAGTATTTCATCGGAGTAAGCGTTACCAATTCCCCTGATTACATTTTGATCAAGCAAAACATTTTTTACAGCAGCTTTTCTGTTGAGCTCTTTTTTAAGATAGCTGTAGTTTAGTTTGGGATCCATTGCATCTATTCCTTCCTTGTCTTCAGGGCTTAGTTTTACAAATGCATTTTTGAACCGGTCAGCCAGGACAAGATTTTCTCCGCCTTCGAAGTAAAATTCGACCTTCGTGGATTTTCTTTCATTGCTTTGCTGGAAGGGAATCAGATCACCGGTGAGCATAAGATGAAGGCCAAGTGTTTCACCATTGGAAAATAAGAACCTCATTTCTTTTCCAGAACGGTAGACGTCCTTTAATTTTTGTCCTTCCAATGCCTTGGACAGCTCTTTTTGTGAATCCTTGATATTCTTGTTGTTTACAACTTTGATCTTAAGAAGCTTCTTTCCCCCAAACATTTTTTTGAGGTTGCGCGAAAACACTTCGATATCAGGTAATTCAGGCATGATGCAAAAATTGAGGTTTGCTTTTAGTTTTTCAAATGCTGTTCCCGTTCCAGCAATTTATTCAATAGAATGACCAACTAATTATCAACATTAAAATGAACACCATCGGATTTGATATGCCAAACCCGGGCAGCCCAAAAGGGACCGGAATGTTCGAAATCGAACATGACTGTTCCAAAACCGGACAGTTGTCGAGATCTCATTTTTTCAATTCAATGATATTCAAATATTAAAAAGCTGGCATTGAATTGAGGCATTAATAGTAACTAACGCTTCCTTATCTAAACCACGCACATGCTAAGAAACTATTTGAAAATTGCCTTTCGCAACCTTGCGCGCAATAAGACCTATAGCTTCATTAATATTTTCGGACTCGGGCTTGGACTGGCAACAGGCTTCATCCTACTGCTGTTTGTGAGCAATGAGTACAATATGAACGGTTACCATAAAAATGCGAACCGCATTTTCCAGGTCATGGGTAAAATCAATTTTGGTGAAAGCACGGATGTTTGGGAAAATGTCCCCGGTCCAATCGCGGTTTATTCCCGCCAAAATTTACCCGATGTTGAAAAAATCACAAGGTTCAGGTTACAGAGCGACCAGCAACCGGTTCAATATGGAAACCAGGTCTTCCTGGAAGACAAATACGGGTATGCAGATAATGAGTTTTTCAAGGTTTTTGATTTTCCCGTGCTGGAAGGTGATCCTCAACAGCCGTTCACAAAAGGACTGTCCGCTGTGCTTACGGAAAGCACAGCAAAAAAATTCTTCGGCAGCGAAGACCCTATCGGCAAACAGCTCGTTTTCAGAGATACCACCTGTTTTATCAGCGCTGTTGTAAAAGACGTTCCCGCAAATTCATCAATTCATTTTGATATGCTCTTTTCGATAGACCTGGTTAAAGCAAAATTCAGGGGAAACGGGCAGTGGAAGACAATCGATGACGACTGGGGTAATTATAATTATTCCACTTTCTTTTTACTCAGAAAGGGAGGTTCCGTTCAAAATGTTACTGCGGCGCTGACAAAAGCATTAAAAAAAGCAGTTCCGGAAAGCGGGCTTACGGAATTTACTGCCCGCCCTCTCAAAAATATTTACCTCTACAAGCCCGATGGCACAAAAGGCAGGCTGATCATGGTAGAGATCTTTTTCATTGTAGCCGTGTTTGTTCTGTTGATCGCCGCAATTAATTACGTCAACCTGGTGACGGCCAAGGCAACACAAAGAATGAAAGAAATCGGTATCCGAAAAATTGTGGGCGCAGAACGAAAGCAGCTTTTCTTCCAGTTTTTTACTGAAACGGGCGTTCTTCTTTTTCTGGCTTCTGCCGTGGCTTTTTTATTCGTAAAACTTTTCCTTCCCCTTTATCAGCAGGTGTCAGGCAACACTTTGTATGCCGATGCAGGCAATGGGGAAATGTGGAAGATGATCGCATACATTAGCTTAGGTATTTGGACAATCACTGGTTCTTACCCGGCATTCCTGCTTTCTTCCTTCAATACTGTCAGATCTCTCAAAAACGAAGGTGGATTGTCAAGGATCGGGGTTTTCAGAAAATCTCTTGTGGTGCTTCAATTTGTGGTAAGCATTACCCTTTTGCTGAGTACCGTTTTCATTCACAGGCAAATGTCGTATGTACAAGACCGTGACCTTAACCTGTCCACAGGCCAGGTGCTCGAAATACCGGTTTGGAAACTTAAAGACGCTCAAATCTTCCGCAACGAGATTGCTAATCTACCGGGCGTAAGAGACGTTACCTCCTCAAGCAGCCTGCTCTTTGAAGGAACGAATTCCACGGGTGATATCGACTGGACCAACAAGCCCAAAGACCTTTCGCTGATGATCTCAACCTTTGATGTTGATAAAAACTTTTTACCGTTTTTCAATATTAAGCTCAATGCAGGAACTGACTTTAGAAACAGTTCGGAAAACTCATCTGATTATATCTTAAACGAAACGGCAGTCAAAAAAATGGGCTTGCATGATCCGGTGGGGCAAACAATAAAGCTCCATGACAAGCCTGGGACGGTGATCGGTGTGGTCCGCGATTTTAATTTTGAAAGTTTGCACAATGAAATTGGCCCGGTTATTATGCAATACGATCCAGGTTATCCGACAGCTTTATATGCACATGTGCAGCCTGAACAAACGCAGCAATTTTTGACTCGTGCCCAAAGTTTATGGAAGCAGTTTAACAGCAAGCTTCCGATGGAATATCATTTCCTGGATGACCAGATTGCTTTGCAATACGATAAAGAAAACAGGGCAAAGCGACTCTTTGATGCTTTTACATTCATTACACTTTTGATTTCCTGTTTGGGTCTTTTCGGGCTGGCTACACACAACGCGGAGCGGCGGGTTAAAGAGATCGGGATCCGTAAAGTTCTGGGCGCAACGGTGTCGCATATAACAGCGCTTTTGTCAAAAGATTTTTTATTGCTTTTACTCATTTCGATAATCATTGCCATTCCGATTGTTTACATGGGCATGAGCAAACTTTTACAGCAGTTTGCATATCGTATCTCGCTACAGTGGTGGGTGTTTTGCCTGGGCTGCCTGGCTGCAATTGCTGTAGCGATGATCACTGTAGGAATTCAAACGGTAAGGGCTGCCAAACTGAATCCTGTAAAAAATTTAAGGTCGGAATAGCACCTGGTTGATAGTAGAGTTTAAGAACCAGTGAAGCGTTTCATTCCACTCTGCTCCATCCAATTTTCTTTTCAAAGCGTTTTTGGATCAATCATAATTGAAAGATTAGTTAATGATTCCCTTTTTAAAATATTCAATGTAGGTAGAAATAGTGTTACCAATACCACACAAAAAAAGAAAACCCTCGAGCGGATACTTTTCATAAGTACCATCGCTCAATACAATAATTAGATGTTCTCTTTGACCTCTGCCTGATCCAATTTGTAGAATGGCTGTGTGTTTTAAATCATACCATTGATAGTAATCGTCTCTTATAGAGATTCCATTGAAGTCGAGGTTAATTGAATAGTTATACTTTTTACTAAAAAATCCGATGATAAGGAGATAAATAATCACAGTGCTAAAAACAACAAAAACAATTATCCGGGCAGGTAAATCGTTATTGGGAGGAGTTGTGAAAATTTTCGATTCGACAACCCCAAAAACAATACATACCAGTGCCAGGATTAATTTTCGTATTGGATTTGAATTGATTTCTTTATCAATCATTCCGCTGATTGAACGGAGTACACGATTGTTTATCTTCTTTTCAGTTGATGTCATCGTGATATAAGTAAAGCGGCCCCTGAAAAGTCTTTTACTCTTTTCTACCAATCGTATTTTTTCCAGGTCATCAGAAGATGAATATTGATCCATGGCATTGTCAAGTATTTTCAATGATAAGCCATTACTTTGACAAATGGATTTTGGAAGAGTAGAATTTTCAAAACTAAGTGATATAAATTTTAAGCTCCCAAAGGAGCCTTACGCGAATAGCAAGGTATTACAAGGCAGGCCTATTGCTCATCCTAAATTTTATGTCGGTCTTGCCAAATGGGGCAAAAAGGAATGGATTGGAAAACTTTACCCAAAGGGAACAAAGGAAAAAGATTTTCAAACCGAATATCAAAAGCACTTTAATGTAATTGAATTTAATTCTGCTCATTACAAGCTGCCCTGCGACGAAGATGTTCAAAGATGGCTTGGAAAAGCAGATGGCTCGGATATCATCTTTTGTCCCAAGATCTACCAGGGCATTTCACATTTTGGAAGTTTGAGCGATAAGCAGTTTTTAACGGACGTCTTTGTTCAGACTATGTACAAATTTGGTAAGCATCTTGGGCCTGTGTTTTTGCAGGTAAGCGACAGGTTTAGCCCCAAAAGAAAAGAAGAACTGTTTAAGTACCTGGCTACACTTCCCGCAGAACTTCAGTTCTTTTTGGAAGTGAGACACCCCGATTGGTTTGTTTCACCTGCGATCAATGAACTGGTTGACACACTGCAGAAACTAAAAACCGGTTTTGTAATAACCGATACTGCGGGAAGAAGACACGCAGCACACATGAATATAACAATTCCTAAAACCATGATCAGGTTTGTCGCCAACGATCGGCATTCAACCGATTTTCAAAGACTGGATGAGTGGGTCTCCAGGATTAAATATTGGGTGGAAAGTGGCCTCGAAGAAATGTATTTTTTCATGCACAGCCTTGATGAAACCAACGCACCCGGGTTAGCCGATTATCTGGTTAAAGGATTGAATGAGCATTGCAATGCCGGGTTGAAGGAAATTACATACATCGATGAGGCGCAGTAATCATCCACCAGGAAACCGGTCCCTGGCCTTCCCAATTAAAAAAGGAATAAGTAAACTTCCATCATAGATTCATTCCTTTTGAAACCGTATGGTTGGGCTTCGTTCCCCAATAGAGCAATGTTAGAACAAGGTTGGGCTGATCGTATCATGTCCCAAAGGCGGAAGCCCGGGCCATTCATAGGGATCTAATTTTGATTTTTTGTCGGGCCTCTCCTTACTTGTTCTTATCGTCCACGTCGTGATATGTGACAGTTCCTCCGACTCTAATTCAAAATCTAAAATTGCCGCCATCTCCGGCTCGGGTAAGTCCTGATCAATCCAGCGCAGTTCCAATTTTTTATCCTGAAGAAACAAAGGCATTCTAAAAGGATTGTCACCGCTATTGTGGATCATGCACATGACTTCATTTGCCGGGCGGGTAATTAATGACCATGCGTTCTGCGATTTGCTGTAAAGCCCGGGAATACAAAAAAGGTCCTTGTTTTTTATTTTAACCAGGTAGGGAACTTTCCTCGACCATCCTTTTACCTCGCGGTGCTCCATGATCCCGGTTACAGGAATCAGGCACCGGCTTTTTCTGCGGTTATACCAGGCCGATCCCTTTTGAAGGACTTTTTCCGATTGCGTGTTGAACACCATCCTTCCAAACATCTCAATTCCCCAGCGCATGGGTTTTAACGTTAGTTGATCTTCCTGCACCAGGATAATAGGATGATCCCGCTCCTCCCTTATCTGCAAATGGTCAACCATTTCATATTTAACACCGATTTCAGGATCAACCTGGATACCGGGAAAATAATCTACAATGGTTTTAATGTTCGTGTGAAATGAAATGTCGTAACACATCAGATTATTTTTTCGATTTCATCAAATTTAACTTGCTTCTTCTTTTGCCTGAATGCTAATTCAGCAAACAGCACTCCATATTTTAAAAAAAAGGTAATGTCAAAGCCTTCATCTTTTGATGGATACCAGCCCAGTATGTTTTTGACATAATAACGTATCCTTTTTTTTAGTTGATCACTGATGTGAAGATCGTAATCAAGCTGGATAAGATTGATATAGCTGCTGTACCCTTTTGGTTGACTTGCCGCTTTTTTCAGCTTCGCGTAATCTTCTTCGTTTTTGGCATTATAGATTTTGCGGTGTTTATCGCTTAAGGATCTATAGTGTAGTTCTGCTTCTTCAACTGTTTTATAGGGAGTAAAAATCAGCGAGGCTTTTTGCTCTTTATCAAAAGGGCTCATCCCCCGTTCGTAATCCTGCCTTACAAAGTATATTTCTCCTGCCGTGATCATCTTATCGAGCGTCGTTTGGTTTAAAAGAAGCAAAGGATTGTACATAGACTCGGCTAAAATAATCTGAGTGCCGCATAAATCATTGAAGTATCGGTTTTTCTTACCCCATTGTGAATCAGTTTGTTAATTAATGTGCATAAATTTTTTAGCAGGTTTATGCTAATATATTTAGCAAACAGTTATAGCTTTACAGTGACAAAAATGTATGGATGTCAAAGCTTATCAACGTAAACCAGGCAATGAAAAAAAACCTGAGTTCCGTAGTTCTTCCAATTGAATTTCCCTGCTTGTTAAAGGGGAAATGCAAATGTGGAGGATGATAGAAACTATGATGTGCGTACAAGAGGCTATTACGGTTTGTGGTGATCTTGAAAAAGAATGGTTGCAAGGGCATGTAATCCAAAGCAAAACTCACAAAGGCTGATGACCTGTCAGCAGCTAATGTGTGCAAATTTATGGATAGCCGCAGAGGCAGTTAGCTATTTTGTTAAGTAGAATGTACAGCCCCGACTTGTTTTTACTCGTCGGGTTTTTTATCCCACTTTCAATACGCATGAGGATGGCAGTTAGTAAGGCAAATATCATTTCAGATTTACAAAAAGAAATTCTCCTGCTCCAGGGTTTTAAACCCGGTAGTGCAGGGGGAACTGAGGGTGGATTGGGTCTTATAAAACATGCTTTTCCTAACGCTACCTTTCCAAAGGGTGCCGTACATGAATTCATAAGCACGACAAATGAAAGTGCATCTGCTTCGCTTGGCTTCATTGCAGGTATTGCCTCATCGCTGATGAAGGGTGGCGCGCCTTCCGTATGGATCTCTTCCAAAAAGTCTGCATTCCCCCCGGGACTAAAAACGTTCGGACTTGAACCGCACAACATCATCTTTATACAATCAAGAAAGCCTAAAGAAATTTTATGGATACTTGAAGAGGCTCTCAAAACAGATTGCCTCTCTGCAGTCATTGCAGATATTGGCGAGATCAGTTTTCTTGAAAGCAGGCGCCTGCAATTAGCAGTTGAACAAAGCAAGGTCACCGGGCTTTTGCTTAGGCGCAATCCAAAAAATTTTTCAACCGCATGTGTAACAAGGTGGAGCATTAAGCCACTGCCGGCTGAAAAAAAATTAATCCCGGGTATCGGCTTTCCTAAATGGGATGTAGCGCTTTTAAAAGTAAGAAATGGTAAACCGGGCAAGTGGCAAATGCAGTGGCATGATGAAAGATTTGAGTTCATTGAAAGGGCAATAACTACTTATGAGCAGCAGCAAAGAAAAATTGTGTGAAAAGGTTTGTTTCAATATGGTTCCCCTCTCTTTCAACAGACTGGTTCGAGCTTCGCAAGCCTGAACTGAAAAAAAATGCATTTGTCCTGGTAGCGCCTTCTCATGGAAGAATGATCATTACTGCTGCCAACAGTTTGGCGAACAAAAGAGGAATTGCAAAGGGTATGGTGCTTGCAGACGCAAAAGCAATATTTCCCTCGCTTCAATACTTTGATGATAAGCCTGATCTGCAGTCTCAGCTCCTGCAAAGAATTGCTGAATGGTGCATTCGCTTTACACCCGCCTCCGCGGTTGACCCTTTAGGAGGAATTATCCTGGATGCAAGCGGTTGTTCGCACCTGTGGGGAGGAGATGAAGCCTATATAACCGATATCCTTAAACGCTTAAAACAAAAAGGTTATAGTGCCAAAGCAGCCATTGCAGACACGATCGGGTCGGCCTGGGCGATGGCAAGGTTTTCAAATGAAAGGGTCATAGAAAAAGAAAAACATTTAGAGGCGCTTCTTACACTTCCCCCCGAATCTTTAAGGATCGAACAAAAGACATCCGAACGCTTACGTAACCTGGGATTAAGGCAGGTCAAAAACATCATCTCCATACCCCGGTCTTCTCTTAAAAGAAGGTTTGGTGATTTGATCATTCAAAGAATCAACCAGGCCGTCGGAACTGAAAGGGAGTTTATCCAACCGGTTTACCCCATAGAGCCCTTCCAGGAACGGCTGCCGTCATTTGAACCGATCCAAAGAATTGAAGGAATTGAAATTGCATTGGGGCAGTTACTCCAAAAATTATGTAGCCGGCTTCAAAGGGAAGGCAAAGGACTTAGAAGCGCTTATTTCAGGTGCTATTGCATAGACAGCCACGTAACTGGTATTGAAATTTCGACAAGCCGTCCTTCAAATCATATCGAGCACCTCTTTCACCTGTTTAGTCTAAAGCTTTCCAGTATTGAACCACGCTTAGGCATTGAGCTATTTGTGCTGGAAGCAACAAAGCTTGAAGATCATACCCCACTGCAGGAAGAGTTTTGGAAACAAACCACCGGCTTAAACAACAATAAGCTTTCTGAATTTATTGATCGTGTATGCGGTAAGCTTGGAGCGGGCGCCGTACAACGCTACCTGCCGGACGAACACTACTGGCCGGAACGATCGTTCAAAGAAGCCAGTTCCCTTAAAGAACAACCAACAACGCAATGGAAATCCGACAAGCCAAGACCATTGCAGGTTTTATCGCCTCCTGAAGTAGTCCAGGTCACTGCCCCGGTTCCGGATTATCCCCCACTCAACTTTCGCTATTTGGGAAAGCTCCATAAGATCCTGAGGGCTGATGGTCCCGAGCGGATCGAAAAAGAATGGTGGATTGAAGAAGGCGAACACAGGGACTATTATGCTGTTGAAGATGAAGAAGGAAACAGGTACTGGCTTTTTCGCTCCGGTCACTACGATGAAGCGAAAAGACCATTATGGTTTATTCATGGATTTTTTGCTTAAAAGGAATTGAAGCATGAAGTATACGGAACTACAGGTGACAACGAACTTTTCATTTCTGCGCGGTGCTTCCCATCCCCATGAATTGGTGGAGCAGGCGGCAGCCCTCGGCTATACTGAAATTGGAATAGCTGATCGCAATACCCTTGCAGGAATTGTGCGTGCACATGCAGCAGCGAAGAAAGCAGGCATAAGAATTATTGTAGGCTGCAGGCTGGAGCTTTTGGATGGAAGCCCACTGCTTGCCTACCCCACTGACATGAATGCCTATTCAAGACTATCGAACCTTCTTACCACGGGAAACCTCAGAGCAGAAAAAGGTGAATGCTTCCTTTACAAGGAAGATGTTTACAAATCTTGTGAAGGAATAAAATTTATCGCAATTGCACCCGGTACACTCAACAAGGAATTTGATTTTGATGAGTCCTTCAGGAATCAATTAGAGGAATACAGGCAGGCCTTCGGCCATGAACTTTACCTTGCAGTAACCAAACGCTATCATGGTGACGATGCAAAACAAATCTTCCGGCTTTCTGAACTTTCAAATGAATTTGGAGTTCCCCTGATTGCAACAAACGATATTCATTATCACGTACCTGAAAGAAGACAGTTGCAGGACATTCTTACCTGCATCCGTGAAAAATGCACGATCCAGGCTGCAGGCTATAAGCTTTATCCAAATGCTGAACGTTACCTGAAGCCGGAAGAAGAAATGAACAGGCTCTTTCGAAACTACCCCGATGCTATTAAAAGAACAGCAGAAATTGTTGAAGCCTGCTCTTTTTGCCTTGACGAATTAAAATATGAATACCCGCTGGAGATCATTACCGAAGGCAGGACGCCGATGGAAGAAATCACTCACCTCGCCTGGAAAGGTGCAAGGGAGATCTTCGCGGAACCAATACCTCCAAAAGTCCAAAAGAACATCAGGCATGAACTGAAGTTCATTGAAAAGATGAATTACGCCTCTTACTTCCTGACTGTTTATGATATTGTGAGGGAAGCAAGAAGAAGAAATATTCTTTGTCAGGGTCGTGGGTCAGCTGCCAATTCCACGGTGTGTTTTTGCCTGGGTATCACTTCTGTAAACCCCGAAAAATTTGATCTGTTATTTGAACGTTTTATTTCTGCTGCAAGAAATGAACCGCCCGATATTGATGTAGACTTTGAACATGAGCGCAGGGAAGAGATCATGCAGTACATCTATGAAAAATACGGCCGTGACAGGGCTGCCATTGTTGCCACAGTCACACAACAGCACATTAAGGGAGCACTAAAGGATGTTGGAAAAGCAATGGGACTTTCTGTTGATACCATCGAAGGTCTTTCGGGTAATGTTTGGGGTTATGAAGACCAGTGGTTTGACAGGCATGCAGTGAACCAGCAGGGACTGGACAAAAAAGACAGGCATCTTCAAAAAGTATTGGAGCTTACAAGCCAGTACATAGGTTTTCCAAGACAGCTCGGACAACATACCGGCGGCTTTGTCATTACCAAGGGAAAGCTTTCTGATCTCGTTCCCATTCTGAATGCAAGAATGGAGAAGCGGACAAACATCGAATGGAACAAGGATGATATCGATGCACTCGGTTTTATGAAAATTGATGTTTTGGCCCTTGGAATGCTTACCTGCATTCGAAAAGCATTTGACCTGTGCAAAAAGCACTACGACCTGGACTTAACGCTTGCCAATATTCCCCAGGACGATCCATACGTGTACGAAAGCATCTCGCATGCAGATACGATTGGGGTTTTTCAAATTGAATCCCGGGCCCAGCAAAGTATGCTTCCAAGGCTAAGGCCAAAGTGTTTTTACGACCTGGTGATACAGGTTGCCATTGTTCGTCCCGGCCCGATACAGGGCGATATGGTGCATCCTTATTTAAGGAGAAGAAACGGCGAAGAGCCGATTGAATACCCGTCAAAGGAACTGGAAGATATTTTAGGAAGGACACTGGGCGTTCCTCTTTTCCAGGAGCAGGCAATGAAGATCGCAATTGTTGCAGCAGGCTTTACGCCCTCGGAGGCTGATGAACTCAGGAGGTGCATGGCCACCTTTAAACTGCAGGGATTAGTTTCAAAATTTGAAAAGAAGCTCGTTGATGGCATGCTAAAAAATGGTTACAGTGAAGAGTATGCGAAAAGGGTATTCAGGCAACTGGAAGGATTTGGATCCTACGGTTTCCCGGAAAGCCATGCGGCCTCCTTTGCTTCTCTGGTTTATGTTTCTGCATGGATTAAAACTTACTATCCCGATGTTTTTGCCTGTGCATTACTAAACAGTATGCCCATGGGATTTTACCAGCCTTCACAGATCATTATTGATGCAAGGCGGCACGGGGTAAATGTGCTGCCTATTGATATTAACTACTCCGACTGGGATAATGTCCTTGAAGAAAAACAAGGGAAGTATTGTGCACTGCGCTTAGGGTTCAGGCAAATGAACGGAGTAAGGCAGGAAGACATACAGTTGCTTATTGCAAACCGCTTCCAATATTTTACAGGCATCCACCAGTTAAGAAATCTCGGGCTTACAGATGCAGCTTTGCAAAAGCTTTCAGAGGCCGATGCATTCAGATCAATTGGCCTGGACCGCAGGGAAGCGCTTTGGAAAGCCTCAACAGCGGACACACCACATTCAATGTTTAAAGGGCAGGCTGCACCGGAGGAGAATTTTGAAAATGTAGCTCTTCCTGTAATGAGTGAATCCGAGCATGTTGTCCAGGACTATGCTTCCTTTTCGCTTTCTGTAAAAGCGCATCCCGTAAGTTTTATCCGCGAAAAGCTTGCGCAGCTTCATGTCACTTCCAATAAGGAACTTGCGCAAAAAAAGAATGGCGATCTTGTAAAGGTCGCAGGAATCGTTTTAGTCAGGCAAAGACCCGGAACAGCAAAAGGCGTTTGCTTTATGACAATTGAAGATGAAACCGGGTGGGCAAACGCTGTTATCTTCCCGGACCTCTTTGATAAGCAACGAAAGGAAATTTTGCAGTCTACGCTCATCATGCTCGAAGGTCAACTGCAGGTTGAAAAAGAAGTCATTCACGTCATTGTAAAGCGCTGCTACAATATCTCAAAAATGTTGAAGCAGCTTACAGCAACCCAGGATGTGATACCGGATGTTTCCACCTTTGCGTTCCCGGACAAGTGTTCAGGACCTACTGTAAAAATGGAAAAGGAGGAAAAGCCATTTTCAGATGCCAGGAATTTCAAGTAGAAGAAATGTTCCGCAGTTCAGGGCAAATTGAAATCAGATTATGACAACTTCAATTGTAGCTGTCGATATTTCGAATCATTCTTTGCAGGAAACGCTTCACCGTGTCTTTTGACTCGGGATCTACCTTATCACTATATTTCGAAAAACTCTGCGCACTAAAACCTTTCTGTGTCTTGTTGGAAAGAAAGGGCACTACCCTTTCCAGCAGGCTCTTATAATTTTCGTTAGGAGCGCCGCCTGCATCAATAAATGCTTTGTGCAAAAGATAAATTTCAGAACCTTTAAAAGGGAGAAATAAAAACTGCTGCTGTATATATCCGTTTGCCTTCAGCGCTGACATGGACGCGTTAAACTCTTGCAATTCGGCCTGAATCCCACGGAGAAGATCAACCAGCACTGCTTCAGCTTCAGATCGGGCTGCCATATTATTTAAATTTTATAGTTTATAAACGTGAATGGACATTCGAAATTTGTTCGCATAGGGCAATAAAAAAGTAGCCGGCGGATTTTCCAAACAACTAAATCAACACTTACTGCAGGTACCGGCTACTTGATAATTTGACGGGAGCTCACGGAGCTATTCCCGAGTTGAAACACCACGTCGTGTTTTAAAAAATGTCTTGTAATTATTTGCAGTTCTAATGAGAAAACAAAGACTACAAAATGCAAACAATATGAAACTTACCATTGGAACACCGGGCACCGGGTGCGAATGTTTCCCAAGCAATATTTTAGAAAAATCCAAGTCCGAATAATCAGCATTGCCCAAACTATCCTTCAGAGGAATTTCCACCATCTGGAGGTGGGCACCTTCTTTTGTTGCTGGGATTTCTTTTTTACAACTGTAAAGAACAGCCGAAAAAAGAATAAGGGTGAATAACTGTTTCATGGTTTAAGGTTTACGATGATA
>Ga0207647_10002574_pt1 | contig 13716 bp, 11 predicted proteins | sample KBSCornC2_FD_184295 | JGI IMG/M metagenome (GOLD analysis project Ga0207647, IMG submission 184295) | Corn rhizosphere microbial communities from Kellogg Biological Station, Michigan, USA - C2 (SPAdes) (version 2) | ecosystem: Host-associated > Plants > Roots > Rhizosphere ...
CCGACACTCTGCGGGCGTTCTTCGCCGGGCATGAGCCACCAAACCGTGTCGCCTGAGACGGTCGTGATCGCAGCCGTCGAAACGGCGCTCGGCATGCCGCGCGAGAGGCCGCTGATGGTCGGGCTGTGCGGTGCACAGGGCAGCGGCAAATCCACGCTCGCCGCAGCCCTGGCACGGCATTTCTCCGGCGCAGTCGCGCTTTCGCTCGACGACTTCTACTGCACGCGGGCGGAGCGGATGCGCCTGGCGGCCGAAGTCCACCCGCTCCTTGCTACGCGAGGCGTCCCCGGCACGCACGATCTCACGCTGGCGCAAGCAACCTTTGCCGCGCTCGATCGCGGCGAAGCGGTGCCCCTCCCGAAGTTCGACAAGGCAGCGGACGACCGGGTCGATCCGATGCAATGGCCGATCGCACCTCCCTGCCGTCGGGTCATCTTCTTCGAAGGGTGGTGCGTTGGCGCCCGGGCACAATCCGAACAGGCGCTCGTCGCCCCGATCAACCGGCTCGAGCGCGAAGAAGATCAAACGGGAACAGGGCGCCGCCACGCCAATGCCGCGCTCGAATCCTACCAGCCCCTGTTCGCGCGCATCCACCAGTTGATATTGTTGCGGGCGCCCGATTGGGACACCGTATTGGGGTGGCGGCTGGAGCAGGAGCACGCCCTTCGCCGGTCCAACGCTACCGGCGTCGGCATCATGGATGATGCCGCGGTCGCGAGATTTGTGAGCCACTATGAGCGCCTCACCCGGCATATCCTGGACGAAATGCCGCGCAGGGCCGATCTTGTGCTGCAGTTGGCAACCGACCGGACGTGCGTTGCGGTTCGAACCCGAGCCGCTGTCGACTTTTAGCGCGAAATGGACGGCGAGATCGCAAATGCGCCGGTCGGCCGACAGGTCGGAAGGCTATGTCTGGCCCGCTTCGTAGGAGCTCCTGCGGTGGCCCCTCGGGGCGAATCCCCTTGTGGTCTGAAAACGTATTTGCATATATGAGATATGGTAATGTGACGCCCGCAACGCGTCCTCATAATCACAAGGGAAATGGAGCGGACGATGGGCACCTTCACCAAGCGGGACATCCTGAAGGCCTCCCTGCTTTCAACCGTCGGGGTCGGGGTCGCGCAGGCGCAAAAGATCACGGGAAGCGATACCGGCGGCGGTCCGCTCATTCCCGCAGGTCGGTTTGCTCCGACGGTTCAGTCGCTCAGCAATTTCGAAACGCCCGCATGGTTCCGCGATGCCAAGTTCGGCATCTGGGCGCATTGGGGGCCGCAGGCGGTGCCAGGGCAAGGTGATTGGTATGCGCGCTGGATGTATGTGCCGGGCCACCCCCATTACGACCATCATCTGAAGACCTACGGCCACCCGTCCGAGATCGGCTACAAGGATTTGATCCCGCTGTGGACGGCCGAACGGTTCGATCCGGAGGGCCTGATGGACAAATATGCCGCCGCGGGCGCGAAGTATTTCGTGTCGATGGGCGTCCATCATGACAATTTCGACCTGTGGAACTCAAAGCATCAGCGCTGGAACGCGGCGTCCATGGGACCCAAGCGGGATATTGTCGGCGCATGGCAGGCGGCCGCGAAGCGCCGTGGCCTGCGCTTCGGGGTGTCCGAACATCTTGGCGCCAGCTATACATGGTCGTATCCGAACCATCTTTACGATCAGTTCTGGCCCAAGCTTGGCGTGAACTATGACGGCGCGGATCCGCGCTATGCGGACCTGTATCACGACAATCGGGATGAGCCCTTTCTTAACACGCCCGCGAGTTGGTACACGAAGAATCCGGCTTATCATCGCCACTGGTTCGACCGGATCCGCGACCTGGTCGATACATATCAACCCGATCTTCTATATTCGGACGGGGGGCTTCCGTTCGGGGAGATCGGCCGGTCGCTCGTCGCCCACCTTTACAACAGCAGTATCCGCCGCAGCGGAAAGCTGGACGCGGTTTATACCTGCAAGGATTCCGGCTCGGGCGAGTTCCACAAGGAGGCCGTCGTCCAGGATGTCGAACGTGGCGTGCTGAACGGGATCAACCCGCTCCCCTGGCAAACGGACACCTCGAACGGGGACTGGTTCTACAACGGTAGCCAGCCCTACAAGACTCCCAAGCAAGTCATCACCATGCTTGCCGACATCGTCAGCAAAAACGGCAATCTTCTGATGAACGTCGTGCTGCGGGCGGATGGTAGTCTGCCGCCGGAATCGGAAACGTTGCTGACCGAACTGGCCGCGTGGATGCGCGTCAACTCCGAGGCCATCCACGGAACCCGTCCTTGGACAATTTACGGGGAAGGGCCGACCGAGACCGTTGCCGGCATGTTCTCGGAGAAAGGCGATTATACGGCGCAGGATGTTCGGTTCACGACGCGAAACGGTGATCTCTATGCGATCGTGCTGGGCGAACCGCGCGGGACGACCGAGATCGCGGCACTCGCTGCACACGGTCCGCACGCCGGCCGGCCGATACGGCACGTTGCACTACTCGGCGCACGGGGCCAGGTCCGCTTCCGCCAGACCGATCGCGCGCTTGTAATCGAAGTTCCCGATCATTTGCCGTCGCGGCATGCGGCCGTCTTCAAGATCGGTTTCGCCTAGCCTTGTCGTCGGTGCCGCCGGCGAACCACTGACGGCATATCATGGGGGTCACCCTATAGCGCCGGGCAGGCCGATCAAAGGAGCTGCTCTGCGCTATTTGGTCGTGCGGGCCGCTGCAGCCGCACCGTCTCCTACTGAAGAAGCTCGGCCCCGTAAGGCGGCAATTCCATCGATCCATCGACATGTGCACCGGTCAGGATGTCGGTCCGCTTTCCTTCGAAGGTGATTGTCGCGGCAGCATCCGTCGTATTCACATAAAGCGTCCTTCCGTCGACGGATCGCGCGACCACGCCCTTCGGCGTCACCGGCCCTGGCCGGATATCAAGCTGTTGATAGAGCGAGCGTACAAGCGGCGCGATAAAGGCTGGCTGAGCGGCGGTCGCGAGATAGATCGCCTGGCCCTTTCCGAAGCGATTCACCGTTATCGCAGGACTTTTCTCCGGCGTGTTCGTGAAGGCGGCAAGGGTGCGTGCAGTGCTCGGTTCGAGCACCTCGTAATAGGGATCGGTTCCGTGCAGCGCGGTGCCGTCGAAATTCATGACAAGTGGTTGGCTCGCCCGATAGAATGCGTTGGTTCGCAATCCAAAAACGTCGCCCAGGCGGCCGGGCAGGGGTGTCTCGAACCACTTCCCCGTCTCGTCGACCTTCGCCGAATATCCGGTCATCACGACCGTGCCGCCATCCGACACGAATTTCCGGACGGCATCGGCGGTCGCCTGGTCCATGATGTAGGCCGACGACAATATCAGCAGCTTATATTTGTCGAGCCGATCGTAACCGGGATCGATCACGGCGGCATCGATATTGTCTTCGAAGAACGGCGCGAAGGCCGCCTTCACCTGGTCGGTGTAATTGCCCTTGAAATACTCCTTCATCGTGTTTGGCCCGGGCGGGGGACTGGTCAGCCAATTGGTTTCATAGGAAAGGCCGATCGCGACCTTCGGCGGATCGTAGCGCGGAAAACCCAAGGTCTTGAGCTTCCGGAATTCGGCGGCGATATGGCCGAACTCGTCCACCTTCCAGGACGGGCGGCCATCATGATCGACCAGCCCGAACAGGGCCTGCTCCTCGCCGCCGCTGTGGGAATTGAACGTCCACGCCAGGAAGGTCTGGGCGTAATAGATCAGCCCGAAATAAGCCCACATCCGTGACCGGCCCGGCGTTCCGTAATAGCCGCCGCCGCCGGCCGTGAATTCGTTGAACCAGACGGGCGTGTCGTGGCCGGCCTTGTTCATCATGACCTCGAAGGCCGCTCCCATAGGGTCGCCCGGATAGAAGCCCTGCGCCCCGTAAGTTGAGATCCGATCCCAGGATCGAAGATAGTTGAAGCCTTTGGTCCAGGCAGTTGGCCAAAGGTTGGAGACAGCTGGGAGGTTCGGGGCATATTGCTTGCGCACCGCCTCGAGCTCGGTCAGCGCGCCGATCGTATCGTCGGACCAAAAGCGGCGCAGGTCGAGATTGCGCTCGTTGGGGCCCGGGCCATTGCCATAAGGCAGGTCGACCTGATCCCAATCGCCGATGCGCCGCGACCAGCGTTGCGTCGCCCATGCCGCATTCAGCCGCTCGATCGTTCCATATTTCTGCTTGAGCCAGCCAACGAAACGCGCGCGGTCGGCTTCGGAATAGGACATTTGACCGTTGCCGATCTCATTGTCGTAGCCCACGGCGATGACCGCCGGATTATGGGCGTAGCGCTTCAACATCTGCTCGGCGAGGCGGCGGGCAAGGCGGCGATAGTCAGGGTCGCTGATATTGTCCCAATAGCGTGTAGCGGGGTGAAGCCGCACGCCGTCCTGGTTCACGATATCGGTGCCGGGATAATGTTTGTGCAGCCAGATCGGCGCGGGCTGCCCCGGAATGTCGAGAATGACTCTGATGCCGGCGGCGCGCATTTGCGCCAGCACCTTATCGAACCATTCGAAGGTGAAATGCCCTTCCTCGGGCTCAAAGGAATCCCAGGACAGGTCGCCCATGCGCACCATGTTGAAGCCGGCCGACTTCATGATCGCGATATCCTGGCGGATCTGCTCGGGCGACCGGTCGATCGGCTGATAGCAGGCGCCAACGAAGAGCTGGCCCTTGCCCGGCCAATCGGGGTGACCGACAGCGCTCTGGGCATTGGCCGGGGCGACCGGCGCACCGAGCAAAGCCGTGCCCAGAAAGAGCGCGCTGGCTACCAAGGCGATGCGGGTGGTGCGAGGCATGTTCTCTCCGTGTAGGTTCCAGCAAATGCCCGATGCGCGCCATGCGCCCGCCGCGCTTTGGGTAGCCTTTGTCCGACCCGGTCGTGGCCCCCGTCGTCGTCTTCGTCAGCTTCCTCATTCATCATATAAAATGCAATGCCATTTTCATAGGTAAATTGGCATTGCATGCCGCGCGCTTCGTTGTGGACCATGGGAAGTCGTCGGCAGAGGAAATGGCGGGTAAACTTTGTGGGTCGGTTGCATGCGCCACCGGCCGCAGCCTTCAGCGACCGCGCGAGGATCTTTTCCAGATAGGCTGAAACGGTGAGGGCGGGTGCGGCGCGTACCGCCTCCGTTCGCTGTCCGCGCCGACCGCTTGTTTCCCCATCCGGGAAACCACTTAGCGCTTCGAAGGCGCCGGCGGGGTAATCTGCGAATCGAGATGGAGGATCAGATGAACACGCAATCGCAAACGTCAGACGCGCCGATCCGGCATGCGGTCATTTTGTGCCATCCCGCGCCCGAGAGCTTCAATCGCGCGGTGGCTGACACCTATATCGCGGCGGTGCGCAAGCTCGGGCACGAGGTCGTCTTGCGCGACCTCTATGCCATGGACTTTGATCCGGTGCTCAAGGCGAACGAGCGCCCCACGTTCGAGGGCTTCGAGATCAGCAAGGATGTCGAGCAGGAGATCAGCCAGATCCAGGATTGCGCCGTTTTCGTTCTCGTCTACCCGATCTGGTTTGGCACCCCGCCCGCGATGCTCAAGGGTTATGTCGAACGCGTCCTGGGATCCGGCACCAATCCCAGGGATGTAGAAGAACGATCGGGCAAGACGTTCCTGGCCGGAAAGCGGCTGGTGAGTTTCACGACCTCTGCGGCCAGCGAACCGTGGCTGAACGAGCAGGGCCAGTGGCTATCGCTACGGTATATCTTCGATCATTATCTGACCCATGCCTTTGGCATGCTGCCGGATGACCATGTTCATTTCGCTAATGTCACGACCGGGATGCCGAAGCTTTGGGCCGAGCGGCACCTCTACCAGGTGGAAGAGCAGGCACGTAAGACCTGCGCCAACCTCATCGTCGACAAGCGCTCCGCGACGGCTAAGGCGATCGCAAAGACGGCGCCGGCGGCGGCATAGTCCGCGCGGCCCGGCAGTCGTCGGCTGCACGCGCGGTCTCCCCTCACGGCTATGCGACGAGAGGGTGGCTGTCGCGCCTGACGATGATGTGTGGACGCGATGTATTTGGCCGGGAGCGACCAAGTTCTTGCTGCTTTGCGCGTGTCTGGGTCACCCGCCACCGTTCCGATCGCGACGACCAGATTGCCACGAAGCGCGAGGAAGGTGATCTTGCGTGGGATGTCGACGACACAGAGGTCGTCCATACGCGCGTCATCGACGCGGCGGATCGTGGTGAGAAATCGAAAGCGCAAATCGTCGGCGCTGACATGCTTGAAGAAATCTTCAAGCAGGAGCTTGTCGCTCGCATCCGCGGGCCGAACGGTCAGTGCCAGCCCCGAGCGGGCGTACACTTCCGCCGCTAATTGGACCGATCGATCGGTAATATGCGTCGATGTCATGACCGCCTCCCGAGTGGAGACATCATGGGCCCAGTGGCAGCAGCAGTGGATACGTATATTCCCGCATACTGGCTGTTTCCGCTCTACCATAGGGCTCTGCGCGAAGGAGCTTTTTCCAATGCGCGTAGGCACATCCGTCCGAACGCCAGCGATGCGCAATGCTCTGGGCGGTTCGTTGTTTCTCTCGATTCCGTGTTCGCAGCCCGCTTTTTCGCAGCATGGTTGAGCCTATCTGTTCGAAACGAGCGCCCCTAGCTACAATGCACGCGGGGATGAAGGCGGGCTCCCGGAGATGAGAATGGCCGCAGGCGCGCCTCGCGAAGGTGATCGAAATTCCGGTGCGGCGGGCCCGCTAGGGGACGAGCTCAACCTGCTGATCGACGGCGCGATCGGCTATGCGATCTACATGCTCGATCCTTCAGGGCATGTGACGATCTGGAACAAAGGCGCCGAGCGTCTCAAGGGATGGACGGAAGCCGAAGTCCTCGGGCAACACACCTCGCTTTTCTATCCGCACGATCAGATCGAGCAGGGAAAGCCCGACGATGATCTTGCCATCGCGCGTGAGCTGGGACGGCTGGAAGAGGAGGCCTGGCGGCTTCGCAAAGACGGCTCCGAGTTCCTCGCGCATATCACGATCACAGCGCTCTATGACGAGGCGCGTGAGCTGCGCGGCTTCGGGAAGGTGATACGCGACGTCACGGAGCAGCGCGCGGTCGAACGCGCGCTCGAGGCGAGCGCTGCGCACCTCCAGTCGATCCTGTCCACCGTTCCGGACGCGATGGTGGTGATCGACGCGCGCGGCCGCATATTGTCGTTCAGCAAGGCGGCGGAGCAGCTCTTCGGGCTGAACGAGGCGGAGGTCGTGGGGCTGAATGTCAGTATCCTGATGCCCCAGCCGGATCGCGGCGCTCATGATGGCTATCTGCATCACTATCTCGCCACCGGCGAGCGGCGCATCATCGGCAAGGGTCGCACGGTAACGGGCCGCCGTAAGGATGGTTCGACCTTTCCGATGGATCTGTTCGTCGGGGAGGCGGGCACGAACGGCGAGCATGTTTTTACCGGCTTCATCCGCGACCTGACCGAAAAACAGGCGATCGAGCGACGCGTCGACGAATTGCGCTCGGACCTGGTGCACGCCGCGCGGGTGAGCGCCATGGGTACGATGGCGTCAACACTCGCGCATGAGCTCAACCAGCCGATCACGGCGGTCGCGAACTACATGGAGGCGATCCGCGATCTGCTCGCCGTTCCCAAGCCCGATGATCTGCCCATGATCCGGGAGGCGCTGGATGATGCCGCGCACGAGGCGATCCGGGCGGGGCAGATCGTGCGCCGGCTGCGTGAATTCGTGGCCCGCGGCGACACGGAGAAAACCGTCGAGGATTTGCCGCGCCTGATCGAGGAGGCGGCCCAGCTCGCGCTGATGGGTGCGCGCGAGAAGGGCGTGAGCGTACGCTTCGATCTCGATCCGGCCGCATCGCCGGTGCTCGTCGACGCGATCCAGACGCAGCAGGTGCTGATCAATCTGATGCGCAACGCGGTCGAAGCGATGATCAATGTGGAGGTTCGCAATCTTGTGGTCAGCACGTGTGGCGACGAGGCAGGTTTCGTGCGGGTAAGCATTGCCGACAGCGGTCCAGGCGTTTCGCCCGAGGTGGCCGGGGGGTTGTTTCGCGCCTTCAATACCACGAAAGTGAAGGGCATGGGCCTCGGGCTTTCCATCTGCAGGACGATCGTCGAAGCCAATGGCGGGCGGATCTGGATGGAGCCCCGCGAGGACGGCGGCGCGATCTTCCACTTCACGCTCGTCAAGGTCGAAAAGGACGGGGGCGATGTCTGACAGGCGCATGATCCACATCGTCGACGATGAGGAAGCCATTCGACGATCCGCAAGCTTCATGCTCAAGACCTCAGGCTTCGAGGTTCGCACATGGGCGTCGGGCGTTGCCCTGCTTAAGGAAGCCCGCGCGATCGAGCCGGGCTGCATACTCCTCGACGTGCGCATGCCCGATATGGACGGGCTTGAGGTCCAGCAGGCGCTGACCGACGCCGGGATCGCAATGCCGGTGATCGTGCTCACTGGCCATGGCGACATCACGATCGCAGTGCGGGCGATGAAAGCCGGAGCCATCGATTTCCTGGAAAAGCCCTTCGAGAAGGCCCGGCTGCTCGATGCGATCGCGGCAGGGTTTGCCCAGCTTCATGACAAAGCGGGGCGCGCATCGCGCGCGCATGACGCCTCCACCGCGATCGCGCGGCTCACCGATCGCGAACGCGACGTGCTGGAAGGATTGGCAGACGGCCTGCCCAACAAGACGATCGCCTTTGACCTCGGTATCAGCCCGCGCACCGTCGAGGTGCATCGCGCCAACCTGATGAGCAAGCTTGAGGTGCGCAGTCTTTCCGACGCGCTGCGGCTTGCTTTCGCTGCAGGTGTGGGCCGCGCCGACAAGTGAGTATCAATACGTAAAGACGTTGGTCCGTTGGAGCGCCATGTCGGGATGCAGGTTTGAGAAGAACGAGCATGGCCCCTTTCGACAGTGCGTCCCAGAAACCCGTTGTCCTCCTCGTCGAGGACGATCCCGCCGTCCGGCGCTCGCTTCAGCTTATCCTCCACGGAGGCGGCTTTCTCGTGCGTAGTTACGGAACGGTGGCCGCGTCGCTCGCCGATCCCAATATCGGCTCCATGCAGGGCATGATCGCGGATTATCGCTTGCCTGACGGAGACGGGGTCGGCCTGTTGCGCGCCCTTAAAGTGGCAGGATTCCGCGGCCATGCTATCCTGATTACCGCATTTGCCAGCCCGGAGCTTGAGGCACGGGCGCGTACTGCCGGCTTCGCGCGCATGCTTGAGAAGCCGCTCGCAGACCGCATGCTGCGCGAAACGATGTCGATCCTGCTGAACTAAGGGCGATCGCGCTTGTAGATGTCGGGATAAGACGTGACCTGCCCGTCATCCGTTGCCTCGGCGGTCATATAAACGACGTAGACAGGCATCGGTGCAGGCAGGCGCAACGTCCGCGACACGCCTGTTGCGAGCAGCAGGTCGACCGTCTGCTCCTGGTCCGGGCCGAGTGCGCTCACCGCTAGGCTATGCGGATCCTGGGTCCGGATGCATCCGTGCGAGAAGGCCCGGCGCTGGTTCGCGAACAGGTCTTTCGACGGCGTGTCGTGGATATAGACGTTGTAGGGATTGGGCATCTCGAGCTTGATTTGCCCCAGCGCATTGTCCGGCCCCGGTCGCTGGCGCACAACCAGCTTTCCCTTGGCGTCCCGAGAGGCGACATAGCCACGGCGCGCGGCTTCCTTCGGGTTGGTGGTGACCAACTTGCCGATGCTCTCGTCCACGATCGAGCAGGGGACATTCCACCACGGGTTGATCGTTACGCCGGTGACCTTGGCCTGGAAGGTCGGGGTCTGGCTGCCGGGCTTGCCGACGATGATGCGATGGCTGGCGACGATCGTCCCGTTCTCGACAAGGTCGAGGCGAAACGCCGGCACGTTGACCCACAAATAGCGGGTGCCGAGGTCGCGCGGCAGCGCGCGCAGACGGTCGAGATTGATCGCGATCCTGGCACAATCGGGTGCCGCTTTGCAGGCGGTGAGCGACTGTCGAAGACTTCGATAGCGCGTGGTATTGGGGAGCAATTGCGTGAGGTCGGCGCGCAAGCTGTGCCGCGCGAGAGAGGCGTCGAGCCATGCGCGATAATCGAGCGGTGCGCGCACGATGTGCCAACTCTTGTCGTCACGGATCCGTGACGATCCTTCGAAATAGTCGCGTGCGAGCTTCAGCGCGATGATGTCGGCCAAGACATCGGTCACATCGCCCGGCGAGAGTTGCAGGGCGGCATCGGCGTCATAATCGGTCAAGCCCTCCGCAGGTGCGCCGGACACGACATCATGCAGAGCGGAGAGGTCACCGGCGCTCCATCGTGCGGCGCTGACGCCGGATGCGAGCAAAGCGGCTAGCGCCGCAGCGAGGACGTGGCTTCGACCGGATGCCATGTCAGTGTGCCAGGAAGACCGGGACCGGGCTCTTGGTGAGCATGGCCCGCGAGCAGCCACCGAAGATCGCCTCGGTGGCCCGGGTGTGGCTGTAGGCGCCCATCACTACGTAATCGGCTTTCTGCACCGATACGCCGACCATCAGAATGTCGCAGGTCGGATGGATCAGCGCGAAGTCGCGGCAAAGCCGCGCCTGGATGTCATATTTCGCGAGATAGGCGACCGCTTCCTCCCCAGGCGTCTCCACCGATCCGTCGTCGATTTCCAGGACCACCACCGAACTTGCGAGCTTGAGCAACGGAAGCGCGGCGTGCAGCGCCGCGGCGCATCGTGCCGAGCCGTCCCATGCGACGAGCGCTCGCCCGTTCGCGGGAAATCCTTTGGCATTGTCTGGCACGGCCATGATCGGCTTGCCGGTCTTGATGATCACTTCCGCGGTCGTGTCGCGCATGTTCGGGTAAGGGAAGCTGTCGAGCTTGCGGTTGAGCACGATCAGATCGGCGAATTCCGCCGCGTCCCGGATACAGCCCGCGAGCGAACCGGTTGCATCGCACCAGCTCCAGTGCACGTTTTCCTGCGCGAGACGCTGCTCGAGCTTGAGCTTGTTGGAAGATTCCCGCGCACATTCTTCCTTGAGCAGCAGCACCTGGCCGATTGCGCCATAAGGGACATCGACCGCCGGCATCATCGAAACGTCCAGGCATTGCAGATGGCCGCCAAGCGCCCGGGTGAGATCGAGCGCGGTCAGCAGGCGCGCCTCCTGGCCGGCATCGTCGTGCACGAGCAGCAGAATATTCTTCACCCGAACCTCCTCTTACTTGCCCGCGAGGCTAGGTCGGCGCGCGGTCCCCCGGGATTGGGATTTATACGTATCCCCCGTTGCTTGTTGCGGCAGGTAAGTCGCGGCCACGGGAGAACGGGCGATGGGTATTGTTTCGGGAGACGCGACGGACGGCCGCCGGCGATCGGGTCACGCCTTGCGGCGGGCTCTCTCCGCGATCCTCGGCGATCTTGGCCCGGGGCTTGTGACAGGCGCGGCTGACGACGATCCGAGCGGAATTGCGACCTATGCGCAAGCCGGGGCGCAAAGCGGGATGGGGCTGTTGTGGACGCTCGCGCTGACCTATCCGCTGATGTCCGTGGTCCAGCTCATCAGCGCCGAGATCGGCCGCGTCACGGGCCGCGGCCTCACGACCAATATGCGCCGTATCTTTCCGACTGAGCTGGTGATGGCCTGCGTCGGCCTTTTGTTCATCGCGAATACGATCAATATCGGCGCCGACCTCGCCGCGATGGGAAGCGCCGCCGCGCTTGTGACCGGGCTGCCGGGTCATTGGCTCACGATCGGATTCGCGCTCGGCTCGCCGCTCCTGCAGGTCTTCGTGCCCTATCATTCCTATGCGCGTTTGCTGAAATGGCTCACGCTGACCCTGCTGAGCTATGTCGCGCTGCTATTCACCGTCACGCTCGATTGGCGACAAATCGCCGCCGGGCTGGCCATTCCGCGCATCGACGGTCGGAGCGCTCTGGTGACGGTCGTCGCCATCTTCGGTACGACGATCAGCCCCTACCTCTTCTTCTGGCAGAGCTCGCAGGAAGTCGAAGAGATTGCCGACCACGATGGCGAAAAGTCGCTGCGCGACGGACAGGAGGCGGCGGCAAGCGAGTTTAAGCGGATGCGCGTCGACACCTGGCTGGGCATGGCTTTGTCCAACATTGTCGGCATCGCGATCATGATCGGAACCGCGGCGACCCTGCACCGTGCCGGAAAGACCTCGATCCAGACCGCCGCCGATGCTGCAGCAGCACTCGAGCCGATTGCGGGCCGTTTCTCGTCATTGCTGTTCAGCCTCGGCGTGGTCGGCACAGGATTGCTCGCCGTCCCCATCCTCGCCGGCTCCGCCGCCTACGCCGTCTCCGAACTGCGCGGCTGGCGCGGCAGCCTCGGCAGTAGTTTCCGAGAGGCGGAGGGTTTCTACGCGATCGTGGTTGCAGCCACCTTGTTCGGCATTGCGATCGACTGGTCGCCACTCGACCCGATCCGTGCCTTGTTCTGGTCGGCCATCATCAACGGGATCGTGGCCGTACCGCTGCTCGCTGCCATCATGGTTCTCTCTGGCAATGCGAAGCTCATGGGGCCGTTCCGGATCGGCGGTTCGATGAGGCTGGCGGGGTGGGCTACGACCGTCCTGATGGCAGCTGCCGCCGGCGCAATGCTGCTGCTTTGAAGTCTGACCCGCTTGCGGGACATTACGTATCGCGGTTCCCCACCGTAGCAGAAGATAGCGGTGAAATGGAGGCGGTGATGGCACATGATACACAGGAGGCGCGACGCCGAAGCGACCGACCAACGGAGGCGGTCACGCGCGATGGCGTGCATCTTCGGATCCGCCTGGCCAAGCCAGCCGACATCGGCCAACTGGCGGACATTTACAGCCATCTCACCGAGCAGGAGATGCGGTTCCGGTTCAAGGGTCCGGCGACCAAGCTCAGTCTGGAAGAAATCGGCGATCTCGTGAACCCGGCTTGCGGCATGACCTCCTATCTCGCCTTCAGCGAGGATCTGGCGGTGGCTTGTGCGACGCTCATGCACGATCCCGGTCGCAATGCGGCGGAGGTCATTCTGTCGGTCCGTCCAGACTGGAAAGGCAAAGGTGTGAGCTGGACACTTTTGCACGATGTGATCGCGCGCGCCGAGGCGGCCGGATTGAAGCGTATTTCGTCGACGGAGTTGGGCGAGGACCGCGACGCGATCAATCTTCAGCGCGAGATGGGATTCGTCGCGCGGTTGAAGTCCGCGGATCCGGTGTCGGTCTCGATGGAGAAGACGCTCGACGGAAACGGCTCGCCCCCCTTGCCGGCCAATTGGCAGCAGGAATGAGCCGGACCAATGCGACGATCCGGTGCGAGCGTGTCGCGAGAGTCTTTTCCTTAGGGATGGCACCGTCAGGACGCCGTCTGCTATGCGGGGCTAGATTCTGGTAGGGTCGGCGCCGGCAGGCACGGGGCGAAAGCTGCATTTGCGGCGCTTCGCTATCCGTACGGAATGTTCCTTAGCCTTCCCACAGGCGGAGCGGGCATCCGGGAATCTACGCAAGGCCGACGGGGTGGGCTCCGTTTATACGTCACCTCGAAGGAGAGGTGCGATGGCTGGCAGGATGCGCGCGGCGATCTTCGTCGAACCCGGCAATCCCAGAAAGACGCTCGCTGAGGACCTGCACGAGGTCAAGCACCTCGAAGGTGCTCGGCAGTACGAAGCGAATCACGTGGCCGTCAGCCGTCATGCGCGCGGAGTAAGTAACATATTAGGCTGCATGGGTTCAAGAATGGGTGA
>Ga0207647_10002575_pt1 | contig 13715 bp, 3 predicted proteins | sample KBSCornC2_FD_184295 | JGI IMG/M metagenome (GOLD analysis project Ga0207647, IMG submission 184295) | Corn rhizosphere microbial communities from Kellogg Biological Station, Michigan, USA - C2 (SPAdes) (version 2) | ecosystem: Host-associated > Plants > Roots > Rhizosphere ...
TTATGAAAATTGGCGCGAGACGGGCGACCAGCAAATCCTCGACGAGATCGAGGACTATAACCGGATCGACTGCCAATCGACCGAGCTTCTGCGCGATTGGCTGGTCGGCATCCGGCCTGATCGTCCCTGGCCCGTGCTTGCGCAGGACGCGGCCGAGCAGGAGGCGGTCGAGGACGAGGAAACGACCGCGCTGCGCGATCGCCTGGCCAAGTCCACTTTGGTCCCAGAGCGTCAGGAATTGCTGTTCAACTTGGGGCTGTTCCACAAGCGTGAAGCCAAGCCTGCTCAGTGGACGGTTTTCGACAGCGCGGCGCGCGATGAGGAAGAGCTTGTCGACGATCTCGACGCCTTAGCGGGACTCGAGGCGATATCCGGGATCGAACCCATCAAGCGCTCGGTGATGCGCACCTATCGCTTTCCGTCTCAGGAAACCAAATTGCGCGAGGGCGGCAAGGCCACTGTGCCCGGGATCCAGGGACCGCCGTCCACCGTCGCGATCGAGGCGCTGGATCGCGATGCGTGCACGATCACCCTGAAGGTCGGCGTGGCACGGGCCGAACTCCTCACCGATCGGCTGACCCTGCATCCCGATTGGCCGCTCGATACCAAGGTGTTGGCCGCAGCGGTGCGCGACGTCATCGAGGACCAGTGCGGGCCGCGGCGCTATCGTGCCATCGATGATCTGCTGTCGGGCGCCGCCCCGCGCCTCAATGGCATAGCCGGCGACATTCTCGGTGACGGAGAACCGGTGGCCGGCGCCATTGCCGCTGCGCAAGCCATGGACCAGACATTGCTCCCGATCCAGGGACCGCCAGGCACGGGCAAAACGCATGTCACGGCCCGGGTGATCCTGGCGCTGGTCAGAGCGGGGCATCGGGTCGCCGTCGCCTCGAACAGCCATGAAGCGATCCGCAATGTCCTGCTTGGCTGCCTGCGGGCGGGCGAGGAAGAGGGTGGAACCCTTCCCGTGTCGTTCGCCCACAAGGTCTCGGGCGGGGATGATGGCTATGCCAGCGATTGTCCCGTTCACCGCGCCACGGCCAATGATGACCTGATCCTCGCCCACGCCAATGTGGTCGGCGGCACGGCCTTCTTCTTCGCGCGCGATGAGCATGTGCAGTGCTTCGATTGGTTGTTTGTCGATGAGGCGGGGCAAGTGGGCCTCGCCAACATGGTCGCCATGGGGCGTGCCGCGCGCAATATCGTGCTGGTCGGCGATCCGTGCCAGCTGCCTCAGGTCATCCAGGGCGCGCATCCTGCGCCCACCAACCTGTCATGCCTGGAATGGATGCTGGGCGAGCATGCCACGGTGCCTGCCGATCAAGGCATCTTCCTTGCCGAGACCCGGCGGATGCATCCGGCGGTTTGCGACTTCATTTCAGACCAGGTCTATGAGGGGCGGCTAGCCAGCCATAGCGATACCGAGCGCCAGAGCGTTACCGGAACAGCCTGGCCCACGGCCGGCGCATATTGGGTTTCGGTTGCTCATGACGGTAATGCCCAGATCGCCGCTGAGGAAGTCGCGGCGATCGGCGCGGCAATCGAGAATCTCCTGCAAGGGAGCTGGACCGACAAGAACGGCGCCACGCGCCCTATCGGCCCCGGCGACATCATCGTCGTCGCCCCCTATAACGCACAGGTCAACGCGCTGCGGGCAGGGCTGCCGAGCAGCATCCGCGTCGGCACGGTCGACAAGTTCCAGGGCCAGGAAGCCCCTATATGCCTGGTGTCCATGACGGCTTCCTCGGCCGACGAGACCGCCCGCGGCATGGAGTTTCTCTTCTCGCTCAACCGCATTAATGTCGCGGTTTCACGGGCCAAAGCGCTCGCGCTCGTTTTTGGCAACGACCGCCTGCGCGAAGCCAACTGCAGCAGCATCGAGCAGATGCGGCTCGTCAACACGCTTTGTGCGCTTCCGCCGCTTTTTGCGCCCCACAATACGGGATCTTGATCCATGCGTTTCCTCCACACCGCTGACTGGCAGCTCGGCAAGCCCTTCGGCCGGTTCGATCCCGAGGTGCGCGCGGCGCTTGGCGAAGCCCGATTCGACGCCATCGACCGGATCGGCGAAGTCGCGGTCGCTAGCCAGGTGGAACATGTGATTGTCGCAGGCGACATCTTCGATACCGAGGGTCCCGAAGATAGGGTTATCGTCCAGGCAGTCTCGCGCATGCAGCGCTATCCCTGCCGCTGGTGGCTGCTCCCGGGCAATCACGACTATGCCCGCAACGGCGGACTGTGGGACCGCGTCCGTCACAAAGCCTCGGACAATATCATCCTGCTCACCGAGCCCGTCGCGCAGGAGATGGAAGCAGGGCTCTGGCTGCTACCCGCACCGCTCCTCCACCGCCACCATCTCGACGATCCGACCGAGTTGTTCGACAGCATGGAAACGCCAGGCGCGAAGCTGCGCATCGGCCTTGCTCATGGCTCCATCCGCGATTTCACGGCGCGCGGCGAGACCAGGAACCAGATCGCTCCCGATCGCGCGAAGCGGTCCAATCTCGACTATCTGGCGCTCGGTGATTGGCATGGCACGCTCAAGGTCGAGCCGCGCACATGGTATGCCGGCACCCCCGAAACCGACGGTTTTCAGCGCGATGAGCCGGGCCATGCCCTGATGGTCGAGCTTGCGCCGGGAGTGGAACCGAAGGTGGAGCCCCTGCGCACCGGCCGTTTCCAATGGCTGCTCAGGGATTGGACCTTGCAGGACACGGCCGCCTTTTCGGCGGAATGCGACGTGCTGCTCTCGGCTATCGATCCTGCGGCAACGCTGCTGCGCCTTTCGCTTGCAGGCATCACGAGCCTTGCCGACCGCGTCGAGATCCTGTCGCGGCTCGAAGATGACCTGCGGCATCGCCTCCGTTTCCTGGATGTCCGGGCGGACGATCTTGTTGGCCGGCCGGGCGAACAGGACTTGGCGGATCTCAAGGTCGAGGGATTGCTCGGCATAGCGGCTGAGAAACTCACCGAGACGATCGCAGCGGGCGGGGCTGAAGCCATATTGGCGCGGCGCGCGATGGAGCGGCTCTTTGTCGAATATCATCGGGGGAGCCAAGCATGAGCCTCCAACTGCGGCGGATCAGCCTCAACAATTTCCGCAAGTTCCGCGAGCCCCTGACGATCGAAGGGCTGGGCGAGGGACTCAACATCATCATCGAGCCCAACGAGAGTGGGAAATCGACGATCCTTGAGGCCCTGCGTGCGGCTTTCTTCGTCCGCCATGCCACGAAGAATCAGCTCGCCCAGAGTTTTGCGCCTTATGGCGAGGCGGTCGCGCCAGAGATCGAAGTCAGTTTCGATATTGGCGCCGACAGCTGGAAAATCGCCAAGCGCTTTCTCAAAGGCCCCCAAGTCGAAGTCACGGGGCCGCAGGGCCGGGCGCAGGGCGAGGAGGCTGAAAATCGGCTGCAGGCGCTTTTAGGGTTCGTCAAGGATAGCAGCCAGCGCGGTGACCCGGCCACCTATGGCGCGCTCGGTCTGCTTTGGGTTCCGCAGGCGCAGGCGCTCGAAGTGACGGCGCCCGGAAGCATCGTGCGCAGCAGCATCCAGGCGACGCTGGAGGCAGAGGTCGGGACGATCATCGGCGGCGCTGCCTATGAGCGCGTCCGAAAGCGGATCGATGAGCAGTATGACATTTACTGGACGCCGACTGGCAAGGCGCAGTCGAAGGGGCGCTGGCAAGCGGCGCGGGATCGTGACCAGCAGGCGCGGCAGACCGCTGCGGACGCGACCGTGCGGCTCGATGCGCTCGAAAAGAGCTTCGGCGAGCTGGAAACCGCGCGTGGCCGACTGAAAGTGATCGAGCGGGAGCTGGCGGACGAGACCGAGCAAGAACAGCGCGCCGGTCTTGTTCAGTCTCTGGAGATCGCCAGGGCTGCTGCGCAGATCCTGGAGACTCGCAAAGCCGAGCATGAGAATTTCTCTGCAAACCTCGATCGTCTAGACGATCTGCAATCGCAGCATGAGGCGGCGAAGGAAGCGCTGACGGCCGCTGGCGAGTCTTTGACCGCGATCACCGCCGATCGCGATCAGCTTGCAGATCAGCTGGAAGCGGGACGCACGAAGGTGGCTGAGGCAAAGGCAGCGCTCGACAAGGCGCGCGATGATCGCGCCACAGCCCGTCAGGCGCTTGTGGAAGGGGAGGAACGTCTCGCCACGCGCCAGCGCCATGCCGCGATCGCCGATGCACGCAAGCGGCACACCGAACTCCTCGATCTCGAAAAGCAACTGGCCAATGCCCGCCATCAGGCCGCACGGGTCATTCCGGCTGAGGCGTTCGCTCGCCTGGAGGCCAATGACCGTGCTGTTGCTGAAGCGCGGGCAGCCGTCAATGCCGGCGCTACCACTATCGAGCTTACGGGCGACGCTACGGGCATCACCATAGGCGGCGAGCCCCTGACACCAAATAGCCCGCGCACCTTGACCGGTGAGACGCAAATTGCCCTGGGCGGGGGCATCCTCGTCATCCGTCCGCCGGCAACGGCAGCCAGTGCGGAAGCCCGCCTCGCCGAATTGCTCAAGCGACAGGAACTGGAACTGGCCGAATGGGACGTGACCGGCCTCGCCGCGGCGCGGACGCAAAACGATACCGCGCGCGACGCGCAGGGGACCGTCCAACTGCTCGAAACCAAGATCGCCGGCCTGACGCCAACACAGCCGCTGTTGGATCTTGTGGCAGGCCCGGATGCGCTCAAGGTGTTCGTCGCCGGCGTCCCATCGGAATCACCGGCGGCCGATGAAGACGAGATCTCGACCGATCAGCTCACCCGACGCCTGGAAGAGGCGGAAACTGTCGTAGTGCGCGCTGAAACCCTGCACGACCAAGCCGTTCAGGACCTGCGCGAAATAGAGGATAGGGACCGCCCGCTTGCCGCCGCGCAGGCGGGCGCGGAGCGCGATCAGACCCATGCCTCGGATCGCATCACTCAGCTTGAAGGCAAACCCGATTTTGCCGGGCTTGCCGACGCCATCGCCAAAGCCCGGGAGGATGTTGCCCAGGCCGCTGTCAAGCTGGCCGAAGCGAAGCGCAACGCCACCGCACATGATGTGCAGGCGATCAACCGCAAGATCGAAACGATCGATAGCCGGGCAAGGGCTGGTCAAACCCGGCGGAGCGACCTCGAAAAGGATATCGCCCGCCTTGAGGCGATCATTGAGAGCGAGGGTGGCAAAGGTCTGGCGAGCCTGGCCGCAGCTGCAGCCGAAGAAGCCGATGCGGCAACGCAGGCGCTGGCTCGGCTCGACGAAGAGGCCGCCACGGTCAAAATGCTCAAGGATGTGCTGGACGAGGCGCGCGCGGAGGCATCTCGAACCTTCGTTGGTCCAGTCGCCCAGCGCGCTCGCGTCCATGTCGAGCGCCTTTTCCCCGGCGCCGACCTCAGCTTCGATGAAGAACTCGGCCTGGCCTCGGTCACGCGATCCGGCCTGAGCGAAGCCTGCGGAACGCTCTCAAAGGGGACGCAGGAACAGTTGGCGGTCCTGACCCGCCTTGCCTTTGCTGACATGCTGCTAGAGCAGGGAACACCAGTTTCGCTGATCCTCGACGACCCACTGGTCTATTCCGACGATGGCCGGCTAGATCTGATGACCGAGATCTTGGAGGAGGCCTCCCAACGCATGCAGGTGATCCTGCTAACCTGCCGCGATCGGGCATTCCGGCATTTGACTGCAACGCGGGTGCAGCTTTGAGCCTGCTGCATGGCGCTCGCATTGAAGGATTTAGGAGTTACGTAGGATTGGGTTCACGAGTACGGGCATTGCGCGAGAATGACAAAGGCGATGATAATTTAAGTATCGAAAAATAGAGGAAAGTGCTGTTTTGGCTGAAACTTTATTGCCATGTCGCGAGGGGGACGCGTGAACGTTTTTGATCTCGATACTGATCTAATAGAGCGTTATGAAAATTTCGCGCGTTCGTTCACTTCGATCCGCGCAGACGACATTAGCGAACAGGTCAACGCGATTTACGCCGGGCAGAAATTCTGGCCTGAGCCGCTGATCGGCCTGAACCCCCATTTCCTCGAAGGCCGCCGCCTCGTCGATCTTGCCAAGGACGGCGTGGTCGATCCGGATTTACCCAAGGTGTTCGCCGTAGGAGCCGGACGCAGCCCGATCAGCCTGCATCGCCATCAGGACGAAGCGCTCATGAAAGCGCTCCAGGCCAAAAATTACATCGTCACCACCGGCACCGGCTCGGGCAAGTCGCTATGCTTTTTCGTGCCGATCATTGACCGCATCCTGAAGGCGCGGCGCGCTGGCGAGGCCCAGCGCACGCGGGCGATCGTCATCTACCCGATGAATGCGCTCGCTAATTCGCAGCAGGAGGAGCTGGAGAAGTTCATCGGGGAGTGCGGCCTTTCGGACGGGATGAAGCCGACATTCGCCCGCTACACCGGCCAGGAGAAAGAAGCCGAGCGCAAGCGCGTGGCTGACGAAAAGCCGGACATCATTCTCACCAACTTCATGATGCTCGAACTGCTGATGACCCGGCAGGACGAACTCGACCAGAAGGTTATCGCCAATATGGCGGGCCTGGAGTTTCTGGTTCTCGACGAACTCCATACCTATCGCGGCCGACAGGGGGCGGATGTTGCGCTGCTGGTGCGACGGGTGCGCGAACGCATGGGAGCGCAGAAAATGCTCTGCGTCGGCACCTCGGCGACCATGGCGTCCGGGGATGAGGATGCGGGCCGCAAGGCTGTGGCGTCTGTCGGCACAACGCTGTTCGGCAGCCCTGTACATCCGGATGATGTCATCACCGAAAGCCTGAGACGCTGCACCCAAGGCATCGCCAACGAGGCCACCCTTAAATCTGCGATCATCAACTCAGCTGGCCTTCCATCCACCGCAGAGGCGTTCAAAGTCGATCCCCTCGCGATCTGGATAGAAACCAATATTGGGCTGGAGGTCGGCGAAACGCTGAAGCGGGCGAAGCCCTCAACCCTCACTGATGCATCACACCGCCTGTCCGAAGAGACGGGGATCGAGGCGGAGGCCTGCCGCAAGGCCCTCCAGGATCGCCTGATCGCCATGAGCGACTTCAAGGATGAACGCGACCAGGCTTTCATGGCGTTCAAGCTGCATCGCTTCCTGTCCGGCGCTGGCCACGCCCATGCGACGCTCGAAGCTGCTGGGAAGCGGCGGTTGGCATTGGCGGCGGAAAAGTTCGACCGCGACAATGGCGAGGCCCGCCTCTATCCGGTCTTCTTCTGCCGCGAATGCGGACAGGAGGTGCATAGCGTCACCATTGACGATGATGGCACTGTCATCGCGCGTCCGATCGATCAGACCCCGAGAGACGGGGTTGATGAAAGCGGGGCGGAGCACGGCTTTCTCGTGCCCGACGCCAAGGGTGATTTGAATTTCGCCGGTTCCATCGATGATTATCCTGATGACTGGATTGAGCTGACGGCATCGGGCGAACTGCGGCTCAAATCCTCGCATCGCGGCAAGCATGACGGCCGCCTGATGATGCTGGGCGCTAACGGTCGGCGCGAAGAGCATGGCGTTCGCTCGTGGTTCTTCCCCGGCAAATTCCGCTTTTGTCCGCATTGCCGCAATCAGCCGCCGCCAGGCGCTCGCGACATCAACAAATTGGCTGGCCTCTCGGCCGAAGGTCGTAGTTCGGCCACGACGCTAATCACGTCGGTTGCCCTCGATTGGATGGAGCGGGGCCATATCCCGTCTGAGAAGCATCGCCGCAAACTGCTCGGCTTCACGGATAACCGGCAGGATGCCGCACTCCAGGCTGGACACTTCAACGACTTTATCTTCGTGACACTCCTGCGCGGCGCCATGCTGCGTGCCGTCCTCAAAGCTGGTGAGGATGGTCTGAGCCATGAGCAATTTGGCGATGCCCTGCGCCGTGCGCTCGGTTTCGATCCCGAAAGCGTCGAACGCCGCGCGGAATGGATGCTCGATCCGAACCCGGCCAGCTTCGCGGCGCTGGACGAGGCCAAGAAGGCGGTAAACCGCGTCCTGGCCTATCGCCTCTGGAACGATCTGCGGCGGGGCTGGCGCTATACCAATCCCAACCTCAATCAGTTGGACCTGCTGCGCGTCGAATATCCCGGCATCACTATGCTCGCCGGCGACGATCGCGCCTGCACCGGCATGGACCAGGAACAGCTCAATCACGGCCAGCGCCGTGGCTTCGAGCTGCTTTCCCAAATCTCCAGTGACGTTCGGCGCGAAATGTTCCGTCTGGTGTTCGACGCCATGCGGCAAGGCCTCGCCGTTGCCGTCGATGCCCTCGATCTCAATGAGATTGAGCAGGTCGCGCAGAAATCCCGCCAGCTTCTCAAAGATCCCTGGGCAATCAGCCGGGAAGAAGAGAACAAGGATCTCGTGTGCCAAACAACGCTTGTGCTCGGCATACAAGGCGGCAAGACGGACAGGATTATCCGAGTTTCCGCGCGCAGCGGCCTTGCCAAAGAATTGGCGAAGTTGGCGGGGGCGCTGCCGCTTGCCGACCGCGAACCGTTGATCGAAGCCATGTTGATGGCGGCCGCGCGCCACCAGATCGTGCGCCAGTTTTCCGCCGGTCCGCTCTCGGGTTGGCGGCTCGCGCCTAGCGCCTTGCAGCTCCGCGCAGGGGAGGGGGCACCAAGCCCGAGCCAGGACAACGCGTTCTTCCGTCAGCTCTATAGCGATGTTGCCGCGCGCCTCGCTACACCCGGCGGGCTGCCCATGGCCTTTGAAGCGCGCGAGCATACAGCGCAGGTCGATTCCCTCCTGCGCGAAATGCGTGAGTGTCGGTTCCGGTACGGCAAGAGCGACCATGAACGCATGAAGGAAATTGCGGGCGATGCGCGCGTTCTCAATGAGAAGCGTGACTTTCTGCCCTTGCTCTATTGCTCACCCACCATGGAACTGGGCGTCGATATATCGCAGCTCAATGTCGTTTACCTGCGCAACGTGCCGCCAACACCAGCCAATTATGCGCAACGCGCAGGCCGCGCTGGCCGTAGCGGACAGGCCGCGCTGGTCATCACCTACTGCGCCGCGCAAAGCCCACACGACCAATATTATTTCGAGCGCCGGACCGATCTCGTCGCCGGCATCGTTCGCGCACCCGCGATCGACCTCATCAATCGCGACCTGCTTGCCGCGCATGTCCATGCCGAATGGCTCGCTGCCGCTCAGGAGGGGCTGGGCAAGTCGATCCCAGAAAACCTCGATATGACTGAGACCGATCTGCCGGTCTGCGAACGGCTGCAAAAAGCTTTTGCCGTAGCCAGCGCGGACGTCGATGCCCGTGATCGTGCCAAACGGGTCGTCGTCTCGGTCCTGCCAAAGGAAGGCGCAGCCGAAATCGGCGAAGCCTCGGACTTTGTCGGCCATCTCTGGAGCAACGCGGCAGCGGCGTTCAACACGGCGTTCAAGCGCTGGCGAACACTCTACAATTCCGCCCATGAAGAACGAAAGGCTGCCAGCGAACTCGGCAATCAAACCGGGCTGTCGGCGCAGGAACGTCAGGAGGCTCGGACCCGCTATCTGGCGGCCGATCGTCAAGTGCAACTGCTGGAGACAGGCGCATCGTCCACGAGCTCGGACTTCTATGCCTATCGCTATCTGGCGACCGAAGGCTTCCTGCCGGGCTATAATTTCCCGCGCTTGCCGCTCTACGCCTTCATCGACGGGGAGAAGTCATCGACGGTGCTCCAGCGTCCGCGCTTCCTAGCGATCGCGGAGTTCGGGCCGAACAGCCTCGTCTATCATGAGGGCAAGGCCTATCGCTGCAATCGCGCCAAGCTGCCTGCCGGAACACGGACCACCGACAACAAGCTGACGACGATGACTGTGCGATGCTGTCATTCGTGCGGCGCAGCCCATAGCGTGGAAACGCAGGAGCGCTGCATTGCTTGCGGCGATGTGCTGACCGAGGAAGGGCGGCTTTCCAAGCTCTATCGGATTGAGAATGTCGATGCGGTGCCCGGTGCACGCATTACCGCCAATGACGAGGATCGTCAGCGGCGTGGCTTTGAAATCCGCACGATTTTCGAGTGGGAACCGATGCGCCAGGACCAGCTTCTGCTGAAGTCCGACGACAGTCCGCTGGCGGCGCTCCGCTACGGACCGCAGACTCGCGTATCGCGCGTCAATCTCGGCCTGCGCCGTCGCGCCAAGAAGGAAGATAACGGCTTCGACATTGACACGATTTCGGGCCGCTGGCTCAAGAATGAGACGAAAGGTGAGGATGAGGGCGATGATCCCAAAAGCGCCATTCGTCAAACCGTCGTGCCTCTAGTTGAGGACACGAAGAACGCGCTGCTGCTGCAATTCGATCGCCAGCTCGACCTTGATGAAGCGCAGATGGCGACCCTCCAGCACGCCCTGATCCGCGCCATTGAGACCGAGCATGTCCTGGAAACCGGTGAGCTTCTGGGCGAGCCGTTACCGACCCGCGACGATCGCAAGGTGATCCTCTTCTATGAGGCATCCGAAGGCGGGGCAGGGGTTCTCAAGCGACTGATGGACGGCGCGGAGCGTTGGCATCGCATCGCGGACGTGGCGCTCGATCTGATGCATTACCGCCGCGACAACGGCGAACTGGTCGAGGCCAACGAACCTTGTGTTGCCGGTTGCTACCGCTGCCTGCTGTCCTATTATAACCAACCGGACCATGAACTGATCGATCGGCGCGATCCTGCGGTGATTGACGTGCTCGATCGGCTAGCGCGCAGCGAGAATGACTGGCCTGCCGATGCCCCCACCGGTGCCGGGGCGCATGATCCATGGATGGCGGCGCTGGCGCAGTGGGGTGCCCCGACGCCCTCCACGGAAACCATTGGCGGCGAGACCTATCATCTTTGCTGGCCGGGGCTGATGGCCATGGCCGTGCCCGGTGCGCCGCCGCCGGCACTGGTGACGCGCTGCGCCGAAATTGGCCGCGACTTGATCACGCTGCCAGTAACCCCTGACGAAACCATGCCGCCCGAACTCGCCGCGGCGCTCGGAGTATCCGCATGAATCTGCCCGCCTTCCAGACTGGCCAGCTCCAGACGGGCGATTTGATCCAAGCCCGTGGGCGGGAGTGGATCGTGCTTGGTAAGCCGGATGAGGGGCTTGTTCGCGTGCGGCCCCTCTCGGGTTCCGAAGAAGACGCCGTCATCATCGCCCCCAGCCTTGAACGGATGCCCGTTCGTCCCGCCACCTTCGATCTTCCGGCGGCGGATCATCCCGATACGCAGGATGCCGCCCGTCTGCTCGCCGACGCACTGCGCCTGTCTCTCCGTCGCGGCGCAGGGCCTTTCCGCAGCGCCGCGCATTTGGGCGTCGAGCCGCGCGCATATCAGCTCGTTCCCCTGCTCATGGCGCTAAGGCTCGACGTGAAACGGCTGCTCATTGCCGATGACGTTGGTATCGGAAAGACCGTTGAGGCGGGCATGATCTTGCGCGAGATGATCGACCGGGGTGAGGTCGAGCGCTTTTCCGTGTTGTGTCCGCCACATCTCGTAGATCAGTGGGTCGGCGAGCTGGCGGAAAAGTTCGATATTGATGCCGTGGCCGTCACATCGGCGCGCGCCGGTTCGCTGGAACGCGGACTGGCACTCGGCGACACCATCTTCGGCGTCTATCCCTACACCGTCGTCAGCCTCGACTACATCAAGGCCGACAGCCGACGGGAAAGCTTCGCACAGGCTTGTCCTGGCTTCGTCATTGTTGACGAGGCTCACACCTGCGTAGGCGGCAGCGAGAAGGGCACACAGCAACGCTACGCTCTGCTCGAACGGCTCGCGGAAGAAGCCACGCGCCACCTGCTCCTGCTCACAGCGACCCCGCATAGCGGCAATCAGGATGCCTATGCGCGCCTGCTCAGTCTGTTGCACGGCGATCTCGCAGGCGGACCCGAGGCGGGCGATCAGAACGCACGGCGCCGCTATGCGGACCGGCTCGCCAAACACTTTGTCCAGCGTCGCCGCCCCGATATTGCCGACAAGTGGGGGGAGGCGGGCGCTTTTGCGAAATCGATGAAAGCGGATGCGCCCTACACGCTGACCGGCGATTTCCAGAACTTCCAGGAAGACGTACTGGAATACTGCCTTGGTGTCGCAACCCGTGCCGATGGGGAACGGGCGCGGCGGCTCGCCTTCTGGGGAACACTCGCGTTAATGCGCTGCATCGGCTCGTCGCCAGCGGCAGCCCTCAGCGCCTTGCGCAATCGGCTCGGGGGCATGGCGGAGGAAGTCGCGCTCGCGCCAGTCTTGTTTGATGACGACGGTGATGAGCTGGCCGAGACCGACGTTGAACCCGCGACTGCGCTGGACCGCGAGGAGCTGGCCGCGCTCAAAGCGCTCATCACACGCGCGGAAGGGCTGGCGGCCCGCTTTGAGGATGATCCCAAATTTCGCGAACTCGTCCGGCAGGTGAAAGACCTGACGGCCAAGAAGGATGCCCGGCCCGTCATCTTCTGCCGCTTCATCACAACGGCCGAAGCTGTTGGAGAAGCGCTGCGCGCCCAGTTCAAGAAGCACGAAGTCGAAATCGTCACAGGCCGCCTGACGCCCGAGGAACGACGTGGGCGCGTCGACGCGATGGTGGATCATCCCAATCGCATCCTCGTCGCCACCGATTGTCTGTCCGAAGGGATCAACCTCCAATCGCTGTTCAACGCGGTGATCCATTACGACCTCAACTGGAACCCGACACGGCACCAGCAACGCGACGGGCGCGTCGATCGTTTTGGGCAACCCGAAGATACGGTCTGGTCGGTGATGATGTTCGGCTCAAACTCGATCATCGACGGTGCGGTCATCAAGGTCATCACCGAGAAGATGAAGCGCATCCAACAGGCGACTGGAGTGATCGTGCCGGTGCCGGAGGATTCCGCCAGTGTCTCCAACGCGCTGATGCAGGCGATGCTGCTGCATTCCAGCAAACCTCGCGCGCAGGGTCTGTTCGATTTCGGCGACGCCGAGGAACGGCTTGAGATGGAGTGGAAGGACGCGGAGGAAAATGCGCGCAAAAGCCAAACGCGCTATGCGCAGGCTGCGCTCAAGCCCGACGAAGTTCTCCCCGAATGGCACCGCCTGCGCGAACTGCTCGGTGGCCCCGAGGAAGTGGAGCGGTTCACCCGCCGAGCACTGGCGCGCATCGACACGCCGCTCGGTACGGTCGGAAGCCACTACCGGGTCAGCTATGACGATTTGCCGAAACAGCTTGGCGAGCGCCTTGCGGCCCGCAACCTCACCGGCACCCGCGCCATCGGCTTTGCCGACAAGCTGCAACCCGATGTTGCTCATGTTGGACGCACACACCCGCTGGTCGCCATGCTCGCCGAAACCATGGCCGAAGGGGCGCTCGATCCCGGCGGGCTCGAAGGCAAGGCCACGCTCGGCCGCTGCGGTGCCTGGCGCTCTGCGGCGGTGAATAAGCTCACCACTGTCCTGCTCCTGCGCCTGCGCTTCAAACTGACGACCAGCGGCCGCAAGACCCTGCTGGCCGAAGAAGCCACCGCGCTGGCCTTCGCCGCAGGTGAAAGTGCCACCATTGCACAAGGTCTCGGCGCCCTCGCTTTGCTCGAGCCCGATGCCAGCGGCGACATTGCGCCGCCTGTCATCGCCAAGCAGGTCGATCAGGCGCTCACCCGCCTGCTCGAATATGACGCTGCGATCCGCGCTTATACCCAGGATCGCGGAGACCAACTTTCAGAGGATCATGACCGTGTGAAGTTCGCCACACGGGGCGAGGGGGCCACCACCGAAGTTGAA
>Ga0207647_10002582_pt1 | contig 13707 bp, 7 predicted proteins | sample KBSCornC2_FD_184295 | JGI IMG/M metagenome (GOLD analysis project Ga0207647, IMG submission 184295) | Corn rhizosphere microbial communities from Kellogg Biological Station, Michigan, USA - C2 (SPAdes) (version 2) | ecosystem: Host-associated > Plants > Roots > Rhizosphere ...
CCCTCGGCGTCTGGGCGCGCGTGACGGTACCGAATTTCCTGGCGGCGGACAACGCTTTTGAGACTACCGTGATTCTCGGCGTGCTGCTAGGGCCTTGGTGGGCCGCGGTAGGCGGCGCGTTTCTGGCGATCCCGGCGATGTTGCATGGCGAATTTCTGACACTGCCATTTGACCTTTGCGTGGCGATGATCGCGGGTCTTTACGGACGGCTGGTGGACCCGGAAGATGTGTGGTCGTTTTCTCCTTTTATCGACCTGAGTATCTATCGCTGGGTGCGCCGCAACCTGGCGCGGCCGCGGCTTGATCGGCAGATCCTGCTCTTGATGTTGATTGTCGGAATGCAGATCGCGCGGATGGAACTTGCAAAGCTGTATCCGCATCGCCTCTTCGTGCTGGACACCCATAGCTGGATTGTGCGGCTTGCCATATATGCATGTCCCGCGGTGGTCGTAGGCATTCCGCTGAAGATATGGAACGCGATCCAGATCGAGCAGAAACTGGAGGAGCAGAAGCGTCTGGTGTTGGAGGCGAGACTAGACGCGTTACGGCGTCAGATCAATCCTCATTTCTTATTTAACACGCTGAACTCGATCGGATCACTGGTGCGGTTCCATCCGGAGCTAGCCCGGGAGATGATCGTCCGGTTGGCGAACATCCTGCGGGCGCTCCTGCGTGAGCATGACAGTTTCGTGCCGTTTCGAGATGAACTCGCCTTTACGGACGACTATCTCGGCATCGAGGTAGTGCGGTTCGGAGCAGACAAGCTGCGGGTGGAGCGCGAGATCGAGCCGGAGACGCTGGAGGTGATGGTGCCCAGCATGGTCTTGCAGCCGCTGATTGAGAACAGCATCAAGCACGGACTGGAACCGCGACTCGAAGGCGGCACGGTCACGCTGCGGAGTTGTGTGCGAGATGGAAGGCTGGTGGTGGATGTGGAGGACGATGGGGTGGGCATTATGCCGGCGCGTGCTGCGGCGGTTGGCGCCGTGACGGCGCAGAGCCACTCCGGCAATGGCATCGGCATGAAGAACGTGCGCGAACGACTCGAGGTGCTGTATGGAGGTGAAGCGCGGTTCGAAGTGGAGAGCCGTCCTGGGCGCGGCACCCGTGTAACGCTTGAGATGCCGATGGTGTATTACGCATCGGACGATGCTTCGCCAGCCTAGTGTTAGCGTGCGCGGGCTCCCTTCGAGGTCACTTCAACAGTGTCCCTTCGAGCGCAGCACCCGAGCAGGCGATCAATAATGCCGGTAATGTGGTTCGGCGAGGTCGAAGAGCTTCCAGATACCTAACACAAACAAAACGATTACGCCTCCGATGATCGCGAGCCCGACTAGTTTCGCAAAGATGACCAAGATCGGAAGAGCGATCAGCGCGAAGATCACCAGGAACACGAGACCGAGGAAACACGCGATCGAATGCATCGCAGATACCTCCACGATTTTTGATACGCAAATCGTGCGTCGTTGGTTGCGCTCTCGATGCTTCGCCGATTGTTCGCCTTTCTAATCTAGAAAGGCGTTGCGGGGTACTTTCAGCGCGCGCCCTGTCCCAAGACCTGGTCATAATACTTCTCGTAGAGCGGGATGATGCGGGAGGCGCAGAAGTGATCCTGCGCGGTTTGTCGGGCTGCGGCCCCCATGGATTGGAGCCTGTCGGGGTCTTTCAGCAATCCGATCGCGCATTCAGCCATGCTTGCGACATCGCCGACAGGGAAGAGACAGCCGCTGACGCCGTCCTCGATGAGTTCCGGCACTCCGCCCACTCGGGTCGCGATTGCCGGAACGCGGCAGGCCATCGCCTCCAGCGCAGCCAGGCCGAAGGACTCGAGTTCGCTGGGCATCAGCATAAGGTCGGCGAGCGGAAGGAGTTCGGTAACGCTGTCCTGCTTGCCTAGAAAATGGACGCGGTCTCGTATCCCCAAGCCAAAGGCCAGCATTTCGGCTTGCGAACGGTCGGGGCCGTCTCCCACGAGCATGAGATGGGCGGGCACCTGTTTCGCCACCTGGGCGAAGATCTGAACGCAATCCTTGACGCGTTTGACAGGCCGGAAGTTGGAGAGATGGATCAGCAGCGCTTCGCCATCTGGCGCCCAGGCCCTGCGCGCTTCCGCACGTGCCGACGGATCCATGGGCGTGTAGACATCGCAGTTAACGAAGTTGGGGATGGCCTCGATCGGGCGCTTGATCGAGAAGTCGGTGAGCGTCTTGTCGCGGAGATATTTGGAAATGGCGGTTACGCCGTCACTCTCTTCGATGCCGAAGCGGGTTATGGGCAGGTAGGAGCGGTCCATGCCGACCAGCGTGACGTCTGTGCCGTGCAGGGTGGTGATGAACGGCAGATGCCGCCCCTGGGTGGCGCACATCTGGCGGGCCAACAGTGCGCTAATGGAGTGCGGGATGGCGTAGTGCACGTGCAACAGGTCGAGGTCGTAATAGCTGGCGACCTCCGCCATACGCGTGGAGAGGGCGAGGGAGTAGGGCGCGAATTCAAAGAGCGGATAGTTCGAGACCGGCACCTCGTGATAAAGGATGTCGCGCTCGCGACCGCCGAGACGAAACGGCTGTGAGTAGGTGATGAAATGGACCTGGTGGCCACGTGCGGCCAGCTCAATGCCAAGCTCGGTAGCGACCACACCGCTGCCGCCGTACGTCGGATAACAGGTGATGCCGACTTTCATAGGGTCTCCGCACTTTTTGTAGCAGACGGCTGATTGGACGCGGCGGGGCATGATCACGATTCAACCTGTGAGTTCGCCATAGTGCAGAAGCTTGATGCGGGGCCGGTCGAGGGATTGGCTCTGGAACGCATGAAGGAGCGCGAGTCGTTCCGTCTCGCGCGTCATTACCAAGCGGGTGCCAGCGTGGGCCAGCGCATCATCGACATATCCCGGGTGACAGACGAGCTCCCAAATGCCTGGCGGCATATTGTGCAGCAGCCGCTGGACGTAGGCTGCGTCGAATGTTCCGGTGGCCAGCACGCCCAACGCGCCATCTGTCGTTCGCAGTCCGGCAGCGCGTACAACACGCAGAAACTGGCGGCGAAAGAGCCGCAGCGTGCGGACCTGCAGACGGCGTGCAGTGGGAGCATTCCCAGTGAGGCGAATCGACCATTCCGGCTCAAAAGGATTGCGGATGGCAGCCACATTACATGCGCAAGCGGCGCGCATCAGAGGCCTGAGCACACGCGGAAACATGTGGGTGTGCTTGTGCGTGTCCACGTGGGTAACTGTGATGCCGGCAGATTGGATTTGACGAATCTGCGCGATGGCTTCGCGCTCGATCTCTGCGGATTCGATGCGGCCGGCGAAGAGGTCAACCACAAAAGCGTTGAGACTGGAGCGCAGGCTGCCACTGGGCGCAAGCGTGGGAAGTTCGTCCGGGAGCAGTTCCGGCCGCCCATCCACGAGGACCACATGACACCCGACTCCGAGCGCCGTCTGTTTGAAGGCTGCATGTACGGCATCTCGAAAGGCCGGCCCCGTTGCCATCAGTGTTGCGGAGGGCAAGGCATCTGCGGCATTCAGGTCGAGGATGGCGCGGTTCACGCCTTCCGTCAGACCGAAATCATCGGCATTGATGATGAGGCGGCGAGCTACCGGATGCGTGGTATCCACGCCCCGAGTCTAGCAAGCGACTGAAAGGAGCGCGTCATTGAGGATGGGCGCCATTGACCCCATCGCGATGCTTCCTTACACTCGGGAGAGCCTTACGCGCAAGCGTTAACGGGCGGATAGCTCAGTTGGTTAGAGCGCCTGCCTTACAAGCAGGATGTCGGGGGTTCGAGTCCCTCTCTGCCCACCATTCTCTTTCATAATCCCTTCGAAGATAACTATAAATGTTGGCTGAGTTTCGTTGACGAGATTGGCATACGCGGCAAAATTCAGCTGGCGAGTGCAAATACAAAAGGCCCCGGAGTTGGGTCCGGGGCCTTCCTTCTCGCCATCTTCGCAACAGGTGAAAGCCTACTGCGGTAACAGGATGAAGCCGTGCGTTGCACCCGCATGCAAATGCGTATCGTCGCTGTCCACCGGACCGCTGCGGTCGGTCGTTTTTACTCCGATTGCCACGATACGCCCGTTGTTGTTGATACCGATCGCCGTCGTTAGCACCACGCCGGAGTTAGCCGGTATCAAGGAATTGAGATCCCGCATTCCCGTGCTGCTTGACCAATGAAACGCACGAGCGCCGTTACCGGCCGTTGACGTGCCAACGACTTCGCCCTTGTTGTTCTGGTCCAACGCATCGCTGAAGCCGCCTCCCAGAGTGCCGAGATCCTGCATGCCGGTCCCAGCAGTCCAAAGGAAGGCATGGGTCCTGTTAGGTCCAGTGGAAGAGCCGATGACTGACCCCTGGTTGTTGATCCTGTGAGCTTCGCTCATGGTGTCGCCCCCCAGCACTCCGAGATCCTGCATTCCCGAGCTTGAGGTCCATAGGAAGGCGTGCTTTTCTCCGGAGCTGTTGGTTGACACTCCCACCACTGAGCCCGGGTTGTTCAAGTCAAATGCCTCGCTGTTGCGGCCTCCCGGGAGAGTGCCGAGACTGGTCATGCCGGTGCTGCTTGACCAAAGGAAGGCAGTAATACCATGCGGGCCGCTGGAATAACCAACCACCTGTCCCGAGTCGTTGATGCCGAAGGCCCTGCTGTCGCTATCTCCCGGAAGCGCGCCCAAGTCCTGCATTCCTCCGGTGGGTGTCCACTGAAAGGCGCGGATGCCGGTACTTGTGTTCGAATCACCGACTACGGTCGTGCTTTGATTTATGTCCGAGGCCGAACTGTAATCGCCTCCGGGCAATGTTCCCAGGTTTATCAGGCTGGATGCCCTGCGAATAAAAGCGCGTGTATGGACCCCATATATTTTTCCAGAGTTACCAACAACTTCGCCGTTCAGGTTAATTTTCTTCACGATGGTATTTCCCCCGGTCAGCGCGCCGATGTCGATCAACGTATATGACGACTGGGCACGGGCCATCGGAGCCGAAGCGAGAACTGTTGCGAATGACCACGCCGTGAAGCGGGCCAGAAGCGTGCTCTTCATGGTTTCTCCCCTTGTTCTGAACACGATCTCGTGCTCGCTTTAGTTCGTGACCTGAATGATCTTTGCCACTGATGGAACGCCGCTGCTGTTGACCAAGAACAACATGTAATGTCCTGGAGGCGCGACCTTCCCATTTGCTGGAGCGGTTACCTGCAAGCCACCGCTGATCTGAGTGAATTGAAGATGGACCAGACGCTGGTTTTGATTGAAGGCGTGCGTGACCGATCCCAGCCGGATAAACGTGATCTGGCTGATGCTGGCCGCGTCCGGAGTACTTATGTTAAGTGTCTGGCCAAATTTCACGCTGGTGGAGCTAACAGACGTGATCGTAGGCCGGGGACCGTTGAAGAGATAGGGCGGGGAGTATATCTCCGCGCTAGCCCCCGTTTGCTCTCCGCCCGCGGAGACGACCCGGCCATCGGGCAGCAGGAGTGCGGTGGAATGATAGCCGCGATAGACCGAGATACTTGCCATCGTGGTCCAGTTGCCCGTGGCGGGATCCCACATCTCAGACTGGAAGATCGGAAGGGATGCATTGTCGAATCCAAATCCTCCACTGCCGCCCGTTGCAAGCACCTTTCCATCGGGGAGCAGCGTTAGATTGAGTTGGCGCCGGGCGAATGCGAGGGAACCCGTGTTGGTCCATTGCGGATTCGATGCATTCAGGTCGATTACCTCCGCCGTCTTCGTGGCAGCAGTATTGGTGCTGCCATCGCCGCCGGCAATCAACACCTTTCCATCGTAGTAAACGGCGGAGCCATAGTCCCGCGTCCCGTTGTAGTTAAAGGTCCCGACAGTAGTCCATGCGCCGCTTCCGCTTGTATTCAGATAACGGCTTGTCCGATCAGGACCCGCATTGAACACCTGCCCGTTCGGCGCAACGAACATCATTGGGTAGAGAGGCTGGAAGAGTTGAGCGGAGGTCAGGTCCACCCAGCTATTGCTGGGTGGGTCCCATATCTGCGGCAGCGTGCTGTTTGTACCGGGTGTAATTTCTCCGGATACCACCAGAACATCGCCGTTGGGCAGCGTTGTATTAGTTGGATACCACCGGGCGTCCTGCATGTTCGGAATCTGTGTCCACGAATCCTGTGTGGGGTCGTAGATGGTCGCATACGGTAATCCGTATCCGGAGCTTCCATTGTGACCGCCTGCAATGAGCAGCGTTCCGTCCGCAAGGAAAGAATGGCCGGCGCAGAAGATGTTAAACGGTGCCAGTGGCGATGAGCTGAAGCTGTTCGCTATCGGATCCCACAACGCGGGGTTGTTCCCGATGAGGAAGGAAGGCGAGAAGAGTACCTTTCCATTCGGGAGCAGATGTGCATGAGCTGCCATGAAAGGCCAGTTCTGAACCGGTGTCCACTGGCCCATCGGGTTTCCACCTGAACTGACCGTGACGGTTGCGCTTGAGGTGGCGGTAGCTCCCGAAGAGCTCTTTGCGATGAACGTATAGGTAGTGGTTGCGGTGGGGGAGACTACCTGTGATCCATTGACGGCGACGGAGGCTCCATTCAGCGTAGCGCTGGTTGCACCCGTAGACGACCAGGTAAGCGTAGAGCTGCCACCGGATGTGATGGTGATGGGATTTGCGTTGATGGAGGCAGTAGGGCCGCCGCCATTGTTCACAACGACCGTTACGGTGGAGCTTGCGGTAGCTCCCGATGAGCTCGTTACGAGGATGGTGTAGGTGGTGGTTGCCGCCGGGGAGACTACTTGCGATCCATTGACAGGGACCGAGCTCCCGTTCAACAAGGCGCTGGTTGCATTGGTTGAGGACCAGGTAAGGGTGGAATTGCCGCCGGGCGCAATCGTGGTGGGATTCGCAGAGATCGAAGCTGTGGGGTTTCCACCTGAGCCGATTGTGACGGTAACGGTGGAGGTCGCGGTGGCACCGGAAGAGCTCTTTGCGATGAAGGTATAGGTGGTGGTTGCGGTGGGAGAGACTGACTCTGATCCATTGACGGGGACCGAGTCCCCATTCAAGGTGGCGCTGGTGGCATTCGTCGAGGACCAGGTAAGGGTAGAACTGCCGCCTGGTGCGATCGTCATTGGATTCGCGGTGATGGAGGCAGTAGGGCCGCTGCCGGGAGTGACCGTGATGGTGACCTGGCCCCAGTCCGTAGTTCCGTTCGCTGCGTGCGCGGTAATGCGATAGGTGGTAGTTGCGGTGGGGGAGACTACCTGCGATCCATTCAACGCGACGTTGGTCCCATTCAGATCAGCGCTGACAGCATTGGTGGTGGTCCAGGTGAGCGTCGAACTTCCGCCGGCTGCAATCGTCGTGGGATTGCCTACTATGCCCGCGGTGGGGTTGCCACTGGAGTTGACGGTGACCGTAGCGGTGGAAGTCGCAGTGGCACCGGAAGCGCTCTTTGCAATGAAGGTATAGGTGGTGGTCGCGGTCGGAGAGACTACCTGTGATCCATTTATCGCAACCGAGGCTCCATTGAGGGTCGCGCTGGTTGCATTGGTGGAAGACCAGGTAAGGGTAGAACTGCCGCCTGGTGCGATCGTCATTGGATTCGCGGTGATGGAGGCAGTGGGGCCGCTGCCGGGAGTGACCGTGATGGTGACCTGGCCCCAGTCCGTAGTTCCGTTCGCTGCGTGCGCAGTAATGCGGTAGGTGGTAGTTACGGTGGGGGAGACTACCTGCGATCCATTCAGGGCGACATTGGTCCCATTCAGGTCTGCGGTCAACGCATTGGTGGTGGTCCAGGTGAGCGTAGAACTTGCGCCGGACGCAATCGTTGTCGGATTGCCCACTATTCCGGCGGTGGGATTTCCGCCGGAGCCGACGGTGACGGTAGCAGTAGAAGTCGCGGTGGCCCCGGAAGCGCTCTTTGCGATGAAGGTATAGGTGGTGGTTGCGGTGGGAGAAACTACCTGTGATCCATTGACCGCTACCGAGGCTCCATTGAGAGTGGCGCTGGTTGCATTCGTAGAGGACCAGGTAAGTGTGGAACTTCCGCCGGACGTGATGGTGGTGGGATTGGCGGTAATGGATGCGGTGGGGCCGCCGCCGGACGTGACCGTGATGGTGACCTGACCCCAGTCCGTGGTCCCGTTCGCGGCGTGCGCGGTGATGCGGTACGTGGTGGTTGTCGTGGGAGAGACTACCTGCGATCCATTCAGGGCGACATTGGTCCCGTTCAGATCCGCACTCACGGCATTGGCCGTGGTCCAGGTGAGTGTAGAACTGCCTCCGGCTGCAATTGTCGTCGGATTGCCTGATATTCCTGCCCTTGGAGACTGCGCAACCGCGAAAGCAGAGGATAGTGACGCGACGATGAGCAGGCACAGAACCGAAACAATTCGGGAATGCCGACGGGATACAACTGCCTGACTGGTGAGAAGACGATGCAAGAAAGACCCAGGCGAGGAAATTACTTGAGGGACCATGACCGTATCTCCGCCGAGATGCCCAGTCGTACGAGAGCCATCCACGACACTGAAGGGTTTGTTATGGAGGAGTGACGAGACTAGCTTGCGGAGTGTGCGCTATCGATTGACAGCCGCCAAAGGAGAGAGGCCGCAAAGTAGGACGCAATCGCGACCTTTCAGGAAAGCGAGTTAGGTGCGTTTTGGGACACAGTTCGAACATCGGAAGGATTCCACGCAGGCGGTGGCTGTACCGACAAATCTTCGCTGAGTTGGGTGATCAATTGATCCGCGGCCTGATTTACGCTCGCCTGCGATGTATCTTCCGGAACAATCGCGTACGCCATAGAGATCGGCAGCGTTCCGTCGTGGGTCCAATGAATCACCGATTGCGGCAGCCGAATGGCGAAACCGGGTGAATACCATGCGGAGGTTAATGTGAACACGCCCCCTCCTCTCGCCATGAGGACGTAGCTGTTTTCTCCGAACTGAAGCTTCCATTGGGGCGCCATGGATTCGGAGGGAAAATCGCGCGTGCCAGGATGAGGCATGAGCTGAACGGATGGATGGAAGTGAATAAACGACTCTGCTTTATGTCTTCCTTTGCCTTGCAGCAGGTCGGCGATTATCCAGAAACTCCCAGCGAAATGTCCGACCGCTCTTGAGTGATCCACACGGGAGCGTCGGTACTTGAAGTGTTGCCCCCGAACGAAATAGCCGCTCGCGATCGATCCTTGTGCAATGGGGCCGACGGTTGGGCGAACCCCAACCCGGAAGCTGCCCCAGACCTCCGCTTGGTCTGCTCCGTCGATGCGGATCGTGTTATGAGCGGCCGTAGAGCGCTCGTACTGGCGCTCTCGTCCCGGCTCGTAGGAACTAACCCCGGTATCCACAACGACTCTTTGTCCATGCAGGGTAAGTTCGTAAGTGAGGACATCCGAGTGTCCGTGCCCGGGCTGATAATCGGGACCCAGTGGTCCGCAGTCGAGGATCAGGAAACTTCTTGAGTCGTAGTTTCGAATGGTCCCGTAGCCGGTTTCCGGAAGGACATGCGTCTCTATTCCACTTCGCGCAGGGGCGCCAGGCGCGGTTCCGGCCTCAGCAAGGATTTCGCCAGTCGGCCGTGTCACATTTAGTTGGGAATCATTCAGCAGCGGGATCTCACCGTCGGGATGAAGAATCTCGCTCAGGTATCGGCTCATTCGGGCAACGCCGTCACTGACGGCAAGACGGCATTCGGAGTCGTTAGGTGCGCACACGTCAAATAATTGCTGAATATCGATCAGATCATCGAGTACCCATGCGTGATACATAGGCGACCTCTCGATGTGGCCTCCATCCGGCAGGATTTGTTCCCTAATCTGCTGTTTCAGGATTTGCTGTCCCAGAATGAGCCACCTGGAGCTTTCCGGTGCTTCAAGCAGGTAGCCGGCAAAAACAAGAGCCTTCGCATTTTTCAGGAAGTGATTTGCCAACAGTTCACGCTCCAACCGGCTTTCGAGCGAGAGCACCTGCACCCGAAGGTTGGAGAGCACCCGATCCACCTGTGCTCCGTCGCCAATCTCCTGCGCTCGAAGATAGTTGCGCGCTAGAAACTTCAGCCAGTTCACGATGCGTAGAGACAGAAAGAATGGCTGCCAGCCGGATTCGCGACCTGTAGGGTTCTGATCACACCAACTCAAGGCAATGCTTGTGGCCAGGCGAAGAAGATCCTCGTCGTGCGGTGAAGAGAGATCAATATTCAGGAAGTCGCAATAGTTGGCGTGGAATATCTGGCGGCGCCTCACTTCTTTCAGAGACCATGGCACATCGTCCTCCGCCGGGAGAGGATCGACAAACTTTACGTTGCCAGCCAGAATGACCTCGCGGGCTAACCCAGGTTGCCACTCCGCCATGTGCCGCAAACCGCCATGAGCTTTTATGCCCGTCGGGGCGTCGGGCCAGCGTCGAATGTCATTCGATCCGAGCGTGCGGTGCAATCCTAGATATAAGAGCTGAGATAGACGCAAATGTCGTAGCGTTCTCCAGTATCTGCCTGTAGAGGAATGTACTGCAGGAGCTGCAAAGGACGGGAGCGCCGCAATCTCCGCGACAGGAGGAACAGCAGGGAACAGATACTGATTGCTCGTCATTGCAGTTTCGTGCATCTCGTCCTCGATGATCCTCTTCCGAGTGCAGGGTGTGTTGGCCCCAACCGGAATCCAGTCGTTGATCTTCGCGCCTTCGTGCATGGGGCAGTCGTTCGAACTCACAGAGCAGAGTAAAAAAATGGTCGGCAATTGAGTTATCAAATAGGTTCTAATCATCCGGTGCCTTCGACACGCCGGCACTGTAGGAATGACACAGACGAGCTATTGCGGCAAAGAAGAGGGCAGAGTGAGGCGGGCTTTCTCTTCGGCAACGTCCAGCGGATAAAGCCTTATTTCAGGTAATTTTTTCTCTGCAAAGAACGCTGAAGAGCCTCTCGATGGGCGTCATAAATCTGCTGACAACACGATCGCACAGCCCCAATTTCCGTTGCTCTGTGTGTTAGACTCGCGAACATGCATTAACACAAAAACGTCTGTTCACCGCCTGAACAATCGCTTACCTTGCGATGTTCACCGATCGCGTTGGACATGGTGGGTAAGACAAGTTGGCATAACACCAAAGGGTCATCGCCGTCTTCAACGTTTGGTTCTAAGGTGAGCAGATCATAGAAGCGGCTGAATCGGAAGCTTAGTCAGGTTGAATTGCACGCTGGCTATCTCTAATTCAAGCGGTGAGAAGCACTCATTTTCCAGCATCTTTCGATGCTGACGGGCTCGCACATCCGTGCGACTGATCGACCTGCTGCCAAAGCAACGTCCTCTGGGTTTCCGACGGAATCGTCGGCCGCCTTCGCTTGCTTCAGCACTTTCGAGCGCTGTCGCTTTTCAGAATCCGAGTATGTACCGGACTTAAACAATCTCTTATCGAGGACTCCCCCACATGTCTTCCCAAAAAAATACTCTGCTCGACACCTGGAGCAAGGCTGAGTTAAATCATTGCCGCTCTGGCCCATCTTGATCGCGTAAGCCGTTGACTATCCGAACGGCACGCACTCTTCGCATCCACAGTTAGCTCTCCACGCCGGATTGCCCGGCGTCATGTCACTTGCTTTTTGCAGGACGGGCAGGGCTCGCTCTTTTTCCGACTCCGGCATAGCTGCCGGGCTCCCTTGCCCACGTGCAGGGGTGAGCCAACTTATGTCTAAAAAAGGATTTAACCTATGTTTGCACGGCTTACATGTCCGCCGCTTCTAAGGACTGGTCTTAGTGTCGGCATTGCGCTGACATGCGCATTTTCGTTCACCGCACAGAGATCTGACGCTCAAACTGGCACGACGTACTATGTTGCCACCGACGGTAACAACTTCAACAACGGACTGACCTCCAGCAGCGCGTTTGCAACCATCACTTATGCGTCCCGTCAGGCGAAGCCAGGCGACACGATCCTGGTGGAAGACGGTACCTATAATCTCGGCAACGGCGGCTGGCTCGGTGATGCTGCCATCAGTTCCAGCGGTGCACTAGGTCAGCGGATCACCTACAAGGCCATGAATAAGTGGAAGGCCAAGTTGGTTGGCGGTGGCACCGGCGACGGCTCGAACGTGGTCGGCGTTTCCGGAAGCTACAACACCATCCAGGATTTCGACATTACCGGAAGCGATGCGAACGGAATTGACCTTGCCAGGTCTGGAACCACAACCAGCTACAACCAGGCCATCGGCAACTATGTCCATGACCTTGTTGCTCCGTGCGACGGCAACGGGGGGACCGCCATCAATTCCGGCGATGGAGATAATTACGATCCCGGCGTTGGCCACATGGACATCCTCAGCAACCTGGTGGTCAATGTCACAGATCCTCCCGGCTGTACTGCTCCGCATGGCGCGGGCATCTTCGCGGCAATTCCTTATACCATGGTGGCGAACAACATCATCGTGAATGGCGGACACTGGGCGATTGAGTCCTGGCACAACGCCCATCACGAGACCTACTTCGGCAATGTCATCGTGAACTCCAAGCAGTCCATCACCATGGGCGCAGGAGATAGCCCAAATACCGGTACGGTGAACGACTACTCGCTGGTACAGAACAACATCGTCTACAACTCCAGCATGACGGCGATCATAGAGACTGGCAACACTGGTCCCCACAACCAATATAAGAACAACCTGGTCTATGGCGGTAACACGAACATCAGCCTGAGGAACGGTCTGCAGGCTACCGGGACCGTCAGGGCAGACCCGCAGTTCATCAACAATACCGGCAATGCTTCTGGCAACTACCGTGTGGCGTGGACTTCTCCTGCGCGCGGCACTGGCATTGCGCTTGCTGGTGTGCTGACGGACTTTGACGGAGTGTCGCGTCCGCAATCGGGCATGACAGTGATAGGTGCAGCTCTTGGGGTATCCGCGACATCGGGTTCCGGCTCCACCGGTGCAGCCACTGAAACCATCTCGGCCAGTCCGACGTCTGTTACCAGCGGGCAGTCGTCTGTTATCTCCTGGACGAGCAGCAATGGAGTAAGCGCAAAGCTGAATGGAGCATCTGTTGCGCTCAACGGAAGCATGACAGTAAATCCCACCGCGACGACGACCTACACAATCGCTGTCGCTGACTCTTCAGGCAACACCACGTCTAAGTCAATCACAGTTACAGTTAGCGCTTCGACAAGCGGTACGGTGGCCGCCGGCGTGATGGCCAGCCCAACGTCCATCACGGGTGGCCAGAGTTCGGTGATCACGTGGGATACCAGGAATGCTGTCAGCGCGACTTTGAACGGAACGCCTGTCGCGCTGAACGGGTCGATGACCGTGAAGCCAACGGCAACAACTCAATATAAGGTCGTTGGCACGGGCTCGAACGGTAGTACAGATTGGGGATCTGTGACGGTAACTGTTTCGGCAGCTACTACCAGCGGTCCTGTTGCGGCGGGGGTAAGTGCTAGCCCGACCTCCATCGCGAGCGGTCAAACGTCCATGATAAGCTGGCACACGAGCAATGCCGTAAGCGCAACTTTGAACGGCGCGCCGGTTGCCCTCAACGGATCAGTCACAGTGAAGCCCAGCGCAACGACAACTTACAAAATCGTTGGCACGGATGCGAATGGCAAGACCGATTGGGGTTCAGTAATCGTTACTGTCAAGTAATTCGGCGGGGTGAAGCCGGAATCTAGCAGATTCCCCACCTGTTTTTCTTCGGGCGCAAAAGCTGCCGCATGTCGGGATACTCCCTCTGCGTCGACTTTTGCGCCCCTCTTTCTTT
>Ga0207647_10002584_pt1 | contig 13697 bp, 12 predicted proteins | sample KBSCornC2_FD_184295 | JGI IMG/M metagenome (GOLD analysis project Ga0207647, IMG submission 184295) | Corn rhizosphere microbial communities from Kellogg Biological Station, Michigan, USA - C2 (SPAdes) (version 2) | ecosystem: Host-associated > Plants > Roots > Rhizosphere ...
GTCATATGGCTTAAAGACTACTTTTCCTCCCATGCCTTTAAGTTACGGAAATCGCCTTAAATAAAAAAGAGGCCGCCTCACTTTTGAGACAGCCTCTTTTTATGCCCCATACGGCCTCAATCATAGCCGTTTTGTGGTTCATCAGATTAGTTGTATTTTAACCACAATTACTGATTTAATGAAAAAACTACTCCTTGCCGCTGCTTTTACATTCGCTATGACGGGCGCTTATGCGCAAACCTCTCAAAATCCTATTAACTATTCTATTGCTTTCCCTAACGCTCAGCATCATGAAGCCGAGGTAACCATGACTATTCCAACTGCGCCAAACGGACCATTAGAATTGCACATGAGCCGCTCGTCTGCCGGCAGATATGCTACCCATGAGTTTGGTAAAAACATTTATAATGTAAAGGCTACCGATGCTAATGGAAAAGAACTGGTCATCAAACAAATTGCCGGCGATGTATACCAGATTGCCAATCATCGCAGCACGGTAAAAGTTAGTTATACGCTTTACGCCAACTGGACAGATGGTACTTATGCTGGCATCGACCAAAGCCACGCACACCTGAATATGCCCGCAGTATTTATGTGGCTGGCCAGTGCCGACCAGCGCCCTATCCGTTTTGAATTTCAGGATCTGAAAAAATATAGTTGGAAGGTAGCCACCCAGTTAAAACATGAAGGTGCCAATATCTATTCGGCGCCTAATATGCAGTATATGATGGATAGCCCGACTGAACTGTCAGACTTCAGAGAGACGCATTGGGAGGTTAAAAACACCGATGGAAAGACCGAACGCATCAATTTGACTATTCACTCTGATGACGATCAGGCTACTATTGACAATTTCGGCAAAATGGTGTAAAAAATGGTTTTGGAGGAAAAAGCTGTTTTTGGCGAGCTGCCTGCTTACGACTATGGCCAATATACTTTCCTTGACGATGTTTACCCCAACAACGCCGGCGACGGTATGGAACACCGCAACTCCACCTGTATTGTTGATGCCAACGAAAAGGTAGCAGGCAATGAGATTGACTTGCTGGGCACCTTTGCGCATGAGTATTTTCACAGCTGGAACGTTAAACGTATTCGCCCAAAATCATTAGAGCCTTTTAATTTTACCCATGCCGACATGAGCAATGAACTTTGGTTTGCCGAAGGATTTACCCAATATTACGGCGAACTGCTGCTGGTGCGTTCGGGGTTTCATAATGTGGATGAATACGGTGGTACGTTATCAGGTTTGGTGAACGCCATATTGAACACACCCGGCGCGGCTAAATATCCGGCGACTGAAATGAGCCGCAAATCGGTATTTACGGATGCCGGCGTAGCTATCGACCCAACAAATTACCAGAACAATTTTACCACTTATTATTATTATGGCGGCGCTATTGCCCTTGCGCTTGACCTTCGTTTACGCAGCGAGTTTAATTTAACGCTGGATGATTTCATGCGTACCGTTTGGCTTACCCGCGGTAAAGTGATGAAACCCTATACAGTGGCCGACTTGCAAACCGACTTAGGCACCGTCACCAAAAACCCTAAATTCGCTGCCGAGTTTTTTGATAAATATATCACTGGGATCGAGAAAAACAATTATGAGGCGCTGCTGGCCAAAGCAGGACTAGTGCTGCGCAAACGGGCTCCCGGTCAGCCATGGATAGGATTGCCACCGGTTATCAGTGGCGGCCGTGCCGCTACACTACATGGCGTGGGTGCCGGCTATCCGATTGTGATTTCGCCAGTGATGACTTCGCCGGTTTACAAGGCAGGCCTGGATGCGGGTGACGTAATTGTTAAAGCCGATGGAAAAGATATTACCGATGCGGCTTCTGTAAACGCAGTATTTGGCGATAAAAAGCCCGGCGATAAAGTATCCATAGTTTACAACAACCGCACCGGACAGCACACCTCCACTTTAGTGGTTGAAGAAAGTCCGGCGCTGGAGATCGTGACTTTTGAAAAGGCAGGATTGACGCTATCGGCAGATCAAAAGGCGTTTCGGGATTCGTGGTTGTCGTCAAAAGTTAAATAAGGCAATATAGCCTATTTGTCATTTCGACCAAAGGGAGAAATCTTATACGAGCGTCTTGATGAGGCGTATAAGATTTCTCCTCGTACCTCGTCGAAATGACAATAAGACAAAACTATTTTACAACTCCTTCCGCATCACATAATCATTCAGAAAATACTTATCAAACGGGATATCAATCTCATAGGCAATAACAAAGCCCATTTTCTGATAAAACCCTAGGGCCGGGTTTTGGCGATGGACGTTGAGCTCGAGTACTTTCTTGCCGGCAGCCCTAACACGATCGAAAACAGCATTCAATAATGCTTTGCCAACGCCTTTGCCCTTGGTGGCAGGCAGGCTGTATAATTTATGCAGACGATATATATCCGGGTCTTTTTCGTCAGGCGAATAGGCAGCAAAAGCCAGCGGCGTTTCGCCGGCTGTTAAAAGTAAAAATGTTTGCTCGCCATTAACTATTTGTTTGGTCAAGGTTTCGATAGAATAGCGATCGGCCAGCATAAACTCAATCTGCTCAGCCGCTAAAATAGGAGAATACGTTGGCCACCACACCTCGTGGGCCAATTGTCTTATCGTTTCAACATCGTTAACTGTCGCTTCTCTTATCGTATACATCTGTAAAGATTTAAGAGCCAAGACAAATCCATCTTGTCTCCTGCTTCTTGACTCTTGTCTCTATCCAAACCTCAATGATTCTCTTCCGGATCAATCCTTAATTCAGGAGCAGCCGGCGCGCCAACCTGACCAATCGCAAAATAATGCTCCAACTCATCCAGGGTTGATGAGTTTGTAGCCAGGTCTTTAATGATCTTGCCTTTTTCCATCAGCAGTATGCGGTCGCACACATCGGTAATATGGTTCAAATCGTGACTGGATACAAAGGTGGTGACGCCTTTGGCGGCTTGCTCTTTGATGAGGTTTTTGAGGCGAAACTGTGTCGTCGGGTCAATATTGGCGAATGGTTCATCCAGCATAAACAACTCGGGCTGTTGCAGCAGGCAGGAAACAATGCCTACTTTGGCCTGGTTGCCTTTTGACAAGTCGCGGATGTATTTACCGCGGTTCAATATCTCGCCATTAAAAAAATCAGCGTGCTGACTTAAAAAATCGTCCACATGCGCATGCGACAACTGATGCAGCCCGCCGATAAAATAAAAATATTCTTCAGGAGTCAGGTAATCTATCAGGAAACCTTCATCAAGATATGCCGCTGTATAGTTTTTCCATTTTTCGCCGCCGGCTACGGGTTCACCGTTAGAGGTTACTGTACCGGTATCTGGCCGTATTAAATCCAATATCATGCGGAACAGCGTAGTCTTACCGGCACCGTTGTTGCCTACCAGGCCTACGCTTTCGCCTTTTTTTATTTCTAACTCGGGGATGTTAACTACAATAACACCGCTATATGCCTTTTTAAGGTCTTTTATTTGTATCATCCTTATTTGTTTCTAAAGCCTTCCAGAATGGAGAATTTACGTTTGTGAAAATCGGCTTCCAGAATTTTTATCCAGAAGCTACGGGTTAAAATACCTATCAGCCCAATGGCGCCCAAAGCCGTTAAAGCCACTTCGGTTAGTCCGAGCATTTTTAACGGAATATAAATAACAAATGGCGGCAGCATCAGCACTAGCGATAATATCCATTGCGATGCGCCGACACCCTCCCAATTAAATGAGGCGCCTTTGCCCAAATCTATGCGCCGGGCATTGCGGTTAGCAAAATACAGGACGATGGTAGTTGTAACACCCATGTTCCACAGATACATCATCAGGTGGATCACCAATACCCGCCAGCCAAAGTAAACATAAGGAGTGGTTAGGATAAATGCGGTGGTTGCCGCTGTACTAAACATCAGGTATTTGGCTTTCAGAAAATCTGAAAAACTTATTTTACTCACCATCAGTCCGTCAAAATGCGAAGCCTGCCAGCTATACATAAACTGACCGTAGTTGATCATAAAAATACCGGTCATGAACATTCCCGCAAAAACCTTAAAGCCTTCACTGTTTTTCATTCCCGGATTGCTATAAAAAATCAACCCGTAAAACATGAATAAAAGCGACATAACGAGCGCTGACCGAGGGCGCTTATTACGCAGAATAAGCTTAACCTCATTAGCTACCAAATCGCCAACGGGACCAAAATAGCTGAGTATCGGGAAGTCTGTGCTGCTTTTAAATTTCTCTTTCCTGGCGCGCAGCTCTTCAAGATACAGGTTTTGTTTCAGGTACAAAAAGTTGATATAAAACATGGCCGCCGCTAAAACCAATGGCACTATTGACAGCATGGGGTATTTCAGGACGTTACCAAAAAACAGGTAAGATATATTACGGATAGAATAGAGGTGCCATTCCAGGTCGCCCATAATGAGCAGGATCATTACCGCAGTGATCAATAAAAAGACCCACCCGTTAAGGTTTGATTTACGTTTGAGGTAAAGCGCCAGGTAGTTGTTAAATATAGATAGCCCGAAGATGGCAACTATAAAACTGAAAGATGCCAAACTGCCGGATGCCGGCAACAGATGCCTGAATATAAATGGCCAGAATAGCAGAACCGGCCAAAGGTTGAATACCGAGAACAGCCCGGTAAAAGTTAAATAACCAACAATGGCGTTTCGCTTAATGGGCAGTTGCAAATAGGGTTGAACCCGCAGGGTGGGCAACTCTTGCAGTTGTATCCGTGAAAACAGATCAAAAACAAAAAAAACAAGCACAAATCCGCAGAAAGAAAATATTACGGAGTCATGCGGAAAAACTTTTTTGAGGATGGGCCCCATAAAGAAACCGGCAGCCACCACATATAACATCAGCAGCAAGATAAGCAGCGCCATAACAATGCGTATAGCCAGGCTTTTGCCCGCATTTTTTGAACGCCAAAAGGCCTTAAATTCGTGTTTGAGGAAAGTTTTTATCATAAGCAAACCGACAGGATAAAGTCAATATCGGAATTATTAAAAAAGATTACAACCGGCGGGGCGATTAATATTTATACCTGTCGCCCCAAAGTTTCTTTAGTTTTTCTTTTGACTCGTGCTCCCTCGGGTTGTTACCGGGCTCGTAAATTTTTGTCCCGCGGATGGCGTCCGGCAGGAAATCCAGATCCACAAAATTATTGTCATAGCTGTGGGCATATTTGTAGTCTTTGCCATAGCCTATGTTTTTCATGAGCTTGGTGGGCGCATTGCGCAGATGCAGCGGCACAGGCAGGTCGCCGGTTTGTTTAACCAGGCTCATGGCCGCGCCGATAGCCGTAGTGGCCGAATTACTTTTAGCAGACGTAGCCAGATAAATAGCCGTTTGCGACAGGATCAACTGCGATTCAGGCATGCCGATCACATTTACCGAGTTAAAACAAGCTTGCGCCAGCAGCAAGGCGTTTGGATTAGCATTACCGATATCTTCTGAAGCCAAAATGAGCATCCTGCGGGCAATAAACAGCGGATCTTCGCCGCCGGCAATCATCCGCGCCAGCCAGTAGACGGCACCGTTAGGGTCGCTGCCGCGCATAGATTTGATAAACGCCGATATGATGTCATAATGCTGCTCGCCGGCTTTGTCATACAGCGCCATGTTTTGCTGTACATGGTCGAGCACTATTTTGTTGTTGATGTCGATGTTTTTATCGGGCAGGGCATTAACCAGCAGTTCAAAAATATTGAGCAGCTTACGTGCGTCGCCACCCGACAGGCGCAGCAGAGCCTCGTATTCTTTGATCTCGATCTTTTTTTCTTTGAGGATGACGTCTTCGGTCATCGCGTTTTGCAGCAGGCTGATCAGGTCGCTTTCGTCCAGATGCTGCAAAATATAAACCTGGCATCGCGACAGCAAAGCTGATATTACCTCGAATGATGGGTTTTCGGTTGTTGCGCCAATCAGGGTGACAATGCCCCGTTCGACAGCGCCCAGTAATGAATCTTGTTGCGATTTGGAGAAGCGATGGATCTCATCGATAAACAAAACCGGCAGGTTATTGCCATCCTCTTTCAGTCGCGATGCGGTTTCAATTACCTCCCGCACATCTTTAACGCCCGAGTTAATGGCACTGAGCGAAAAGAAAGGCCTGTCCAAGGTCTGCGCAATAATAAAGGCCAGCGTTGTTTTACCCACGCCCGGCGGCCCCCAAAATAACATCGATGGCAAATTTCCAGACTCGATGGCTTTACGCAATACAGCGCCCTTGCCAACCAGATGTTTCTGGCCAACATACTCGTCAAGGTTTTTGGGGCGCATGCGCTCGGCTAAAGGCGGCAAATTGTTCATGTAGTAAAAATCTGAAAAGCCAACGTCAAATCCTAAATATTTTAGTATTTTTAGATAACAATTGGATGATCAACAAGTTTAGCCTTTCGAATGCCGTTAGAACCAACAAACATTTTAAATGAGTAAGAAATTATTTGTACAAGGGAAAGAGATAACACTCTCTAAGTTCAATGACGAAGATTATATCAGTTTGTCTGATATGGCAAAAGACTTTGGTGGGCAAGATCAAATAAAGAACTGGATAAGAACAAGAGCCACTATTGAATATTTAGGCACTTGGGAGGCGATGAATAATGCCGATTTTAACATGGTGGGATACCACCATGTTAGAATGGAAATGATTAGCGAAAGATTTATTATATCACCGACTCAATGGGCTGAGAGGACCAATGCAAAAGGAATTATTGCCAGATCGGGACGATATGGAGGAGGAACATTTGCTCATACTGACATAGCTTTTGAATTTGGATCTTGGTTAAGTCCGCAATTCAAACTATATCTTTATACAGAGTTTCAACGGCTGAAAAAAATCGAATCGAACTCCTATAACCTTGAATGGAATGTTAAAAGAGTCCTTAGCAAAGCCAATTACACTCTTCATACTAATGCAATTAAAGATTTTATCATTCCAACCATTAATGTTGCAAAAGATAAGGAATGGATAGTTTACGCAAATGAAGCAGATTTGCTAAATATGGCTGTATTTGGTTATACAGCGAAAACATGGAAAGAATCGAATCCGCAATTAGCCTTAAATGGCAGCAATCCGAGGGATCATGCCAGTATCAATGAGCTCGCTGTGCTTTCAAGTTTAGAAAGTATTCATTCTATGTTAATACAACAAGGAATGAATAAGGAACAAAGATTTTTCTATTTAAAAAAAATGGCGCAAGAGCAATTGGAGGGATTGAAAAAGTTAGATCTAGTAAAATCGATCAAAAGAGAATCAGAAAATACATATACAGAGATTGCTGAAAAGAAAAATCAGAATATGATAAAAAATGGTAATAGTGATTTTCCTGATGGGTCAAAAAAATGATCAACAAGTTTACCGAATCTACCTTCAAAGCCATTTGTCATAAACTGGCCGCTAAAGATGCCGACCTGAAATGGGTCATCGACACCTATGGCTATCCGCCTATGTGGTCACGGCCCAATAATTTTGATTCGCTGGTGCATATCATCCTTGAGCAGCAGGTTTCGCTGGCATCGGCATTGGCGGCATTGAACAAATTGCGTGAGCGCTTGCAGGAAATTACGCCTGCCCGGGTTTTGTTGTTAACTGATGAGGAATTTAAAGCCTGTTATTGCAGCCGGCAGAAAGCGGCTTATATCAAGTACCTGGCAGAAGCGATTATTAACGGCGAGATCAATCTCGAACATTTTGAAGAAACGCCCGATGATGAGATTCGCACCAAACTTACCGCCCTCAAGGGCATTGGCAACTGGACGGTAGATATTTACCTGATGTTTGTGCTTCACCGGGCAGATTATTATCCCATTGGTGACCTGGCGCAGGTAAATGCCTTGAAACGACTCAAGGGCCTACCCATTTCGGCCACGCGCGAAGAGATCATCGCGGTAGCAGAACAATGGAGCCCTTACAGAACTGTGGCTTCCATGATACTCTGGCATTTTTATTTGTCGACACCGAGAAAGCTGGTGCGCAATCCTGAAGCTTAGCATTAATCGTACCGGTGCCGGTCTCGGTCGAGGCCCGTGCGATTGCTAAGGGTGCCGCGTCGTCGCTTCACGTCCTCGTCCACATGATCTTTGTATACGCTGTCAATCACTTCGATATCCCGTTCTTTATCGCGCTCGGCATAATAAACGTTGGCCTCGTAGGTTTTAGCCATCGCCACATCATAGGGCCCTTTAGGCGACATCAGCTTCACAAATACCGGCAAGCACTCAAATAAAATAAACAGATAACCAATAAAAGATATCGCCAGATAAGTATCCAGGTCGCGGGTGCCGTTTTCGTTATAGGTAAGCTGACCTAAGGCCCAGTTACGGTCGGCAAAGCCGGCCACTTTTGACAGACTATCCAGTTGGTGGTCGCTAAACATTTTGGTGCTGTTTACCCCCTCATAGTCTTTCCGTTTTTCGAGATAAGCATCCATGTTATCAGCATTAGACGTTACCAGTTTCAGGCGGTCTTCCTTTTCCTGTAGTATAGTTTGCTTTTGCTTGGCGTAGGTACCATAACCTACAATGCCCGAGGTCTGACTATTCTTTTCGCCAAAAACCTCTTCATTCAATTGAACCCGTGAGCGATTGATATCTTTCTCGAGCGAGTCTTTCTCCTTTTTCAGTTCGGCCATTTTGCCCAGCTCCATAGTGTACTTCTGGTTGTATGTTTTTTGCAGGGTATCTATTTTGCTGTGCTGCCCTTTCAGGTAGGCCGATTTTAGTTTCTGGCGGATCTCCTTATCAAATATTTTAAGTTCCAAAGGGCGCGATATCACCACACCGATCATAATAGCCAGCAAAATACGTGGCGAGGCCTGTAATATCTGCTGATTGGTGCTACCCTCTTTATTAATACTCGACACAATGTACCGGTCCATATTAAAAATGGCTATGCCCCAAAGCAAACCAAACAAAATAGCAAAACCTACGGCAAAGGCATCGCCGTTAAACACAAAGTACATGGCGTAGCCGCCTGAAAGCGAGGCAAAAAGAGCGGTGAAAAATATGGTAGCGCCTATGCCGACATATTTATTATGCTCGATAGGATACTTTTTTAAAGTGTCAACATGTGCGCCGGAACAGAACCAAAAAAAACGGGTTATTTTATCCATTTATAGTGTCGTGGTCAAATAAATAAATATGAAACGCCCTAAAGGCCTAATTGTTACAAAATTGCGACGTAATTGTTGCATATAACCCCTACATTTGACAAAGTATCAATATAAAAAACATCATGCAAGAGATAACAGTACAGGAACTTAAAGAAAAAATGGACGCCGGCGAAGACTTTCAGCTGATTGACGTTAGAGAAGATTTTGAGTACGAAACATCAAATATTGGTGGCCAATTGATCCCGCTTGGCGGCATAGTGATCGAGGCCGGCAAGATAAGCAAAGATAAACCGGTAGTGGTAATGTGCCGCAGTGGCAAACGCAGCGCTGCCGCTATAGCGCAGTTAGAGCAATTGGGTTATACCAACCTGTCAAACCTGCAAGGTGGTATTTTAGCCTGGGCGTCAGAAATTGACCCTGATATGCAAGTTTATTAATTGGCCATGAGGAACAAAATATTGCTAAACGCATTGTTTACGCTTTGCATTTTTGCCTGCCTGATATTAGCGTGGACCGGCTTTAATGACAAACATTACCAATACATGGCAGCCGGCATTGTCGGTGTGATATTATTTGCTGTGCTCAAAGCGCGGCTCATCAAAGATGTCCGAAATACTTTGAAACCTTAAATAATAAAAAGCCCGGTGTGAATCAACACCGGGCTTTTTTATTATTGTGCGGACGCAACCATTTCATCCAAAATTCATTATCTTATTAGCATATTGCAATAAGAGATGCCTCTTGAAGCCTTTCCGTTCAAAAAACAGCTAGCCTATACCTGCGGGATGATAGGCTGGAGCACGATGACCAACACCATCATCGTGATGCTGCCTTACTTTTATTTGCCGCCATCCAACTCAGGGCTAACGCAATATGTACCGCAACTACTGCTGTTCGGTGTTTTTAATATCCTTTCAATTATTGCTGCCTCCGGCCGGTTTGTGGATGCTGTGTTCGACCCTTTCATCGCCTCGTTAAGCGACAAAAGCACTAACAAAAACGGCAGACGTATTCCGTTTATGCGATGGGCCATTTTACCGGCCATGTTGTTTTTCTGCCTCACCTTTTATCCATTGGTAAAAGGCGAAAGCCTGTACAACGCCGCCTGGCTTACCATTAACATGATATTTTTCTTTATGGGAGCAACCACTTACGTTATCCCTTATAACGCCTTGCTGCCTGAGCTAACCGACACTGCTGCTGAGAAAGTGCGACTGTCATCCTTCCAGCAGGTTGGTTTTATCATCGGCATTATCCTTTCGGCTTGCATCAACAACTTTGCCGACTTGCTTCAAAAGTTTATACACATAACGGAGCGCGACACCGCCCTGCAATACACCATCTGGGCTATGAGTGTACTTGCTGGCCTGTTTATGCTGGTTCCGGTAATATTCATCAATGAGAAAAAATACTCGAACAGCAAACCCTCGCACCTTAAGTTGCTGCCGGCCATCAAAAAGACCTTCAGCAACCAAAACTTTAAATATTACCTGGTGTCAGACTTCTCTTATTATATGGCCCTCAGCATCATTTCAAGCGGATTGCTGTATTTCTTAAAAGTGCTGTTGGATTTGCCGGAATCATACGGCGGCGAGCTAATGGCCGCTATGGTAATATTTTCGCTGGTGTTTTATCCGCTAGTCAATTATTTTTCAAAAAAAGTGGGTAAGAAACCCATTGTACTATTCTCCTTCGCGCTGTTGAGTTTAATTTTTGTGGCGATATTTTTCCTGGGCAAGTTTCCGTTCTCGCCCATTGTGCAGGCGTATATGCTGGTGTTATCTGCATCGATACCATTGGCCTCGCTCGGCATATTGCCCAACGCCATCCTCGCCGATATAGCCCAGCATGAGGCCCATGAAACCGGCGAAAACCGCGAGGGAATGTTCTTTGCGGTTAAATACCTGTTTGTAAAGCTCGGCCAAACGTTGGGCATAGCATTATTTGCCTTCCTGACCGTTTATGGCAAGGACCCGGGCCATGACTTCGGCCTGCGCCTAAATGGTATTTGCGGGTGTGTGTTGTGTGTAATGGCGTTTGTTGTTTTTAGCAGGTTTAGAGAAGTGAGTAAAAGATAAGCACCTGATCCAAAAATGACTTAAAAGTCTGTAAATGGTGATCCAAAGTGATCCACTCTTGCAGGATTTATTTTTTAAACAATTGATTATAAATATATTATAATTTTAAGGTGATCCAACTGATCCAAAGTGATACACATTCGCGCGTGGATCAGTGCGTGTTTGAAATCTGCACATCAAATTTAATTGCTACTTTTATTGACCAAGCAAACCAGAATACTATGCCTTTTTTAAAACCAATTAAAGCCGCCGGCTTATTTTTTGTCGCGTCGTTATTTTTTGCTAACGCGATGTTGGCGCAAACTATTAATCAGCAAGGATTAAATAAGAAAACCGGCGTCATCGTCACTCAAAAAGCATCAACGGTCGAGCTTACCTGGCCCATCGGCGGCGTGGAACACGGCCGGGTGGTATTTGATCTGGCAAAAGGCAATCCGCTGTTTAAAAGCGTTCAATTAACATCCGCAGGAAAATATAAAGAGGTGGCCACCGGGCTCGATCCGCAATTTATCCTTACCATAGGTAAACGCGACCTCATATCGCAAAACGGCTGGAACATCTTCTTCGACCGGGTGCCGCAAAAGCCGTTTAAAGCCTACAATGTCGATTTCAATAAAGGGCAGGCATCTGTTAAAAGCGATGGTTCACGTACCATCGTCAGTATCGACGGCATCAACTCGCATAACTTTAGCGGGCACCTGGAGGTGACCTTTTACAATGGCAGCCCCCTGTTTAACGTGGCCGCTGTGATAGCCACGCAGGTTGATTCAACCGCGATTTTGTATGATGCCGGTCTTATCAGCCAAAACCCGAAATGGAACAAGATCAGCTGGGCAAAAACCAATGACGAGTTTACCGGCGCTGCATCCAGTGCTACCGACAGTGCCCGTGCTGTTGAAGTAAAATATCGCACCATCATCGGCGAAACCGGCAAAGGCAGCCTGGCTGTTTTCCCGGCCCCTCACCAATACTTTTATCCGCTTGACGAAGCCTTTAACCTGAAATTTACCTGGTACGGCAACAACTATCGCAAAATGTTGCCCGGCTATGGCATCGGCATTCGTCAGGATTTGTATGGCGACCATCGTTATGTGCCCTGGTTCAACGCCCCGCCGGGAACTCAGCAACGCCTCAACTTTTTCTGTATGATAGGCGCCGGCGATGGCAAGGCATTGTTAGAAAAGATCAAGCCGTTTACGCACGGCGACAAGTTTATCCCGCTGCCGGGTTATAAAACCATGTCGAGCCATTTTCATAATGAATACACCACATCGGTACTGCTCAAAAACAAACCGGTTGAGGCCGAGCCTGAATATGTGCGCGTATTCAAAAACCTGGGCGTAAACATAGTGCACCTGGCCGAATTTCACGGTACAGGCCACCCTAAGGGACCGGACGAACAGCGCCTGAAAGAGCTGAACACCCTATTTAAAGAATGCGAAAAAGAATCGCATGGAAACTTCCTGCTTTTACCGGGCGAAGAACCGAACGAGTTTTTTGGTGGCCACTGGCTTGAGTTTTTCCCGAAACCGGTTTATTGGGTGATGTCGCGCAAAGAGGGTGTGCCTTTTGTGGCCCAGGATAGTCGCTATGGCAAGGTTTATCACATCAGCAATAAAGATGAGATGCTGAAATTGCTGCAAGACGAAAACGGATTGGCCTGGACGGCGCATGCCCGTACCAAAGGCTCGACCGGTTTCCCTGATGCGTATAAAGACGAGGCCTTTTATAAATCTGATCATTTTAATGGCGCAGCCTGGAAAAACATCCCGGCCGACCTGTCGACCGAGCGCATGGGCAAACGTGTTTTTGATTTGATGGATGATATGAGTAATTGGGGCCTCAAGAAAAAGGTACTGGCCGAGTCGGACATTTTCAGCATCACCCAACAAAATGAAATGTATGCTCACGTAAACGTGAACTACCTTAAGCTAAATACACTGCCCGACTTTAAAAACGGTTGGCAACCTGTCCTTGATGTATTGAAAAGCGGCAACTTTTTCTCGACCACCGGCGAGATATTGATTCCTGATTTTAAAGTGAACGGTGCGCAAGCCGGTTCAACCATCAAGGTGGGTCCAACCACAAAATCAATCGTGGATTTTACGGTTAAATGGACCTATCCGCTCAACTTTGCGGAGATTGTTAGCGGCGATGGTCACGGCGTTTACCGTCAGCGCATCAATCTGAAAAATACGACTGCTTTTGGCGCGCAGACTTTCCATATCCCGGTTAACCTTAAAAATAAAACGTGGGTACGCTTAGAGGTTTGGGACGCAGCCGTTAACGGCGCGTTTACGCAGACGGTTTGGGTAGATTGATACAGGTCATGTTGAGCGATAGCGAAACATCTTATACGCATTGCCTGTCGACTGTATAAGATCCTTCGCTTTGCTCAGGATGACAATTAGCTTTATGCAATAGCAAGGTTTTTTGCATCATACAAAAAATCCTAACTATATTTATCTAAACCAATAACCACCCTTGTCATGAAAAAGATCTTCGCTTTTGC
>Ga0207647_10002585_pt1 | contig 13697 bp, 15 predicted proteins | sample KBSCornC2_FD_184295 | JGI IMG/M metagenome (GOLD analysis project Ga0207647, IMG submission 184295) | Corn rhizosphere microbial communities from Kellogg Biological Station, Michigan, USA - C2 (SPAdes) (version 2) | ecosystem: Host-associated > Plants > Roots > Rhizosphere ...
CAGAAAGAAAGAATGCGCGAGTAACCGCCCGAGGCCACCCTGAAGGCGGCAGCCTCGGAGGGATCGTTATCTAGGCGCCCGCGCCGACCTGACGGCCCTTCAACAGGGCGTCGACCTCACTCTGAGCCTGGGTCTGGGGAAGCCCGTATTTGGTCACGACCTGCGATACGAGGTCGGCGGAAGCAAGCGCGCTTGGCACTACGCCTTCGGTAACCTTGCGCACTTCGGCTGCGCTGCCGCGCGTTTGATAGACGGCGTAACCGCCGATCGCCGACAACGCGACGAACATTAAAACAACCAATAGCGTGATGCGATGACGGATAGTCATGTGAACCCCGGGTTCTGGCCTTCGCGTCTGCCCTCGTTTGGAGCAGCGCGTTTTTTATGCGACATGAGATCTTGCTTGCAGCGCTGCCGAGTATGGCCGACCCGTGTTACTAAGCGATGACTACAGACTTATCTTCGCATTCGGAGCCGCAATTTTTATTTCTCAAGTTTTTGGCGGCTATGCCGTTGGGTGGCGTCCGTTGCAATCGCATGTCGACATTTATCAAACCCGAAGGCGGAAGGCGGGACGCGGGATCGAGTCCGGGGCGCTCCCGAATATCCTCACCACATCGCTAAAGGTGCGAACAGCGGTTCGCCTATCTCACCTATCGAATATAGACGAGTCTGATAGTCAGGTACCTCCTGGAATCGCTCACCTTTGCGCCAACCTCCTGGAACTCCTCACCTTTGCGCGTGGCGCCAGGTGACAACGCCGCGTGGAGCGCTCAACGGTGCGGCGTAAATCCTGGGACGACTCACCATTGCGCGCGTTGCACCGTCTCCTGGAACGTCTCACCTTTGTGTGCAGAAGGTCAAAGGTGATGCCGTCTCCTGGAATTCCTCACCATCCTGGAATTGCTCACGTTTGACGTCGGTATGCTTAAACCGTATGCCGCCGTGCGACGCGTCATCTCGTCAGCTTGACGACATTGGAAAGCCCCGGTCCCGGCGAGGAACCGAAGCTGTAGGTGGAACGGCCACTGCGCTTGGCCACATACATGGCGGCGTCCGCGACGTCGAGCAGTCCCGCGATGGTCTGAACCCGGTCCGGAAAAGTGGCGATGCCGATGCTCACGCCAATCGCAAAACGACCGCCATACTCGCTGTCGCCGACAGCGCGAACGCTTGAAAGCAGGCGGTCGGCGAGTTCCCTTAACTTAGCGTCCTCACCGCAATCCGTTGCCAGTAGAACGAACTCGTCGCCGCCAACGCGAGCGAGCATGTCGTTCTGTCGCGTCGCCGTGCGCAACGATTCGGCGAGCCGACGCAGCAGTACGTCGCCGGCGCTGTGGCCCATTGCGTCATTGACATTCTTGAAGCCGTCTATGTCGAGGTACAACAGCGCGACGCGCCGGGAGGCGGCAGCATCGCTTGAAAGTGCGTCGATGGTGGAAAGCAGCCGGCGCCGGTTCGGCAGTCCCGTCAAAGTGTCCTGCGCCGCTTGCTGATTGAGTGCATTGGAATACGCATGCACCCTCGCGAACGCACGGCGCTGTATATAGACCGTATAACCCATCAGGCAGCACACCAGCACAGCGATAGCAACCAGCGCGGCGCTTCCGAATATGAGGCGCTGGTGAGCGTCTTCTGTCGCCACCCTTCGTCTTTCGCGCCAGTCGTTCAGCAAGAGACTGAGGTCCTGGCGCAGACCGTCCATGTAGAGCTTGCCTTCGTTCGTCTGCACGAGTGCGACGGCAGCGGTGCGATTGCCGCTGCGAGCCAGTTCGATGGTGCGCGCAAGTTCCGTCACCTTGTCTGTCTTCGCGTGCTCGACACGGCGCACGAGTTCGAGAGATCTCTCGTCGCTGCCCGCCACCTGCTGCAGGCGCAGCACGGTGTCGTCAAGATCGCGAATGCCCTTGCGGTAGGGTACGAGGTAACTTTCGTCGCCCGTCAGCAGATAGCCGCGCTGCCCGGTCTCCGCGTTCTCCAGATCGTGCAGCACGCGGTTGGCTGCGCCGAGCACCGCAAACGCTTCTTCGTCGCGCAAACCGTCGGCAACGATGATCCTCGCTTCATACACGAAGAGGCCGGCGGCAACCAGCAAGCCAATGGCCATGCTGACGTACAGCACGATGAAACGGTTACGATCGGCTTTCGCGGAGCGAAACAGACGCGCGGTCACAAGAGCTCCAGGGCGGTGAGGGTGGCGAGAAGGTTGCAATCATACTGGAGAGCCGTGGCGGCTTTTCGTCAGGGTGGGCAAGCAGACCGCCGGGGCCGCTTGTCGTTCGATGTTCGCCGTTTGTCACACAGACGAACTGCCCGCTATGCGCACGGCCTTGCGCTCATCACGGCAGTTGTCGTTTGCCGGCAAAGGCGGCGACGTGATCACTGGGAAACGGCGAAAATTTCGACTGAAGAATTATTTCCCGTACTACCTGTGTGACGCTCAGGTAACGCTGAGGAGCGCTCGTCGGTACAGCTTCGCGGAGGTGTGCGTGTGTGGTGCATTTAATCAAAACAAGGCTTACCAAGACCTTGCAAATAACGCTTCACTTCGCTGACAACCTTGCCTATTTTTCATAGAGCCACCAGCGAATCCGCAACCAGTTGCCGCACTCTCCAAACAGACTTTCCGTAAGCTCCGCACGCCTGATGCGAGACCGCTAGTGCACAACCTTCGCCGACGCCGGCGGTTGAGCGCAGGCGCAGATCGCCCTGAACAACAGCCCCGTCCGCTCATATGATTTTTTGAAGGAGACAGCAATGAGCACGAATCTCTCAGTCGTCAAAGGTGCATACGAGGCGTTTCAGCGGGGCGACATTCCCGCGATACTCGAGGTCATCGCGGACGACGTTGAATGGCGTGTCGTTGGACCCGCTTCGCTGCCGTTTCCAAGGGAATGCCGCAACAAGAACGAGGTGTCCGCATTCTTCAGGTCGCTCGCGGAAAGCGACGACATCGCAGTATTCGAACCGCGCGAATATATCGACGCGGGGGACGATATCGTCACACTAGGCTTCGTGAAGGGTACGATCCGGTCGACGGGTGAAGCCGTTGAAAGCGAGTGGATTCACGTCATGACTCTCAAGAATGGCTTGCTGACGCGTTTTGTCGAGTTCTTCGATACGGCATCGAGAGGCGGCCACTAGCCTCACATTGCACGAGACGCGGCTAGAACTTCACCTTCACCTGGAAGCCGATAGTGAACGGAAGGTCGTCGGAAGGAATCGGCGGAATGACAATGAAGTTCGCTCCGACGCGCTTGTACTCGACCATGACGAGCGGGGCGAGCACTGGTCCGATCGTATGGTCGCGGCCGAGTCCCCAGTTGCCGTAGTTGTAGCCGGAGATAATGCCGCCCATCGCCGCGATTCGCACAATTCCCCAATGCAGGAAATCGGGTGACCAGACGCCGCCGCCGTAATACGACGGCCGGCGCAGCGAATTGCGGAAGCCGCCCGCCGTCAGCGCCCATTGATTGTTGAGCCAGCATTCGACGCCAAGCCCCGGATTGAACTGCTCGAAATGCTTGTCCGGGTCGGGATTGATGTGATACGAGCCGAGCATGGCGTCGACCCAAACGCCGCCGTCGCACCAGCTGCCCGCGTGCGCTGCCGATGTCCCAGCGAGGCCCGCGACAAGCGCGAACAATGTGTGGCTGATGTGCGTGCGGATGCCCTTACTGATCTGCCCAAGATGCATGTCCTCTCCATCACCGGTCGAGCGCCGGCGCGATGCTGTTTGGTTTTTGTGCGTGCCGCCCGTCGCGCACTGTACCGCAAGCCACTCATGCGATGTTGAAGACGCACTCGGGCCTGCGGGCACAAGACGTGCCGGAAAGCGGCTGCACAACCATAACGGAGGACTGATGGCAAAGCGGTGAAGGCGACGCGCCCGCCTTCACGTTGCGTGGAAGGGTCTAGAGCCCGAGATCGGAGAGACCGGGATGATCGTCGGGACGGCGGCCGAGCGGCCAGTGATACAGCCGGTCCGCTTCACGAATCGGAAGATCATTGATGCTCGCGTGACGGCGCGCCATCAATCCGTTTTCGTCGAACTCCCAATTCTCGTTGCCATACGAGCGGAACCAGTTGTTCGAGTCGTCATGCCATTCGTAGGCAAAGCGCACGGCAATGCGGTTGTCGGTGAATGCCCACAATTCCTTGATCAAACGATAGTCGAGCTCCTTCGTCCACTTGCGGCGCAACAGCCCGACGATTTCCGCGCGGCCATGCGTGAACTCGGCGCGGTTGCGCCACACGCTGTCCGGCGTGTACGCGAGCGACACGCGTTCGGGATCGCGGGTGTTCCAGCCGTCTTCGGCCGCGCGTACTTTCTGGATCGCGGTTTCGCGCGTGAACGGCGGCAGCGGCGGGCGGCTTTCGATTTGATCGGCCATGAGATTCCTCGCTAATGGTCAGGTTGCGGTGAGGTTGCGGTCCGCCTGGAAGGCGGCGACTTACTTGCAGATCGAGGTAAGGCCTTGCTGTCTGCAGACTTCTTGGGCTTTCCGCCTGATTCAGCGTCGAGCAAAGTTTGAGCGACCGCTCGCGCGTCGAGCGCGGCGTCAGGTTCGCCGCTTACAAGTGCGACAGCGATCGCACCATCGAGCAACAACAGCCATTGCCGCGACAAGCGCGCGGCGCGCCTTGCATCCACGTTCGCTTGCGCGACGAACTGGTCGCATTGCGCTCGCACAAATGCAAGCAGACGTTCCTTGTGTTCTCGCGCGACGACCCGAATCGGGTCTTCGGCCGAAGCGATTTCGCCGGCCGCGTTCAGAAACGCACAACCGTGAAAGTTCTCCGAGGCGAACCATTCGCGCAATACATCGAACATCCCAAGCAGGCGTTTGCGTGCGGTCGTGCCGCCGCGCTGCTGCGTGCCTGCGATAAACCAGTTCATCCAGCGTTCGTCGCGCCGTTCCAGTGCTGCCGCGACGAGTGCGTCTTTCGATTCGAAATGTGTGTAGAAGCTTTTACGCGCGGTTCCCGACTGCTTGACGATGGCATCCACGCCGGTTGAGTGTATGCCTCCGGCGTAGATCAACGCTTCCGCGGCGTCCAGCAGTCGCTCGCGTGGGCTGGGCGCCGCCGCTTCTTCAATGCGAGAATGAGTAGCCATGTGCGAAGGGTAGAACGATCATTCTCCCTCGTCAAGTTTTCCCGCATTTTGCGTGCGGCTACCGCTAACTGTTATCTTGATCGAGACGAGTCAACCGGAAGCTATTGATGAAGACCTCTATCGCTCGCGCCATTGTCGTGCGCGCTTTGTTCGCTACAACCTTCCTCTTTGCAACGGCCTGCACGCCATTGCAAGTGCTCACGCATTCGGTCAGCCAGAATGAGGCGCGCGTGCCGGTTGGGCGCTACGACCTCGACCATGACCATTGCAGCATCACGTTCGACGTCGAACACTTCAAGTATTCGCGCTTTACGATGCGCTTTGACCGCAAGACGGGGCAGTTGGACTGGAAAGAAGGCGGGCTGGAGCGGAGTAGCGTGTCCGTTACGATCGACGCCGCGAGCATTGACACGAATGTGCCGCTGCTCGACAAAATGGTGAAAAGCCCGAGCCTGCTAGACGTGGAGCGCTATCCGGAAATCCGTTTCGTGAGTACGAAATTTGAGCGCACCGGCGAAGCTCGCGGCACGTTGACGGGCGATCTGACCATTCATGGCGTAACGCAACCCGTCACGCTCGACGTCACCTTCAACGGTTTTGCACCCGACCCGCTAACGAAAAAAGACACGCTGGGTTTTTCCGCAGAAGGGCATATCAGCCGCGCGAAGTTTGGGCTCGCGACATGGTATCCAGCGGTCGGCGACGACATTCATGTGCGCATTCAGGCCGAGTTCGACAGAACGCCCGCAGGCGCTTGAGCGCGCCGCGGGCATGTAGACGCGGCGAGCGGCGCGCCACGTGTGTGTTATGCCGAAGTCCAGTCGAGAATGACCTTGCCGCTTTCGCCGGAGAGCATGGTCGCGAACGCTTGCTGATAGTCGTCGACCTTGAAATGGTGCGTGAGGATCGGCGACAGGTCGAGACCGCTTTGCAGCATCGCGACCATCTTGTACCAGGTCTCGAACATCTCACGTCCGTAAATGCCCTTGATTTCAAGGCCTTTGAAAATCACCTGGTTCCAGTCGATCGCTGTTTGAGCGGGCGGAATACCGAGCAGCGCGATCTTGCCGCCGTGGTTCATTGCTTCGAGCATGCCGGTGAACGCGCCCGGAACGCCGGACATTTCCAGGCCAACGTCGAAACCTTCGGCCATGTGCAAATCGGCCATCACGTCGCGCAACGATTCACGAGAGACGTTCACGGCGCGCGTCGCGCCCATCTTGCGGGCGAGGCCGAGCCGATAATCGTTGATATCGGTAATCACGACGTTGCGCGCTCCCACGTGCTTCGCAATCGCCACGGCCATGATGCCGATCGGCCCGGCACCCGTGATCAGCACGTCTTCGCCTACCAGATTGAACGATAGCGCGGTGTGCGTGGCATTGCCGAACGGGTCGAAGATCGCCGCGAGGTCGTCGGAGATCTCGGGCGGAATCTTGAACGCGTTGAACGCCGGAATCACCAGATACTCGGCGAATGCGCCCTCGCGATTTACGCCGACGCCCACCGTGTTACGACACAGATGCCGACGCCCGGCGCGACAGTTGCGGCAGAACCCGCAGGTAATGTGGCCTTCGCCGGACACGCGGTCACCAATCGAAAAGCCGCGCACTTCCGCGCCCATTTCGACGATCTCGCCGACGTACTCATGACCGACATGCATCGGCACAGGAATGGTTTTCTGCGCCCAGTCGTCCCACTTCCAGATATGAATGTCGGTGCCGCAAATCGCGGTGCGCTTGATACGGATCATCACGTCGTTATGGCCGACTTCGGGCACTTTGACGTCAGTGAGCGTGAGACCGGGCGCGCGCTCGAGTTTTGCCAATGCTTTCATATGCGTCCCGTTTCAGATGACACCAAGTTCGCGACCGACGCGCGCGAATGCATCCACCGCGCGGTCAATCTGTTCTGTTGTATGCGCGGCGCTCATTTGCGTGCGGATGCGCGCGCGGCCCTTCGGTACGACCGGGAACGAAAAGCCGATCACGTAGACGCCTTCGTTCAGCAACGCATCGGCCATTTTCGAAGCGAGTTGCGCGTCGCCGAGCATCACTGGAATGATTGGGTGTTCCCCGGGCACGAGCGTGAATCCGAGCGCGCTCATCTTGTCGCGAAAGTGTGCGCCGTTCTCGCGCACGCGCTCGCGTAACTGCGAACCTTCGTCGCTTGCGAGTAGTTCGAGCACTTTCAGCGATGCCGCCGCAATGCTCGGCGTCAGCGTGTTAGAAAACAGATAGGGGCGTGAACGCTGCCGCAGCAAGTCCACGATTTCCTTGCGCGCGGCGACATAACCGCCCGAGGCGCCGCCGAGTGCCTTGCCGAGCGTGCCGGTAATGATGTCGACGCGCGACAGCACTCCGCAATGCTCCGGCGTGCCGCGTCCGTGTTCACCGACAAACCCGACGGCGTGCGAATCGTCGACCATCACGAGCGCACCGTAACGATCCGCGAGATCGCATATGCCGGCGAGGTCGGCGATGATGCCGTCCATTGAAAACACGCCGTCGGTGGCGATCAGCTTGTAGCGTGCGCCGGCGGCGTCTGCCTCTTGTAGTTTGGCTTCGAGATCGGCGAGATCGTTGTTCTTGTAGCGGAAGCGCTTCGCCTTCGAAAGCCGCACGCCGTCGATGATGCTCGCGTGATTCAACTCGTCGCTGATGATGGCGTCGTTCTCGTCGAGCAGCGTTTCGAAGAGACCGCCGTTGGCATCGAAACAGCTCGAATAGAGAATGCAGTCGTCGGTTTGCAAAAATTCGGCGAGCGCGCTTTCGAGTTGCTTATGCACGGTCTGGGTGCCGCAAATGAAACGCACCGACGCCATGCCGAAACCGTCGTTGTCCAGGCCTTGCTTCGCCGCCTCGATGAGCCGTGCGTCGTCGGCGAGTCCCAGATAATTGTTCGCGCAGAAATTCAGCACGCCTGTGCCGTTGGCAAGACGAATGTCGGCCGATTGCGGGCTGGCGATCACGCGCTCGCTCTTGTAAAAACCGTCGGCGCGGATCTGCTCCAAAGTGCCGCGCAGATGGGCGAGATATTGTTCACGCATGAACCGGGCTCCTGAATGGGTGATAGGCGAGTGCGGGACTTCCACCGCTTTGGGCACGCGCGACATGGGCGGCCACGAAGCGACCTGCTATAGTCGGCTGTCAGTTTTATCGGATTTTTTCGTTTTTTCGAACTAGAATCCGGTATGTCGAACAACTCTAAACGATGGATCTGGAAATGGCAAGCTCGGGTAATCGTCGTGCGGCGGCGGGCGCGGCGTCCGCTCCTCATGCAGTCGCGGCTCCCGCAATCGCGGCGCCACCGCGCGTCGGGGAACAAATTCAGCGCTTGCGCGCAGAACGGCGCATGACGCTCGACGATCTGTCGCGCGCGGCCGGCGTATCGAAGTCGATGCTTTCGGAGATTGAACGCGACAAGGCAAATCCGACGATCGCGGTGGCGTGGCGGTTGACCAACGCGCTGGGAGTGAGCCTCGATTCGCTGTTTGCGCCGCAAAAGACGCCCGAAGCGATCGCCGTTGCGGGTCCACATGAAATCCCCACGCTGAGCGGGCACGATGCGAAGTATCAACTGCGGGTGTGGGGGCCGATCGAGTTGGCCGGCAAATTCGAGTGGTACGAGTTGACGCTTCAACCGGGCGGGGCGCTGGTGTCCAACGCGCACGAGCCCGGCACACGTGAACATCTGACGGTGCTGCAAGGATCGATTGAAATCGAGGCAGCCGGCACCACCAGGCGCCTGAAAGCTGCGGACACTGCGCGCTATGTGGCAGACGAGCCGCACGCGATCCGCAATGCTGGCAAGGGCGAGGCAAAAGCGCTGCTGGTGGTGATCCACGGCTGAGCGGCTGACTCACCGTAGCAATCTTTTCAACGGTTCTCACAGTCGCCGACGGAGTCGCGGCGTGTGAAAGGTTGCGTCGAACACTGTATATTTGTACAGTACAGGGTATCGATTGGAGCCGATAATGAACGACCTGACGACTGAGACAACTGACCGCGCTCTGGCCGCGCTGCGCTATCAAACCGCGGCGCGCGATCTCGAATATATCGTCCGCAATATCGCCGCGCGCTATATCGCGCAGCAGGTGCCGCTTACCTGGCGCCTGCTGCATGCGATCGAGGCGGAGGCGCTGGCTGACCTTGGATTTGCCAGCCGCCACGACGCGCTCATGCTCGGTCTGTTTCAGCGTCCGTCGGACCTTCCTTATCCGGAGACCGACGAAGGCGTGGACTTCGGCACGTCCACCGCGCTGCCCGCGGTGTTCGCATTTGCGGTCTCCGCTTATGAGCAGGCGGCTCGCAGCGCTGCGAAACGCGCATCTCAACCTGCCGCACATAAACGGGCAAGAGCTTGGGGCGACTGACCGTCAGCCTGGACAGTCGAGTCTACAATGGGCGCAACTAACTGAACGATCGCGCATGTCGCCTCCTCATTTATCCGATCCGGTTCCGCGCCCGGATCCATCCACCGATCTTTTCGATCAGCAACGCGAAGACTGGCGCCGCGATCCACAAATCGCGTTCGACGCGTGGCTTGCGAAGCAGCATTTCAGGCGTTCGTCAGCGCAGGTTTATCAGGCGCAGTGGGGACTTTTTCTCGAGTGGTTGGCCACGCGTCAAAAGACGCTGGTCGCTGTCGACACGCAGAGCATCGCCGACTTTGTCGCTGGCCTGGATATTCGCAAGCCGCAGCGTGTGCGTTACCTGCGTTTGATTGAGCGCGTGCTGGATCATGTGCGCGAAGTCGAAGCATCGTCGACTAATCCGGCTCGTTTCATCGCCCAGGATGGGGAAGCCGCGTGGCGCAACGCAAGCGAGAACGAGCCGACCGGTTTTCTCCATCATGCCGAACGGGCCGCATTGATAGCGCATCTGTTTTCGCCGTTACAGGGCGTGTCCAAAGTGCAGCGCTGGAAAGAACGGCGCGACCGCGCATTGATCGCAGTGTTTCTTGGCGGTGGACTGAAAACCGGCGAGGCCGCCGCCTTAGCGGTTAGTTGCGCGGCACCAGGCTCGCCCTGGTTAACAATCGACTCGACAAACCCGACGCTCATGCGGCGCACGCGGCTGGCGCCTTTCGCGTCGGCGATACTCGACGCATGGCTCGCCGAGCGGCGCCTGGCGGACCTTGCCGGCGATCTGATTTTTCCTGCGTCGCCTTCGGGTAGGCCGATGCACAAGGCCACTATGCTTCGTGCCGTCGATGCACTCGTCGAAGCGGCAGGCATTGCGGCGTCGCGTACGTCGCGCGCCAGTCCGCAAACCTTGCGCAATACGTTTGCTGCCGATCTGTTCGAAAGCGGAGTGGAGGCGGAACTCGTCGGACAATGGCTCGGATTTGTGCAGGCCGTGTCTGCGAATCGTCTCTATCGAGCTTGGCAAACATGGACGAAACAGCAGAATCCAGGCGCCATACACGAACCGGATCCTGCCGCGCCGATGTTGCCCGAACCTCGCATGAACGGGCGTTTCACGAGGACGCCGGGTGCGGCGGAGTCCTGAAACCTCTCACTTTTGGCATCCCGAATTTCCTCACCTTTGACGTAGGCGGCCCCTTCGTTTCACGCCTGTGCTGAAAGCGAGTTGCTAGATAGAAATCGGCTTACCGCTTCCAGCCGTGAATCGCCGAGCCCGGAAGAGTGCTCACATTCCGGACACTGCAGTTCGAACCGGTGATCGACCTGCGAGAGTTCGGGCTCACCTTCCTCGCACTTCGGGCAGCGCAGCGGCAAGCGCACGTGGCCGTCCGCTGCGGTTCCAATCGTTCGTAATTCGTCGCTCGTGAGCCGGCCGCCTTCAACCAGCGAGCACAGCAAACTGCCGATGCCCGGGTCGATACCCTGCTGGCCGCGCAGAGCCGCAAGTTCTTTTGTCAGCGCGTCGACCTCGTTCGACTGCTCGCGCAGTTGGCCATCGAGCCGGTCGCCCCGTGCCTTGGCTGCCGCAAGTTGCTGAATGAACTCGAATTCCTTTCGACTCGCATCGCGCACGCCGGACTGATAGGTCGCGGCCATGCTGCGCAGCGAATCCAGTTCGACAAGCATCGGCTTCACCCGGCGCTCGGCCTCGGCGACGGCATCTTTGATCTGCTGCGCGTAGTGTTCGGTGCTTTGGCGCAATTCCACATGAAGCGCGTCGATGCGATCGCGCAACGTCGCGTTCGTGGCCTGTTCCATGTCCAGGCGTTGGCGGAGTGTTTCGTTTTCCTGTTCGAGCCTGCGCACCGTTGCTTGCAGGCCTTCATGGTGGGCGGTGCCGTGCGTAGTGACGGCGAACAACTCCGCCTCCAGCGCGCGAACACGTTCCCATGCAGCTTCCGCCCGTTGTTCACTGCGCTTGATGGCATCTTCCGAAGCGTCGCGACGGATTTCCGCCTCGCGTGCGCGTTGTTCCGCCGCGGCGATTTGCGAGCGCGACTCTTCCCGCTCGGCGTCCAGTGTAGTGCGCGCATGGGCGACGGCTTCTTCGAAAAGCGCGCCCAGCAATTCGCCGGCGCGCTCTTCCAGAGCTTTCGGGATGGCACCCGCGCCGACTTTGACGCGCGACACATTACGAATGCGTTCCCAGAAGTGGTCGATGTCCTTCGGTATGTCGCTCGCGCTGCCGGTCTGAGTGAGATCGCGTACGGCAGCCATGGACGGTCGTATGCCCAGATCGAAAAATAATCGCTTGCATGCATGCAGCGACAATTCCTGGCGGCGGCTGCCGCGAGTTCGCATGGCGTCAAGCTCTTCGCGGATGGCTTGCCGTTCGTCGTCCACGTTCATATTGGGCTCACTGTTGTGCTAACTGGACGAATAATAACAATTTACGTAGCAAACGATACGTTTTTGTGAGCTCGCTCTGTGCAAGGGTTGTTCTTAGTGGGGGATGGCCTACTTTGCAGATACAGAGTCACCCATGCGACGATTCTTCGTGAAACAAAACTAAGAACCGCGGATAACCTATTGTAAACAAACATGATATGTGCGCATCGGTTTGATAGCGCACTGTTTCACGATACGCATCCTAGAAGCGATTGGCGATTGTTTATATATGAGAGCTCTCTTGGTTTGTGGCTAGAGAGTAATAAAAGTAAACACCTTTGAACGCAAGTTAAAAACGTTAACGCCAAAGCAAAGCCATGCCTGGCGGGGCTTTCCGAGCAGCAAGGTGAAGCTTTCCGGGAGAGTTGGTGAGGTTCTGCGGGAATCCGGAGTGATGGGGTTCGGGAAGCGTGGTGAGCAGGTCCGGGATGTATCGTGAGCGGGTTCAGGGGACCCCGCTGCAGGAGACATCAGGGAAAGGTGAGTTTTTGCGGGACCGGTTCGGTCGGGAGCGCCCGGCAGGCCTCGCCAGCGACTCGTGAAGCCGTCAGGATCAAGGTGAGCACTTTCGGGAGGGTCGCGACGCCCTCTTTTTGACCCTGTTTGAGCCGTGAAAAACCTCGTGGTGAGCGAAGACGGGAGAAAACGCCGATGAAAGGTGAGGCTTTACGGGGCTTAGCTGGCCGTTTTGCCTTTATTTTAGGCATTTGGAGTCCAAGGTGAGCTTTTGCGGGACCTGTTCACGCTTCCGGCGCACGTTTTCCCGCATCACAGTGAAATTGCGAGGCATCGGCGATGCAAAGGTGAGGAAATTCGGGAGTTGGTCGCCAAGGCACCCAATCCTTTCCAAAGTCAACGCAGATGACGTGAAAGGTGAGGGTTTTCGGGGAGCGTGCCGGGCGGTCTTAACCGAAAAGGTGAGCGAATTCGGGGGCCACAGGCTGCTCATCGGCTGGAAAGGTCCTAACTACGGCCCTTGTCCGTTCGTGGAGCAGTGGCGCTTGAATGCCGACGGTGAGAGTTTTCAGGAGCGTCCAAGCCAGCATGGCACGTCGAGGGAAAGTGCGATTCGGCCTTAAGGTGAGACTTTACGGGAGCCGCGGCGCTGGCAAAGTCAACGTTGAACCCATTTTTGTTTGATATAACCTATTGAAAATAAAGCATAAATATCGCTATTCCCGCAAAGGTGAGGCTTTTCGGGAGGTCCATCTGGAAGACTTGCGAACATGGCGCCGCGTTCCAAGGTGAGGCTTTTCGGGACTATTTCGAAGCACTTTTATCGCTTCGCCACGAGGGAACCCGCGCCGTTTGGAGCATTGAACCGATCCTAAGGTGAGCTTTTTCGGGGGACTCGCGCAACGGGTTGCGATTGGCGCCGCTATTTCGGCCCCTCTGCGTGGCCCTTTTGTCGAAGATGCCGCAACGCACATGGCCACGCACACCCCGGTCTCTCTATATGGCGAGGGGATCACAGCCCTTGTGACCGGCATGCACGCCAACGTAAAAAGGCGAAAAATTTTTGAGGTGAGGAGGTTCGGGATATCGCGCGCTCCTTCGAGCCGACGCTGCAAACCTCGCGATTTTTCCGCAGCCCGCGACGCTCAAAGGATTGACGAACCTGGCGCCGAAAGGGGAAGGTGAGAGTTTTCGGGAGTCTGCCGAGGTGAGTCGCGTCGAGTAAACTCGCTTCACCCGCAATGGTGAGAATGACGCTATAGACGGGTATCACCACAGTCGGTATGCTCTCGCCAAATCCCTCCT
>Ga0207647_10002586_pt1 | contig 13694 bp, 12 predicted proteins | sample KBSCornC2_FD_184295 | JGI IMG/M metagenome (GOLD analysis project Ga0207647, IMG submission 184295) | Corn rhizosphere microbial communities from Kellogg Biological Station, Michigan, USA - C2 (SPAdes) (version 2) | ecosystem: Host-associated > Plants > Roots > Rhizosphere ...
GTACAGCTTTTAGGCAGGTAGCCACGCACGCCCAGCTTGAAGAGATCTATAATTGTTTTCTCGGTGGTATCAAGTGTTAGTATCAATACGGGGTAATTAATACTGTGCTCCTTCAGCCACTTGGTGGTTTCCTTTCCATCCATTTCCGGCATAGTAAGGTCCATTATTATTAAATCAGGCTGCTGTGGCAGGGGAATAGCATCAATAAACTTTTTACCATTATCAAATTGGTAACTAATTGTGTAATTACCCATACGCTCTATCAACGACTTCAATCCATTTCTCACTACCGTATGGTCATCAACCAATACTATTGAAATATCGTTTGACATAATAGAAGTCTCTTAACCTTATTTATTTCAGCGTAAAAGTACAGCCTTTTCCTACAGCAGCATCAATGTTACAATTTAATTCTGCCAGAGAAGCCCGCTTTAGAATATTTTTCAGCCCGGAGCTGGTGCTTTTATTCATAGCTTCATTCATGTCAAAGCCCTGGCCATCATCCTTTACAGTAAGGCTGAAGCGGTCTTTTCCCCGTAAGTCGATATAGACGTTCGAGGCCCGTGCATGTTTCAGCATATTATTGATCATCTCCTGGAAAATGCGATAGACCATCACACGCTTGTTTTTATCCAGAACAGGCTCTACCCCATCGCTGTTCCAGTGCACAGTAAATTGGTCAAGCCCCTTCAGGCGATTTACTTCATTATCAATCGTATTTATTAACCCGTTCTGTTCCAGCAAGTCGCTATTAAGATTACGGCCCAGCAGGCGCACTTCCTGTATCGTGCTTTGCAGTGTTTCTTCTACAGGTTTTAATGCTTGTTGCATATCAGGCCTGTCCCATTTTTCCTGCTCTATCTGTATGTTCATCAGGGTCAATAGCTGCCCTATATTATCATGCAGTTCACGCGCCACATTTATCAATACCTGTTCCTGCACTTCGTTTTCTACCGTACGCAGTTCTTTTTCATAGTTAAGCTGCAACTGCGCCATGTGTACTTCCTGCTTTACATGGCGGCGGTTCGCAATGAAAATGGTTATTACTATACCCGCTATTAATAATAATATCAATAGTGAAGCCAAAATAGTCGTTAGTAATATATCATTTGCTGACATTACTATGCAATTTTAAAGGGGCATTCTTACTGGCATTTTGGCCACAGAAAATAAAGCTAATAGCAATTAAAGGATAACGGATAAAATTGAGCACAGAGTTAATGATATACAATTTTAATTCAAGGCTATTCAAATTGTGACTTATCAAATAATTACGTAAGCCGAAATAAGGTAAGTCACAGCCAAAAAACAGAACAATAGATAAACTCAGCCAGAAAGCCGGTTGAGAAAAAATATTTTGACTTTTAAACAGCGCTGTCTCAAATAAAACTACAATATAGATTGCTACCAGAATTATTGATGAACCGATGAAACACCAGTTTGCAAAATTTACCATCCCCTCGACATAAATATTTACAGCCCACAACACAGTAAGAGCAATTAGTAAATAAGGGATAATTCTTTTAATGATCTTGTTACTGATTAAAGATTTACCCGCTAAACCTGCTAACCACATTTCACACAATAAGTACCAATTAAATATCCATAAATTGTTGTAATGAAAAGAATGCCTGATAAGTAGATATCTTGCAAATGACTCACATATTAATGCCAGAACAACTTGAAATAATATAAGTCTGAAGGCTATTGACAAAGACTTGAAATAATAAAGCCCAAATAAAATAGCTAATATTTTCCCAATAACTATAATAAATAAGGAATGCATAGGCTCTTACTCCAATCGGTGAACGAATATATAAAAGCCTATGCGAAATACCTTATTTCAGTCATTTAACTTATTGAAGAATCGACTTTTGCCATTTCATTTGTTTGAGTTGCTGAGACTTGAGGTGCAATATATACATTACAATAGTTAGGGCACATGGTGCCATAATCCGCTCCTTTATTATGGAACATAACAATATAGCTATTGTTGTCCAGTAAGGGCACGCCGGCTGCAGTACTCAAATACATAACGATACCATGCGGCCATAAATTCGATGTACTCTGGTCTTGCCTCACATAAGAGCAGGCACCAAAAGATATTTTATAATCAGGCTGCCCCTGGTTATCTACATACATTTGGTACACTTCATTCTGCCATGGGTAGGTAATAGTGCGTACATATATCTGTCCCTGGTCTCCGGAAAGAGGTTGCAAAGTGGCAACGTTGCAGGTAGTTGTATCAGAATAATAAAAATTGTTAAGATAGGCAGGGTCCTCAAGGGCAGTTGTCTGCGTCGCTACCATTGTACCCTGTGTTATCTGGTACCAGGCCACCGGCGATGACAATAAATTATAAGTATTGCTTCCGGGACTCGATTGCTGCATTACGCATAATTGTAAACGCAGATAAAGGCATTGGGTCGATACATTATAACAATAAACAAACCTAAGGGCAACATTAGCTGCAGCAACGCTATATTGAGAACAAAATGCGGTTACAGCATTGTTCAAAGTTGACCAGGGGATAGTTAAATCCTGGCCGCCAAAAATAGAGTTACAGTTAGCTAGGTAATAGTGTTGCTGGAAACTGGTACGGCCTAAAGTGTACTCGTCCTGGCTTATAACCATGGGGCTTGGATCATTAGATGATCCGTGTTTGATTTGTATTGGCATGTCTTATCCTTTGTAACGCCAAGATACACAAAAAGTTAGCAACCAAAATTATCTATACGTGAAAAATACCCCCTCTATTTGACAGTTTTCACCTTGTCAGAAAGATAAGGATATGTCACTTTTGTATCCAATAAATCACCAGCCTCTCATGAACCACTTCACTACCTACAAAACACATAATATTCCTATTAAAGCCATGTGTCAATCAACATTAGGTATTAAAAAACACCTCAGCAACGACAATGCGATAACCATTGAGTACAAAGGTTTTAGAGAAAATATGCGCCTTGCCATATTTAAGATAAACCAGTTGTTACGAAATGAAAAGTTCTTTAACCAGATCAGGAGACTGCAGTCATTCGACATGGCAGACATTTCTCCCGCCCATGTTGCAGACCTTATTGAAAATGCCAATATCAAAATGAATGTAGACCTCTATTATTCTCTTAGCCCCTTCAATAATGCCTACGGGTATGATAATGAAGAAGATCCGAGAATAATACCTATGAATGTATGGCAGATCGAGCGTCCTATTGCAAGCCTGTGCAATACTATGATGCACGCTTGTGTACACGCCACCAATTCCTTCAACCCGCAGTACTACTTTGGTCATGATAAACATAGTAGTAACCCGGAAAATACTGCCCCTTATAAAATAGGTTGCCTGGCGCAACAATTCATCTCAGGCGACGATTCTATATATGAATACATGAAACATGAAGAATATATAGCAAAAGTCTGATCTCATTTATTGCCTTCGGGAAGTTGAGCAGTAAATTGTAAAGAATAAAGAGAAAACTACATAGGCTGGTAACATTACCAGCCTATTACATTAATCCGGATTTAAACGAAAATATTATATTTTTTTATTCTAAATTAGTGCAGTAAGGGATATTTTAAGGAAAAAAGAAGATAAATTCAATAAATATTTCAACATTTTTTGTTGTTTTTATAAACTTGTATTACCTTCGCACTCCATTAATTTTTTATTACTAAAGGTAAGCAATGCCTACAATACAACAATTAGTTCGTAAAGGTCGTCAGCAAATTCGCACCAAGTCAAAGTCTCGTGCTTTGGATGCTTGTCCGCAGCGTCGTGGTGTTTGTACACGTGTATATACTACAACACCTAAAAAACCAAACTCTGCTCTTCGTAAGGTAGCAAAAGTGCGCCTCACTAATAAAGTTGAGGTTATCGCATACATTCCGGGTGAAGGTCACAACCTCCAGGAGCACTCTATCGTGCTTATCCGTGGTGGTCGTGTTAAAGATCTTCCGGGTGTTCGTTACCATATAGTACGTGGTGCTTTGGATACTGCGGGTGTAAAAGACCGTAAACAAAGCCGCTCTAAATACGGTACGAAGAAAGAAAAAGCCAAGAAAAAATAATTTATTAATCAAGTATAAATAAAGCCATTCATTAAAGATGAGAAAGGCACAAGCTAAAAAGCTTCCATTAGCACCGGATCCAAAATTTAACGATAAACAAGTTACACGTTTCGTTAACTGCCTTATGTGGGGTGGTAACAAAAGCGTTGTACTGACTGCGTTTTATGACGCTATAGATAAAGTAAGCCAAATGTCCGGCGAAGATGGTTATGAAGTATGGAAACGTGCTCTTACCAATGTTACTCCGGCCGTAGAAGTACGTAGCCGTCGTATAGGTGGTGCTACGTTCCAGATACCTAGCGAAGTTCGCCCTGACCGTAAAATATCGCTTAGCATGAAATGGCTTATCCGCTATTCACGCGAACGCAATGGTAAGACTATAGCTGACAAGCTGGCTAATGAAATAGTAGCAGCTGCTAAAGGTGAAGGTGGTGCTTTCAAAAAGAAAGAAGATACACACCGCATGGCAGAAGCCAACAAGGCTTTCTCTCACTTCAAGATTTAATCACAATAATCTTCAAAATATCTCGAAAAGCCGCTCCAGTAGCGGCTTTTTTGTTTCTGCAAAATGTGGATATCTTGTTCCTCCTACGCAGCTGCAATACTTGTTTTTCAAGTATATTTGATAAATAATTCGTTATAATAAATACTAAGAAAAATGGCAGTAGTAGATGACAAACAGAAGGTGCTTAAATTAGCCCTCGATAAGATCGAAAAGGATTATGGCAAAGGATCGGTAATGTTGCTTGGTGACAAACAAAAAGAAAATATTGATGTTATCAGCACAGGATCGTTAGGACTGGATGTGGCTTTAGGCGTAGGTGGTTTTCCCCGTGGACGTATTATTGAAATATATGGCCCTGAATCTTCAGGTAAAACAACAATAGCAATACACACTATAGCAGAAGCACAAAAGAAAGGTGGTATCTGCGCTATAATAGATGCAGAGCATGCTTTTGATGCAAGCTATGCACGCAAGCTGGGTGTAGATGTAGATAACCTCATCATCTCTCAGCCCGACTATGGCGAACAAGGTCTTGAAATTGCAGACCGTCTTATATCATCAGGCGCTGTAGATGTGGTGGTAATTGACTCCGTTGCTGCCCTGGTACCTAAAGGTGAACTGGAAGGCGAAATGGGTGAAAGCAAAATGGGCTTGCAGGCACGCCTCATGAGCCAGGCATTGCGCAAGCTTACAGCTACCATATCACGCACAGGCTGCTGCTGTATATTTATCAACCAGCTTCGTGAAAAGATCGGCGTAATGTTCGGCAATCCCGAAACAACTACCGGTGGTAACGCCCTTAAATTCTATGCTTCCGTACGTCTTGATATTCGCCGCATAAGCCAGATAAAAGATGGCGATGTAGCAAGTGGTAACCGTACAAGAGTGAAAGTGGTAAAAAATAAGGTCGCTCCCCCATTCCGCCAGGTTGAGTTTGATATAATCTTTGGTGAAGGTATCAGCAAAGTGGGTGAAATTATAGATATGGGCGTGGAACTGAGCATTCTTCAAAAAAGCGGCTCATGGTTCAGTTATAATGAAAATAAAATAGGCCAGGGCCGCGATTCAGTTAAGCAGTTCCTGCTTGACAACCCTGAAGTAATGGATGAAATAGAATCCAGGATTAGAGTAGCGCTGCAGCCTGCTTAATTATATTTTTGATTTACTTTTTATAACGCCATGCTTAAAGCATGGCGTTAATTTTTTAAGGCTATGGCATGATTTTTAATTCAATTAATTACAAGTTATATTTTATGTAATAAGTATTGGCATTTAAATTAATTAATTGATTATCAACACGTAGTACTCAACCTAAAGCATTATTTGTGGAAGACACTGTAATCGATAACCCAAAAGAGGGATTGGATGGCAAACTAATCTTCAAGCATTTCCCCAATTACGCCAAACACATTAAAAATAATTACATCATACCTTACATACGTGAGCAGCTTACTTTAGCAAGACAGGTAAACATGCCTTTATTAAGTTTCTTCCAGTCTATGTCCGAAGAAGAGATCATATCTATGTCCATCCCTTCACATACCGAGTTCCTCACTGCTGTAGAAGAAAACCGTATCGACGAACAAATTAAAAAGTCTTTACAACTTTGGGCAAATGACCAGATGGGTATTGTAGGGCGTTATGATATAAAGACAGAAGATCTCACCCTAAGCAGTTATATCCGAAAAAGAGCGCTAAGCAAATTTATTACCACGTACACCTATAACCCTGAAGAAATAATTGAGTTGCTCAATGAAATTGATACTTATTCAACCAAAAGCGATACCGCAGCTGCAGATACATACATAAAACTGCTAAAAGACAAAATTAACGAGCAGCTTTACATGATCGAGAAAATATCCGACACAACTCCAGGTTTAAATTATGTTTATAGCCTCGAAAATAGCCGCTTAACATTCGCTAACAAAAATTACGAACAGTTCCTCGGTCATACGTTTGCAGAATTACAGGGAATGGGGCCTGACATACTTGTTGATATAATTCACCCGGATGATCTTGCGCATACAAGCAGCATATTAGCAACATTCAATACAGTGAATGATGGTGACGTTATTTCCTGGGATCTGAGAATAAAAAACACTAAAGGCGAATATATATGGATGCGTAACTACACCTCTGTCTTCAGAAGAAGTAGCCAGGGCGAGCCGGTGGAAATAATTGGCATTATGCTGGACGTGAACGCACAGAAAAATACAGCCGAACAATTAATTTATCAGGAAGAACAACTATTAGAAGCGCAGGAGCAGGCCAACATGGCCAGCTATGAGTGGGATATTGAAACAAACGAATTAACGGTCACCCCCCACTTTTTAAAAATATTTGAGCTCGATGAAGGATTCAATAGGGATGAAATCATGAAATTCATTAACCCTGATGATGTCGGAAAAATAAATGAAACAAGAAGAAATGCCATAGACACAAACAGCGCATTTAATACAGTGTACAGGTATGCAAAAAATGGGAACGAGAAAAAAATATGGTCAAAGGGCATAGCCGGAGAAAAAAACGGAAAAAAGATAGTTCGGGGAACGGTAATGGATGTTACTGAGCGAGAAAACATGATAGAGCAGCTTCAGGTTAGCGAGCGTACACTTTTCCAGAAAAACAATGAACTACAACGATCGAATGCAAGCCTTGAAGAGTATGCCTATGTAGCGAGCCACGATCTGAAAGAGCCCCTAAGAAAAATATCAACCTTTGGCGACCGTTTGTACTCAAGCCAATACGAGCATCTTAACGACGAGGGACGATTATACCTTCAAAAGATAATAGACTCGTCGAGAAGAATGCAGGTAATGATTAGTGATCTATTATCTGTATCAACTATTACCGGTAATAAAAATTTTGAGCCTGTTAATCTTAACGATATTTTAGCTGAAGCGCTGCAAAGTATAGAACATAAAATAGAAGAAAAAAATGCGATAGTCACTTACAGTGATTTACCTGTGGTGTCTATTGTTCCATCGCAGTTCAGGCAATTGTTCCAAAACCTTATAAACAATTCACTAAAGTTTTCGCGGGAAAATGTTCAGCCACAGATCACGGTTACGCATACATATATATCTTATAAGGAAGTTGCAGATTTAGGAATTGTACAAGCAAAAAAGTATTTGAAACTTATATTTACAGACAATGGGATAGGCTTTGATAACATTTATTCAAGTAAGATATTTACTATATTCCAGCGGCTTCATGGTAAGCAGGAATACGAAGGCACAGGCATAGGCTTAGCCATCTGTAAAAAAATAGTTGAAAATCATTCCGGTATTATATTCGCAACAGGCGTTCCAAACAAGGGCGCTACATTCACAATAATTATTCCTTTATGAGATTGACAAAGAAGTATTCTGTATTTATTGTGGATGATGATGAAGATGACAGGGAATCAATTAGGGACGCTTTTTTAGCAAATAAACACCACTACGACTATTTGTTTATGAAAAATGGCGACCAGCTCATGGAGCATCTTATTACTAATCCTGTACCGTATCAGGATGCCCTTATATTATTAGACTTAAATATGCCCGGTAAGGATGGCCGCGATATTTTAAAAGAAATAAAAGGCACAGAAACCCTGAAGCCGATACCCGTCATCGTACTTACCACATCTTCATCTGAGAAAGACAAAATCGCATCTTATGAGCTAGGCGCCAATTGTTTTGTCACCAAGCCTGACACTTACAGCGATCTCGTACACATTACAGACTCTATTGCAAAGCTATGGCTAATGCCTAAATAACATGACATCTGCCAATAAAGAAGGGCTGCAAGTATTGTTGCAGCCCTTCTTTATTATATCAACAGTTTTTTTAATTGCTATTCCTTGAGCTGCTTGGGCCTGACGGTTCAGGATACAATACAGATGTAAATTCGTTTTTACCATTAAACAATTCTTTCGCAGCATTTTGAATATCTGAAGCACTAAGTTTATTTACAACAGCTTCATAATCCAATACATTCTTTTTGTCCCTGCCCCAGAACATTATACTTTCCAGTTTCTCTGTCCAGTATTTATTTTCTTTCACATCGGTTCGGTATTTCTCCAGCCATTGGCTTTTTATTTTATCTACATCTTTGGCTTCGGGTCCATTAACTTTTAAATTCTTTATTTCTTCGTTAGCAGCTGTCAGTAATTTATCTACATTTTCAGGCCCGCAAGGCAATCTCAAAGAGATATTATAGTGCTCATAAGGTTCTTTGATAACAGAGGCTCGAAAGCCACCTGTATATATGCCGCCCATCTTCTCACGAAGCACCTCTATCACTTTTATATTCAGCACCTCAGCAATAGCTTGGGCTTTTAGGGAAATATCTTCTGAATACTTTACATCGCCATAGAAATTAGCAGCTATCAAGCTTTGTTTTTCAGTTCCTTTCTTTATGTCCAGTTTATGAACGCCGCTTATCGGGCGCACGCCGTTATCTTTAAAGCTCACTTGCTTATTCGCAGAAGGTATGCTGCCAAGGTACGTTTCTATTAAAGGAATGGCGGTATTCACATCTACATTGCCTACTATAAAGAATTGGTATCCATCGGCAGTGCTAAATTCATTGTGATAAATATCCATTACTCTATCCAGTTTCATTTTTTCAAAATCTTCAGGTTTAGGTACGCCGTTAGCTAGTGGATTGTTATTATATAACACCTTTAGCATCGTATCAGAGAACGCCATTTGTGGATTGGCTATCATATTCTGAAACTGAGTTTTCATTTTGTCTCTAAAGGCGTCAAACAAGGCCGGATCTTTTCTTGGCTGAGTAATATTAAGATTTACAAGTTGTAGCATTGTTTCGAAGTCCTTTACAGTACTGCTGGCTTGTATATTATCACTTACCTCACCCATATTGGCACTTACACGTATAGATTTACCTGCTGTTACCTTATCAAGGTCTGCTGGAGTAAAATTAGATACACCCATAGCCCGTATTGCATTGGTGCAAAAGTCAGCATTATCCTTATCTGCAACGCCATAGTTACCTGTTCCGCCTTCTTTCAGGCCTCTTAACAATATTTCATCGCTTTTGTAATCAGTAGGCTTAATCGTAACCTTAATGCCATTGCTTAGTGTATAAGTAGTTGTCCCCAGGTCCGCGTCCTTTTGTTGATTAGTAACTTTGCCTGCTGTAGGCTTACTCTCCATCAGGTTGCTTGCTATTTTTTTCTCTTCAATTGGTTTTACTTCCTGGCTAAATCCTTTTTGCGTCATTACTAACAACTGTGCATCGTTTGGCAATTTTGCCTCAGGCTTGTCCGGCGCTGTTATTAGGCTAAAGGTACTATTGTCTGCTGTCCATTCTTTTACCAGATTGCTTAGATCATTTAGCTGTATCGCAGGAAGCATTTCCTTAGTATAAGCATATTCATTTTCTATACCTGGCATATCTTCTTTATCAAGAAAATTTCTGACATACTCACCTATATAGGTCTTGCTTTCAGTTTTATTACGCTCATTATATTGTTTTTCTACAGAGCTAAGCATGTCTTTTTTAGCTACTTCAAGCTCAGCCTCTGTAAAGCCATATTGTTTCGCCCTCAGTATTTCTGCTGTTAGCGCATTGACTGCTTTCTCTGCTCCGTCGTTTCCAAACATCGCAAACAGGCTAAAGCTTTCATAGCCATGTACAAGTCCGCTAAAATTCACGCCGCTAAACACAAACGGAGGATTCCCGCTTTGTGCCAGGTCACTGAGGCGTGTATTTATCATAGATATTACAAGTTCACGTTTAAGGTCATCAGAGTAATCTTTTAGTGTTACAGACTCCTTCTTTTTAGTAAAAGGATACATTATCTGCAATATTGAATTAGTTGCTTCTTTATCAGTTACTACCATTGCATCAGGTTTGATGCGCGGTTTCACATCTATATAATAGCGTACTTTTTCATTTCTGGGGTTTCCAAGTCCTTCAAAATGTTCTTTCAGCATTTTCATAGCAGTAGCGCTATCTATGTCACCTACCACCATTACCGCCTGCAGGTCAGGCCTGTACCAGTCATGGTAATAACGACGGATGGTTTCATATTTAAAATGCTTAAGAATCTCATCTTTACCTATAGGCAAGCGATCAGCATACTTAGAGCCTGACACAAGTCGGGGAAAATACTTATCGCGCATACGCAATCCTGCGCCCTTTCTTAGCCTGCTTTCCTCCAGCACCACACCACGCTCACCGTCTATATCAGAGTCTGTAAGCAGTGCATTATGTGCCCAGTCTTCTATTATCTGAAACCCTTTTTCTACATTTTCCTTTTTATCAGTAGGTATAGGCAGTATATACACAGTTTCATCAAAGGACGTATAGGCATTCAGATCAGCGCCAAATTGTACGCCTATTGATTGCAGGTAGCTTACCAGGTCATTTTTTTGAAAGTTTTTAGTCCCGTTAAAGTTCATATGCTCCATAAAGTGAGCAAGCCCTTGCTGATCATTATCTTCCAGTATAGAGCCAGCTTTCACCACTATACGCAGTTCTACTTTCTTTTCCGGTTTGCTGTTAGGTCGTATATAATAAGTAAGGCCATTAGCAAATTGGCCTTTTATTACATGAGGGTCAACGGGAAGCTTTGCCTGTAAGTCCTGTGCGTAGCCAAATGTATTTGCTGTGGCCAGTACAATAATGCTGGCAAAAAAGTGCCGGCTAATTTTCTTTGTAATCGGAGACATATAGGAATATTTTATGCAAAATAATATAATCGAATATCACTTGCAATCCCTCTAAATGAGGGAGTTCATAAATTATTGTTATAGTACCGTTGTTTAGTTTGCCGAAAACCAGTATTAATATCAATATATTTACCACTAACACTGATAATCTTTTTTGTTTAATTGTTTACAACATTATGAAACTATTATCTTCGCACTGAAAGAAAGAAATATGGCACTTATAAAATCTATATCTGGCATTAGAGGCACGATTGGCGGCAAACCAGGCACCGGATTAACCCCTATAGATATTGTAAAATTTACCACAGCCTATGCAGCATGGATAGGCCAGGATACAGATAATAAAACAATAGTGATAGGCCGCGATGGTCGCATAAGTGGCGAAATGGTAAGAAATCTTGTCGCTTCTACTTTACAGAGTGTAGGTTTTAATGTTATTGACCTTGGCTTAAGTACGACCCCCACAGTTGAAATGGCTGTAAAATTGGAAAACGCGGCCGGTGGTATTATACTTACTGCCAGCCATAATCCTAAGGAATGGAATGCACTGAAGCTGCTGAATAAAGATGGTGAATTTCTAAGTGCAGATGCGGGTCAGTGGATTTTGGACTATGCAGAAAAAAGTGAGACAAACTTTGCTGACATTAATAAAATAGGTAAGCTCAGCTATAATGAAGATTACATACGTAAGCATATTGAAACAATACTCGCACACCCGCTGGTAGATGTGAAAGCAATAAAAAAGCAAAATTTCAAAATAGTTGTAGATCCTGTAAACTCTACCGGGGCACTTGCTGTTCCTGCATTACTTAAAGAATTAGGGGTTTCTGATGTTATTGTTATTAATGAAGAGGTAACAGGCCGCTTCGCACATAATCCCGAACCACTACCTGAAAATCTTACGGAGCTATGCTCGGTAGTAGCCAAGCAAAATGCCACAATGGGCATTGCAGTTGATCCTGATGTGGACCGTCTTTGCTTTGTATGTGATGATGGTAGCTTATTTGGTGAGGAATATACATTAGTAGCTATAGCAGATTATATATTATCTCACAAAAAAGGGAATACGGTCTCCAACCTTTCTTCCACACGTGCGCTGAAAGATGTTACTGAAAAGCACGGCGGACAATACTACCCGAGTGCTGTTGGTGAAGTGAACGTAGTAAAGAAAATGAAGGAAGTAAACGCAGTGATAGGCGGTGAAGGTAACGGCGGCGTTATAGTACCTGAGTTGCATTACGGTCGTGATGCTTTAATCGGCATAGCTTTATTCCTTACACATCTTGCCAAATCAGGCAAGACGGTAAAAGCGCTTCGCCGCACATATCCTGACTATTTCATTTCAAAGAATAAAATAGAACTGGCGCCGGAAGTAAATGTGAAAAAAGTCTTCAAGCAAATAAAAGACAAATACAAGAAACAGCCAATTAATACAGAGGATGGCCTGCGCATAGAGTTTGATAACGATTGGGTGCATCTGCGCACTTCCAATACCGAGCCTATTATACGCATATATGCAGAAAGCAGCACCGAAACTATGGCAGGCAATATAGCCAAGCGCATAATGGCCGACATAAAAGAAATGATGCTGGAAAAAGCAGATTAATAACCTTTCTTAAATCCCGTTATTATCAACAGCTCGCCTGATTCATATGATGTAGTCATTATCGGAAGCGGGCTTGGTGGCTTATTATCTGCCGTCCTGCTCGCCAAAGAAGGCATGAAAGTATGTGTGCTGGAGAAGGACAAGCAAATAGGCGGCTGCCTGCAAACCTTCTCAGTTCAAAAAACAATTTTCGATAGCTGTGTTCATTACATAGGCGGTCTTGGAGAAGGCCATACGCTTTGGCAAATATTCAGGTATGCCGGCATAATGGACAAGCTCTCACTAAAAGCATTAGATAATAATGGTTTCGACCGCATAGCTTTCGGAGAAGAAGGTATCCAATATCCTCACGCCATAGGCAATGAAAATTTTATTGAACAACTGCTACCCTATTTCCCAAACGAAAAAGTGGCCCTGCAGCAATACATAAAAACAATCGAAGCCGTTGGCGACCGCTTCCCACTATATAAATTGCGAAATGGCTCCGTAGCTGAGAAGACAGCAGTTAGCAGTATGGAAATTACCCACACGCTGCAAAGCATAACAAGCAACCCATTGTTGCAGCAGGTACTTGCTGGTAATAATATGCTGTATGCAGGTGTGACTGGCCAAACACCATTCCACATGCATGCAGTGGTCTCTGCAAGCTATATGCACAGCGCGCAATGCATATGTACGAAGAGTTGAAGCAGGATTCAGCCACCGCTCTGGTCTGTATGCAGTTGATCGAAATACTGCTGCCTGAAGGAAGGTACGTAGAGGTTGCCGAATTACTGGCAAAGGTCGAAACCGCCTTGTCCGGCACGACCAATGGTGTGCTGCTCTGCAAGCT
>Ga0207647_10002587_pt1 | contig 13693 bp, 24 predicted proteins | sample KBSCornC2_FD_184295 | JGI IMG/M metagenome (GOLD analysis project Ga0207647, IMG submission 184295) | Corn rhizosphere microbial communities from Kellogg Biological Station, Michigan, USA - C2 (SPAdes) (version 2) | ecosystem: Host-associated > Plants > Roots > Rhizosphere ...
CTTCGCGCGCGCGGAAAGGAGGCAGGGTGATGACCTCGAAGCAGAGCCGGTCGAGCAGATCGGCGCGGAAGCGCCCCTTGTCGACCAGGGCCGGCAGATGCTCGTTGGTGGCGGCGACGATGCGCACATCGACCCGGATCGCGCGCGAGGAACCGATCCGGTTGACCTCGCCATATTCGACCGCGCGCAGCAATCTTTCCTGCGCACCCTGGCTGAGCGTCGCCAATTCGTCGAGGAAGAGCGTGCCGCCATCGGCCTCCTCGAACCGCCCCGCGCGTGCCTTGGTGGCGCCGGTGAAGGCGCCCGCCTCGTGACCGAACAACTCGGCTTCGATCAGCGTCTCCGGCAAGGCCGCGCAGTTCATCGTCACCAGCGGCCCCGCCCAGCGCGGGCTCAGGCGATGCAAACGTTCGGCGACCAGTTCCTTGCCGGTGCCGCGTTCGCCGATCACCAGCACCGGCCGGTTCAAGGCCGCCGCACGGCTCGCGCGCTCGACCGCGTCGAGGAAGGGGCCCGATTGACCGATGAATTGATCCGCGCGCTCCATGCCGGGAGGTTGGCGGATTTTGCCATTTATTGGCAAGTCTTAATTGGCAAATTTCACCACTCTCAAAAATTTATCCGCGGTTTTCTGCCAATTCCTGAAATTGGCACGTCCTCTGCAAAGCATGAAGCAAGCCCGGACATGGGCGGAACCCCGAGGGTTCGTGGAGGAAAAGATGACCAAGTTCGACAAGACCGACATCCAGCGCTTCCTGGTTTCCGCGATCGGCGCGCTCGCCGTTTCGGCAACCTGCGTCGGCGCCGCGGTCGGCCCGGCCAGGGCGGCTGAGATCCGCGCCCCGCTTGCCGCGGTGGCCCATGCCTCTGGCGGTGTTTCGCAGAATATCCAGCTCGCCGCGCAGTAAGCCACGCGGCGAAATCCTCCGGGGCGGGTAGTCCCTTAGCCCGTCCCGGAGTACAACCCAGGCCAGAGTGACCGGCCGGAACGCGTAAGACAGGAGCTAGACTGACATGGGAATTTTCTCCCGCACTCGTGACATCATCGCTGCCAACATGACCGATCTGCTCGATCGGGCGGAGGACCCGGCGAAGATGATCCGGATGATCATCCTGGAGATGGAGGAGACCCTGGTCGAGGTCCGCGCATCCGCCGCACGCCACATCGCCGACCAGAAGGAGATGCGGCGACAAATCGGCAAGCTCGACTCGGTCCAGCAGGGCTGGATCGAAAAGGCCGAGCTCGCTTTGTCTCGCGGCCGCGAGGATCTCGCGAAGGCGGCGCTGACGGAGAAGCAGAAGGCAGCCGATCTCGCCGAGCAACTCCACGAGGAGATAGCGGCGATCGACGAGGCGCTGAGCGCTTGCGAGGCCGACATCACCAAGCTTCAGAACAAGTTGCGCGAGGCCCGCGCACGCCAGAATTCGGTTTCGACCCGCCTAGAGTCTGCGCACAATCGCACCCGGCTGCGCGAAATGTATGCTGGCCAGAAGGTGGAAGACGCCTTCTCGCGCTTCGAGCTGCTCGAGCGCCGGGTCGATTATGCCGAGGGCCGCGCGGACGCCGCCGGCTTGGGCGTGCAGAAGAGCCTGGAGGAAGAGATCGCCGAGCTGCGCTCCGCCGACAAGGTCGATGCCGAATTGGCCGCGCTCAAGGCGCGCGTAAGCGGCAGCTCCTCCTTGCCTAGCGCGGAGGCCGAATAATGGGCCCTCCCGAGTTTTTGATCGCGGTCACCGCGATACTGACGCTCTTCGTCGGCCTGCCGTGGCTGATCTTCCACTACGTGACCCAGTGGAAGAAAAATGGCTCGCTCACCGTGGAGGACGAGAATCTCCTCGACGAGCTCCATGCCCTTGCCCGTCGCCTCGAAGACCGGATGAGCACGATCGAGCGTATCGTCGCTGCCGACAGCCCGGGTTTCCGCCCGAGTGTGCGCGATGCGCGCGAAGAGGAATTCGAACTGCCCCGCTCGACCGAGCGGCCCACCCGTACCCGCCGGCGCGAGCATTGATCGCGCGATATCGATAAATGGGGAGTAGATTGATGACACCGCGTCGCACCCGCTTCTATCTCGACAAGCAGAATGGCAAGTTCCTGGGCGTCTGCGCCGGGATCGCCGATTATACCGGCATCGACGTCCTGCTCGTTCGCGTCGCCTTCGTACTGCTCAATTTCGCTACCGGCTTCTTCGGCGGGTTCGGCCTGATCGCTTATTTCGTCGTCGCCTGGCTTGCCGACAAGAAGCCGCGCGAGCTGGACTATGAAGATCGCGAGGACCGCAAATTTTGGCAGAAGGTGCGTGCCCGTCCCGGTAATTCGATCCGCGACGTACGAGCTTCCTTCCGCGACATCGATCGCCGTCTTGCCGACGTCGAGACGCACATCACCAGTCAGAATCGCCGACTGGCCGACGAGATCGAGGCGCTGCGCTGAGCGCGCGCCTGAGGAGAAATACAATGCACGAATGGGGAATCCTTATTCCGATCGTCGCGATCCTGGCGTGGGTTGCGAACAATTGGATCCGGGCGCGGCATGGCTATCCGCTGGAAGACAAGAAAGGTCGGACAGTCGGTCGCTCCGGGCTCGAGGCCGAGCGTAAGATCGAACTGCTCTCCTCTGAAAATGAGCGGCTCGGCAATCAGGTGCTGCGGTTGGAGGAGAGGATCGCCGTGCTGGAACGGATTGCGACCGATCCCGCCACTCGCGTGGCCCGTGAGATCGACGCGCTACGTTGAAATTCGGATCGCAGGAGGGAAATAGATGATGGAAAATCTGCCACTTCTCGAACCCTATCTCCGCAGCGCCGTCATTCTGGCCGTGCTCGGGATTGGCGCCTGGGTCTTCACGACCTGGCTGCGCGTCAAGCACGGGTACCCGCTGGAGGGCGGCTGGGGCCAGGCAGTCTATCCGAAGACCAACAACGAAACGGTTGAGCGCATGAAGCTGCTGACGTCTGAAAATGCGCAGCTTCGCGCCGAGCTGGGTTCGATCAAGGACCGGCTAGCGACCGTCGAACGCATCGTCACCGACCGCGGTTACAGCCTCGATCACGAGATCGAGCAGCTGCGCGGCCCGGCAAACTGAGGACCAAGTCATGATCAACCCTCTCCTCATTCCCATTCTCGGCATCAGCTGCGGTCTGCTCGCAATCATCGGCGGCGTCTTCATCCGTCCCTGGTTTCAGCTTCAGCAGAAGAAAATGGAGCTGGAGGCGCAGATGGTCGCCGAAAAGGCCGCACAATATGCGGCGCATACCGACCGGCTGGAACAAAGGGTCGCGGTATTGGAACGCATCCTGACTGACCGATCGACCCAATTGGGCGAAGAAATCGAACGGCTACGAGATCTGCCGATCAACTAACGGAGGCCAAAATGAGCAGTAGCGACAGCTTCACCCTCCTCGTTTTTTTCGGCATCGTTATCGGCCTGCCCGTACTGGCCTGGTTCGGGAACAGCATATTCCAGCGCTGGTTGCGCCACGTTGAAACACTGCACCAGGCATCGGTCGATCAGAGCCCGGGGCGTACCGCCCAGTTCGCGGCGAAGGTCGAACGGCTGGAGCAGCGCCTGGGCGTGATCGAGCGCATCCTGACCGATCGTTCGACCCATCTGAGCGAAGAAATCGAGCGGCTGCGCGACGCGCCGGTCAACTGAACAACGGACAAGGTTCACAGGAGGAATAGGATGAACGCGCAAGAGATGGTGGTGCTGATCGTGCTGATCACCGCCATCGCGAGCGTCGTCCGGGCCAAATACGGCGTCGTCCGTGTCGGCCGTGGGCGCAATCGCGAGGAAGTTTATGTCGGCACACGTCAGGACGACGTCGAAAATGAGCGGCTGCGCGGAGAGGTCCGCCAGCTCAAGGACAGGATCGCCGTGCTGGAACGGATCGTAACCGACGGCGATCGCAACCGCGGGCTCGCGCTCGAACGCGAGATCGAGGCCCTGCGCGACAAGGAGGTGCGGCAATGACCGACCCGATCATCTGGACCACGATCAGCGGCGCGGGCCTGGCCGGCGTGGTTGTCGTCAGCGTGGCAACGCTCAAGGGCTGGCGCGACTGGATCAATCTGCAGCGCCTTTCGATCGAAGGCCGCGGCGGGAGTACGGAACCGACAACCGGCGTGCCGAGCTCTGCCGCACGGATCGAGCTCGCGGACCTTAAGGAGCGGGTGCGCAAGCTGGAAGCAATTGCGGCTGGGGTGGACCTCTGATCCTGCAGACAGCCCGACTGCGCCGGGAGTGAACGCCGTCGCTTTAATGAACGGGAGGTTGTTTTCAGTTCACGCAACCTCCCCCGAATGGGTCCGTTCTGTCGCCGTTATCAATGGCGAAACGAGAGGGACCGCCGATGCGCAAACTTATCCTGGGTGTGGCGATCGCCGCTATGACTGTGCCGGCAGCGACACCCGCACTAGCCGATCCGCACGGCCATCACGACAATGGGCGCCATAAAGGCTGGCACAAAAGACATGGCTCCGATTGGGAGCGCGGCCGCCATTACGACTGGAATCGCCCCGACCCCCGCTACGGCCACTATGATCCGGCACGTTACTATCATCCCGGCAATTATCGCGAGCGCCGTCTGACGCGTTATGATCGCATCTATCGCGGTTATGACGGCCGCTATTATTGCCGCCGTTCGGACGGAACGACCGGCCTGATCGTGGGCGGCGTGCTTGGTGGCCTGCTGGGCAACGCGCTTTCGAGCGGCCATTCGAGCACTCTCGCCACCTTATTGGGTGCGGGCGGCGGGGCGCTGCTCGGGCGATCGATCGATCGTGGCAATCTGCGCTGTCGCTGAGCTCTCTTCTCCCGCCGGTCTTCAGTGACCGGCGGGCACCAGACGGGCACTTACGATATGCCAGCGACGCTGTGCGGCTGTGGAGCCTGGCACGCCATTGATCCGGCGCAGGGTATAGCTGCCGACGAAATGCTGGCGTCCGCCCGACGTTAGCAGTGCGTCGACCTTCACCGGTATATCTGCATAAACGCTTCCCGCAGCTCCCTCCGTGTGGAAGGGCGGAATTGGCGTGACTCTGGCCTGCACCGTGCGGCTGTAGCCATTACGGAACCGTCGATAGCTCTGCTTTCCATGCCAGATGGCATAGGCTCGCCGATAGTCGTGGCGCGAGACCGCGGCGTAATAATCCCCCACAACCTGCACCGCCACGGACGCCGAAGCCTCGCCGGGCGGTGTCGCTGACGCCAGATCGGCCGCAGCAAACGCGAGCAACATCAGAAAATGCCGTGTCCCAGCATCAGCCGCACCACCGCCACGCACAGCACGACCAGGTTCAGGTTTCGGCCCGCATTCCCGCGCGACAGCGATCCGATGATCAGGCCGATCACCGGCAGCGGCAGGATGAACCAATTGGCCCAGCCCAACAGCGGCAGCAAAGCGAACAGGACGGGGATGATCGCGATAGCACCGATAGCGAGCGAAAGCAGGTTGAGCATTGGTTCCTCCTCGCAACGCTTATGCCGTGCCCGAAACTGTATTGCTAGTACAATACAGCAGGCCTATCGTCACGGTTAGAAGGAGACTGTGGATGCGCAAGGGTCTGATCCTCGGTTTGATTCCTCTGCTGGCGTTGGGCGCCTGTCACGCCAAGGTCGATTTCAGCGATCAGGACAGCAACACCAGCGAAGGCAATGTTCACATCGCCATGGGTGACGCCGCCGGCGGAACCGGCAATGTCTCGGTAGACGCGCCGGGCTTCAAGGCGAGTGTGTCATTGCCCAGCATCAACCTGAGCGGCAATATCGATCTGGACGGGATCAAGATCGCGCCGAATACGAAAATTAGCGGCATGAATGTCGATGCCCAGGACAAGGGCGGCGATGATAAAGGCAGCGGGACTGTACGGCTTACCTTCACCAATCCGGCACCTCCGACCGCGGTGATAGACCATTATGCCCGGTCGGCGGCCGATGCAGGCTATGGTCAGATCAGTCGCTCCGGCTCTTCAATGGCGGCAAGGAAGGGCGATAAGAGCTTCGCACTGGACATCGTTCCCGACGGCAGCGGCAGCCGCGGAACGATCGTGCTTTCGGGCAAGGGCGAGAATTGATGCCTATCGAGCTTACCTTGCTCGGCGCGACGCTGATCCTCGCGCTCGTTCAGATCCTGCTGACGGCCCATCTGCGCACACGCCAATATGGCCTTAAATGGAACGCCGGCGCCCGGGACGAAGCGATGCCGCCTCTCAATCCGCTCCCGGCCCGCATGCTGCGGGCCCAGCAGAATCTCTATGAAACCCTGCCGTTGTTCATCGGCGCGGTGCTCGCGGCCGCCGTTGCGCAGCGCCTCGGACCGCTGACTTCGCTTGGCGCGCATCTCTATTTCTTCGGTCGGCTGATCTATGTTCCGTTTTACGCTGCCGGCATTCCGGTGGTGCGCAGCCTGGTCTGGCTGGTGGCAACGGGCGGGTTGGTGCTGGTGATCGCCGGATTGCTGATCGGTTAGGGTGGCAGGCGCGCCCGGCAGCCGCTACAGCGCGCGCCATGCCTCCTATCATCTTCGTCCTGCTCGGCGGCGCGGTCGGCGCGGGCTTTCGCTATCAGATCGGCGCGGTCGCCATGCGCAACCTCGGCCCGAGCTTCCCGTGGGGCACGTGGATCGTCAACCTGCTCGGTGGTCTGCTAATGGGAATTCTTGCGGGCTCGCTCGTTCGTCAGTTCACGCCCGAACAGGGCGAGCCGCTGCGGTTGTTACTAGGCGTGGGCGTGCTGGGCGGTTTCACCACCTTCTCGGCCTTCAGCCTCGAAACGGCCAATATGCTGATCCGGGGCCAGACCACCTTGGCCGCGGCCTATGCGGTGTCCTCAGTCGCGGGATCGGTGCTGTTGCTGCTGGTTGGCCTCTATCTGACGCGGGCACTGGGATGAGCGAAGCAGCGTCCGAAGCGCGCAATTTCACCGTCGCGGAGGACGATGACGGTATTCGGCTCGATCGCTGGTTCCGGAGGCACATGCCGGACGCGAGCTTCAACATCGTCTCGCGCTGGGCGCGTACCGGGCAGCTTCGGCTCGACGGCAAGCGTGTCGCGCCGGGCGACCATATCGCCGCTGGCCAGGTGATCCGCGTCCCTCCGCTCGAGCCACCCGCTCCGACAAAGGCGCGCCCGAAGCGCGAACGTGTGGCACTAAGCCCGGAAGACCAGGATTATGTGCAGTCGATGGTCCTGCACAAGGATCGCGCGGCAATCGTGATCAACAAGCCGCCCGGCCTTGCCACACAAGGCGGAACCAAGACCGAGCGGCACCTCGACGGGCTGCTCGACGGCTTGCAATTCGAGGCGGAAGGCCGACCCAAGCTGGTCCACCGGCTTGATAAGGATACGTCAGGGGCGCTGCTGCTCGCGCGCTCGGCGGGTGCCGCGGCGCATTTCGCCAAAGCTTTCTCCAGCCGTTCCGCGCGCAAAGTCTATTGGGCCCTGGTCGTCGGTGTGCCCTCGATCGAAGACGGCATGATCGAACTTCCGATCGCCAAACAGCCCGGCACCGGCGGCGAGAAGATGCATGTCGACGAGAAGGAAGGCCTGCCGGCACGCAGCCGCTATCGCGTGATCGAACGCGCCGGCAACACCGCCGCCTGGGTCGAACTCCAACCCTATACCGGCCGCACGCATCAGCTGCGCGTCCACATGGCAGCGATCGGCCACCCGATTGTCGGCGATGGCAAATATGGCGGGCAGGATGCCTTCCTGAGCGGCGGAATCAGCCGCAAAATGCACCTCCACGCACGGCGTATCCGGATAGACCATCCCGATGGCAGCAAGCTCGACGTGACCGCGGAGCCGCCCAAGCATATGCTGGAAAGCCTGCAGCACCTCGGCTTCGATCCTGCCGCGGGCGATGCTCTGCCCTTCGACGAGCCTAAGTTTGCCGAGACGCCCGAGGGCAAGAAGAAGGCTGCCACGCAAGCCGCCAAGGCGCGACGCAAGGAACGGCGGGGTGAGCGTCGCTCGCGCGGGCGCGGCTGATGCATCCTAATCCCAAATTCGGCTGGACCGATGAGGCCGCCATGCGCGCCTTCGTGGACGATACGGCCTTCGCGCACATCGTAACGGTGGCCGATGGGCGGCCGATCGGGGCACAGGCTCCGCTCGTAAACGCGTCTGACGGGTCGGTCCGCTTCCATCTGTCGCGCGCCAATCGGCTCACTGCCTTGCTGGACGGCGCACCGGTCCTCGCGAGCGTGATCGGCACGCATTTTTACGTGAGCCCCGATTGGTATGGCACGGCGGACCAGGTGCCGAGCTGGAATTACCGCCTAGTTGAAATAGAGGGCGTTGCTCGTCGGTTGGACGAGGCGGAGCTGCGCGACCTGCTCGACAGGCTGAGCGCGACGCAGGAGGCGCGGCTCGCCCCCAAGCCGGCCTGGGCCACAGCGAAGATGGACCAGGCCAGACTCGATGCGATGATCCGCGCGATCACGGGCTTCGCCATCGAAGCACCCCGTTTCACCGGGGCCGTCAAAATGGGGCAGAACAAGCCCGATCACGAAACCGGCGGCGTAATCGACGCCTTGCGGGCTATCGGCGACACCGCAGCCGCGGACGAGATGGAAAGGTCTCGATGAACCGCCTCGCCGTGTTCGATTGCGATGGAACCCTGGTGGATTCGCAGGCGACCATCTGCCTTGCGATGGAGCGCGGATTTGCGGCTTGCGGCATCGCCGCGCCCGGTGACGCAGCGACGCGCGGGATCATCGGCCTTTCGCTGCTTGAGGCGATGGCGGCGCTCCATCCGAACGGCACCGCCGCCGAGCACGAGACGCTTTCCGAAGCTTATAAGAAGGCTTTCTTCGATCTCCGTGCAGCAGGGTTGGCGGACGAGCCGCTGTACGAGGGCATCGCCGAAGCGATCGCTGATCTCGACGCGCGCGGCTGGCTTCTCGGCGTGGCGACGGGAAAATCCGATCGAGGGCTGAAGCATATCCTCGAACATCATGGACTACATCCGCGCTTCGTGACGCTTCAGACGGCGGATCGTCATCCGTCCAAGCCGCACCCATCGATGCTGGAACAGGCCATGGCGGATGCGGGTGCTGCGCCACAGACGACCGCGATGATCGGCGACACGAGCTTCGATATGGCTATGGCCAAAGCGGCGGGTTGTGCAGCGATCGGCGTGTCGTGGGGCTATCATAACGAGCGGGAGCTACTCGAAGGCGGTGCCGACCTTGTCGCGGATCACCCCTCCGCGCTGGTTGCGATCCTGGAGGCGCTGGCGTGAAGCGCTTTTACAAGGAAGTCACCGTGCAGGGTGGCGCGATCCTGCTCGACGGTCGACCCGTCAAAACCCCGGCACGCGCATCCTTGGTGCTCCCCTCCGCTCTTCTCGCGGGAGCGGTGGCCAAAGAATGGCGCACCCAGGGCGAGAGGATCGATCCGCGCGCGATGCCGCTCACGGGCTTGAGCAATGCCGCGATCGACCGGGTGGCACCTGATCCGGCGGCCTTCGCCCGCCCTATCGCAGCCTATGCCGAAAGCGACCTACTCTGCTACCGCGCGGAAGCACCAGCGGAGCTGGTTGCGCGGCAGGCGCAGGAGTGGGATCCGCTGCTCGATTGGGCACGTGCGCGCTATGATGTCCATTTCACGGTCACGACTGGCATCATCCATGCGCCACAGTCTCCTGCGACAGTAGCACGACTCGGCGAGGTACTGATCGCACAAAACGCGTTCATGCTCGCGGCCATGTCTCCGCTTGTTACGGTCGGTGGATCGCTCGTGACTGCGCTGGCGCTCGTCGAAGGCGCCATCGACGCGGATCGTGCCTTCGACGTCACCCATCTCGACGAATTGTGGCAGGCGGAACGCTGGGGCGAGGATAAGCTCGCCTTGGAGGCGCGCGCCGCACGGCGGCGGGATTTCATGGCCGCGGCCGAGATGGTGAAACTTTTGTGACCCGCCGCGCGGTGGCCTTTTCAGTTGGGCATCGTTAACAGGCGCGGCACCATGGAAGTATCCGATCTTCGCGTCGCCCTGTTCTCCGGCAATTACAATTATGTTCGCGACGGCGCGAACCAGGCGCTCAATCGCCTGAGCGGCTATCTGCTGAAAAATGGTGCCAAGGTGCGCATCTACAGCCCCAAGAGCAAGACGCCTGCCTTTCCGTCGACCGGCAAGGTGGTGGCGGTGCCGGCGATACCGTTTCCGGGCCGTGGCGAATATCGCGTGCCGCTCGGCATTCCACCGCGCGTACAGCGCGATCTGAAGGAATTCGGAGCCAATATCTTCCACATATCGTCGCCCGAGTTCATGGCTCACCGCGCGGTCGCGCTCGCGCGCAAGTGGGACATTCCGGTGGTGGCGTCGGTTCACACCCGGTTCGAGACCTATTTCCGCTACTACAACATGGCCTGGCTCGAGCCCCTGGTGGAGGCGATCATCCGCCGGCTCTATCGCCGCTGCGACGCCATCTTCGCGCCTTCGGAATCGATGGCGCAGGTGTTGCGCGAGCAGCGCATGAGTTATGACATCGGCATCTGGTCACGCGGCGTGGAGACAGAGGTCTTCTCGCCCGCCAAGCGCGACATGGAATGGCGCCGGTCCCTGGGCATTCAAGATGATGAACCGGTCATATGCTTCATTGGCCGGATCGTCATGGAGAAGGGGCTCGACGTCTTCGCAGAGGCGCTCGATGTGCTCCACCGCCGGGGCATTCGTCCCAAAGTGCTGGTGATCGGCGAGGGGCCGGCACGACAGTGGTTCGAGACACGGCTTGCCCAGGACGCGATCTTCATTGGCTTTCAACGGGGCGACGATCTGGCGCGTGCCATTGCCAGCTCGGATATGCTTCTCAACCCGAGCGTGACCGAGACATTTGGCAATGTCACACTGGAAGCCATGGCGTGCGGATTGCCGGTAGTCGCGGCCCGGGCGACGGGGAGTCTGAGTCTCGTCGATGATGGTGTCACCGGGCGGCTGATCCGCCCAGGCGCGAATGAGGCCTTCGCCGCGGCGCTCAAACTCTATTGCGAGGACAAGGACGCGCGTGCCGCCGCCGGTGCCGCCGGCCGGGCAGTGAGCGAGCGCTATTCGTGGGATGCGGTCAACGGCGCGCTTGTCGATGGCTATCTGCGCATTCTCCGCCACCGCGAAATGGGTGGCCACCCGATCAACCGCCCGCGCTGACCCATTCGCTAGCGGGCCGCTTCAGCCATCTCGCGATTGCGCAGGATTGACGCGGTCAGTGTGTTGCGGATCAGCGGAACCAGACCGTTATCCTCGTCCAGCACGTCGAGCCCGCGCCGTGTGCTGCCGCCCGGGCTTGCAACACGGTCAGCGAGCGCACGCGGGCTCTCGTCTGCCGCCGCGGCCAATGCTGCCGCGCCGTGGACCATTGCCAGCGCGAAACGCGCTGCCTGATCGGCACGCAATCCGGCGTCGGCGCCCGCTTCGGCCAGCGCATCGATGAAGCGGAACAGGAAAGCCGGGCCCGATCCGGCAAGCGCGGTCGCGACGTCGAACAGGCCTTCGTCGATCCATTCGACCAATCCCAGCGGCTGCATCAACCGCTGTGCCTGATCCCGCATGGACGGCTCCGCACTGTCGCTCGCCAAGGCCACTACACCCTGACCGAGTGCGACCGGGGTGTTCGGCATTGCGCGAACGATGTCGCGAGGTATCGGGAAACGTCGCCGCAAGCCGCTCAATTCGACGCCCGCGAGGATAGAGACCAGCAGCGTTTCCCTGCCTAGCATCGGCGCCAGATCAGGCACGACCAGATCGAGCATCTGCGGTTTGACACCGAGCATCACCAACGCAGGAACGGCACCATCCGGCGGCGGCGCGGTCAAGACCGTCACGCCGTCCGCAACCGGCGCGCCCGATTTGCGGATGACGGTGACCTCCCGTGGATCGAGCCCACATGCCAACCAACGCCGCAGCATGGCGCCCGCCATATTGCCGCAGCCGACAAGCCAGATCGGGCCTTCGATCGGGAAAGCGCTCACGCCTCGCCGTGCGTTTCGATAAGTGCCGCTGTCAATGCCTCGGTAGGCGATTTTCCGCCCCACAGGACGAACTGAAAGACCGGATAGAAGCGCTCGCACTCGTCGATCGCCGCCTCGATCAGCGTGCCCGCCTGCTCCAACGTAAGCGGGCTGTCATTGCTGCTGTCGAGCAAGGCCGCATGACGGAACAGCAGCATGCCGTTCGAAGACCAGATCTCGAAATGGCCGATCCAGAGCTGTTCGTTAACGAGCCCTATGGTCTCGTAGACCGCCGCCCGCTTGTCGGCCGCGACCCTGATGTCGGGCAACGCGAGAAACTGGAGCACGCGATCATCCTCGCGCCAGACGCCACGCAGCTCATATTGCGTCCAGCTACCGGGAACGGTGGCGACGATCTCATCCTCGCTGACGCGATCGTGCGTCCAGCCGTGCGCTTCGAAATAAGTTTCGAGCGTATCGACCGGTGCTTCGTCGTCGCGGTCGTTTTCATACTCGTCGGCGATCATCATCGCACCTCAATTGCCGCCAACGAACGGTACCCGAGCTTGATCCAGACGCAAGATGCCGCAGTGCGCAATGGTGACAAAGCTGTGGATAGGTCGGGGAAGAACGGGGATAAAGTTTCAGAGCCCTGCATCAGCGATCGCCTCCAGCGCGCGATCGAACCTCTGCTCGGGCGGACCGCCGATGATGCGGTAATCCAGGCCGCGGCGCTCGAGCTCGGCACGCGACAGATCGAAGAACCGTCGGCGGCGGCCGTCATCCCCGAAAAACCGCGTCCCATCGTCGACCCACGGCAGATCGATATCGAGCAACAGATAGAGGTCGGCGGTGTCTTCGAAGCTGTCGAACCACGGGTCGCGCCAATCGAACAGCATGTCGGCCCACACCGCCGTCATGATCGGATCGGTATCGAGGAATAGCCGCTGATTGCATTGACGGAGCAGCGCCTGCGTCATGGCGCTGTGCGTCCGGCCGATCGTGACCAGATCGTCCATCCTCAAGGAAAGCCCATATTGTTCGCAATAGGTGCGGCCATATTCGGGCACGTACATCGTGTCGAAGTGCCGGGCGAGGCGCGGCGCCAGCGTCGTCTTGCCGGTGCTTTCGGGCCCGTGGAGGCAGATCGTGCGGGCATACCATGGCCTGACGGCAGGCGGCATAAACCGCCAGTTCGCACCCGGGTCGGCACGCAGGGCGGCGGAGGTGACGGGTACCGCCTGATGATCCGGGTCGATCAGCACGAAACGCGTGTCCAAAGCATGGGCCAGATCGAGCTGCCTGCGATCCGATGCGAATAGGCGATCGACGGGGCCGGGATGGAGATCGCGCAGTTCGGCGCAGAACCGCTGGATCGCTTCGAAGGAGGCGGTCACCTCCCGGGGAGGTGGCCCCTCGATCGCGACCGTCCGGACCGTCGGAAACATCTCGAGGATCCACTGCAGCCTCCGGGCAGCGGGGATCGGGTCGTCGGGCTGCCAACAGACGATGATTGTAAGGTGATCGACCAACGCAAGCGCGGTGCGGATCATCGCAATGTGGCCTGCCTGGAGTGGCATGAAGCGGCCGACGACGATGCCGGTCGTCACGCCTCTGCCCTTTCCGCTCGCTCAGCCGCGGCCCATTCGCGCAGGCCGAATATGCAGAGGAGCAGGAAGACGAAATAGAGGCCGGCGGTGAGCGTCAGGCCCTTCGTCAGGTAAAGCCCGATCGCCATCGCATCG
>Ga0207647_10002588_pt1 | contig 13692 bp, 15 predicted proteins | sample KBSCornC2_FD_184295 | JGI IMG/M metagenome (GOLD analysis project Ga0207647, IMG submission 184295) | Corn rhizosphere microbial communities from Kellogg Biological Station, Michigan, USA - C2 (SPAdes) (version 2) | ecosystem: Host-associated > Plants > Roots > Rhizosphere ...
GGATCCGGTCGGCGAGCAGGTCGACGGCCGCGTGCGCGAGGCCTTGCGTATCCTGGCGCAATGTCGTGAGCCGATAGGCGTCGTATGCGGCGGCGGGGATGTCGTCGAAGCCGATCACGCGCAGGTCGTCGGGCACGCGCAGGCCGAATGCGTCGCGTGCGGCGTCGATCACGCCGAGCGCGAGCAGGTCGGACGAGCAGAACACGCCGTCCGGGCGCTCGCCGGATGCGAACAGTTGCCGCGCGGCGTCGATGCCGCACGCATGCGTGTCGGAGTGCGTATCGATCACGCGGACGAGCGCCGCATCGAATGCGTCACCGCGTTGCAGCCCGTGCTCGAACGCATCCGCGCGCGAGCGCGCGCTGTAGCTCGTGGTACGCGGCCCGACGAACGCGAGCCGGCGCGCGCCGGCCCGCACGAGCCGTTGCGCGGCGTGGGCGGCCCCCGCCGCGTTGTCGCTGACGACGACATCCGCGCCCGGCAGGTTCGCGTCGCGATTGATCATCACGACGGGAATCCGGTGGTCGAGATACTGCCGCGCGACCGACAGCGGCGGCGACGCGGACGTCATCACGAGGCCCGCGATCCGGTAGCTGAGCAAACGTTCGAGCGATTGCCGGACCTGATGCGGGTCGTCCGCGTTGGTCACGAGCGGCGTGAACGCGCGCTGGCCGAGCGCCGCCATCAGGTCCGACAGCAGCCGCGCACGGAACGGATTCTCGAACCCGGCCGTCACGACGCCGATCATGCTGCTGCGCTGCGTGATCATGTCGCGCGCGATCAGGTTGACCTGGTAGCCGAGCGCGCGCGCGGCCACCATCACGCGTTCGCGCGTTTCGGGCGCGATGCTCGCCGTCGGCGAGAACGCGCGCGACACCGCCGAGCGCGACACGCCGGCCCGCACGGCGACATCCGACGCCGTCACCCACGTTTTTCTTTCCTTGTCAGTCATCGATTCATGATCCCTTCGCGACTCGAAGCCCCCACGCCGCTGGCCGACTGGATGTCGGCGCTCGATGACGCGCGGCCGCTGCCTACGCTGACCCTACCGGGCAGCCATGACACCTGTGCGTATACCGTCGACGATCCGCTCGTGCGCACGCAGCGTGCGCCGCTCGACGCTCAGCTTGCGCACGGCGTGCGCCTGCTCGACATCCGGTGCCGGCATCGGTGCGATACGTTCGACATTCATCACGGCGGGATCGCGCTCGGCATGTCGTTCGACGACGTGCTCGCGGATTGCACGCGCTTTCTCGATGCGCATCCGCGCGAATGCATCGTGATGTCGGTGAAGGACGAGTGGCCCGCGCACGCAAGCACGCGCGGTTTCGAGGCAACGTTCGATGCGCATTGCGCGCGGCATCCGCGGCTGCGCTGGCATGCGGGCGGCGCGCTGCCGGCGCTCGGCGACGTGCGCGGCGCGGTGGTGTTGTTGCGGCGGTTTCGCAGCCGCCGACCGCTCGGCATCGACCTGACCGCGTGGCCCGACAACGCGACCTTCACGATCGATCATCCCGGTGCGGCGTTCGTTATCCAGGATGAATACCGTGTGCCCGTCGCCGGGTCGATCCACTACAAGTGGCGCGTGATCGACGCGCTGCTGACCGGCATGCCGTCGCCGGAGAGCGGCCGCTGGGCGATCAATTTCTGCAGCGGCACGGGGATGGGCGCGAATCCTTCGGTGGTCGCGCGCGGCGATGGCAGGGTGCAGGGGATTCACGCTCGGCTCGCCGAGCGGTTGCGCGAGCTGCGTGGCCCGTGTGGCGCGGTGCTGCTCGATTTCTGCGACGACGATGATTGGGGGTTGGTGCAGGCGCTGGTGGCGTGCAACGATCACGCGCCCGCGTCGGGCGAGCGGTGCAGGTCGATGGGCTGCTAGTACCGACCGGCTCCCGTGAAGATCGGCCCGTTGCCGAATGTGTGACGCGCGGTCCATGTTGCGAACCGATGCCGACGGATAAGGTTGAACCGTCCGTGGGCGTGCGCGGTTCGATCGAGCCCGTCGGCGGATATCCGCATGTTTTTCAACTCGGCGGGGCGCGACGGGCACCGCGTGCCAGGCTCGCGCCGGCTCGGGAATGGCTTCGTGGAAAGCCGCGCCGGCGGCTACGCGAACCTTCCGCCACGCAGACTGCAAGGAGAGAGGTCATGGCAACGCTCGTCAACATCACGAAGGACACCCCGAATGCGGTGCAGATCTGGGGCTTTCACGACCGCTGCACCGTCAGGGACGTCGCAGCGGCACTCAATACCATCGCGGCCGGGCTGAGCGGCGATGGGCACACGATTCACATCATGTCGGGAACCCACGGCTATTGCGCGGGGCAGGTCGGCGCGGTCGCCACGCGAGATCAGCGATTCGCCGCGGAAGACCGGGCGCTGGCCTCGCCGAAGACGAAGGACAACAGGCCGGTCGCGGTTGCGGTGCACGACTTCAATACGGCCAAGCTGCCCGCGCCGGATTACGTGACCGCAGCGATGGCGAAGCTGAACGGTGACATGCGCGCGATCGTGCAAGGCGACGCGGGCACCGCGACGTTCCTGCTGGCCTATTGCTGCAGCGCCGGAACGCCGTAACGTGCTGTGGTGTGCGGCGGCGGCGGGCGTGGCGGCTCGCCGCCCGCCCGGCCCGTTCCGCGACGACGAAATGTCGTGCGAATGCGCCGCTCAACGCGTCGCGATCGCCACCGCCGCACCGGCCATCGCAGTTGCGCTCGTGCGGTTCGCGATCCGCTTCGCGCGTGCCGAAGTGAGGAACGCGCGCGCACGGGAAGCAAGCAGCGACCAGAAGCAATCGGCGAGGATCAGGATCGCGAGCATCGTGCCGACGAGCTCGGCCCACGCGACGACCCCGACATGCGTCAGGTCGACGATCGTCGGCAGCAGCGCGAGATAGAACAGCATGATCTTCGGGTTGCCGAGCGTGACCAGCGTGCCAGCGACGAACATGCGCCACGGCGACTGGCCGCGCGGCAGGTCGTCGGCCTGCGCGTCGGTCGGCGCGGTCCACATCTTCCACGCGAGGAACAGCAGATACGCGACGCCGAGCAGCTTCAGCACGAGCAGGCCCGTCGCGAACGTGCGCGCGAACGCGGACAGCCCGGCGACGGCCAGCGTGAGCCACAGCGCCTCGCCGATCCACATCGCGGCGAGGAACGGCAGCACGTCGCGCACGCCGTTCGTCAGCACGCGCGCGACGAGCGCGGCGACGCTCGGGCCGGGCGTGCCGGCGGTGACGAGCAGGGCGATGGCGAACACGGCAAGCGCGGACAGCGTCATGACGAACCTCGTGGGCAGGGACGTTCGAAAGGTATGAGGTTTCGATTATAGTGACGGCCGTTCCAGCCCGCTTATCTCGTCGTGATGACAGCATCGATCCGGATTCGTCCCGCCACGCGGGAAGACGCGGCCGCCATGGCCGCCGTGGAAGTGGCCGCCGCCCAGCGCTTTCGCGCCATCGGCATGATCGACATCGCCGAAGGCGAACCCACCGACGCGGCCGACGTGCTCGTGCGCATCGACGACGGTCGCGCGTATGTCGCGACGGACGATGAGGGAACGTGCGTGGGCTTCGCGTTCTACCGGCTGCTCGATGCGCGGCGGCTGTATCTGGAGGAACTGGATGTCGCGCCGTCGCATGCGGGGCAGCGAATCGGCGCGCGCCTGATCGAACGGATCATGACGCGCGCCGCGCAAGACGGCATTGCCGAGGTCGTGCTGTCGACGTTTCGCGATGCACCGTGGAATGCGCCGTACTACGCGCGCCTCGGTTTCCACATCGTCGACGACGCAGCGCTCGACAACACACTGCACGCGATTCGCGCGGATCACGTAGCACGCGGCCTCGACGAGACGCAGCGCGTGTTCATGCGCGCCGACGTGCGTGCATGAACGGGTCGCCGGCGGTCAGGCAGCGTCGCTGAGCGCCGGGTAGTCGGTGTAACCCGTTTCGCCTTCGGCGTAGAACGTCTCCGGCACCGGCTTGTTCAGCGGTGCGCCGATTTCGAGGCGGCGCGGCAGGTCCGGGTTCGCGATGAACAGCTTGCCCCACGCGATCGCATCGGCGTTGCCGCTCGCGAGCGTGTCCTGCGCGGATTCGAGCGTGAACTGCTCGTTCGCGATCAGCGGGCCGCCGAACGCTTCTTTCAGGCGCGGGCTCAGGTGGTCGCCCGAATACGACTCACGCGTGAAGATGAACGCGATCTTGCGGCGGCCGAGTTCGCGCGCGACATAGCCGAACGTCGCGGCCGGATCGGAGTCGCCCATCGTGTGCGCATCGCCGCGCGGTGCGAGGTGCACGCCGACACGGCCCGCGCCCCACACGTCGATCGCCGCGTCGACCACTTCGAGCAGCAGGCGCGCGCGATTCTCGATCGGGCCGCCGTACGCGTCGGTGCGGTGATTGGTGCTGTCCTGCAGGAACTGGTCGAGCAGGTAGCCGTTCGCGCCGTGGATCTCGACGCCGTCGAAACCGGCCTTCTTCGCGTTCTCCGCGCCCTTGCGGTATGCGGCGACGATGCCCGGAATTTCATCGAGTTCGAGCGCGCGCGGCGTCACGTACGGACGCTGCGGGCGCACGAGGCTGACGTGGCCGCCCGCGGCGATCGCGCTCGGCGCGACCGGCAGGTCGCCGTTCAGGAACATCGGGTCGGAGATCCGGCCGACGTGCCACAGCTGCAGCACCATGCGGCCGCCGGCCGCGTGCACGGCCTGCGTCACGCGCTTCCAGCCTTCGACCTGCTCGTCGGACCAGATGCCGGGGGTGTCCGCATAGCCGACGCCCTGCGGCGTGACCGAGGTCGCTTCGCTGATGATCAGGCCGGCCGATGCACGCTCGGCGTAATAGCGGGCCATCAGGTCGTTGGGCACGCGTGTCGCGCCCGCGCGGGAGCGGGTGAGCGGTGCCATCACGATGCGGTTCGGCAGCGTTAGATCGCCGAGGGTAACGGGGTCGAACAGAGTGGGCATGGCAGATAACCTCTTCACGAAAGGCGGGATGACCGTCGCGTCGTGCGCGACGGGTGGCCCGCATGGCCTGGGTCAGAGTTCGCGGCGCAGAGCGTCGAGAAATGCGTCGATGACGGCCTCGTTGCGCCGGAAGAACGCCCACTGGCCGATCCGCGTCGACGTCACGAGCCCCGCGCGTTGCAGCGTCGCGAGGTGCGCGGAGACGGTCGACTGCGACAGCCCGCAGCGCGCGTCGATCTGCCCGGCGCAGACGCCGTGGTCGTACGGCAGCGTCTGCTCGGGAAAATGCACGCCCGGCGTTTTCAGCCAGACGAGGATTTCCCGACGCAGGGGGTTCGAAAGCGCTTTCAGGATCGCGTCGATGTCGAGTTCGGTCGGCATGGAAAGGGCGTGGTGTTTCGGCGTTCGTTGGGAACACCGGCGCAAACAGGTATCGTCGATGGACGAATCATATATCGGAAAAAGACGATATGTGCGAAGGCACTGCCGCGAGTGGGGTTGTTTATCGATCTCCGGGCACGGACCGTCGAGCGGCGTCCTTCTACTGCGGGGTGCGTATTCGTGCACGCTAAAACCTGAAAAGCTCCGCCGCGGAGGTCGTCATCACTCTGTCTCTGGCAGCACGGTCGGGAATCCAGTATTCCAATGCGCTCAGGGCCCCGCCATAGTCGATCAGATGACGATGCTGCGTGTGAGGCCAGTCGCTACCCCAGACCATGCGCTCGGGGCCGAACGAATCGAGCAGAGCGGTGGCAAGCGCCCGTCCGTGCTCGTTGCCGTTCGAATTTTCGGCGCTGCGATAGGCGGCGGAGAGCTTGACCCAAACGTTGCCGGAGGTGGCCGTCGACTGCAAATGGCGAAAGCCGGCATCCGCGGCGCGCAGCCGCGCATCGGGCCGCCCGAAGTGATCGACGACGACCGTGCAATCGTGTCGAAGCAGCGCATCGAGCACGACCGGCAGAGCATCCGCATTCGCTTGAACCTCGACATGCCAACGTAGTGCGTTCAAGCGTGCGAGGAGCGTGGACCATCGGCCGTCGCGGAAATCCGGCAGTGCAACCCCTATCAAATTCAGCCGCGCACCGACGATATGTGCGGCGTCCAGCGCTTCCAGCTCGGCATCCGTGACCTCTGGCGCGACAACGGCAACACCGCGAAAGCGTCGCGGATAGCGTTCGCATACCGCGCAGAGGAACCCATTGTCGGTGCCGAGAAAGCTGGGCTGCACCAGCACGCCTTGGGAGAGACCATGCGCCGCGAGCTGCGCGACATATTGGTCGAGCGTTGCATCGTAGTCGGGCGCGTGACGGCGGTGTGCCGCGAGCGGCAGGCCTTGCACGAAGATGTGGGCGTGCGCGTCGACGCCGGTGATGCCTGTCGCGGTTTCGTCGACCCAGGCCAGGGACGCGGGGGACAGGCCGTCGAAGGGGGCGGCCGGGAGTGCGGGCGGGAAGCGGTCCATCGTGTCGGGTGCGTGAAATCAAATTGACGTTGGAGCGATGCATCGACGTACGCGTGCCGCGCGCTCAGTGGCGCGATATGGCCTGCGCGCCGTTCTCGTGCGGCGACGCGACGAGCCGGCGCCGGGTGTCGGGCAACATCAGCGCGGCGACGACGACGAGGCCGTACGCGGCGCCCGCGTCGATGCCCAGCGCTGCACCGAGCGACATCGATCCGCTCATGTGACCGATCAGCACCGGAAATGCAGCCGATGCGATGCGGCCGAAGTTGTAGCAGAAGCCGACACCGGTGCCGCGCACGCCTTGCGGATACAACTCGTTGAAGAGCGCGCCGAGCGTCGCGGGAATGCCGGCTGAAAAGAGGCCGAGCGGAAAGCTCAGCAGCAGCATCGTGGTGTCGCTGATCGGCAGCAACGTGTAGACGTTGACCATCACCGCACAGCAGACGGCAAACAGGATCACGTTCCAGCGTCGCCCGATGCGGTCCTGCAACCAGGCGCTCACGAAACATCCGATGATGAATGCGACGATGACGACCGCGAGATAACCGCCGGTGCCCAGGATCGACAGATGGCGCTCGGTCTTCAGATACGTCGGCAGCCACGTCGTGATCGCATGGTAGCCGCCGTGCGCGCCCAGTCCGATCAGGCCGCCGACGATCGTCGTGCGTATCACCGCAGGATCGAAAATGCCGGCGGCAATGCTGAATACGCCGCGGCGCGCGGAATCGTCGGTTTCGGTTTGCGGCTCGCGCGGCGGCTCGACCACGTTGCGGCGCAGGTAGAGAACGAGCAGGGCCGGGACGAGACCGATCGCAAACAGAACGCGCCAGGCCCATTGCGGCGAAACGAGCGAGAACACGGCCATATAGAGCAGCACCGCGGCGCCCCAGCCGAATCCCCACGCGCTCTGCACGATGCCCATGGCCTTGCCGCGATGCCGCGGGTTCATCGTTTCGCTGAGCAGGACGGCGCCCGCCGTCCATTCGCCGCCGAAGCCGATGCCTTGCAGCGCCTTCAGCACAAGCAGCTGCTCGAAGGTCTGGGCGAACGCACTCAGAAACGTGAAGAGCGAGAACCAGATCACCGTGATCTGCAGTGCGCGCACCCGGCCGACGCGATCGGACAGGATGCCGGCGAGCAATCCGCCGAGTGCGCCGGCCACGAGCGTCGCACCGCCGATCAATCCTGCCTGACCTTTGCTGATGCCCCACGTGGCGAGAAGCGCCGGGATCACGAGGGAAAAGACCTGCGTATCGACGGCGTCGAGCGCCCACCCGCCGAAGCAGCTCCACAGGGTTCGCCGCTCGTTGGGCGTGATGTCCTCATACCAGCGCATGGTTGTCTCCTGGTGCAGGCCGCTGCGAAGTCGGACGGGCGGCCGCTGTTGATCGATTTGACGCCATTCTATGAACGTGAGGAACGCGTGCATACTATGAAAACGTTGTTCATTCATAGCATCTTGATATGGAAGGCGATCATGGAATCGATTCGCACGCTCAAATACTTTCTCGCGATCGTCGATGCGGGAAGCGTCACCGGCGCGGCGGCGCAGCTCGGGATAGCGCAGCCGGCGCTCAGCCAGGCCATGACGCGGCTGGAGAAGGATCTCGGCACGAAGCTGCTCGCGCGCACGCGTCGCGGCGCGGCGCTGACGCCCGCGGGCGAAGCGATCGCGGAGGACATTCGCCTGAGTGTGTCGAGGATCGAGGCGGCGGAAAAGCGGGCCCGCGATATCGGCGCGCAACGTGGCGGCAGGCTGACCATCGGTTTCGCGTCAGCGGCGCTGTTCGAGGTCATGCCCAGGGCGATCGCCGCATTGCGTGACGCGATTCCCGATGTCGAGCTGACGTTGCGGGAAATGAGCAACGCGGAGCAGGCCAGCGCGCTGGAATCCGGCGAAATAGATATCGGGTTGCTGCATACGCCTGTTGCGGTCCGCGGCCGGATGCGCGAAAAGCTGATCGTCCGCGAACGCTTGCACGCGGTCGTGCCGGCGTCGTATCCGCTGGGCGAGGATGGCAAGCTCGGCCTCGCGGAACTGGCGAGTATGGGTTTGGTATGGTTTCCGCACGGACAGCTGCCGGTGGTGCGAGCCGGCATCCTCAGTGCGTTTCGCAAGTTCGGTTGCGAAGCCAATGTCGTTCAGGATGCCAATCGATCGCTGACGGTGCTCGCATGCGTGGCCGCCGGTTGCGGCGCGTCACTGTTGCCGCGATCCGTCAACGCGATCCAGTTCGCGGGCGTGCGCGTGTGCGAAGTGCGCGAAGGCGACGCGCTGCCCCTCTTCGAACTCAGCGCGATCTGGCCGCATCGTTCGCGTCCGACACTGGCCGACAAGTTTGCGGCGCTGCTGAACAGCGGCTGATGCAGGGTCGCGGCCGGCAGGCGCCGGATCGGCACGATCGCATGCGATGCTTCCTTGTCGTTCGTCAATCGCTGCGGGTGCCGGGCGATCACGCTTTCCCATACTGCGCAAACAGCCAGCGCCGCATGGCCTGCAACGCTTCCGAATGCGCATTGGCCTGCGGGAAGACGACGTAAAACCCGAGCGACATCGGAAACGAAAAATCGAACACGCGTCGTAGCCTGCCTTCCGCGATGTCGCGCTCGACGAGCGGTTCGCTGGTCAACGCGATGCCTTGACCCGCGACCGCGGCGTCGATCGCGAGCAGCGACTGGCTGAATCTCGGCCCTTTCGTCGGATCGGCCCGACCCTTTCCACCGAGTTTCTCGATGAACTCGGGCCACAGATCGTGCGCGTCGTGCAACAGCGCATGCGTCGACAAGTCGGCAGGCGTGCGGATCGGCGGGCCGCTGTCGAGCAGCTTCGGGCTGGCGACGGCGAAGATGTCGAGCGGAGCCAGCAACTCGGCGGCGAGGCCGCCCGGGAATGGCGGCTTGCTCAGTCGAATCGCGATGTCGACGCCGTCGGCCCGAAACGACGCAAGCCTTTCGTCGGCGATGACGCGAACCTCGATGTCGGGGTGCAGCCGGCCGAAGTCCGCCAGGCGGGGAATCAGCCACTTCGACGCGAACGACGGCGTCGTGCTGACCGCCAGCACCGTCGGGCGCTGGCCGAGGGCGTCCGTGGCGTCTGAGATGATCTGCAGCGCGCGCTGGACCGACGAAAAATACTCGAGCCCTTCGCGCGTCAGCGCAAGCCCCCTGGGCAAGCGCCGAAACAGCTGAACCTCCACGACGTCCTCCAGATGCCTGACCTGCTGCGCGACCGCACCCTGGGTCACGCCGAGTTCGTCGGCGGCCAGCCGGAAATTGAGGTGGCGCGCGGCGGCCTCGAACGCGCGAAGCGCATTGAGCGGCGGGAACCGGCGGGTACGCAACAGAGCGGTCATTCAGTAGAAATTCTACAGGGTGGATGGAGAAATCATCGTTCGACAAGCCGATTATAGGGCCCTAGAGTGGGCGCTTTGGAACGATGATCGCGGCGCAAGCCGACCTATCCGGGAGAGCGGGATGACTGTAGAGAAAGTGGCTTTGGTGACGGCGGCGGGCAAGGGCATGGGTGCCGCAATCGCGCGCGACCTCGCGAACGACGGTTATCGCGTCGCGCTGATGTCGCCGTCCGGCAGCGCGGTCGAGCTGGCGCAGGAACTGGGTGGTTTCGGCATTGCGGGGTCCGTGACCGACGACGCCGACATCGAGCGTTTCGTGAACGAGACGCTCGCGAAGTACGGCCGTATCGACGCGGTCGTCAACAACACCGGACATCCGCCGAAGGGTGACTTGCTCGCCATCGAGGACGACAAGTGGCACGAAGGGCTCGACCTGATCGTGCTCAACGTCGTTCGCGTGCTGCGCCGCGTGACGCCCGTCTTCCTGAAGCAGGGCGGCGGCGCGGTGGTCAATATTTCGAGCTTCGCGGCCGACGCGCCCGAGCAGGCGATGCCGGTGTCGTCCGCGCTGCGCGCGGCGCTGAGTTCGGTCACGCGCCTGTACGCCGATCGCTATGCGAAGGACAACATTCGCATCAATTCGGTGCTGCCGGGCTTCATCGACAGCTGGCCGGAGACGCCCGAGATCGTTGCCCGCATTCCGGTCGGCCGTTTCGGCAAGACGCAGGAGATCGCGCAGACCGTGAGGTTCCTGCTGTCGGACGGCGCCGGCTACATCACCGGGCAGAACATTCGGGTCGACGGCGGCATCGTGCGCGCGCTGTAAGCCGGATCCACGGCAGGACGATGTGCGCGCCGGCGGTCCGCCCGCGGCATCAGTTGTGCCGTTCGCCGATCCTGTTCTCTTCCGGACTCCAGACGCTGAGCCCTTGCGTCGGGTCCAGCGGCAGCTCCCACGGGCGCGCGGCGATCGCCTGCATCGTCGCGTCGAACCCGGCCTGGCGCCGCGCCGCGATGCCGTCCGGCGTGAAATCGATGTCCTTCCACTGATCGTCGCCGTCGAGGCGCGGCGCCGCGAGCTTGATCACGTGCATCGTGGTCTGGCAGCCCCACGTGGCGAGCGCCTGCACGTCGGGCGACTTGCGCTCGGCCTCCGGCAGCCGCATGACCAGTTCCTTGATCACGTGGCGCAGCCCGTGAATCTGCTGTTGCCGCGCGATGTTGCTGTCCGTGCGGCTCGCATACTGGATGTCCTTCTGCCGCTCCGACACCTGCCAGATGCTTTGCGGCTCGGGCCCGACCGGATTCCACATCTGCACCGAGAAGATGATCGAGCTGCGGCGCGGCGCGTCGTCCAGCACGACTTCGACCGGCGTATTCGAATAGATGCCGCCGTCCCAGTAGGGCGCGCCGTCGACCCGCACGGCCGGGAACGCGGGCGGCAGCGCGCCCGAGCTCATCACGTGGTCGAGGTCGAGCGGCCGGTCGCGTGAATCGAAATAGCGCATCGTGCCGGTGCACGCGTTGACCGCGCCGACGGTCAGCCGCGGCCGGCGCGCGTTCAGCAGGTCGAGATCGACCAGCGACGCGAGCGTGTCGCGCAGCGGCTCGACCAGATAGTAGGACGCATGCTCGACGCCGACGCGCGCGAGCGGCCCGAGCCATGCGGCGGGATTCGGCCGGAAGAATCCCGGGATCCCGGCGCCGATGACCGCGAGCTCGGCGCCGATCTTGTCCCAGGTCGTCGGGAAGCCCGGCACGTTCACCGCGGGCCGTTCGGTCACGTGGCGCCAGAATTCGGCCATCTGCTGCGCGCGGTGTCCGGGTGCGTTACCGGCGATCAGCGCCGCATTGATCGCGCCGATCGACGTGCCGATGACCCAGTCGGGCTGGATGCCCGACGCGTCCAGCGCCTCGAATACGCCGAGCTGGTATGCGCCCAGCGCGCCGCCGCCCTGAAGCACGAGCACGACCTGGCCCGGCAGTTTCGGATGTGCGGGTTGACTTGCCGTCATCGCTTTCCTCGCAGTCGGTGACGGCCGGCGGGTTCCGGCCGAATGGAACCAGTGTAGGCGATCGACGCGCACCGTCCGTCATGCCGGATCGTTGCGCGTGTCGCGGCGTGCCGTGTCATTCCACGGTGATGGTCTCCTTCATGTACGGATGAATCCCGCAGAACACCTTGTAGACCCCCGGCTTGTCGAAGCGGAACGAGTAGGTCTCGTCCTGGTCGAGCGCTTTCGAACGGAAGGTGCCCGCGTCGTTGACGACGGTGTGCGGTTCCGCGTCGAGGTTCTTCCACGTGATCGTCGTGCCGGCCTTGATCGTGGTCGACATCGGCGAAAACATGAAATTGCGGATCGTCACGAGCGGGCCGGCTGGAGTTTGCGCGAACGCGGCGAGCGGCGTGCCGGCGGCGGCCGCGCACAGGATCAGCGCGGCCGGCAGCATCGAGGGCTTGAAGAAGGTCATGTCGGTCTCCTTGCGTATCCGGATCAGGCGAGCGTCGTGTCGCGCAGTGTCGCTGCCGTGGGATGGCCGGCGAAATCGACGGTCGTCACGCCGAGCATCGCGGGCAGCCGGTCGCGCGGCACCGTGAGCGGCACCGGGCCTGGGCCGTTGCCGGCGGTCGGCTGCGGGAACGCGGTGGAGCGCGCGGTATGGAACGTCACGTTGCCCTCGACCTTCGACACGATCTGGTGGATGTGCCCGTTCAGCACGGTGACCGAGCCGAAGCGGCGCAGCAGCGCCATCGTCTGCGGCGCGTCGCCGGTGCCCCAGCCCCACGGTTCGTAGATGGTCCACATCGGCATGTGCGAGAACACGACGATCGGCGTGCTCGACGACTGCCCCTTCAGGTCCTGCGCGAGCCATGCGAGCTGATCGTCGCCGAAGCTGCCGAGCCCGTTCGGCTTGAAGTGCATCACGTTGACGAGCGCGACGAAGTGAACGCCCGCGTGATCGAAGCTGTAGTAGCCGCGGTTGTCCGACGCCTTGCCGAACCGGCTGAAGTATTCGGCGCCGGAACCGTCGGTCACGTCGTGTTCGCCGGGCACCGTGTGCAGTTCCGGCACGCGTAGCCCGGACAGCAGCTGCGACGCGTGGTCGAATTCCTCCGGTTTGGACAAGTGCGTGATGTCGCCGGTATGGATCGCGAGCGCGGGCGCGGTGGACATCCCGTTGACCAGATCGATGGTTTGCCGCAGCGTGGCCGCGACGTCGGGATTCGCGTCCTTGTTGAAGCCGATATGCGTGTCGCTGATCTGGACGAACAGCGGCCGGCCCGCCTTCGCGGGGACGGCGGCGCCGCTTTGCGCGAGCGCGAGATCGAACGGCGTCAGGATGCCGCCCGATAGCGTAAACAGCGTGCCGAGGCCGCCGAACGCCATGCATTGCAGGGCCTTGCGGCGCGACGGACGGGTAGGGGTCGATGAAGACATGGGAGCCTCGCAATCGTATGACGTAACCGGACGGCCGGATCGTCCAGGAATAAGCCGGCGTATTCGCATGCCATACCGGCGCGACGACGGATTTATTCCCACGTGTAACGAGGTTGGGCACCGCTGTTTACGGCTTGCGGCGCGATGACGAAGCGCCGACGCATGACGTGTCAATGTCTTGTAAGTGACACGTCACAGTTGCGTCATCCGCGCCCGATAGCCTGCGACACCGAATCACCTTCTCCGGAGCCCCTCATGCTGAATCTCGCGGCAACGGAAGCCAGCGGTGCGGCCAGTCATCGGACGCACATCATCAGCCTGGCGCTGCCTTGTCAGGCTGCCGGCCATCGTCCGCCCGACGCCTGGGAATTTGTTCCGGGCCGCACCCGCTGACGCGGCGATCGGCCGCCCCCCATCGATTTTCAATTCGACCAAGACGCTACCGATGGATATCCGTTTCTTCGACCCG
>Ga0207647_10002591_pt1 | contig 13684 bp, 9 predicted proteins | sample KBSCornC2_FD_184295 | JGI IMG/M metagenome (GOLD analysis project Ga0207647, IMG submission 184295) | Corn rhizosphere microbial communities from Kellogg Biological Station, Michigan, USA - C2 (SPAdes) (version 2) | ecosystem: Host-associated > Plants > Roots > Rhizosphere ...
CGCGACTTGTTCGGCGAGCACCGCTGGACGTGTACCGTCGGGCTTACGACTTCCTTGACCGGCTATGTAGAGCGTGCCCCTGGTCAGAATGCCGGGACTATAGAACGAATCGGCAGCAGCATGGCCCTGCGGTTGAATGACTTTGAATTCGGAGTCTTGGGCAACTAGGTTGAGCCCGAACGCGCAGAACAGAAAGCAGGCATAGAATGGAACGCTGCGCTTGAACCGATCGGTCATTTCTCCTCCGGGAGATTAGTGCGCTTGTAGGTAGGGGACGGATCCGTGTGCTCGGGTCCTTAGTTTGTACACGGATGTCGTTGCCGTTATGTATAGGGTTGAGTAGTCGGGGTCTCCCCATGCGAGATTTGCCGGCTGCTCGGGAACTACGATGGTCCCCAGATGAAGGCCATGCGGGGACCATACCCATATACCCCTTGGACCTACCACATACAGATTGCCATTTCGATCAACCTTCATGCCGTCTGGTACACCGTCCTTTGGACCACCTGGCTCTGTACCGAAGATCCGTCCGTTGCTCAATCTACCGTCCGCGTGGAAGTCGTATACGCGGATATTTCGCTGGGTGGAATCATCAACATACAACTTGGTGCCATCTGGAGAAAACGCGAGCCCATTCGGATCTTCAAGCTCCTCTGTCAGCAGTTGAAGTTGACCGTCCGGAGCGATGCGATAGACCCCTTTAAAGGGGAGTTCCTGCTTTTGCCCACGAGGCAAGTCAGAAGTTGGATCAGTAAAATAAATAGCGCCATCCGGACCCAGCACCACGTCGTTGGGACTGTTCAGACGCTTGCCCTGGTAATGATCCACGACTATTTTGTAACTTTTGCCACTGGGCGACAGACGGATGATTGCCCGCAGAACGCTGGCGCAGTCCAAAAGACGATGTTGTGGATCATAGGTATTGCCATCGGGGTCGCCCAGAGAGATGATTTCCTGCTTTTGACCGGTGGAAGTATTTACCTTGAAAATTTTGTTGAGAGTTTCATCGCTCACCCAGAGATAACCGGAGCTATCCCAAACAGGCCCCTCGGTAAAACCGAAGCCCGAAGCCAGCTTGGTCAGCTGTGCCTTTCGATCAAAGAGAGTCCAAAAGTCAGGTGTCAGGGCTTGAAGCTCGAACGCCCGCTTGTTCGTTTCTCCATGACCTAGGCGGTGGGCCGATCCGGCAATCAGCAGCAAGGTCAAAGCGGTTATCGCAACCTTGAGGATGACGATGTTGCACCACGAGTGCGTAGAGCGAAAAGATAAGAGATTATTCGTCATCGCGGTCAGATTTTGAAGATTGCGTTGGGGAGCGCTTGGAATTTTCACTTCCTACATGAAGGAGATAACTGACCAGGTCATTTATCTGTTCGTCATTCAACATCGATCCGTAGTTAACCGGCATCAGCGAGTGAGACCCAAGATCTATGTGGGTGAGTTGTGACTTCTGAAAAAAATGAAAGTCTCCATCCATTGTCTGGATCGAAACGGAAAAATTATCTTCCACCTTGAGCATTCCCGTGAACTTCTGTCCTGTGTGAGTCACGACGGTTGTAGCCTTCTTCTGGGGAGGCAGATTCCTTTCAGGATCCAAAATCACACGACGGATCTGGCCGGCGTTTTCGTCCGCTCCGTAAAGCGAAAGATCACTGCCAATAAAGCCGCCCTTCCCATTGACCATATGGCATTCTGAGCATCGCGCTCTGCCAAAGAAAAGCGTTTCTCCGCCCTTCGGGTTTCCGGGAAGCTTGATGTCTAGTTGCCGCCCCTGCAGAGTTCGTAAATATTGAACAAGAGCGGTCAATTTCTCTTGGCCGAGCCAGCCAAAGGCAGGCATACCAGCCCCTGGGACTCCATTTTTTGCGATCGCAATCAGGTCTGAGTCGTCGAGTCGCTGCATGTCAGGAGCAGTTGCGATGTCCGGTGCGTGTTCACCCCCGCGGCCATCGGACCCGTGACAGCTCCCGCAGTTGGAGGCGAAGAGCATCGACCCTTGAACATCCGCTGCAGTAGTAGTGCTTGCCGGCTGTTGTGCGCGCAGATTCGTGATGGATACCAATCCAAGCAGCAAACATTGGATGGAGATCGTGTGCCACCAACTCATCATCCCCGAAGACCTCTTTCAGCGTTCGATACCCACTGTGCCAGCACCAAGCTTGCGCCCAGAGCCTTAGCGTTCTGCGCCTATTTGCACCATACCCGGATACCACGAGCGAACGGCGAGAATACGTGATTTGACGTTGGCTGCACTGTAATATCCGACAGTGCAATTGAGCCGGAAGAAATACGCATCCCCCGCTTTGGCGGGATGCTGCCCCGCGATTCCGTCCATTCCGCTCCCTGCGACCATCATGCCGCGGCCGCTCAAGACCAGGTAGATCTCCTCTTCGCGCTCGTGGTGATGAGGAAAGTTAGTACCACCTGGCGCGATTTCCATCAGGAAAAGGCTAGTCAAAACGCGGCCGGCTGCAATGCGGTCGCGCTTACTGTCGACATCCCCCATCAGCAGACGGTAACGAGTCGAATCAGGGTGGCCGCTCACCGTAGTTGTCGGGACATCCTCGATGTTGGCCTTTAGAGGCTGCGGCGGTGGCTGAGTTGTCTCAAAGCCTTTAGTACGAAAACCCATAATGATCACGGTTAGTGGCATGTCAGACTTGTTGCTCAGAGCATGCGCAATCGTTGACGGAATGTATAGGTAGTCTTCTTTCTTAAGTGAGGCGATTGTATTTCCGTACTTTACGAAGCCCGTGCCTTCGAGCACCACGTACACTTGGTCTTCGTCTGGATATTGAACCAACCCGCAGACGCCATTCGGATCAACCACCGCTTCTCCATAACGTGCTACTCCGACGACCACAGATGCATCTGAGTCTCCCTGGCCGAACAACGCCCGGTAGTGGCACGTTTTCGTCGTAATATCTGACTTTGTCTCCCCGACTGTAGAGGTGTCACGATGAAGATAAGTGGGATCGATCTTGCGATCGTTCGCGTGGAGCAGAGGTGCGCAGAAAAGTCCTATGAGCAGAGCGACGAGCCTGACGATGTGGCGTCGGCTATCTGCCCCATGGCATATTGCGATCAAAGAAAGTCTCTCGGGGTATAGGTATCTGTTCACTGCAAGCGACCCTACCTGAATCCGGTGAACCACGTGTTTTGCGATTACGTTTCTATAGGCTGAAGAAGGCACTTACGCCGATTGTTTGCGGGCTTTGTCAAGAATCTGACGCAGGCGATTCCCAACGGTCAGATCTTCCCCCGGCTGTAAGGTCATTGAGACAATTTGCAACTCATTCGGGGGCGCCTCCTCCTTTGCCTTGGGGTCATCGCCTTCGCGGACTGCGGGTACTCCACTTGGATTATTGTTCGTGAGCACCTCAATACGGGGTTCGCCTTCCCGTAGCTGTTGAGCGCATTGGTCCACCGTCAAACCGAACCGCTGCACGTCCCACTTTACCGTCAGGGTCGGATAGCTGTTTTCTTCTTGAGGGATCGTGATGGATGTAGTGACTCCTGGTACGGTTTGAACCAACTTCTGGATACGTTCAACCCGGCTCTGCCACTCTTTATTCAGGGCCGCGAGATCCGCCTTGGACCAATAGTCGACTGCGGCAAGAATCCCTATAATCTCTTCTTTGCCGACCTTCATGGGCCGACATACGGCGCCCTCCCATGGATTGTTATTTGCCATTGCTGCATCGATCAGGTCCTTCCGGCCTAACAGCACCCCAGAACATTGCGGGCCACCCAAACCCTTTCCGCCGCTAAAGCAATAAAGATCGACGCCAATCTTTGCGTAGCGTCTGAAATTCTCAAACGGGGGAATGCCTGCCGCGTCGTCTAGCAGCAGGGGGACGCCGGCGGCGCGCGTGATCTTCAGCGCATTCGGTAAGCGGTCGTCCCGCCAGGTTGTATAGACCATGGCGGTTTGCGGAGTAATGGCGGACTGCAGATTGTCCACTCCATGAGCAAGCACCAATTGGCCTCCGGCGAGGCGTATCGCACTGTCGAAAGCGCTGCGCCCTCCCAGCATCACGACTTCATGTTTCAAACCGGTTGTGTCGGGCAGTTGCCACACATTCTTTGGATCGGTCCCGGCGATGCAGCCCGCAGTCGCCAGAGCCATCGCGCCTGCGGAGCCAGATGTCACCATTCCGGATTCGGCGCCGGAGAGTTCCGCAAGCCTTTTGCCTGCTGCGCGCTGCAGTTCAAACAAGTCAACAAATTGTCGCGATGCAGCCTCGACCGCTTGCCGCACCCCGGGCAGTTCGAGTGACCCGCTCAGATAGGTCCACGTCCCCCGGGCATTGATCAATGGCCGGACCCCAAGGCGGGTATAAACATCGGCGGAGGAAGATCTTCCTGCAGTAGTCGCAACGGTGCTCGCAAGACTTCGCGAGGCAATGGTGGCGAAGAGAGGAGCAGCGGCCAGCAATTTAAGGAAGGACCGCCGATCATTCAGGTTATTTTTGAGCTCACGCTCGGGCAGCATAATGTCCCTTTCCTGCCGCAGCTTTCCCTAGGGCACGCTGGTCGTTGTACACGCAGAGTCGTGATCGATACTAGCCCATGGATGAAAATTGGTGGAGATACGCAGCATGGATACACGTTGCTCTCACGGTATCGGCCACTGCCCAGGTTAATAATGCCGGACTTTGGGACGAATGGCCCGGAAAACCGTTCGGCGCGTAGCGCAAGCGCAAGCGACATTTAGAAACTTTCCGCCCTGTTTGTAGATGGAGAAATCGTACCGTACGTGCAGGTCCGTGGGATCATTGTTGCGGGCCGAAACGAGAATTGATTCGTCCCATCAGATCCTGCGACGGATGGGCCGGGTGATGGCAGCTATGGATGAAGCTGCACGAGCTACTCCCGGCGCCGATGAGGATTTCTTGGATGCAATCCTCCTGCGGACTGACTACAAAGTGAATATCAAGCCGTAGTTGGAAGGAACCGTAACATTCGCGGAGGCTCCCGGGTTGGTAATGGTCACCACCCACGGCGGCCCGTTACGTGTATCTTCGTCGAGCTTTTCCGTCCAGGCACCGGCCTTCGGAAACGGAATACCGATAGTCCCAGCGCTCGACGAGAAATTCAACAGCACCATCGCGTAGTTTTCCGGATTTACCGCGCGTCGGTGATACGCGATGATTTGCGTGCCTTGCAGCGACTGCTGATAGTAATAAAACGATTCACGACTGCGCAGCGCGGCGATTGACCGCCGTAGGGTAGCCAACCGACGGTAGAGACGAACCAGCGGAACGCCATAGTCGTCGTAAAAATATTCCCAGTGTGTGTCGCGACGCAGGTTGACACGCGCCGAACCGTCACCCGGCAAATTATAGTTGTCAACGAATTCTTCACCCTCCCAAAGCATTGGCACACCTTGCGAGGTATAGAGTGCGATCGCGAGGGGCTGAATAGCCCATGCCCGGCTGCGATCTCCCATGGGAATCAGCCCACTCCCCGTTGTGCCCGCGGAGACGATCAGGTGGCTATGGTCGTGCGAATTCAAATACTGGAATGGCGCGACCGGCATGTCCACCGCGCCGCCCGTGACGTTGACGACGCGCTTTGTGGAGGGATATTTGTTGTTAAACAATGGATCAAGTGTGTGAGCGAGATCCGCAGTAGGTGCGTTTCCTCGCACGATCCATTCAGCTGTATTTAAAAGGTCATCCTGCCAAGCGCAATTCGTGAACGTGTTGCGAAGAACCTCCGGGGACCGGCTCAGCGCTTCGGCACACTGAATAATGCGGCTGTAGCTCCCCGCATTGCGCTGAAACCTTGGTGTCTTGAGCGAATAGAGGTACGTATCGTAGGCGAGCTTCGCGTATCCCGAATCGGTCGCGCTCACATACAGGTCGGTCACTTCGTCATAGCGAAAACCGTCGACATGATATTCATCCAGCCAGTATTTGTTGGAGACTCCGAAATACTGTTGCGCGAATTCCTTCGAAAAATCTACCTGGGGTCCAAAGGGACCGTCTTGGCCGATCATCGGGCTTACGACTTTCGGTGTGCCCGGTGTATTGTTCACGTTGTCGTAGACGAGCTTGTACGCAAAATCGCCATCGACGTGCTGATAGACGACATCCAAGATGACTGCCATGCTTTTCGCGTGTGCCTCGTCCACCAACCGCCGCAGAGCGTCTGGCCCACCGACGTGCGCGCTGGGCGCGAAGTAGTGCAGAGGGCCGTAGCCCCAATCGAAGTCGAGTTTGGCGCTCGTCACCGGCATTAGCTCCAGGCAATTCACGCCGAGGCTTTGGAGATACGTTAGTCGATCAATGACTCCATCAAGCGTGTCGTTGAATTGCTCGGCGTGAAGCTCATAGACGATCAGATCGTCAAGTTCCGGTGTTTTGTAGGCGCCGTCGTTCCAGGCTGCCAATGGTGGCGTTAAGGACAATGCGACTGCTGAGAGCCTTCCGACATCGGTCCTGCGGGCGAATGGATCGGTAAACCAGCGTGTGATCAATTGCGGTGACCCTGCGGGGCGCTTCCACCAGAGCTGGAACCGATACAAATGGATGCCGGGGTTGCCGAAGTTCGTTCCGGCGACAGGGGTTACGGGCGCATCGAAGCTCCAGAGGTCCAACGGATGCCCGGGGCTCCAGTTGAGATGGAAATCGACCGTCGGAATGGATGGGTTGAAGCGATCCGCCGAGTGAATCACGCGTACTACAACGTCAAAGCCGTCACTGGCACGAATGCCCGGGAGGTAAAGCCCAAACTTGATCTGGAATCCGCCAGGAACGACGGAAGGAAATGCGCCGACTTCCGAGAGGTTGATCATATGCACCAGAGTTCTGTTATGAGAGTGAGGTCAGGCCTGAACTCTGTTCCACGGCGCGAAGGCATTTTTCACACCCTCGAGGCTAGGTTCGAGCCTGGGGAAATGCCTCAACAAAACTGAACTCATGGTGTTGTCACGAATCCAGTCCATGCCAGTCTTGCTGTACACGTCTTCCGTGAAGTCATCAGTAAAGAACCGGTCACTGTTCAACCGGCGCGAAGCCATCAAGACGAAGATGCGGAAGGCTGTGTCGCTGAATCCGAATCCCTTCGGAGGAGTTTCTGCGAATAAACCGACGATCAGATCCACGCGGTCGATATCACCATCGTAGACGCGGCGGATTTCCTCGCGCCAAGCCACGTTATCGGTAAGCTCTTCAAAGGTGCGCACTGGACGCAGATGGAGCGCTTCGCGAAATTTCGTGTACCGCGGCACTCCCAGTTCTCTGCAGCGCATAATGTCGTGCGCCGCCAGGTCAATGAGCACCCCGTCAGGCCGAGTAAATTGCTGCAGAACGCGAGGATAGTTGTGCAGCGTGACCGCACCTGGATGCATCACGCCGAAAGAATAAAATAAGTCCGTGATGTTCACGTTGTCACAGATATGTTGTGCTGAATTGCCGGCAATTTCCTGGAATTTCAGCTGCTCAAGCTGACGGCCATCGCTGGCGGACCAAAATGTGATGTCGTCCGGGATAAGAGGGTGCATACGATATACCGCAACGAACTCTTCGGTGAGCGAGTAAGGCACGCCATAGTGGTCGGCCGCGGACCCGGGAATGCCACTCACCAACTCACTTCCACTCAGCCGGCCAAACAGGTTTTTGATGGTCTCGCCTGCAAGCCCCCACCAGTTCGCCCGCATGCCGATCTGCAACGCCGGATGCCCAAGAATGGCTGTGGTCCACTCGACTGTGTGGATCTTCGCTAGGAGCGCCGCATTCACCAGACGTGCATGTTCGAAGAGTTCATCATCGTTCCATCGCGGATTTGCCGCCTTCAACGCGTCACAGATTGCATTATGCTCCAACGTGAACAGCGTAAAGAGCATCTCCAGTCCCACCCACCATCCCGCCAACGCCGCGCTTTGCATCTGCACGAGCGCCTGCGCATCCGGGTGCACCAGATGGTCTTTACCCAATTTCAGTTTTCCGTCTACACCCGAACGTACGTTGTTCCGGTACTTCACATTGCTTCCGTATAGCTGGGATGCATCCCACCAGTGCGTCTCTGTATTGATATACGTCGATGGTGTGCCAACATCCGCGCGCGTGCGCGTGGGATCCGGCATGGTTCTCATCACTTTCATGTCCGATTGTGGCCATGTGTCGTTTTCTGCCAGCGGGATCATCCACGGGTCGTCCTTCACGCTTTGCCCATGACTGAACCAGTCACGGATCTGAAACTGCAGCCAACTCGCCGCAAGAAGGTTTAATGTCGTTGCCGGCGTAAAGGTGTGACGCGTCATCAACTCGCGGCTCACTACACGGGGGCTTGGCGTCATTATGGCCGGCATAGGTTCCTGCCATGTGTCAGCCAGCCGGGCGTTTCGACCAAAGCGCGTCCCGGCACTCCCCATAAATGGGCACTTCAGATCGTTCGACGTCCCGTCCTCTGTACGCCATCTTTTTACATTTTCGTGCGTGGGTAACGGATTTTCGGCCGTCACCTGCGGCACTCCAGTGTCGTACAGGTTGTTTTGGCGCAACGTATTCCGAATGCCTACCAACGTGAGGAGCCCTCCAACCGTTGGTAAGGTGCTCCACCCGACTCTCTGGTCCAGACGGGTGCAAGCGTCATCGAAAAGATCTCCCAGCTTCCGCTTGACTTGCGGACGACGCAGAACCTTTACCAGCAGGAACGCAGTAGCAAAGCCACCAGCTATCAGTGTCGGAGTGAAAGATTTTCTTTTGCTCAAAACGAGCCTCCTTGGCAAGCAGCGTTCAGGGGCATCATTCTAGGCTTCGGTTTCAGCCAAGTGGAAGAATATTTTCTCTCATCAGCGGCAGTTATAGCACCGTGGTCGTAGCTAAATGTCTGACAAGGCCTGGGCTCCAGCCAGTGCGCACCGATTCATTGCTCTCGTGCGCGAGGAACATGGACGTCTTTGCGAAATCCTTACTCTGAGCGGACGGGTCAGGTTCAGTTCAATGGTGAATGGGGGCCGGTTCCTTCGTCGGTATCCCGGGTTACTGAGTTGCCGTTGCAGTCACTCTTCTATCTATGCACCTTTAGGAGTATTAGAGTAGAGGCCCAAGCGCCACAAGTTTGGTCGCTGCGCATGGAGGGATCATGAAGAGAATCCGTATTCCGGGCCTGCTGGATATCGTTGTCTCTGCGGATTCGCGCGAGATAGAGACCCTTGCAGAAGACCCCAAGCTTGATCGCGCTTATCGAGATCTATCTCTTCCGTTGAACCGGTACGTTCTGAAACGTGTGCGGAAAGTCTTACAGATCGATGGTAAGCCTCTTCCGACCGTTGCAGCGAGAGACGCAGAGGGCCGCGCAACTGCTCAGAGTGCTCTTTGGAATCGTCTCAATGCATTGGCTCCTCATTTGTCGGAAGGCCCGGACGAACTTGAGAGTCTCGCCGCCTATGTGCGAGGTACTGGTTTGGTCGACGCGTGCGGACCGCTCGTCCAGCAGGTCGTCGGCCGCTTGTTCGTTTCCGACTTCGAAGCGACTTCTGCCAGCTGGAATGCGGCGGTGGTGCTGGATAAGGCACCGCGCACGATGAATCCGGTGCTGCTGGCATGGTGGGCTGTGACAAAACGAGTCGACTATGCAAAGCGGCTATTGTCGGGCAAGGTCGGAGGCGATCTGGCGGGCGTGCACGCCGTGGGAATCGCACTCCACAATATCGTGAGTGGGGTGAAGATTATGCGGCAGCTCTTCAGCGATCCATCGGAGCGAATTGCCCTCTCACCCAAAGCGGCAGGAGCGCGATGCCTTTTCGCTCCGGGCTCGATCCTTCGGCAGCCTACAGCACCGGTTCGTTCGGCGAAAGATGAGCTTACGACTAAGACTCTCGTGCTGTTCAAGTTGCAGGCTGCGAACACTAATTCGGGCGACGGGGATATCGTCTTTCTGCGGGAGACCTGGAGTCGCTGTCCGGCAGAGCAATGGGTCCCAGCTCTACTCGAAGGCATTTGGAAGCGGGCCTGCCGACTTCCGTCCAAAGGTGCTTCGCAGGGCGATGCAACTGGTTGTCCGTTTGCCGCTCCTGAATCACCTGATTAGGCGATGCTTCTAAAGCAGTTCAGGGAAAAGCGAACACTGTTACCCGTCGATCGAGAAGAGTATCCGTCGCCAGACGAGGCCGAGCAAAAGTGTGATCAAAACTGCAGCGCAAAATGGATTAGCTTGCTCTTGTCCCAATAGACAAGGCCCAGATACATTTGAGGGCCAATGAGGCGAATCTCGTCGCGTATCCAGTGTGCAATGAGCGAGGTACTGGAATAATCGAGAACGATACACTCCTTCTGGTCCAACCAACTCTGACCCTTATAGACCTTGGCAAGGATTGCGTTCAGACCGAAGGGAAGAATGCGATTCACCAGGGTGCCTGAAGCGGCATCGAAATTTTTGCCCTGCCACGCGAAATGATTGATGAAGTGCGCAACCTCCTCGGAATAGGCCCTACCGGGAGCGATGATCGCGGTTCCCTTGGCCTCGCCGTTCGGAATTTCTCCGGCTGGACTCTGTCGAAAGAGATCGTCGAGGGCTGCAGAGGACATGCTGAGCAGCTGGGGAATGGTGTAGCTCATTGTGATCTCTCCCTTAAGTGTCACCGTTTTTGGGGAGCGTGGCTGTTAGTGGCCAAATGGCACCCCCCGGGATACGAATCCGATCACTTTCCTCGTTCGCGGCGGTGATGTCAAGAAGGAGCCTTCAATTTCGCTCTACACCGGGCATCCCGAGTTGCTGACGCAGCGATGAAAGTACCTGTAAATTCGTTCGCTGTAATGGATTGCAGTACCTAACTAGTGCTGAGCCGAGCGACGAGAGGGATGCGCCATCCGAAGATGGTTGGGTTCTCTTACAAATGAGCAGTTCAAGTTACTGTTGAGACCTGGGCGCGCGAACCACTCTAGTATTTGAGCTTCAACGCCATGGTGAGGTGTAATTTCGAACTCGCGTGGGCCTAGGGCCGGACTGCCAGGCTATGGCTCTGTTGGCTGGCTTTGTTGCCGGATATAGTTCCGGAGCTCTTTCAATTCCGGATCCACAAAGGGCGAGTCCGATCGAGGATTTTGCCAATGAGCCCGGATAGAAGGGCTGAGAAGAACCTGAGCGGGATCTTGGAGGAATGCTTTCTTGATGCGCGGTATCAAGACGTAGCGATAGAGAGCTTTGTCCCACAGCGACAAGCTGGTGTCCTTCTCGATCTCATTGAACAGTTCGTCGGCGTTGAAACGCGGATCGGCCGCGCATTGCTGGAAGAAATTCAGCAATGGTTTGAGGTCGGTGGTCTTACCGGAGACCGCAGGCACAATCCGGGGGGCCTGATCCGGTTGCGTCGGCAGAGTCGTGACGTGGCACAGTGCGCAGTTGCCGCTGACGCGGATATAGCCAACCTGTTGTTTGGCAAAGCCCACAGGCATTTCCTTGCCCTCTTCCCAAGCCATTCCTAACGAGGCATAGCCGCCGGGGCCAGGCATGTGTTCAGGAAAGACACGTGGCATGGCGAGCCAAACCCAATACGGTATGCCGCGGGTTTCGGCGGCACCTACAGAGCCATAAAAGTAGCGATCCTGGGAATTGGCGGTGATCCATGCGGGCTGGGCTTTTACATGGCAGAGCCGATACCAGGCTGCAATGGCGAGTCCAATAATGAGCAGGATGGCAAACGCCGCACTCGCCTTCCAAGTCGTTTTCATACAAAAGTCCTCACCGGCTAGAAGGTCTTGAGGTATTCCAGAAGGGCGCGCTTCTGGTCAGGAGTGAGTTCCGTTCCATATTCCCTGCCTTCGTGGCCTCTATTGCCGTTTCCACGTTTCGAGGTGTCGAACGGGAAGAAGCGGCGGCCGTTCTGCTCCGATACATCAGAGACGAAGCCAACGTTCTCAGGGTCGAACACATCATTGCCGCGAAAGAACTTAGGTGTGCGGTCCGATGACGACTTCAGCAGGTCGTTGAGCGTAGGGACCGAGCCGTTGTGCAGATAAGGAGCACGAAGCCAAATGCCATCGAGGGGCATGTTGGCATAGCCATGAGTCTTGCGGAAAAGATGGAATCGTTGAGGGTAGGGCGGCTTGAAACCCCAGTCCTTCTCATATCCGGCATACAGTGTGCTCTGGTTGACGGCGAGGAGCCAGGTGTAGGAGTTGAAGCGCGATGGATCTGTACCGATGTCGTCGAGTGGGACTACGGTGCCAACGCACTGCGCGCCGGAGGCCGTGTAATCGCAGCTCTCCCTCTCGCCTACTAGAGTGGTTCGAAACGGAGGATTGCGCGTGCCATGGCAGCTGGTGCAGAGCTGCTCGTAAACCGGCTTGCCTTTGTCGGCGAGCGCCTGATCGACGTGGTAGGGATAAGGCGGCGGCTGAGCTGTCTCCAGATACCTGGCCATGCGCAGGACGCGAGCGCTGTCCAGGGTTGGTGGGTAGGCGCCGGTACCAAAAGCGGCGGAGAGATTGCGTTCATCGACAGAGGTGTTGTTGCCGTCCCAATGCAGATGCATGCCTTTGCGGGCTTGCTGATTCCATACCGAAGGGAAGTCGCAGTTTCCCATCAACTCTTTTGGATCGGCATGCTCCATGGGGAAATTGAGCAGGGCCTTGGGAGCGTTGAAGGTATCTACGCGGCCGGGGCCCCAAGTGGAGTTATCGATAAAACTGAGTCGCTGACCAAGCGTAATCAGCTGGTCACGCATGAGATAGATGGCGTAGTAGCGGAGGATGAGCCGGTTGATAAAGTCGAGCTTAGGCACCAAGCGCCGGGGATCATCCTGCATCCGGTCGATTTGATCGAGAATGCGCTGTGGCGTGAACTTCTGATCCTTGGGAATTGTCGTCAGAAACCTTCCCCATGCCCCGAGGTCGAACTGGTGCGCCGGCATGCCCGGATAGATGTGGGGCTCTGCGCCGGGAGCGTCGCGCACTATACCGGTATGGCAGGCGGCACAGTTCAGATACACGACATCAACGCCCCGAACATTGCGCCGAGACATGCCAAGTGGGAGGGCATAAGGATTGCCCTTGTCCCGAGCCTCATAGATCATGCCGAAGGCCGCGTAGCCCTGGTCGGTTCGATGATCGGGTAGTTGCTCAGGAAAGATTTCGGGAAGCGTGATCCAGATCCAGTATGGAATTCCGTCCATCCGTTCGCCGCCCGTGGAGCCGCGTTCGAAAAACGTAACCTCATCTGTATAGTCGACGGGACTGTCACGGGTGAAACGCTCGATCAGGTAAAAGCCTGAGACAACCGCGACGATCACGACTGCGAACAACGCAAGACGAACCCAGCGGCGCTTTCCGTGAGGAGGGATTTCGGGCTCGGAGGGTACAGCCATGGCTGTGTTTTCTCCTTTGATAGTGATTGGACCAGCCGGAATTTCTCTCCAGTAACGAAGGAATCTGCGGAAGGGGTGATGTTCGCGCTGATCTCGTTCCAACCGATCGTGCGGGCGGCTCTGAACGCTGGCCGGGTAGACGCTGCGCCGCAGGCCAGTGAAAAAGCCATGGGGCTCGAAACCACGGCCAGAAAATGGGTAGAAATGCAGAGCTTCCTGATCGACGTTGAGCTCTTTTTCGAATTGAATCGTGGCAATGGGCTCGAAGGAGGTAACAGAGGAGTCGACCGGCTGAACCTCGATGCTGAGGAGAGTATGCGTGGCGCACGCATCGGTGAGAGCCTGTTCGCGTCCGTTCGGGTCACCCGC
>Ga0207647_10002593_pt1 | contig 13674 bp, 11 predicted proteins | sample KBSCornC2_FD_184295 | JGI IMG/M metagenome (GOLD analysis project Ga0207647, IMG submission 184295) | Corn rhizosphere microbial communities from Kellogg Biological Station, Michigan, USA - C2 (SPAdes) (version 2) | ecosystem: Host-associated > Plants > Roots > Rhizosphere ...
GGACCTGCCTAGCCATTGTGTGCAGCCGATGCAGAAATAGGTCTGATCGATCTTCGATTAAGAGCGGGTTGGCGCGAAGACGACCGAGAAAAGCATAGAGCAGGGCGAAACGCTCCGGGTCGCTATGGCAAATGGCATCACGAGCCAGCTCCATAAAGGATCGCGGCACGGCGAATGCGGGCGTCTCCACATTCCTAACCGCTTGATTTGCACCGCTGCCAAAAAGGTCAGCGGGCGCTTCCCCAATTTGCCAGACGATCTGGTCTGCAGGGACGTCGGCAATTGCCAGCTGACGCGCAATGGCGCGCCAGCTCTCGAAATCGTCCGCCGTCGTGAGCTGCGCAATCCACACGACGCTAAGCCGCCGTGCCGGGGAGTGTCAGAAGCGAGGCGTATCGCCCATCAGCAACCGCCGAAAGCGTGGTGAAACGAGCGCAAGAACTCCGCCACCGGCCGCGACGGCCAGGGAGGTCCCGTAAACAACGACAAGCAAGCCAAGCAACGCAGACATGGACTGAATCCCCAACCGTCTCTGCTGCAACGCAACATCGCATAGCATCAAAATGTTTCAAAACGAAGCGTTGAGGAAAATCGTGTGGCGGCTGGGAAACCTCCTCATGCGAACAGCTCGAGTTGGGTGGAAGCCGGCGCGCCTTCGATGGGGTCCATGCGATCGGACAGGGCAAGCGGTCGCCAATCAGCTGCCACAATGAAAGGACAGATCTTGGCCACCGACCTGGTGAGCCGTGCAAGGTCAGCCAGCCGCAATTTATGCACGCGCCGCGCTGCAATAATCGCCGTTACTGCCTTGGGGCCCAGACCAGGCACGCGCAACAATTTCTCCTTGGTCGCTCGATTGATGTCGACGGGAAAGATGTCGCGAAACTTGAGCGCCCAAGCCAGCTTGGGATCGATATCGAGCCGCATCATGCCGTCCGCGCCTGTCGCTTGCGCCACCTCGTGTGCGGAAAAACCGTAAAAGCGGACCATCCAATCGGACTGGTAGAGGCGATGCTCACGGATGAGGGGAGGGCGCTTGAGGGGCAGAATTGCGCTGGAATCAGGTATCGGGCTGAACGCTGAATAATAAACGCGCCGCAGCTTATAATCGTCATAGAGCCGGCAAGCCCGGTCTATGATTTCAGCATCATTGGCGCTGTCTGCGCCCACAATCATCTGGGTGGATTGCCCGGCTGGCGCGAATTTGGGGGCGGAGCGGTAACGAAGGGTGGCGTCACGCTTGTCCTCGATCGCAATCTTGAGATCGCGCATCGCACCCTCGATCCGTTCGCCTGATTTTTCGGGGGCGAGCCTTTTCAAACCACCCGGAGTTGGCAGCTCGACATTGATCGACAGGCGATCGGCATACAGCCCCGCTTGGCGAACCAGTTGGGGGTCGGCGTCGGGAATAGTCTTGAGATGGATATAGCCACGAAAGTGATGCTCTTCGCGAAGGCGACGTGCAATCTCGACGATCCGCTCCATCGTATAATCAGACGAGCGGATAATCCCCGAGGACAGGAATAGTCCTTCGATATAGTTGCGCCGATAAAAGCCGAGAGTGAGCTGGACCACCTCATCGATCGTGAAACGCGCGCGACGCACGTTCGAGCTCTTCCTGTTAATGCAATAATGGCAGTCAAATATGCAGCTGTTGGTCAGCAGGATCTTCAACAGGGAAATGCACCGCCCGTCCGGCGCATAAGCGTGGCAGATGCCCATTCCGCCGTCGGTCGATCCCAGCCCCTTTCCGTCGCGTGAGGAGCGTTTGACCGAACCCGAAGATGCGCAAGAGGCGTCATATTTCGCCGCGTCCGCCAGGATCGCCAGTTTCTCTCGGGTTTCGAGCTGCGCCATTCGTTCTCTATATGTTCTAGCGGACACCACGGCAAGTGCGGACTCCCCTTATCTAACGCAATCAGTGGCTTGGTCTCGTTTAGCCGAGGTGGAATATGATCAGCAGGCCCGCGAAGACAAGATAAAGCCCTGCCATCGACGCAAGCGCCCAGCGCGAAACCATCCCCAGCCGGAACGCGCAGAACATGCATGCGACCGCTAGTGCTGTGACCCCGGCGGCGAGAAGCAGCGGGGCGTCCAGCAGCCAAGGTGTCCAGAAAAGGCCAAAGGCTGTGGGTATTGTCGCCTGAATCATCATCGCGCCCGAAATGTTGGCGAGCGCGAGCCGATATTTGCCCTGCCGGACCCAAATGATCGCATTCATCGTTTCGGGCAGCTCGGTTGCGATTGGGCTGAGAAGCAGGGCGAGCAGTTGCGGTTTAAGTCCCAGCGCCGGGCCAAGCGCTTCGAGCTGGGACACGAATAGCCGGGAAGCAGCGAAAATCACCGCCAGCGCCGCGAGTGTCTGAAAGAGAGCGATAGCGATGCCGGGCTGATCGGCACGTGGGGCGAAGGTCAGCGGCTCCAAGGCCAGCTCTTCGCTGTCTTGAGAACCGCGCATCTCCTGCCGGACATAGAGTGCATAGGCGCCAAGGAAGAGGATTCCGAGCCAGGGCTTCCAGGCAAAGACGATCACGCCAAGCGCGATCTTTCCCGCGAAGATGAGCAGGAACCAGCCCTGGTCGCGCGCCAGATTACGGAAATCGCCGCGTATTTCGGCCGTCTGCGGCAAATGCCGCCCACCGAGTAGAAGCACGACTCCCACAGTCGCGTAGGCGATCGTGGCGAGGGCGAGGGGGCCGCCCAACGCCGCGCCGATGCCGAGCTGTTTGGCGGCCATAGATCCGCCAAAGGCGACCGCGACCAGCGTCACGACACTTTCCGGCAACGCCGTACCAAATGCTGCGAGGATGGAACCGGTCGCCTTTTGACCCACGGCCAGCCGATGGCCGACCCATTCGACGCCGTTCACGAATAATTCGCAGGACAGGTAGATCGTGATCGCCGATCCGATCAGCAGCGCGAAATGAAACCAGAGGCTTTGCATGTCTTTTCCCCGGGCCGGGGCGAGGGAGGCGCACGAATCGGCACACGCGCCCGGCCCGGACGCGTGCCGATCCATGGTCTCGCCAAGCTGGTCGCTGCATCCGCCACGGCCGCAGCCGAGTGTGTTGACGGATGCCCCGCTAAAGCGGGCGGCTACTCCCCAAGAACAAAAAATGCTTTGGCAAGCCAGACGCGGAGGGGCAAGCGAAACATACCGGTCGGTCGCTACCGGGCGTGCCCGCTTCGGCCTCTTTTCCTATCCCTGAACGGGCGATCGGAGCTAAGGCTGGCCGCGGAAGCGCAATAGAGGGGAAATTATGGCTCGGAAAACCGGTAGGCGGATGGCTGCCACCCTGATTGGGATGATGGCGCTGATGCCCGCTTCCATTTGCGCAGAGGCTCGACAGGATGCCGATGCGGATATCGTGGTTACCGGTGCACGGTCTAAGCTCAGCAGCTGGCGGGAGGCGGAGACCAGCCACGTCCTAATGCTCAGCGACGGCAGCGAGGCGGAACTCACCCGGCTGAGTCGCAACCTGGAATGGCTACACTTTCTGCTCTCCAGTCTGATGGGCCGGGGAGGCGGCGACGATGATCGCGTCAAGATCCGCATCACGCTGATCGGTGACGTCGCCCAGTTCGAGACGATGAGCCTCCGCAACACCAGGTGGCAGCAGGGCCCATTCAGCGATCTCTTCCGCATCGGACGTTATTATGACCCCCGTCGAGACGGCGCTTTTATGGCGAGCACCCGCGTCGACCAGCGCGTGGTGATCGAGCACACCGCCGTCAACGCCGAGTCGGTTCGGGGTATGCTTGCGTCGATGGCTTCGGGAACTTCCGACCCTGACGTCCGCGCGGACCTTCAGGCGGGGATCGGGAGTCTCAACGCGCTCCGCGGCATGCAGGGCACGGGGGACTCAGGACCCACCTTTGGGGAAAATGCGATCCAGGTTTCGGCGGAAGGCTTGCTATACGCCGGATACGCCCAGCACTTTCTGCAGACTTACTTCCCGGCCGCCTATCCGCGCTGGTATCTTGATGGATTCGGACAGATTTTTGCGTCCTTTGCGGTTGATCGGAACAATAAGAGCGTGGAGTTCGGCCTGGCGCCCGTCGGCACCAGAGCCGTGATGCAGGAATTCGGCGCTTTTCCGATCAAGGACGTGCTCAACGATTCCTATCTCACGCGCAAGCCGCAGGACACACGCTGGACCCCCATCCACGCCTGGATGCTTACGCATTTTCTGCTCTTTTCGGATACGCGGCGCCCGCAATTGAACCAATATCTGTCCGCCCGTGCACGAGGAGAGAGCGCCGACACGGCCGCGGCCATTTTCGGCGATCAGGTGCAGCTCGCACGCGACCTTCGGGCTTATTTCACGGCGCGAAAACCAGCTTTGAAGATCGCCTATGATGGTTCCAAGATCGAGCAGCCGATCGTACGGAGGCTGCGCGAAAGTGAGGCCGCCTTCGTTAAAGGTCGGCTGGAACTCGGTGCACGTGTCGTAATTCCTCCGGTGCCGGCCGCGGATGCCGCGCCGGGAGTGGCCAAAGCGATGAACAAGGCGCGGGGCGAAGCTCTCGCGCGACGCGCGCAGTGGCTGAACGGCCTCCGCCGCGACGCCACCCGCTGGCCAGGTGAAGTCCAGGCCCAGTTGCTCCTGGCCGAAGCGGAATGCCGTAGCGGTAATGCCGCCGAATGCCTCGTCGCTGCCAAGCGGGCTGAGGCGATCGCGCCGGCTGACGTGCGAGTTCTCGTCTGGAAAGCGAATGCAATGGTGTTGCAGGCTGCGACGCTGGCGCCCGCAGAACAGAAGACGTTGCTGAATCAGGCGCGACAGTTGATCGCCAAAGCCAACCAAACCGACTCCGACGCCATTGGACCGCTGCTGGCATATTATGACAGTTTCGCCCGAACCGGCGAGCAGCCGAGCGACAATGCTTTGGATGCCCTCCAGGCTGCGCTGGATGGAGTCCCAGCCGCACCCGAAACGCGGCTCCAGCTCGCCCAAGCGCTTGCTCAAAAGGGACAGGGCTCACAGGCACGCGCGGTCATATTGCCCGTCGCCGCCGGTGCCTATGACAGCCCTGAACGGCCCGCTGCCCAGACGCTGCTGGGCCAGATCGCGCCCAACAAGGCCGCTGGCGAACATGGGGATGCTGCCCAGGTCGGAAATGCGATCCACTGACGGGCGAGATGAGGGGCATCGTTGATCGGCCAGGCGCTCGACACAATCGCGGTAGGGGTATTCTGATTCTATGAACGCAGGGCCGGCCACTGTCCTCAGCCCAAGGCAAAACGACGGCCTGCTTGCGCACGGCATCTCTTTTCGCGAGGCATGGCGAGTTTGGGCGCGCGTTGCGATGCTCAGCTTCGGCGGGCCCGCCGGTCAGATAGCAGTAATGCACCGCATCCTGATCGACGAGAAGAAGTGGATCGGCGAGGAACGCTTCCTCCATGCCCTCAACTTCTGCATGCTGCTGCCTGGGCCCGAAGCGCAGCAGCTTGCAATATATATCGGCTGGTTGCTGCACCGGGTGAAAGGTGGCCTGGTCGCCGGGGTCCTATTCGTCCTGCCAGGCCTGGTCGCGATCATGGCGTTGTCCTGGATCTACGTCTTGTTCGGGAACGTGGCGCCGGTCGCGGCCCTATTCTTCGGCCTGAAGGCGGCCGTAGTTGCGATCGTGTTCCAAGCGGTCACGCGGATCGGTAGCCGCGCCCTTACCAATCGCGCCAAACTCGGCTTGGCGGGCGCAGCTTTTCTCGCGCTGTTTCTATTCCACGTGCCTTTCCCGATCGTCATCCTGCTCGCGGGGCTACTGGGCTGGGCCGCCGGCAAATTTGGCATCGCGGCCTTCGCCGGCGCGGGCCATGGCGCCACCAAACCGGGTTCGCTGCGCGATGAGGATAGCGCACTTGGCGCCGGAATTCCGGACTATGCTCGAGCCGACGTCCGCCGCAGCCTCATGATTGCGGTCCTCATCCTGGGCTTGTGGGTCGCGCCGACGCTGATGCTGGCGATTTTTGCGCCCCACGATGGCGCGTTCGCGGCCATTGCCGGCTTCTTCTCCAAGATGGCGTTGCTCACATTCGGCGGTGCCTACGCTGTTCTCGCTTGGGTCGGGCAGGCGGCGGTTGAACATTATCATTGGTTGAGCCCGACGGAGATGCTCGATGGGCTCGGGCTGGCTGAGAGTACGCCAGGACCGCTGATCATGGTGACGCAATATGTCGGCTTCATCGCGGCCTTCCGCCATCCCGGTGGGCTTTCACCACTGGTGGCCGCAACTTTGGGCGGGCTGCTGACGACCTGGGTCACATTCGTACCTTGCTTCCTGTGGGTTCTGACCGGAGCTCCATACGTTGAGCGGCTACGGTCCAATCATGCGCTGTCGGCAGCCTTGTCCGCCATCACGGCGGCGGTGGTCGGCGTAATATTGAATCTCGCGCTCTGGTTCGCGCTCCATTTCTGGTTCGCGGGCGTGGGAGAATGGCGCGCGGGACCATTTCACTTTGCTCGGCCGATATGGGCGTCGCTCGACCTGTTCGCAGTGCTGCTTTCGGCCGCCGCGCTGATTGCGGTGCTGCGTTTCCGTGTTGGTACGTTCGCCATCCTCGGCGGCTGCGCTGCCGCGGGCCTGTTGCGGCTGGCCTGGGCCTGATCGAACGGCAGCATTTCGCCCGATTGCCGACAAGTCGGCCTACCCCATCGGGTCCAACACGAGCATGTGCAACGCCTCCGCTAGTTGATGCAGGCGAATTGGAAGTTCGCGGCTTAACCCGATGTCGATCCGTCAGATCACCAGTCGGCGAGGGAGGGAAGGGCGGCGGTTTGGCCGCAAGGAACGAGGAGCCGATTGGTCGATCAGCGGATATGCGCGCGTCTGGCCAGTGAGACCAAGCTCAAGCGGGAAGACCTTCGATGACGGAGATAAGAGAGCGGGTTGAGGCTCACGACTGGAACGAGATCCGGCAATCGCTCGATGCGCAGGGCTGGGCGCGACTGCCGGCGCTGCTGAGCCGTGAAGAATGTGAAGCGATGGCAGCGCTTTACGGGCTCGGAGACTTGTTCCGAAGCCATGTGTTGATGGCACGTCATGGCTTCGGCAAAGGAGAATATCGCTACTTCGCTTATCCCTTGCCCGCTCTCGTGCAGGGCCTGCGCGAGGCGCTGTACCCTCGTTTATTGCCGGTCGCCAATCGCTGGCATGAGCGGATGAATGTCGAGACGCGTTTTCCTCACAGCCATGATGCCTTTCTGGAGCGCTGCCACGCTGCCGGTCAGACGCGTCCGACGCCGTTGCTCCTACATTATGGCCCCACCGACTTTAATTGCCTGCACCAGGACCTTTACGGTGAGCACGTCTTTCCGTTGCAGGTAGCCATTCTCTTATCGGAGCCCGGCGTGGAGTTCGAAGGCGGCGAGTTCGTGATCACCGAGCAGCGACCGCGCATGCAGACGCGCGTTCAAGTGGTGCCGCTAACCAAGGGCGACGGCGTGGTCTTCGCGGTGAATGGCAGGCCGCATCGCGGAACCAGGGGCGATTACAGGGTTGTGCTCCGCCATGGCGTGAGCGAACTCCGCGCGGGCCACCGCCACACGCTCGGCATCATCTTCCATGACGCGGCCTGATTTCGTTGCAGATTGATCTAAAACACGCGTCGGCAAGAATGAGGGATCAGAACGGTCCCGGGCCGAACTCCCGCCGGCTGCATCGCTTATCTTGATAATATATATTATGTTAAATGATCAGCTATGCGAACGGGTCCAGATCGTTGTTATCGCCCACATCACGCCAATGATCGCGGCCCAAATCGCCGCCTGCATCGCAACTTTTCCGCCTGGCTGACGGCGTCGCCAGACACCGGCCCCGACTAGGGTCAGCCAGCCGGTCAACAGGATGACGCTCAGCCAGACGTCCGAACTCATTCCAACACCACCTCGAGACCGTCATATCCCGGTTCAACGCCGTCCGGCAGCTCGGCTGCCAAGGATGCATAATCCATCGAATGATCCATGTGGGTCAGGATTGCGCGTTTGGGCTTCAGCTCCGAAATTGCCTTGAGCGTGATCGCAAGATTGGCGTGCGTCGGATGCGGCGCATGGCGCAGAGCATCCACGACCCACAGATCCACTCCTGCCAGCAGATACTTCATATCTGGCGTAACATCATGGAAATCTGTGGAATATCCTATCGATGCACCTCTCGACTCAAACCGAAATCCTGCCGAGGTGATGCCGCCATGCGGTTGATCGACCGTGCGCACCCTGATGTCGCCGATCATCATATCGTCTGCCAATGACGCGATCGTCGCGGTCGGCGGATAGCCGCCGCGCCCGTGGAAAACATAACGGAAGCGCCGTTCGAGCGATTCCAACGTCCGGTCCCTAGCATAGCAAGGAACGGCCGCTCCGCGCAGGTGGAAGATCTGGCGCAGATCGTCGATGCCGTGCGTATGATCGGCATGTTCGTGCGTCCACAGCACGGCGTCGACGTCCGAGATACCGGTGGCCAACAGCTGCTCACGCATATCAGGGCTGGTATCCACCAGAATGCTGGTATCGCCGTTCTGTACGAGGATAGAGGCGCGCGTGCGCCGGTTCCGGGGATCCTCAGGATCGCATGCGCCCCAATCACCCCCGATCCGCGGTACGCCCGACGACGTTCCGCAGCCGAGGACGACTAGCCTCACGCTTTAGCTTTCCAGAACAATTTGAAGAAATTACCGACGGTTCTGTCCATCAACTCCTCAGCCCCCTCGTTGCGGAGTGCGGCAATGAAGTTGGCCGTGTCGACCACAAAGCTCGGCTCTCCCGTCTTGCCCCGGTGTGGCACTGGGGCAAGGAAAGGCGCGTCGGTCTCAATCAACATGCGGTCGCCGGGTAAGCTTGCTACCGTCTCCTGCAGGTCCCGGGCATTCTTAAAGGTCACGATCCCGGCGATCGAGATATAGAGCCCGAGTTCCAGCATCTGCTCCGCGAAGCCGCGGCTGGCGGTGAAGCAGTGGATCAGCGCGGGATATACCCCTTTCCCCATTTCTTCGCGAATGATTGCCGCGGTATCTTCCTCGGCATCCCGCGTGTGGACGATCAGGGGCAGCCCAGTCTCGCGCGACGCGGCAATATGGGCGCGGAAGCTCTTCTTCTGCTGTTCCCTATCCGAATGATCGTAATAATAATCGAGCCCGGTTTCACCGATGCCGATAACCTTCGGATGCCGCGCAGCCTCGATCAGCTTGGCGGCATCCACATCAGGATGCTCATCCGCCTCGTGCGGGTGGATGCCGACTGAAGCCCATACGTCGGGCTCGCGCTCCGCGATGGCGATCACGTCCGCCCATTCGCTCTCACGCGTCGAAATGCTGAGCATTCCCGTCACTCCGCGCGCACGTGCGCGGTCGAGCACTGCCGCCTGGTCCTCGACCAGCCCCTTATAATTGAGGTGGCAGTGGCTATCGATCAGCATCAGGCGGGTTCAACCCAACGTGGGAAAACGCCCTGCGGTGCCGGAAGCTGCGTGCCGGGCTTGAGTGGAACGCTCAAAGCGACAAAGTCGCGCGCATCCTCGCTTTGGCCAAGCAGATCGAGCAGTTTGTCGGCGCTTGTCGGAATCGCCCAGCGCGCGAGAATGGCAAGGATGCGCACGGCTTCCGCGGTCCAGTAGAGCACGCCATCGGCCATGGCCGGATCTTCCTTACGGAGCGCCCACGGCGCCATGTCCGCGAAATAGCGGTTGGCGAGCGCCACCCCGTCCCACACGATTTCCAGCGCGCGATTGAGCGCCAGCTCATCCATAGAGCCCTCGATCCGCTCCAGCAGTGCCGCGAGACCGAGTTGATCATGGGCCGGGCCCGGCTCAGGCAGCACGCCGCCGCAATTCTTGGCGATGATCGAGAGGCAGCGCTGGGCCAGGTTGCCAAGTCCGTTGGCGAGATCGGCATTGCAGCGCGTGACGATCGCGTCATGGCTGTAGCTGCCATCTTGGCCGAAGCTCACCTCGCGCAGCAGGAAATAGCGCAATTGGTCGACGCCATAGAGGTCAGCCATCTCGATTGGATCGACGACATTGCCGACCGATTTAGACATCTTTTCGCCGCGGTTAAGCAGAAAGCCGTGGCCGAACACCTGTTTGGGCAGCTCTAGCCCGGCCGACATCAGGAAGGCCGGCCAATAGACTGCGTGGAAGCGCACGATGTCCTTGCCAATGATGTGCAGGTCCGCTGGCCAGCGTCCGAACCCATCGCCGCTTTTGCCCGGATAGCCCGCCCCCGTGAGGTAATTGGTCAGCGCGTCGACCCAAACATACATGACGTGGCCGGGCGCGTCCGGCACCGGCACACCCCAGTCGAAGCTGGTGCGCGAAATCGACAGGTCGGCCAGACCGCCACGCACGAAGCTCATCACTTCATTGCGCCGGCTTTCCGGACGGATGAATTCCGGATTGGCCTCGTAATGCGCGAGCAGTTTGTCGGCATAAGCAGAGAGGCGGAAGAACCAGCTCTCCTCTACCGTCCACTCAACCGGTGTACCCTGGGGCGAGAGCTTTTGCCCCCCTTCCCCTTCGACCAGTTCCTCTTCGCCGTAAAAGGCTTCGTCGCGAACCGAATACCAGCCCTCATAGCGGCCAAGATAGATGTCGGGCTGGGTTTGGCCGGGCTTTGGGGCCTGCATCGCACGCCAGATGGCCTGGCTCGCTTCGTAATGGTCAGGCTCGGTGGTGCGAATGAAGCGATTGAATGAGACATTGAGAGTCTCGTCCATTACGCGGAAATAAGCTGACATTTCGTCCGCAAGCACCTTCGGCTCGATCCCTCGTGCCTTGGCGGTCTGTGCCATCTTCAGGCCGTGCTCGTCAGTTCCGGTCATGAAGAACACGTCGCGGCCCTGCATCCGCCGGAAACGTGCGATCGCGTCAGCGGCGATCGCTTCATAGGCATGGCCGATATGCGGCCGCCCGTTGGGGTAGGATATAGCGGTGGTGATGTAGAAAGGCTCAGCCATAGGCTCAGCCTTTAGCGTTGGTCTCCACAGGAGCAAGCTTCGCCACCAGTCCGGCGATCTCGACCACGGTCAATTGCGCATCAAGCGACTGCCGCGCCGCACGATCCGCGATGTCGCGCGCCTGCCGCCACAAGGCGATCGTTTCGCCAAGATTTGCCCGTCCCCGCCGCGCCTCGGCCGCGATACGCGAGGGTGCGCGCTCGAGGAAAGCTTCATAGCGCTCCTGCGCGCTCTTGGCGCCAAGCGTCCGCCCAAGCGCAGTGCGCAACGCGTTGCTCCGGTCACCGTGGAGCGCCAGCTTTTCGATCGTCACATCCAGGCCGGCGATATCGAGCCCTGCAAAGCGTAACGCATTTCCCGGCACGCCTTCTGCAATGCGCACCAGGTTTTCCAGTTCGCGTTCGTCCGTTTCCGGCAGAGCGCGTCTTAGAACCACCCGTACAGCATCGTCTTCCAGTGGTCCGAAGCGCAGCAGGCGGCAGCGAGAACGGATCGTCGGCAGAAGTCGGCCAGGCGCATGGCTCACTAGCAGGAAAATCGTACCTGCGGGCGGCTCTTCAAGATTCTTGAGGAGAGCGTTCGCGCCCGAGCGTTCCATGTCGTCGATGGCATCGATTACCACAACGCGGCGTGGCGACAAGCTCGGCGTGGTCGCGAATAATGGTTGTAGCCCGCGTACCTGATCAACCGTGATCGAGCGCGCCAGCTCCTCTGAACTCGCTTTGGGAAGGCGCTGTAACAGCTTGAAATCCGGATGGGATCCTGCATCCAGCAGCGACGCCACGCGATGCTCGTCCGGCACGTCCAAGCGATCCTTCGGGACCGCCGGCCCGGCCGCATCCGCCAGCAGCCAGCGTGCGGCGGCCAGCGCGAAGCTCGCCTTTCCCACCCCTTGGGGCCCCGCCAGCAGCCAGGCGTGATGCATGCGGCCCGATCGCGCTGCGTCAAGGAAGGCGGCAACCGCATCGTGCTGGCCGATAATCATCCTTTCAGCCCAACCGTCATGCCGGACTTGTTCGGGCATCCACCGAGCGACAGAAGCCCTGCCTCGGGGTGGGCCTCGGAACAGGTCCGGGGTGACGGGTGACCAAGCACCATTGTCACAGCAGATCCTCAATGGCTTTCGTCAAACGACCGGTTACCTGCTCGGGCGAACCTTCAGCATTCACGATCCTGAACCGGCCAGCATTGGACTGAGCAAGATCGTGAAATGCCTTCACCACGCGATCGTGATAGGCGCCGCTCCGCTGGCCGAAGCGATCCAGCTCTCCGCCATCTCGCGTCAATTCACGAACGGCGGCTTGGGACATGTCCATTTCAAGCAGCAAGGTACGATCCGGCAGCAACCCGGCGCTTCCTACCTCATGTAGAGCGCGGATCGCGTCCGCGCCCAATCCGTCCGCTCCCCCCTGGTAGGCGATCGAGCTGTCGAGAAAGCGGTCGCAGATCACCCATTTGCCGGCTTCGAGCGCGGGCAATATGGTTTTGTCGACATGGTCAGCGCGCGCGGCGGCGAACAACAGGGCTTCGGCGCGCGGCCCCCAACGATCAGCACCACCTTCCAGCAGCAACGAACGGATCGCCTCGGCCCCCGCACTTCCGCCCGGCTCGCGCGTCTCGACCACCTCCAGCCCACGCGCGCGCAGTGCCGCGGCGAGCGCGCGCGATTGGGTCGATTTGCCGACCCCTTCCCCGCCCTCAAGGCTGATGAATCGGCCGCGTTTTACCGAGCTCATGCCATGCCGAGCAGGTGACGCAGTCCGCTCATTACGCGATCGAAGAAGCCTGCACTGCCCACGTCGGTCGCAGCCACCAACGGCATCACCTGCGGCGCGCCATCCTGCGTGCGCACGATAAGATCGGCGACATGATCGCCCTTCTTGATCGGCGCCTTGAGCGGCCCGTCATAGGCGATCGACATCTTGATCGCTCCCCCCAGCCCAGTGGGCTGGGTCACTGCCAGATTACGCGGTGCGACCAGCGCGACCTCACGCTCATCGCCCAGTTGGACCTTCGCCGTTCCAACCTGCGCGCCTTGCGCGAACAAGGGCTTGGATTGCCAGGCGTGCAGGCCCCAATTCATGAACTTGACCGATTCATCGATCCGCTGGTTGAATGACGACAGACCCGACAGCACCATCACCAGGCGCCGTCCATTCTGTTCGGCCGAGCCCGTGAAGCTGTAGCCCGATTCCTCGGTATGGCCGGTCTTGAGCCCATCCGCACCGGGCACTCGGCCCAGCAGCGGATCGCGATTGGCTTGTGTGATGTCCTGGCCCGAGCCCAGCGTCTTGCCCCAGGTGAAATTCGGACGGCTGTAGAACTGCTTGTAGAGGTCCGGGAAGTTCTGGATCGTCGCGGTTGCGATCGTCGCCAGGTCGCGCGCGGTGACATAGGTGACACCATCGTCAGGCCAGCCGTTCGACGTACCGAAATGGCTGTTGGCGGCGCCGATCTCCTTCGCCTTCTGATTCATGATCGCAGTGAACGCCGGTTCGGTGCCGGCGATATGCTCTGCCAGCACAACGCAAGCGTCGTTGCCGGATAGCGTGATGATGCCGAGCAGCAGATTCGCGATCGAGACCTGCTCGCCGGGTGAAAGGAACATGGTCGATCCAGCCGCTGGGCCATGCCATTTGCGCCACGTCTCCGGATTGACCGTGGCCATGTCGGTCAGCTTGAGCTGACCCTTTTTGATCATGTCGAATGCGACGTAGACCGTCAT
>Ga0207647_10002595_pt1 | contig 13666 bp, 13 predicted proteins | sample KBSCornC2_FD_184295 | JGI IMG/M metagenome (GOLD analysis project Ga0207647, IMG submission 184295) | Corn rhizosphere microbial communities from Kellogg Biological Station, Michigan, USA - C2 (SPAdes) (version 2) | ecosystem: Host-associated > Plants > Roots > Rhizosphere ...
CGGCGGCGATCATGCGGGTGTGGTTGGACTGCACGCCGCCGATCGAGACCAGCGTGTCGGCGTTGGAGGCGATCGCATCCGGGATGATGTATTCGAGCTTGCGCAGCTTGTTGCCGCCATAGGCGAGACCGGAATTGCAGTCCTCGCGCTTGGCATAGATCTCGACATTGCCGCCGAGATGCTTCGACAGCCGCTCCAGCTTCTCGATGGGCGTCGGGCCGAAGGTCAGCGGATAGCGCGCGAATTTTTCCAGCATGGTCAGGTCATCCCGATTGGTGTTGAGCTGGCCGCAGCGACTAGCATAGGTGATAAGGAATGTGCTCTCGAATGCTGCGCCCGTATTGCATGCTATCTTGCGAAGAATGGCAGGTTAGCTAATATTTCTTTCAGAAATCGATCAAATATCGGAAGTTCCTTCCATGTCGTCCCGATTAGACCGCGTAGACCTTAAGATATTGAGATTGCTTCAAAATAACGGCCGGCTCAGCAATGCCGAGCTGGCCGAAACCGTCGCGATCAGCCCCGCGACCTGCCATCGCCGCACCCAGCGCCTGTTCGAGGACGGCTTCATCGCCGCCGTCCGCGCCATGGTTGCCCCGAAGAAGGTGGCAAAGGGGACCCTGGTCATGGTCGGCGTCGTGCTGGACCGCTCGACGCCGGAAAGCTTTGCCATCTTCGAGCAGGCGATCGCAAAGCTGAAATTCGTGCTCGACTGCCACCTCGTCGCCGGCGACTTCGACTATTTCCTCAAGATCCGCGTCGGCGACATGGAGGACTTCAACCGCATCCATGGCGAGCAGCTCATCGCGCTGCCCGGCGTGCGCCAGACCCGCACCTTCTTCGTGATGAAGGAAGTCGTCGACAACGCACCGCTGGAGTTTTGAGCGGCTTCACGATGCCGGTTCGACGACGCCGTCCGCGACCTGCTCCCGCTCGGCGTCCTCCGGCCGCATCGCGATCACCGCGATCAGCCCGAGGCCGACGCCGATCATGACATAGAAGATCGGCGCCAGCGGGGAGCCGGTGAGCGCGATCAGCCAGGTCACGAAGAACTGGGCAAAGCCGCCGAACACCAGCACCGCGACGTTGTTGACGATCGCGAGCGCGGTCGAGCGAATGCGGATCGGGAACAGCTCGACCAGCGTGGTGCAGTAGACGCCGAGGAAGAAGGCGCTGAAGAAGCCGATGACGACCTGGGCGACCAGCAGCCTTGCGATCGACGGCTCGGAGATCACCCAGGCATAGAGCGGGTAGAGCGAGACGAAATAGCCGATCAACGAGACCAGCAACAGCGGCCTGCGCGGATAGCGGTCGGAGACGGCGCCCGCGATCGGCACGACGATCACCATCACGATTGCCGCGATCATCTGCACCAGGAAGCTCTGCATCAGCGGCAGCTTCAGCACCTCCTTGGCATAGGTCACGGTGTAGCCGAAGGTGACGTAGAACGACACGGCGCTCGCCACCACCATGCCCATGCCGATCAGGAAATTGCGGCCGGGATTCTTGAGCGCGGCGATGAAATTGTCCTTGTGCACCGTCGCCATGCTGCGCCGGGAAGCTTCGGGCTCGATGACGCTGGCGCGCATATAGAGCAGGATCGGAACGATCACGAGGCCGACGAAGAAGGGAATGCGCCAGGCGCCGGCGGCAAGCTGCTCCTGCGTGAACGCCAGCGTCAGGGCGGCGCCCAGCACTGCGCCGAGCACGTTGGCCATGAGCTGGCCGGCGATCTGCCACGAGCCATAGAAGCCGGTGCGGCCGGGAGGCGCCGCTTCGATCAGATAGGCGGTCGAGGTGCCGAACTCGCCGCCGACCGAAAAGCCCTGCAACAGCCGCGCCAACAGCACGATCAGCGGCGCCGCAATGCCGGCCGTGGCGTAGGTCGGCGTCAACGCCAACAGCGCGACCGACACGGCCATGATGCCCATGCCGAGCGTCATCGCCGCCTTCCGCCCCTTGCGATCGCCGAAATAGCCGAGCACGAGGCCGCCGATCGGCCGCATGAAGAAGCCGGTGCCGAACAGCGCGGTGGTCAGCAGCAGCGCGTTGATCTCACTGCCCGGAATTTTCGGGTCGACCGGGAAGAACAGGTTCTTGATGATCGGTGTCATCAGCGCGAACACCGTGAAGTCGTACCACTCCAGCGCATTGCCGGCGATCGCGGCCGCGATGGCTTTCCTGTTCGTCTGCATCTCTCGCTTGCCTGTCCGGTTGCGCCTATTCGGCGGGTTGATGGGTGACGTCGGCATCCTGCCATTCGTCGCCGGCGAGTTCCGGCGTGGCGAAGGCCTTGAGGTTGGCGAAATGAATCTCGCGATCCTCGACGAACAGGCGACGGACGATGCCGCGCGCGAGCCGGTCGGCGCCCTCGCTGATCGCGGGGATATCGCCGGAGAGCTTTCCGTGGCTCAGCGTCGCCGGATAGTTGAAGCAATGCAGCCGCGCCAACATGGGGCAGGCGCCGGGCTCTTTCTCCAGGAACTGGAAGCTGTCGCCGAGGTCTGGCGAGTTCTCCAGCTCGGCATTGTCCATGCCGTCAGGTGCCGGGAAGCGGTCGCACCATAAGCGGATATGCGGCGCGAACTCGGCAAGCTCATCGCGCAACGCGAGGTCGACCTTGAAGCCCGTGCCGAAGATGATGAAATCGGTCGCATAGCGGCCCTTCGGCGTCGTCACTATGAGATGGTCTCCCGCGACGACGAGATCATCGATCGGGCTTGCGAGATGGAAATGCGCCTGCGGATAGGCGGAGACGCGCAGCACGCTTTGACGCGGCGGCGGCGTCTGCGCCTTCAGCGTGTGATCGAGGAAGCGCCATTTCCAGTCATCCGACAGGCCGGCAAAGCCGTGGACGACGCCCTGGCTGCCGATGCCGGTGAACTTGTTGACGCGCGGGATGTCCGCGCGCCGAATGAAGAGGTCGAGCCGCGCTGCGCCCGCTTCCAGCGCCATCGCTGCGTTGTCCATCGCGGATGCGCCCGCGCCGACGACGGCAACACGCCTGTCGCGAAGTCTCTCGAAGTCGATGGGGGCGGACGAATGCGCCCAGAAACGTCGGTCGATGCCGTCGCACAGCGACGGCACGTAAGCACCGCCGAGGCCGTCGCGCCCCGTCGCCAGCACGACGTGGCGCGCGAGAATTTGCCGCGACGTGCCGCCTTCGCTGATTTCGAGTGTGAACAATTCATCGGAGCGCGCCTGGATTCGCTCGACCGAAACCCCGTTGCGGACCGGCAGGCCCAGCACCTTGCGGTACCAGATCAGGTAATCCATCCACATCGTGCGCGGCGCGCGGTCAAGCGCCTGCCAGGCCTGCCTGCCATATTGCGCCTCGTAGAAGGCGCGGAAGGTCAGCGCCGGCATGCCCATCGCGGGGCCGGTCAATTCCTTGGGCGAGCGCAGCGTCCGCATCCGGGCGAACGTGACCCAGGGACCTTCCTCACCGGCGCGCGCGCGATCGAGCACGAGCTGGTTGTCGACGCCGAGACGCCCGAGCATGGCGGAGGCGACGAGGCCGGCCATGCCTGCGCCGACGATGACGACGTCGACGACGCTCTCGCCATCGACGACGCGGCGCGGCACCCACGACTTGGCCGGCAGTTCGAGCCAGGCCAGATCCTGCTTCAGGCGCGCTTCAAGCGCCGCGAGGCCCGCCGCGTCAGGTGTCATCGTCGTCATGAGGGAGCTTTCTCGAATTCACTGGTTTCATCGCCGGCCTCGGCCAGCGCGGCGGCGCCGCTATGCAGCCTTGCGCCGGGCATCAGCGCGACCGCGGCGCGCAGTGCGTCGTTGAGCGCGGCGACCGTCGGCGTCAGCTCGCGCCCGGTCGGCGCAATCGCGGCGAACAGGAAGGGAATGGACACGTCCAGGGGCCGGGTGACGACGCCCTCCACCGGCAGGCTGGAGGTCAGCACCGGCTCGACCACGGCGATGCCGAGCGACTGCTTGGCCATGGCAATCGCCGTCAGCGAAGCGTTGGTGTCGATGACCTCAGCGGGCACGACACCCTCACGCTCCAGCGCCTCCTCCACCCGGCGGCGAAGCCGGTAGGGGTTAGCCATCGTCAGCAGCCGGACGCCAGCAAGATCCTTCAGGCGAATGACCTTCTTCTTCGCCAGCGGATGATCCATCGCGAGGCACGCGACGCAGGGCACCTCGCAGACCCACTGCACGTCGAGCCCGGGATGCTGGATCGGCAGGCTCGCAAGGCCGAAATCGACCGACTGCGACAGCACCGATTGCACGACGTTCTCGGCCGAGAGCGCCTGCACGTGGACCTGGCTTGGCAGCAACTCGCGTTCGAGCGCTGCAAGCGCGGCCGGGACGAAGCCGGCCGCCAGCGCCGGGATTGCCGCCAGGCTGAGCACGGGAAGCGCACCCGCACCGATCGCGTTGGCGCGCTGGCGGATGTGCTTCAAGCCCATCAGCAGCCGCTCGACCTCGGCATGAAACAGCACGCCCTTTGGCGTCGGGCTGATGCGCGGGCCGTTCCGGGTGAACAGAAGATAGCCGACGTCAGCTTCGAGATCCTGGATCTGACGCGTCACGACCGGCTGCGATCGGCCGAGCAGCCGCGCCGCGCCGGTGATGCTGCCGGCCGACATCACGGCGGCGAAGGCCTCGAGAAGGCGGAGGTCGATAACGTCCTGGTTCATGGCCATGTCGCCTGCATTATGTGAATATAGAATGAACAATATTTCTTGATGTGCAAGAAGTATTATGAGAGGATTCTTGTCATGCCGATGGAGCCAACCCCCTTTCGCCACCACAATCCGGCCGGTCCGGCCTACCGGCGCGGCTGGGTCGACGAGGCTGTAGCTGCGATCGAGGCCGACCAATGCCGCACGGCCGACACGCATCTGATCCGGCTGATCGTGCCCGCGCTTGCCGGCATCGATATCTATCTGAAGGACGAGTCCACGCATCCGACCGGCAGCCTGAAGCATCGGCTGGCGCGCTCGCTGTTCCTCTACGCGCTCTGCAATGGCCACATCCGCGAAGCCACGCCCGTCGTCGAGGCATCGTCGGGGTCGACCGCGGTGTCGGAAGCCTATTTCGCGCAGATGATCGGCGTGCCCTTCTACGCCGTGATGCCGCGCACGACCTCGGCGGAGAAGATCGCTGCGATCGAGCATTATGGCGGCAACTGCCATCTGATCGACGACGGCCGCGCGCTCTATGCCGAGGCTGCTGCGCTCGCAACCCGCCTGAACGGCCACTACATGGACCAGTTCACCTTCGCCGAGCGCGCCACCGACTGGCGCGGCAACAACAACATTGCCGAATCGATCTTCACGCAATTGCAGGGCGAGCCGCGCCCGCTGCCGGACTGGATCGTGATGGGCGCCGGCACCGGCGGCACCTCGGCCACCATCGGACGCTATTTGCGCTATCGCCAATATCCTACGCGGCTCTGCGTCGCCGATGTCGAGCATTCCGCCTTCTTCGACTGCTTCCGTTCGCAGGACCGCTCCCACGTTTGCGAGCGGCCCTCGCTGATCGAGGGCGTCGGCAGGCCGCGCTGCGAACCGTCCTTCGTGCCTGGCGTTGTCGACCGCATGATGAAGATCCCGGACGTAGCAACGATTGCGGCGATGAACGTACTGTCGCGCCGGCTGCGCCGATCCGTCGGCGGTTCCACCGGCACCAATTTCCTGGCGCTGTGCCGCATTGCTTCGGAGATGCGTAGCGCCGGCCAAACCGGATCGCTGGTCACGCTGATCTGCGATTCCGGCGAGCGCTATCGGCAGACCTATTATGACCCCGCATGGCTGAAAGCACGCGGCCTCGATCCAACGCCGTTCGAGACTGCCCTGGCGTCGTTTCTGGATACGGCGCAGCCGCTGGCGCTTGCCGTCGAGGATGTTGTCAATCCACAGAGCCCGCGGAGTGTTGCTTGACCACGCTGATCGAAACCATTGCCGGTGTGCGCGCCGCGTCACGGCTCGGCCAGGCTCTGAACGCCCGCGCCGAGATTTTGCGCCTCAGCGAAGCTGCCCATGACGCGGTGCTGCTGCCGCGCGAACCCGGCAGCCTGAGCCACGGCTTGCGTGCGGCGCTCGCGGCGCGGATGTGCCGGCACGTCGGCGACGAGGCGCTGACCGCGCATTACGAATCCTATCTGGCGCATGCGAGCGATCTCGACCTGGCCGCCCTTGCACGGCCCGGCGGCGTGTGTGGCGATTCCCTGCACGACGCCATGGCCCGCCATGCCGACCTGCTGACGCTGTCGCCGCGCGAGGCGACGCGACAGGACATCGCGGCGCTGAAGGCGGCCGGCGTCAGCGAGGCCGATATCGTGCGGCTGTCCGAGCTTGCCGCCTTCGTGAACTACCAGCTGCGGGTCCTGGCCGGCCTCAGGCTCCTGAAAGAGGTCGAAGCCCGATGAGCGAGGTCGTCCACAACTTCACCGCCACGATCCCGACCTGGTCGCCCTATGTCACGCCGGTCGAGCTCGCCTCGGCGACGTCAGAGCAGCTCGCGGCGATGAAGGTCACGCCCTCCAACAAGGGCGTCTCGCCTTACGTGCTGACGCTGGCGCATGACCCGGAATCGCTCGCGGTGCGCTCGCCGCTGTTCAACCTCATCATGTATGGCAAGGACGGCTTGTCGCCGGCCGAACGTGAGCTCGGCGCGCTGAGTGCCTCGGTCGTCAACCGCTGCATCTATTGCGCCGCCGTGCACGCCTCACGCTTCATCAGTTACTCCGGGCGCAACGACGTCGTCGAGGAGATCTTTGCCGACGAGCGCGATGCCACGCTGGAGGCGCGCCAGCAGGCACTGTTCAATTTCGCTACAAAGCTCTCGACGACGCCGATCGAAGCTACTGCAGAGGACGCGCGCGCACTCGGCGAGGCCGGGCTGAGCGAGCTCGAGCAGCTCGACCTGGTGCTGTCGGCCGCGATCTTCGGCTGGGCTAACCGGCTGATGCATACGCTGGGCGAGCCGCTGGCGCGCTCGGAGGCGCCGTAACCGACGCCGTCGGGCGGTGACCGGCCCCGAACCGAATGTCACGGCAACTTCACTTGCCATGCACACGCGTGCGGGCGAGCTTCGCGGCGTCTCAACGAGGAGATCCTGCCGTGCGCCTTCCCATTCTCGATCCGAAGGATCTGACCGACGAACAAAAGCCGCTCTATGATGACATGCGAGCCGGCATCAAGGACCATTTCAAAGGCTTTGTGAACATGCGCGACGACGGCGCGCTGCTCGGGCCCTGGAATCCCTGGATCCGCGAGCCGCGCTTCGGCAAGCCGGTGTGGGAGCTGGTCAAGGCGATCGCGTCGAACCCGCTGCTGCCGGCGCCGGTGCGCGAGGTCGCGATCCTCGTCACCGGCTCGCATTTCCGTTCCGGCTACGAGCTCTATGCCCATGTGCTGGTGGCCGAGCAGCGCGGCCTCTCCGACGAGAAGCTTGCGACCATCGTCGCCGGGCAGCGGCCGGTGGATCTCACCAAGCAGGAGGCGGTCGCATACGACGTCGCATCGGCGCTCGTGAGCGGCGGCGTGCTGCCGGAACTGACCTGGCGTGCCGCGGTCAAGGAATTCGGCGAGCATGGTGCGGCCGAGCTGTCTTATCTCGTCGGCGTCTATTGCATGGTCTCGGTCACGCTCAACACCTTCGACGTGCCGGTGCCGGAATAGCCGCTGCTTCCTTCGATCACTCCGCCGCCTTGCTTGCACGCGGCGGGGGCGCCCAGGCGATGCAGCGATTGCGGCCCTCGGCCTTGGCCTGGTAGAGTGCATGGTCGGCCGCGCCCATCAGCGCGTCGATGCCTGACATGCTGACGGTGGCCTCGGCGATCCCGATGCTCACGGTGACGCCGAACTGAATCCTGTCGGCGACGATCTGCGCGCTCATCACGCGCTTGCGGATGCGGTCGGCGACAGTCCTTGCACGGGACAGGCTGGTCTCGGGCAGGAGAACCGCAAATTCCTCGCCGCCGAGACGGCCGACGATGTCCGACTTGCGCTTGCCGTCGAGGCACGCGGCCGCAACCGCCTTGATCGCGGCGTCGCCCACTGCATGGCCGTAGCGATCGTTGACCGACTTGAAGTGGTCGATATCGAGCATCAGCACCGAGACCGAGCGATAATAGCGCTGAAAGCGGCTCCATTCCGCATCGAGGCTGTCGAGGAAGTGGCGGCGGTTGTGGAGGCCGGTGAGCGGATCGGTGGTGGCAAGCGTCTCCAGCATCGCGGCTTTTTGCGTCAGATCGGTGATGTCGACATAGGTCAGCATGCGGCCGCCATTCGACATCGTGGTGCAATGGGCCCGGATGCGCCGGCCGTCCGGCGTCTGCAGGTCGCGCACATGATCGCCGGCCTTGACCTCTTCGACGCGTCTCGCCGGAAATTTCGCGAGCTCGTTCGTTGGAAGATTGGGCGCGCTGGCGCGATGCAGGCGTCGCACCAGCGACGAATAGGCCGGCCGGCTCGCGGCCTCGTCTTCGCTGACCTCCCAAAAGCGCCGCATACGCCGGTTCATGAAGGTCGCGCGCAGGTCGGAGTCGAGAAGAAGGACCCCATCCTGAACATTCTCCAGCGCATCCCGCAGCAGCTTCAGCTCGTCGGAGGTGCGCACAATGTCGGTGACGGGTGTATAGGTCAGCATGCGCCCGCCGTCGGGCAACGGCGTGACCTGTACGCGCACGACATCGCCGTTGGTCCGGCGCAGATCGATCGGCGTCGGATCGCCCGCCTCGATCACACGAACCCGCTCCGCCACCAGCGCATCGAGGTCCGGGTCCGGCACCTCATAGGCTCCGGTGTCACGTCCGTGATGAAGCAGCGTGAGAATGGATGGATTGCAGTCGGCAACCTCGTCGGGCAGGCGCCACATCTGGCGAAACGATCGGTTGATCAGGCGGGCCCTGAGGTGGGAGTCGAGCAGCACGATGCCGGTCGGCACATGATCGAGCGCGGCACGCAGCGCCAGCATCTGGCCGCGCATCAGCGCGTCCGACGAGCGTTCCCGCTCCTCACCGGCTGGTCGCTCGACGCTGCCCGGCTGCTCGAAGGCGACGCCGGCCTGACGGTCCGATCGCCAGATCACGCGGCAGGTCAGCGTCTCACGCCCCGCGAGCCTGAGCTGGAACCGTTCGGGCACGCCAAGGCCGCTCTCCATCTCGAGCGTCGCAGCCTCCTCGGACAGCCGGCGCACGACGCAATCGATCGACGACTGGCCGAAGTTGAAAAAGATCTTCCCTGCAAGGAACGTCCGTTCCGGAACCAAGCGGGACATTCGCGGTCTCCAAGGCGAAATACGATGCGAAAAGCGGGTCCAGTTTCGCGCAAGGTTCCTTGCGGCGATGTAACGCGATCGATGTTTTCGGATGAGGATTAACGATCGGTTGACGCGCGATGCGGCCGATGCGGAAAGCTCCTGGCTGCGATCAGTTTCGCACGGCGTAGAGCGGAGTGCGCAGCGTCAGCTGGTAGGACGGCTTCGGCATCCACGCGATCTGCGCAGTGATGCCGAACAGGCGGTTGTCGTTGTCGTCCATGCGGTCGAGGTCGAGCCGCAGGATCGGTTGGGTGAAGGACTCCGCCAGCGTTCGCCCTGCGATCTGCGCGCCGCCGAACGACTGCACGCCGAGCCGTCCGGTGAACTTCCAATTGCTCGGCCACTGGTAGTAGCCGCCGGCATAGAGGATCGTGTTTGGCCGGATACTGGCGAGCTGGTTCGCGATATCGGTGTGGGTGTATTGCACGCCGGCAAGCCAACCCCGCGTTTCGTCCTCGTCGAGCGCGTAGTCGAATTCCAGGATGTTGTTGAACGAAGTCGTCATGCCCTGCTCGTTCGGCACCGACTGCGTCAGGGTCGATTGCAGCGTGATGGTCGGGATTTTTCCGCCGTTCTGCTGATAAAGGTCGGCCTGTACGCCGATGTTCCAGCTTGTGATGTCGAATGCCGACCAGCCGCCGCCGATGTCCGTCGTCGAGCCCGACACGCCGCCATAGAGCGAGACGCGATCACTGACATCGACCGTCAGCGGCAGGTCGACGGCAATGGATTTTGCGGCGGGCAGGCCGTTCGGCAGCGTCGTGCCCCTGCGCGCCGCCAGCGCTTGGAACGCGGCCGACAAGGACGTGTTGCCGAAGCCGATCCCGAGCGTGCCAGCGGGTATCGTCGCATAGGTCGTTCGAAGATCGAGATAGAGGTTCGGGACATCAGGCTTTGCGGCCTCGTCCTTCTCGTCAGCGGCAAAGGCAGCGCCCACCGACATCGTCAGGCACAACAGTCCCATCGCAGCAGCGCGCAAGGCCTGAAGGTTCGATTGGCGGTGATGAGGCACGTGACAATCCGACGCGTGGCGATCTAATGGCGGAACCGTTGTTAGATGGAACGTGATCGTTCGTGGGGTCAAGCGCTATCCGCAAGCGATGGACTGCACGGATGCACGCGGTTACTCTGCTGTGATCGCACCGACACACGCGCCGGCCGGAGTGCAGGCCGGACAATTGAAGGACGACAGCCATGAATACGTCACGCCGCATCCTGCTCACCGGTCTGGCGGGACTCGCCGTGGCCCCGACTGCCGTGGCCGCTGCCTTACCGTCGCCCGAGCCCGACGACGTGACGGTAGCCGAAGAGCGCTTCGCGCGCACGATTGCGGCCGCCCATGCGCCCAATGTCACCTGCGTGCGGCAGGCCGAACGCTATGCGGATGCGCATTGGCCCGAATATGTAGTGGCAGCCAGAGCCGTGCTCGACGCGCGCGTGTGATTCGCGCTTTTACGTCTCCACCGCCCGCCGCACCTGTTCGCCGATCTGCGACAGCACGAGCTGTGCCTGCGGCAGGATCGCGCCCATGGCGTGGAAATTGTGGACCATGCCGTCATGGCAGACGTGCTCGACGGCGACGCCTGCGGCGAGCAGCTTGCGCGCATAGGCATTGCCTTCGTCGCGCATCGGGTCGAACTCGGCGGTATGGATGATCGCGGTCGGCAGGCCCGCAAGGCGGGTCGCGCGCAGCGGTGAGATGCGGGGATCGCCGGTATCGATTTTGCTGCCGGGCAGGTAGTCGGCGAGATCGGCCTCGATCGTGATGCGATCGATCAGATGGCCCTCGGCGAACGCTTCGCGCGAAGGCGAGGTCTCCTCGAAATCCAGCACCGGGCAGATCAGGCATTGCGCGACGATGGAAAGGCCGGCGTTCTGCAGCGCTTCCTGGCACACGATCGCGGCGAGCGTAGCGCCGGCGGAATCGCCGCCGACCACGAGCCTTTCGGCGTCGATGCCGAGGGACGACGCTTCACGCGCGACCCATTCGGTGGCGGCGATCGCGTCGTCCACCGCGGCGGGGAATTTGTGCTCCGGCGCGAGGCGGTAGTCGACCGAGACCAGGCGGCAGCCGGTGGCATGCGCAAGCGCCGCCGCGATGCGGTCGTGCGTGGCGATGCTGCCGGCGACCAGTCCGCCGCCGTGAAAGAACACGAAGCCCGGCGCGCGCTCGCTGGCGCTTGCGGGCGAATACAGCCGATAGGGAATCTCTCCGCCGGGGCCGGGCAGTGTGCCGTCCGAGGCGGTCACGTCAGGGGCGTCAGCGCGCGCAAACTGCATCAGCTTCGCCAGCGACTGCCGCCGCGCCTCGACGCTCGGCCGGCTTCGCGCCTGCGGCCCTGCCGCAGCCATCATGGTCAACAAACGCTTCGCGAGCGGATCGAGCGGCATGGAGGACTCCGTAACGTGGCCGGCATTATATCCGGTTTGCCCCTCAATGTTATTTCGCTTCGATCCCTTCCCCCTCCAGGGGAGGGTGGTTATTTCCCGCAGGGAATCATTTAGAAATTGGGATAATAGTGCCCGGATGTTTCAGGGGAGGCCGGTCATGGCCGAGATCAAGAAACCCATCGAATATTCGCCGAGCTGGACCTTCTTCGAGGGCAAATGGCACGACGGCAATGTGCCGATCATGGGCCCGCGCACGCATGCGGCCTGGCTCGGCTCGGTCGTGTTCGACGGCGCGCGCGCGTTCGAAGGCGTCGCACCCGATCTCGACCGTCACGTCGCCCGAGCCAATCAATCCGCGGTCAACTTCGGCCTGAAGCCGGTGGTCGATGCCGGCACCTGGCTCACGCTCGCAAACGAAGGCATCGCGCGTTTCGCTGACAATGCCGAGCTTTATGTCCGTCCGATGTACTGGGCGCAGAACGGGGCGGGCGGCGGCGTGCTGTTCGACCCCGAGACCACCAACTGGTGCCTGTGCATCTACGAGGCGCCGATGCCCAAACCCGTCGGCAACGCCATCACGCTGTCGCCGTTCCGCAGGCCGACGGCCGAATGCGCGCCGGTCGAGGCCAAGGCGGCCTGCCTCTATCCCAACAATTCGCGCGCGCTGGCGGAGGCCGCTGCGCGCGGCTTCCAGAACGCGCTGATGCTCGACATGCTCGGCAATGTCGCCGAGTTCGGCAATTCCAACGTGTTCATGGCAAAGGACGGCGTGGTGTTCACGCCGGTGCCGAACGGCACCTTCCTCAACGGCATCACGCGCCAGCGCGTCATCGGCCTGCTTCGCGCCGACGGCGTCACCGTGGTCGAGACGACGCTGCGCTATGCCGACTTCCTCGCCGCCGACGAGATCTTTTCAACCGGCAATTTCGCCAAGGTCGCGCCCGTGATTCGCATCGACGAGCGCGAGCTGAAGCCGGGCCCGCTCTACACCAGGGCGCGCAAGCTCTATTGGGACTTTGCGCATGCGGTGAAGCTGGCGGCGTAGGGGCCGCCTGTCCCGTCATTGCCTCGCTGCGCTCGCAATAATGATGCGGAAGCACAATATCTCCCCAACGTCGTCCCGGCGAAGGCCGGGACCCATAACCACAGGATGTGGTTTGGCGATGACTCGGGGTTACCTGCGTCGCGCCGCAACTCCTCCCTGGGGGTATGGGTCCCGGCCTGCGCCGGGACGACAGCGGAGCAAGTGGCCGCATCGGAAGAAATAGCAGGCAGCGCGCTTTGGCGCGCCGAGAAATCCTACTCTTCCTTCTTCGACATCCGCTCGAGGCGTTCCTGCATTTCCTTCATCTGCTGGCGCAGATCGTCGATGTTGCTGTCCTTGGCCGGCTCGGCGGTCGCATCGGGCTCAGGCTCTGGCGCAGCCGCCGGGCGGACCGCGCCAGGCGCGAACGGCTTGAACATCGAGAACGTCTGCTGGAACAGCTCCATGTTGCGGCGGACCTGTTCCTCCAGGGGCGCAAAGGGCGTGCCCGACAGCGTGTTGGCGATCTGCTTGCGGAACTTCTCCTGCTCCTGGGTCAGCGTCGCGATCGACTGTTCCAGATATTTCGGCACCACCATCTGCATGCTGTCGCCGTAGAAGCGGATGAGCTGGCGCAGGAAGGTGGTCGGCAGCAGGTTCTGGCCGGCCTTGTTCTCCTGCTCGAAGATGATCTGGGCGAGCACGGAGCGGGTGATGTCGTCGCCGGTCTTGGCGTCGTAGACTAGGAAATCCTCTCCGTCCTTGACCATGGCGGCGAGGTCTTCGAGCGTCACGTAGGTGCTCGTTCCGGTGTTATAGAGCCGGCGGTTCGCGTATTTCTTGATGGTGGTGGGTTGGTCTGATTTCGCCATGGGCTCTCACTTGCAAGCGCGGAGAACGGGAACCCGGCGGATAATGCCGCAGGGCGGGAAGAGTACGCAACGCAACAAAATAAGCATTTTC
>Ga0207647_10002597_pt1 | contig 13647 bp, 14 predicted proteins | sample KBSCornC2_FD_184295 | JGI IMG/M metagenome (GOLD analysis project Ga0207647, IMG submission 184295) | Corn rhizosphere microbial communities from Kellogg Biological Station, Michigan, USA - C2 (SPAdes) (version 2) | ecosystem: Host-associated > Plants > Roots > Rhizosphere ...
CAGCCCGCAACAGCATTTACGTCTTTGGCTATATCGACGTTGCGCCACGACAGATTACCAAATGCGACGCCAATGCCGTCTTTTCGCTCAATTTTGCCAGGTGCGCCCACACCAGCTGCAATAAACTTGTTCGTTGATAATTTTTCAACGTTCTCGGTGAGTTTCTTGAGGAAATCTCTGTATAGCTTAGGAGTGGGGAATCGAAATTCTTCCTGAATTACCCCATCATTGTCTAGTGATGCGACTAATGTTTTTGTGCCCCCGATGTCAATTCCCAGATACATATTACTCGTAGTTTAGCACAATTTTGGCTAGGCTTTTACACGGCGCTTGCTCTCTTTGACTAAACTCCGTAAGACAGGTATAATTGAACTAATCTAAACAAGCGGACAGGTGCCGACTTGCCTTAGAAATACTTTGAAGGAGGCATGAAGGAACATGTCAAAGAACAATATAACAATGGATGAGTTGTTGGCGTCGCAAGATGTTAAGCAGCTCGAAGCCGGCGACGTCATTGAGGGCGTTGTTAACTCTGTACGCAAACACGAGGTTTGGATCGATTTGGGAGTCCAAGGTGTCGGTGTAGTAATGCGCCGCGAAATCGGTCATGGCCAGGTGCTCGAGGAAGGCCAGCCAATCACAGTAAGTGTGATCGATCCTGAGCTCGAGGAAGGCTACGCACTTCTCAGTATGAAGCGCGCCGCTAAAGACCGTGGCTGGGACGAACTCCAGCGCATCTTTGAAGCACAAGAAATAGTTGAGATTACTCCATACGACGCTAATCGTGGCGGTCTGCTGGTGGAACTCGAAGGTATCCGTGGCTTTTTGCCGGTATCTCAGTTGGCTGCAGGCCACTACCCACGCGTGTCAGGTGCTGACAAGGATGAAATTCTGCAGAAGCTCAATGCTTTGACCAACGAGCCGTTGCGCACGCGTATCTTGGATGTCAGCCGCAAAGAGAACAAGCTGATTTTCTCTGAAAAGGAAGCTGTTCGCGATGATATGCAAGCTCGCTTTGCCAAGCTAAAAGTTGGCGATGAAGTTGAAGGTGTTGTAACTGGTGTTATTGATTTCGGTGCATTCGTAAACGTTGACGGCATCGAAGGTCTCATTCACATCTCCGAGATTTCTTGGGAACGTGTCGAAGACCCTCGCAAGTACGTCAAAGTCGGTGAAACCGTCAAGGCCAAGATTATCGCGATCGATAAAGACCGCCTGAGCCTGAGTCTCAAGCAAATGCAAGAAGACCCTTGGCTTGAACAAGTCAAATCGTTCAAAAAGGGCGACGTTGTCGAAGGTAAGATCACGCGCATTACGCCGTTTGGCGCTTTCGTACAGCTGAGCTCAGCAGTCGAAGCGCTCGTCCACATCTCAGAAATGGGTGACGACGAAAACATTGACCCGGAAAAAATCTTCCAGCTCAACGAGAAGAAGAAATTCAAAGTACTCGACATTGATACTGAAGCACGCAAGATTGCGCTTAGTCTCAAAGACGCCAAATAAACATGACCACAAGATAAACTGGCGGGTGATAAGCCCGCGGAAAGGAGTATCGACGTATGGCTCGAACAATTGAAATTGAAGATACAATCACCGTCGGTACCCTTGCCGAGCGACTGTCGCTACCAGTGACGCGCCTGATTACTGAACTGATGAAGAACGGTATTATGGCGACGGTAAATGAGCGGATCGATTTCGATACCGCTCAGATTATCGTTGAGGAGCTCGGACTTGATATACAGCTTGCCAGGCAAGCGGTAGAGCCAGTGGTGTCCTCGCGTAGCGCACGCAAGAATAGCGAAGCCGATGATGCCGAGAACCGTCCTCCAGTGGTAGCGGTGATGGGTCACGTCGACCATGGCAAAACATCGCTGCTGGATGCACTACTTGAGTCTAACGTTGCCAAAGGTGAAGCTGGCGGTATTACGCAGCACATTTCCGCCTACCAGGTTACGCATAAAGACCATCCGATCACTTTCTTGGACACTCCTGGGCACGAAGCATTTGCTGCTATTCGCGACCATGCTGCTCAGTTGACGGATCTCGTGGTCCTGGTCGTGGCTGCTGACGATGGTGTAAAGCCTCAGACGCTTGAGGCAATCCGTTTTGCGCGCAAAGCTGGCGTAAAGATTGTTGTGGCAGTCAACAAGATAGACAAAGAAGGTGCCGACGTCAATCGCGTCAAACAGCAGTTGTCTGAACACGAGCTACTCGTAGAGGAGTGGGGTGGCGATACTATCGTGCAGGAAGTTTCTGCCAAAACTAAGCAGGGTATCCCAGAGTTGTTAGACATGATTTTGCTGGTGGCTGAAGTAGAAGAGCTTCGCGCTCGCATTAATGTTCCGGCACGCGGCTTAATTATTGAGGCTCATGTTGAGCAGGGTCGTGGTCCTGTCGCGAACGCGCTTGTCGAAGAAGGTGTGTTAAGGCGTGGTGACTTTGTGGTTGCCGGCGGCACTTACGCCCGAGTCCGTAATTTGGAATCGAGTGCCGGGAAAGTTATTGCAGAGGCTGGCCCCTCAACACCGGTGCTTATGACTGGCTTCAAAAAGACACCAGAATTTGGTGACGAATTTGAAGTTGTCGCTAATGAGAAAGAGGCGCGCACTGCTTCCGAAAGTCAGGCGGCTCGTCAGCATCAGAGTGGGCGGTTGGACATGAACAGCAACGAGCTGATCCGTATTATTAACCGCAATAACAAAGTCACCGAGCTGAATATCATAATTAAGGCTGACGTGCAGGGTTCGCTCACTTCCGTTATCGACAGCCTGAAGGCGCTCGACACCGATGAAGTGGCCGTACGAGTCGTTGCCTCGGGTGTTGGTGCCATTAACGAGAATGATGTGCAGCTAGCAAATACGACAAAAGCTATTATGTATGGTTTTAATGTGAGCTTGCCGACCAATGTCAAACAGCTTGTGAATCGCGATAAGATTCCGGTCCGTCTGTATAGCATTATCTATGAACTCATCGATGACGTTCGACAGGAACTTTCTGAATTACTGGCACCCGAAATCAAGGAGACTGAACTCGGCAGACTCATCATCCGAGGTATATTTAATACGACCAAAACCGCAGTTATTTGTGGCGGTGAAGTTACTAAGGGTAAGTTGGTTGCACCATCGCTGGTAAAAATTATGCGCGATAAAGAAGAAATAGGCCAAGCCGAAATAACACAGCTCAAGCGTGGCCCACAAGACGCCAAGGAAATCTTTGAAAGCGAGATGTGCGGCGTTAGCCTTGCTACGACTTCGCGCCTGGAACTCCAAGAAGGCGATGTGCTCGAAGCATTTACGCGCGAAACTGTGCAGCGCCACCTGTAGCCAAAAAACTGAAAGTGGTACAATAGCTGTATGATAAAACTCGACGAAAACCTTCTCCAAGAACTAGGCCTTGATGCGTTGCCCAAAGAAGAAAAAGGCAGCTTTCTCAAGCATATTTACGAGACGCTCGAAATGCGTGTCGGTACTCGCTTGGCAGAAAAAATGACCGAAGCCCAGATGACAGAGTTTGAGCAATATATCCAAAGCAATGATGAACAAGGCGCTTTCCGCTGGCTAGAAACTAACTTTCCAAACTATAAAGAAGTGGTAGCCGAAGAATTTGAAAAGCTCAAAGCTGAAATCAAAGCAGTTTCTGCTGACATTGTCGCTGCCAGCCAAGCTGACGCCCAAAATTCTCAAGCGCCAGCGGCTGAATAAGGCTGCTATAGCTGGCTGCCATAGCCGGCGATAAATTGAGCGGCGGTCATTTCTCGTTTGCCAGCAGGCTTTAGCGTGTCAATACAGAGCGTGCCATTGCTGGTCACTATTTGGATGGCGTTTGTCTCTTTGATAAGTTCAACACCTCCTGGTATTGCCTTTGCAGCGTTGCTGGGCATGACATGCGCGCCAGTAATGATAACATCTCTACCGGCGATAGTAGTGCGGCTCTTGGGCCAATCTATAAAGGCGCGAATTTCACGTTCTAGCTGGACTGCTGGTTTGCTGAAGTCTAGTATGCCGTCCTGCTTGGTTAGTTTGCGTGAATAGCATACGTCACGTTTGGTAATAGTTTGGGGTACGGCCTTGACCTCACCCCTTACATAGAGAGGAATCTCATTCTCCAGGAGCGCATGACTGAGTGTGATGAGCTGGTCTGAGAGCTCGGGCGTTGTAATGTCTTCCGGCAAATCGCACTCACCGTATGCTAGCAACGGACCTTCATCCATGGCCTCGACTAGAAGCATTAGGCTAACACCTGTTTGCTGCTGCCCGCTGAGGATTGCAAATGTTATTGGGTCGGCGCCCCGCCACTCAGGCAGGATTGAAAAATGGCTGTTCACGATGCCGAGCGGAAAGTAGTCGATAATTTCTTGGCTAACGATAATACCGTAATCGATCAGGACGGCTAAACGGCTGGTAAGTCTTTGGCTTACAAATAGTTCATTGAGCTCGTTTTTTGTTCGGGCTGTCTGTACCGGCAGGCTATATTTTTCGGCGATTTCGAGCACGGGAAAGGCTTCTTTGTGGTGCTCGGGCTTGGGCTTTGTGACAACGGCTTCAATTTCAAATGAAGCTTGCAGCAACTCCAGAGCCTTGGCGGCAACCGGGCCACTACCAAAGAATACTATTGGTTCGGATATCTTTTTCATAATCGAGTTGTTGTAAATTACCGCTATCGGTCAATTGGAAGAACGCCTCTGGAGAGTCTTTAATTTTATCAATAAACACAACACCATTGGTATGATCGATCTCATGTTGGAAAATTCGCGCAAGGAAGCCCTCGGCAGTTACGCGAATTTCTCGGCCTTCGGCGTCCTGGGCTTTAATGCGTACCTTGGTATGACGGGGAACTTTACCATAGATGTTCTTTACGCTTAGGCATCCCTCAAAATCTTCTTCGATATTGCCTTCGTATTTTGTGATTACGGGATTGATAAAAACAGAGAAAGAGCGATCGTCTTTGTTGTCAAAATCATTACGAATTACGATAATCCGGAGTAGTTTATCAACTTGCACACCAGCGAGGGCTACGCCGACTTCATGGTCACGGCTAGCTTCCCAGTCGAGGGTGGCAGCTTCCATGCCGGTGATAATAGCTTTGACTTCATCAGTGATGAGGCCGACCTTTTGTGAACGCTTGCGGAGATTGGGGTTGGGGAGGGTAATAATATCTGACTTTTTCATGTGGTTAGAGTATAAACTACTTCGGCGTGATCGTCGACTAGAGCAAGTTGAGCGGATCTATATCGTAGCTCCAATTGGCTGGCAAGTTACGGGTTATCTCTAACAGGTCTGCGCGGTTCTTGGCTTTGAGGATAAGTTGCCACTGGTATTTGTCGCCGACCTTCTCGTGGTATGACGGCATAGGCCCATCTACAAGGATTCGTTTGGCGTTGCTGCGAAGTTCAGTGGCGAGTTTTTGAGCAGTTGTCTGAGCGCTTTTGGCGCTTGCGCGACGACAGGTGAGCTTCAGAGTATAACAATAGGGAGGGAACATAAATTTCTGACGTTCTTTTAGCTCGCTGCGATAGAAATCGTCCCAGGAGCCTCTGATAGAGTCATGTATGAGCCGGCTTTCGGGGTCATACGTCTGGACGATTACTGTACTGTCGCGGTGTCCGCGGCCGACCCGGCCGATAACCTGGCGTAGCAATTGATAACTTTTCTCTTGCGCAGTGTAGTCGGGTAGGTACAGGCTAGTGTCAGCGATCACTACGCCGACAGTGCTAAGTTTTGGCAGATCCAGACCTTTGGCAATGATTTGAGTGCCGACGATAATGTCCACGTCGCCAGCGCTTACGTTGTGGTAGTGGGCCTCTAGGCGCTCGGCTTTTTTATTGTCGTTGTCGAAGCGCTGGATCCGTGCGTCGGGGAAAGCCTTCGAGAGTTCATCGACGATAGCTTTAGTCCCAATGCTTTTCATAACGATGTTGGCGCCATGGCAAATAGGGCAGCTCGTCAGGGCTGCTTGTGTCTGACCACAGGTGTGGCAGCGCATAGTGTGTGAGTCGCCATGGTACGTCAGGGGCAGGTCACAATGTGAGCAGGTGGCTTGCCAGCCGCAATCCTGGCAAATGACGACACGTGCTGTGCCGCGACGATTGAGGAAAACGAGGCTCTGTTCGCCTTTTTGCAGGCTCTTTTGGATAGCTTCCAGTAAGTCGTCGGATAAATGCGGCTGCTTGGTAAATTTGGCATGGTCTTTGAGGTCTACCACTGAAACATTCGCTTTTTCTGCGTCACATTGTTTTGCTGGTATCTGCATGCGCAAAATTGGCTTTTGCCGAGCTTCGGCGAGAAAGTAGTCAGTTACCAGTGGCGTCGCGGAGCCTAATACCAGGGCTGCCTGATGAAAAGAAGTTAGCATTGCTGCAACTTTAGCGGCGTGATAGTGTGGCGCTTGCTCTTGCTTGTAGGAACTTTCGTGTGATTCGTCGAGTACGATAAGGCCCAGGTTGTGGATGGGTGCAAATAAGGCTGAGCGGGGTCCAAGAACTATCAAAGGTTGCGTGGCATGCAAAATACGCAGCCAATTGCTGAATCGGGTCCTCTCTGTGAGCTGCGAGTGAATTAGTACGATGTTTTCGACGCCGAAAGCCTCCTGGAATGTTTTCACCAGTTGCGGCGTTAGGCCAATTTCGGGGGTGAGTATAATGCTTGAGCGATTTTTTTTGAATTCCCGAAGAGCAAGCTCGACGTACACATAAGTTTTGCCGGTGCCTGTTTCACCGTGGAGTAGATAGGTGTCTGGATGGTCTATTTGCTGGAGGACTTCCTGTTGCTCACTGGTTGGCGCTGGTAATTCGACAGTTTGAGATGCCGGCGTTTGCTCTGGCGACTCCGGGATATTTTTGGGTAACTTTGATGGCAAGAGTAGTTGGGTAACTTCGCCGCTGCCTGCCGGGTAGTATGTTTGAATCCAGTCCCGTAGTTTCATGAGCTCCAAAGGCATGAGTGCAGTCCCGGCTATGACCGTAAGGGGCTTTGTTGTAAAACTTGGTTGCTTGATTGTGGTGCTAATAATCCCGGGTGTGATCTTGTTGCGCACCGGAACAGATACAATCGTGCCGGCGGGTAGTTTTTCGGCACTGTGGTACGTCAGAGGTTCATGACCCTTATAGGATTTATCAGCAACGTATACCTCGTAAAAATACATAGCCTTAGTATAGCCTCCAGGCGTCCAGGTAAAAACAATTTGAAAATATCGTCAGATGTGGCTATAATTTACGTTGTCTGAATGACAATGTAGGGAAGCAAAAATGTTAGATATTTTTATTACATCACGAGTGCGCCGCAAGATAATCGTTATCTATGCCAAGTACCCTGATTTCAAAACGCACGTTCGCGGTCTCGCGAAACTTATCAAAGAGGACGCTGGCAATATCCAGCGCGAGCTTAAGCGCCTCGAGAAAGTTGGTTTCTTGATTTCTGAGAAGCAGGGCAACACCAAGATTTACCACACCAATAAGCAGTTCCCTATCTTTAAAGAGCTACAAAGTATTGTTCTCAAATCCCAACGTACCAGCCAAAAGAAGCCAACCAATACTTAGGAGAAGTAGGGTTGCAAAAACCTCCCTGATACCGTAGAATTAATTTCGATGATACAAGTTACACGTAAAGACTCAAAAGAATCACTAGAAAACCTGCTGCGACGCTTTAACCGCAAAGTACAGCAATCTGGTGTCATAGCTGCTGTAAAACAGGGCCAATATTTCGAAAAACCGATTAGCAAGCGTGAGCGTCGTGCGAAAGCCATTATTCGCCAGCAACGCAAGCTCGTGAAGATCCGGAAGATTAAGCTCGGCCAACGCTAAAGAAATGATTCAGCAGCAACTGGAGCAAGACCTAAAGGCTGCCATGCTCGCTGGAGACACTAAGCGGGTTACGGTTCTGCGTTCTCTCAAGAGCGCTATTACTTATGCGCTTGTGGCCGGCAAGACAAAAGTAGACAGTCTGTCTGATGATAAGATATTGCAGCTGTTCGCAAAAGAAGCCAAAAGACGCCAGGAAGGCGCCGATGGTTTTGCACAAGCTGGCAACCAAGGGCAAGCCAAGGAAGAGCTCGCCGAAAAGGCTATTATCGAGACTTACCTTCCCCCGGCACTTTCAGAGGAAGAAGTTATCAAGATCGTTGACGATGTAGTTGCAGGGTTAGACGAAGTAAGTCTAAGTCCGCAGGCCATGGGGCAGGCTATTGGCCAAGTAAAAGCGAAGGTAGGTAGTCAGGCCGAGGGCGCGCTGATTGCTCGCCTGGTCAAAGAAAGGCTGCAGTCATGATTCTTTTGATGGGTGTTGCTGGAGCGGGTAAAAGCATTCAGGGGCGTTTGCTGGCCGATGAGCACGGCTATGCGTGGATTTCTAGTGGTGAAATCTTCCGTGTGCTGGTTACCGGCAAGCGAAGGCAGCAGATGCTTGAGGGCAAATTGCTGAGTGACGAAGAAGTTATCCACCTATTTGATAAGGTATTTGAGCTGATTGATATCACCGAGGAGTTTGTGCTGGATGGTTTTCCTCGAACAATCCCGCAAGCGGACTGGTTGCTTAAACAAGTAAAAGTCGGACGTCTGAAGCTCTCTAGCGTTATTCACCTGACTGCTTCCGAAGAAGTGGTCCGAGAGCGCTTGCTTGCGCGCGGACGCCAAGATGACACCGAGAAGGCGATTGCTGAACGATTCCGCGAATATCGGGCAGTGACGTTGCCGATCTTGGAGCACCTACAGCAGGAAGGCATCGCCGTGTGTAATATCGATGCTTCACAGACTCCCCGTGAAGTACACGACGAGATCGTGACTTGCATCGACGGGGCGGCTAAGTAGGGTCTCAATGTTTACTCGGGCGAAGACACAGCAAGAGCTGGCTGCGATGCGTGAAAGCGGAAAGATGTTGGCGACAGTGCTCGCGCATCTTCGCGGACAAACCGTACCCGGCATTACAACCAAAGAGCTTGCGGACATCGCCGCTAAAGAGCTGAAGTCACTCGGGGGAGAAGCGCCCTTTCTGGGTTACTATGGCTTTCCCGACGTAATTTGTATTTCGGTAAACGATGAAGTGGTGCACGGGATTCCGTCTACTACCAAAATTGTTCAAAACGGAGATATTGTAAGCCTTGATTTTGGCGTCAAAATCAAGGGCATGATCACAGACTCGGCGATATCCGTTATTGCTGGCCAGTCACTGTCCAAGAGAGACGAAGACTTAGTGAAGATGACAGAACGCTCAATGCTGGCTGGCATTGCAGCGGTGCATGATGGCGTGAGAACGGGTGATATTGGTGCCGCAGTTGAACAGGTCTTGGGTAAGGGTGGCTATGGCATTGTGCGTGACCTAGTGGGGCATGGTGTCGGCCATGAACTGCACGAGGAGCCGAATGTGCCAAACTATGGACGACCAAATACTGGAACGCGGCTTGTCAAAGATATGACGATCGCTATTGAACCGATGGCTACGCTTGGTACGGATAAAGTGTATATTGCAGAAGATGAGTGGACTATTCTGACACAGGATGGCTCACGTGCGGCGCATTTTGAGCATTCGGTAGCGATCACTGAAGAGGGTGCTGAGATTATAACAACGTTGTAAGTACTATCTACAACAAAAAATTAAAAATGTTCAAAAATTGCATATTTTTGTATGCGCACCGGTAAAGATACTTGCCTGTAAGCAAGTATAAGCGCTATACTGCCTGCATGCGTGAATCTTCTACACCGCACTTTGTCGGTCTGGATATCGGTACAACTATGGTCAGATGTGTTGTAGGTATGATGAACCAGACAGACCCGCGGCCTTCTATTTTTGGCCATGGTAGTGCGCCAAATCTTGGTATGCGAAAAGGAGTGGTCGTCCATGCCGACGACACCACAGAAGCAATCGTCCAGGCAATAACTGAAGCTGAGCGAGTTTCAGGTATACGGATTGATCGGGCTACCGTGAACATTAATGGTATGCACGTGGGCGGCATCAACTCTAAAGGTGTCATCGCTATTAGCGCAGCTAACCGCGAAATTGCTACCGAGGACCGGCTACGTGTCGAGGAGGCAGCTACTGTTGTAAAGTTGCCACCGAATCGCGAAATTATTCAGGTATTTGCCAAAAATTATAGCCTGGATGGACAGTCTAATATCAAGGATCCAGTAGGCATGCGTGGCGTACGGCTAGAGGTAGATGCCCATATTGTGACTGCCGCAACACCCAGCCTGCGTAATTTGGATATGGCACTTGACAAGGCACAGATCACCGCAAATCACCACACCGTTTCTAGCCTGGCCGCCGCAGAGGCGGTTCTAACCCGCCAGCAAAAAGAAGCAGGTACAGTGCTTCTAGACATTGGTGCTGGTACGACTAATCTGGTCGTAGTGGAGGATGGTGAAGTACAGCACGTGGCGGTTCTGCCTATCGGAGGCTTATATATTACCAATGACCTAGCGATTGGCCTGAGAACTGATCTGGACGTAGCAGAGGCTGTAAAGGTAGGACACGCGAGTCTACAGGCTAACGCCAAAAAGACCGGTGTGCTCCGAGTAGAGCTCAACGACGCGGTGCATGCGTTTAAGGCAGAAGATGTGCATTTGATAGTAGAGGCACGCGTTGAAGAGCTATTTGAATATGTCGACAAAGAACTTCGCAAAATCCAGCGGTCTCGCAAGTTGCCTGGGGGCGTAGTGTTGGTAGGTGGTACAGCAAAGTTGCCGGGAGTAGCTGAATTTGCAAAAGAGCAGCTGCAGCTACCGGCTCGGCTTGGTAGATTAGAGACTATAACTGGGCTTGTTGATACGGTTGCTGACCCTTCGTATGCAACTGCCGTCGGCCTAATGTTACTCGACATGCTACTTCCAGCATCTGAGCATGGTCGGCAGCAGGGGCAGTACCAAGTCGTGGGTAATATAAATTCAGTGTTCGACAAGCTTGGCGGCTTTCTAAAGCGTCGCTAGATTGTTGTACGCAAAAATCAGCCTGAATCATTTGTTGATACGGTTGAGTAGGTAGCGTATACTACAAGTATAAAAAATAAGTTCAAGTGAGGGAGTGCGGAAACATTATGCCTCAGGTTAGCCCAGAGATAGAGACATTTGCCAAGATTAAGGTTGTGGGTGTCGGCGGTGCCGGCGGCGCAGCCGTGAACCGCATGGAAGAGGCTGGGGTTGAAGGCGTAGAGTTTATTGCTATTAACACCGATGCCCAGGCACTCCATCACTCGCGAGCACAAACAAAAATCCATATCGGCAAGGACGCTACCCGAGGTTTGGGGGCGGGTGCAGATCCGACTGTAGGCCAGAAGGCAGCCGAAGAGTCTTCCGAGGAAATCAAAAAGGCCCTCGAAGGTGCGGACATGGTCTTTATCACCATCGGTGCCGGTGGTGGTACCGGTAGCGGCGCTGGCCACGTTGTAGCAAAAATCGCCAAATCCCTAGACATCCTAGTAGTGGGTTTTGCGACCAAGCCATTTATGTTCGAGGGTGAAAAGCGCCGCCGTAATGCTGAGCACGCTATCGAAGAACTGCGTCGCGCTGTCGATACGCTTATTATTATTCCTAACGACAAGCTATTGCAGACCATTGATCGTCAGACTCCGCTGCTGGAGGCTTTCAAGGTTGCTGATGATGTTCTGCGCCAAGGCGTACAGGGCATTTCTGACTTGATCACTGTACATGGTCTGATCAACCTCGACTTTGCCGACGTGAAGGCTGTTATGAGCAATGCCGGCTCAGCGCTTATGGGTATTGGCCGGGCAAGCGGCGAAAACCGTGCTGTCCAGGCTGCGCAACAGGCTATTGAGTCGCCGTTGCTTGAAGTTTCTATCGATGGCGCTCGCGGTATTTTGTTCAATGTCATCGGTGGCAATGATCTCTCAATGCACGAGATCAACACCGCTGCTGAAGCCATCACCTCTGCGGCTGATCCCGACGCGAACATTATCTTTGGTGCAACAATCAACCCTGATATTGAAGGTGAAGTAATTATCACAGTTGTAGCAACTGGTTTCGATGCTGCCTACTTCGCCAAGAAGCAACAGGCGGAAACTGGCCTTGAAGATGTGTCGACAACAAGTAGCCCTATTACGTCACAGGCCGATGAGCCCGACATGTCTAATCTGGATTTGGATATAGACGAAGAGCATGTCTCGGCTGCTACCGACTTTAAGTCGCCCGAGACTATGCCCAATATCTGGACGCTTGATAATCCTGCTACTACTGAGGCTGACGACGGTACGCACGAGCAAAAACCTGAGCCTAAAGCTGCTACCGACGACCAGCCGCACTATCCATTTGTAATGGGGCAGGGTGACGACGAAGACGAGCTTGAGAAGCCATCGTTTTTGCGCCGTCTGACAAAGCGCCGCAAAGACGACTCGTCTGACCGTACAGATAAAAATTAGCTGCGAACGTATTAAATAATACAGCACAAAATAGTTGCAAAAGCGCTACATATACGACTATCATAGAGGAACCAAGCACCATATATGGTAATAAAAAATACGGCGCTAGCACATTGAGACTGAACAAAGGAGGTATGCAACGTGAGATGTAATCAGTGTCAACGTGATGACACAAAAGTGATTGAATCGCGAGACGTTGCGGAAGGCGAAGCTATTCGTCGCCGGCGTATGTGTACATATTGTAGTCACCGTTTTACTACCTACGAGCGCCTGGAGCGCCCGCAGCTGGTAGTCATAAAAAACGATGGCGTCCGTGAACTCTTTAATCGTCAGAAGCTTTTGGCTGGACTATTGCGAGCAACTGGCAAAACACCAGTTACTAGCATGCAGCTTGAGCAACTGATAGCGGATATTGAGCGGGAACTCTACACGACCGGCGAGCCTGAAGTACGTTCGACCGTTATCGGTGACATGGTCATGGAGCGGTTGGCGATACTGAACGAAGTTGCTTACGTACGTTTCGCAAGTGTGTATCGGCGCTTCAAGGATATCGCAGGCTTTGAGCGCGAACTTACACAGATAAAGCAAAGAAAATTTGCAGTGGTCAAAGACTAACGCTTTGACAGCTCCTCTCGGATTTTAGAGACTGAAATTCGGGAAGAGCTCTATGAGGCGCTCTTTGAGAGCGGCGCCGCGGACTCGAACAAAAAATCAAATATATCATTTAAAAGGAGGGTTTTTGGACGGGCGATGCTTGCCCGGCTAAAAACGAAGAGGGGAATTATGGCACAAACAACGTCATTGGGGGTAGAGCGCAAATTTACGCGGCCTAAAACTAAGGCTTACGACCAGCTGAAATGGGCGAAGCGGGACTCTGTCCTGATGAACCCGCAAACGGGTAAGCCTGTTTTTGAGCAGCTCGGCGTGGAATTTCCAGAAGGTTGGTCGGTCAACGCGATCAACATCGTATCTCAGAAGTACTTTGCTGGTACACCGGGGACCTCGGAGCGTGAATCTTCGCTGAAGCATCTTATCGATCGAGTGGTTGACACCGTGACGCGTCAAGGTGTCCAGGAGGGCTACTTTGATAACGAAACCGAAGCGGAAAACTTTCGCGAAGAGTTGAAGTATGTTCTAGCGACGCAGCGAGCAGCCTTTAACTCGCCAGTATGGTTTAACATCGGTGCGCTCGAGCGTGCACAGCAAGCGAGCGCGTGCTTTATCTTGGCGGTCGAAGACACGATGCCTTCAATCTTGAACTGGTACCGCGAAGAGGGCATGGTATTTAAG
>Ga0207647_10002599_pt1 | contig 13644 bp, 14 predicted proteins | sample KBSCornC2_FD_184295 | JGI IMG/M metagenome (GOLD analysis project Ga0207647, IMG submission 184295) | Corn rhizosphere microbial communities from Kellogg Biological Station, Michigan, USA - C2 (SPAdes) (version 2) | ecosystem: Host-associated > Plants > Roots > Rhizosphere ...
CGATCGTTATGAGCGTTATCTGCTGGAATGTAATCTGGCTACGAAAGAAAAACTCGACGAGATCACTGCCGATGTGATTCGCGAGATCGACGAGGATTGCGCCTGGGCTGAATCTTCACCAATGCCCGAGGCCGAGCAGGCGGCGTACGGAGTGTTTGATAACAACATCGTCCCGCCGGCTTTTAGACCGAAAGTACTGGAGGGGTAAATGACACTCAAACCAGCAAACTATAATTATCGACGACGTACCACTGGTACCTCACTTACCGGAGGAAAAGGAATGGGATATGTACATGCTGAGATCCAGCTAACAAATGAAGATGACCTGGCCTTCCGCCGACGTGGTTGGGCAGCTGAAAATGAATTACGCCGTGTTACGACGACAGCACTCGTTGACACCGGCGCTTATGACCTCGTCATTAACAGAGAAGTTCAAGAACGCCTTCAATTGCCGATGATTGGCAGGCGACCAGTTAAGTTGGCGGACGAAACAATTGTGGAAGTCGACCTCGTTGGACCAGTCGAGCTTCGTTTTGAAAATCGAGTCGCAATTGTGACCGCGCTTGTCGTGCCGGACGCAGAAGAAGTTTTATTGGGAGCCATTCCCCTGGAATGCCTGGATGTAATCGTCGATCCGCTGCGGGAACGACTTCTCCTCAACCCGCCAGAAAGCACCAATAAAAAAATTAAGCGAGTCGCCTGAACATAACGATGTCAACTGCCGTCAAAAAAGAACACAAATCAGCACGCCCGGAACGTGGCGGGCAGGCCACCATGGTGGAAGCGATTCGCCAGGGTATCTGGGAAGAGATGGAGCGCGACCCGACCGTGTTTGTGATCGGTGAGGACGTCGGCGCGTACGGCGGCGCGTTCAAGGTTACAGATGGATTGCTCGACGAGTTTGGCAAAGAACGAGTGATCGACACGCCGATCTCGGAGGGCGCGATCGTGGGAGCAGCGTGTGGCGCGGCGTTGATGGGCATGCGGCCGGTGGCTGAGTTTCAGTTTATCGATTTCATTTCCGCCGGCTTCGATCTGTTGACGAACTACGCGGCGAAGTGTCGTTATCGCTGGGGTGCGGGATTGCCGACTGTGTTTCGTGGTCCATGCGGATCCGGCGTGCGCTCCGGCCCATTCCACTCACTGAATGCGGAATCGTTCTTCTTAAATACTGCGGGGCTGAAGATTGTCGAGCCGTCGACTGCTTACGACGCGAAGGGACTGATCAAGGCAGCGATTCGCGATCCGGATCCGGTGCTCTATTTCGAGCACAAAAAACTCTACCGCTTGCCGCGTCTTCGAGAAGAACTGCCGTCCGATGACTACATCGTCGAGATTGGCAAAGCGAGAGTTGCACGTGCAGGGCGTGACTTGTCGATTATCACATTCGGCGCGATGGTCCTGACCGCGCTTGATGCGGCGGAAGAGCTCGAAAAAGAAGGCCTGGATGTTGAAGTCATCGATCTGCGTACGCTCGCCCCACTCGATAGGCCTGCCATACTTTCGAGTGTGAAGAAAACGAGCAAAGCGATCGTGTTGCACGAGGCTTCGCGAACCGGAGGTATCGGCGGAGAGATCACGGCGATCATTGCTGAAGAAGCTTTTGAATGGCTCGACGCGCCGGTGATTCGTATTGCGTCGCTCGATACGCCTGTGCCGTACTCGCCCCCATTGGAAGATTACTATTTGCCGCAGACTAAAGACGTGGTCGATGCAGCCCGCAAGCTCGCGGCATATTGAGACGGATGAACACGGAGAAGAGATGAGCACTGAAGTGGTGATGCCGCAAATGGGTGAGTCCATTGCGGAGGGAACGATTACGAAGTGGCTGAAGAAAGTTGGCGAACGCGTCGAGCGCGACGAGCCACTGTTTGAGATCTCGACGGACAAAGTTGATGCAGAGATTCCTTCGCCTGCCGCGGGAACGTTAACCGAAGTCAGGTACAAAGAAGGCGAGACGGTTGAAGTCAACATTGTAGTCGCAGTGCTCGACGGAGATCAGGCGTCAGCAGCTCCAGCAGCGCAGCAGCCTGTCCAGGAGCAGCCGGCGAAAGTTGAGCCACCAGCTCCTGCACCTGCGCCACCACAGCAAGTAGCTCCGCCACCACCGCCGCCTCCTCCAGCTCCAGCGCCACCGACTCCACCGGTTCAAGCTCCGGTTCAGGCAAAGCCGCCCGCACTACCAGCGCCTGAACCTAAAAGCGATGGCAGCGCTGCCACTGCTGAAGAACTTCGCAGGACCAAGTCGAGCCCACTCGTTCGCAAGATTGCGCAGGAGCACGGTGTCGACATTTCAAAACTCGAAGGCACTGGTATGAGTGGTCGCGTAACCAAGAACGACATACTCAGTTTCATCGAATCAGGAACGGCGCCAGTAGCCCCGGCGCCGCGCACCGCTGCACCTGCGTCGGCTCCTGCATCTCTGCCCGAGCCCGTCGCGCCACCGCCTCCGAAGCCACAGGTTGGCGATCGAGTCGAGCAAATGAGTGTCATGCGCAAGAAGATCGCCGAGCACATGGTCCTATCGCGGCGCACTTCCGCACACGTCACCACGGTTTACGAAATCGACATGACGCGCGTCGCACGTCTCCGCGATCAGCATCGCGATGAGTTTTATCAACGAACTGGAACCAAGCTCACGTTCATGCCTTTTATCTTCGAGGCCGTGAACAAAGGTCTGCGAAAGTTTCCCATCTTCAATGCACAGGTAAACGGCGAGCAGATCATTTACAAGCAGGACATCAATCTCGGCATGGCGGTAGCACTCGACTGGGGTCTCATTGTTCCTGTAATCAAACGTGCTGACGATCTGAGTATTTCCGGACTCGCGCGCATTGCAAACGATCTTGCTGACCGCGCTCGGACCAAGCAGTTGAAACCAGACGAAGTAACCGGCGGCACTTTTACGATCACTAACCCCGGAGTATTTGGCGGTCTCTTCGGGACGCCAATCATCAATCAGCCGCAACTCGCAATTCTCGGCGTGGGCAAGATTGAAAAGCGGGCAAAAGTAATGACTACGCCCGATGGCGACGACTTCATCGGCATTCGCTGGATGGCCTATTTTGCCCTCAGCTTTGACCACCGCGTCATCGATGGCGCAGACGCCGAGCGCTTCCTCGCATTCGTCAAAGAACAACTCGAAGCCGGAGATTTCTCGGTCTAACTTTCCGCATATTGGAGCCACAGATTTCACGGAAATCATTCGGATTGCAAAGAATCCGTAATGATTCGTGATAATCTGTGGCTTGTCTTATTGCGATAAAGTGGTGATTCGATGAAGAAAAGCCGAGCCTATTGACTTAGTTTCGGCGAAGGTCTAAATGATGACATCCGCAAAATTTAACGAGCGGGAGGCGAGGAGCGAGGACTCGCCATGATCAGCTTGAGAAAGACGCGCGTTCAAGGAGCGCGTTAACCAGTTACCAGTTTAAGGAGAGATAAATCAATGGTATTCACTAAACATAAAATGTTTGCCCCGGCAGTGCTTGCCACCTGCCTGTTAGTCTTCTCAGCCTCCCCAATACTGGCCCAGGATACGACCAGCGCAGCGGGCTCGCGCACCGTCACGAGTGGCCAGAAAATGAAAATTAAAGGCGTTGTCACCCGGCGTGATGCCGATACATTCACTGTGCGTGACATGAATGGCATGGACACAGTTGTACGTCTTGACGACAAGACCAGTGTGAAGACACATGGTGGGTTCCTTCGAGGCGGCACCAACTATGCACAGACCAGCATCCTCCGTGGCTTGAACCTCGAAATCGAGGGACGCGGCAACGGCTCGGGTGAGCTACTTGCTGAGAAGATCCGCTTTAACGAACAAGACATGAAAACTGCTCGCGCGGTTGAATCGCGAGCGGCGCCACTCGAAGAGAGAGCTACTGATACCGAAACCAAACTTACCCAGGTTGAAGCGAATGCGCAGCGCCTGTCAGGCCAGTTGGAAGAGCTCGCTGCTGTTTCAAACGCGGCCCGCGGTGGTGCAAAAGCCGCTCAGGCAACTGCTGATGCAGCCGTCGCCGGCGTGAATGCGACCAACGATCGCATCTCCTCGCTCGACGACTACCAGCCGCAGCAGACCGCCGCTGTCAACTTCAAGTCAGGCAGTGCGGTGCTTTCACCAGAATCGAAGACAACTTTGGACGACCTTGCCAGCAAGGCGCTTAATGCCAAGGGCTATGTCCTCGAAGTTTCTGGTTTTGCAGATTCACGAGGCAGCATCAATCTTAATCGTCAACTCAGCCAGCGTCGTGCTGATGCGGTGATTCGTTACCTCGTTGAGAACCACAACATTCCGCTACGTCGCATCATCACTCCGTATGGTTACGGTGAGTTGAATCCGGTTGCGGAAAACGATACGAAGGATGGACGTGCTCAGAATCGTCGCGTCGAGATCAAGTTGCTTGTGAACAAGGGCTTGACCGCTCCAGCGCCGACGATGAACCCGGGCACCTCGGGCTCCGGAAATTAATCGGACAGCGCGGAGTTCACTTTGAGTGCAACTCCGCGCATCCAACATGGCACCAAAGAGTCGTGGCGCGGTAGGATAGGAAAACATGTCGACCCGGCAAATGACGACATGACTGACAGGCTCGAGGGTGCCGATGATGATTTTGGGGGCTGAAAAAACTTTATGGCCAGTATTCCTGTTGGGAGTACTGGCCATTTTTATGTCTGTGCCAACCGCGCGAGCGCAGGGTACGAAAGACCTGCCGCCACCGCCGCCACTCTGGAAAGCAAAACCAACTCCGACTCCCAAGCCAGTTGAGCCGCCCGTGATTGAGGCGACTGAGATCATCAGGACGAATTCAAACCTGGTGATGGTCCCGGTATCTGTAACGGATCCCACTGGTCAGGCTGTTCAGGGACTCAAGGTCGCTGACTTTCGTCTGGAAGAAGAAGGAAAGCAACAGGAGATTTCCGGCATCGGCGATCCGGAGCAGGTGCCACTTGCCATCGCGTTGCTGTTCGACATTTCAAGCAGCACCAGTCAAAGGGGCTTCTTCGCTTCTCAGCAAAATGCAGCAGCCGCTTTCCTGAAGCTGGTGATGAAACCTAAGGACCGGGCGGCGATCTTTACGATTACGGGCCAGTCGACGATGGTCCAACCTCTTTCGTCGGCTGAAGCTTCGGCAGCAAAGATGGCATCGATTCCCGCGGCGACGACGAGCGTCCCGACAGCCTTTTACGACACTGTCATTGCTGCTTCAAAGTATCTGTCAGCTAATGCGCCGAGCAATTTCCGGCGCGTGATCGTTGTGCTGTCTGACGGTGACGACAATTTCAGTGAACAGATTCGAGATCAGTCGCTTGCCGACTATCGCTCTACAACCTCAGGACAGCAAACCGCACTGGGAACTCGCACGGGTTTAGTAAACGCGCATCAGCGGGCTGTGGCGAATGTACAAAAAGCTGTTCAGCAGGCAGATGTGATCTTCTACTCAGTGAATCCCGGGGGTCCATCCATCAAGTTGAATCTGATTGCGATGAGAGCTGAGCGAGGAATGGAATCAATCGCGGAAACCACCGGCGGCACGGCGTTCGTTCCGGATTCGGATCAAGATCTGGACAGAGTCTTTAGAACCGTCGCTGCCGAACTGCGCGGGCAGTACCTGCTGCAGTACTACGCGAATGCCGAAGGCCCGGCCGGTCAGTTCCGAAAAATCAAGGTCTTAGTGCCGGCGCGCACCGATCTGCGCATTCGCTCACGCCAGGGCTACTACCCCAAAAAGCAGGACTAAAATCATTGCCAATTGCCGATTGCCAATTGCCGATTTAATTGGCAATCGGAAATCGACAATTGGCAATTGACTACGTTGTGCGCATCAACAGCAATACGTCCGTCAACCGGTTGACTACATTGAGCAGCGTGCGGCCGGAGGCGTCGAATTGGTTTCTTGCGGCTTGCTCTTCGGCGGTGGCTGCGCCGGCGGCGACGCCTGCCAGCTTGATGTAATAGGGCTGCAGTTCCGGTGTGGCGCGAAAGTCGATCTCGAGCTTATCGAGTCCCTCGCGAAAGTTTTGAATACTCGCTTTGACTTGCGCTTTGTCGTTCTGGTTTTTTTGTATCAGGGTCTGCGATGCTTCTTTTCGGCGCTCAGCTTCGTCAACTGCCGCAATACCATTTGTCACGCCACCGAGCAGATAGATAAATTTGGTCAGTAACTTGATTTGGTCCGCGACGCGGGTCGCGCCTTCAGTCCGTACCTGCGCTAATTTTTGTGTTGCTGCCGCCGTCGACGTTGGCTTTTGCCGGCTTGTCGAGCGGTTGCGCGTTTGGGAGAACGCTGTAGAGGGAACTAAAAGTAAGAGTGTCAGTAAAGTGGTTGCGATGGGTTTCACGATGCATTTCTCCTCTGCTGCTGTTCTCAAAAACAAACCGCTTTCCGTGGGTGAGGGTGATTGTACCAAAGACCAAGGCGGCTGATAGAATGACGCACGAACACTGTGATCGGGTTGCATGAGTCCCAATTTATGACGGCAAGAAAGCTTTTGGTCCAGCGCTGCGGGCTCGTCGACTACGAATCAGCCCTCGCAATTCAAAAAGAAACCGAAATGGCAGTCAAAAGCGGCGTCCAGCCGGACACGCTCCTCCTGCTCGAACACCCCCACACGTTGACGATTGGGCGCCGTGGCGATAGCTCGTCAGTTTTGCTCGACGAAGCGGAGCTGAAGTCTCGTAACGTGACGTTGTTTGAGACAAATCGTGGCGGAAAAGTGACATATCACGGCTTGGGCCAGGTAGTTGGTTACCCGATTGTCAATCTGAGTCCTGACCGCGAAGACGTTCATCGTTATGTGCGCGATCTGGAGGAAGTCCTGATTCGGACCATGTCTGACTTCAGTATCGAAGCGTTTCGAATCGAAGGTCTAACAGGTGTACACACGCACCGCGGTAAAGTGGCAGCCATTGGAGTGCACATTTCGCGCTGGGTAACCACACACGGCTTCGCACTCAACGTAAACACTGATCTGAGTTATTTCAATCTGATCATTGCCTGCGAAGGCGAACCGGTAACATCGATGGAGGAGTTGCTCGGAACAGAAACTGACCTTAGCGTCGTCGAAGATCGCATCATCTCCAACTTTTCTGACGTCTTTTCTTATCAGTGTAATCCATGTTTGATATCAACCTAATCCACGAAGCCCGCGAACGAATTAGTTCGCGTATTCACCACACACCTGTACTGACTTCGCGGCAGTTCAATGAGGTTGCCGGTAAAGAGGTCTATTTCAAGTGCGAGAACTTTCAACGCGCCGGCGCCTTCAAAATTCGTGGCGCTACCAACAAGATTCAATCGCTGACTCCGGCGGAGAAACAGCAGGGTATCGTTGCTTTTTCATCCGGCAATCACGCGCAGGCCGTGGCTCTTGCAGGACGCGAAGCAGGCGTGCGTGTGTTAGTTGCAATGCCTGAGGATGCGCCGGCAGCCAAAGTTGCAGGTACGCGTGGTTACGGCGCGGAAGTAGTTTTTTACGATCGTCACAAGCAGGATCGCGAAGCCTTTGCGATGGACCTCGCCGAACGCGAACGATTAATCATGGTTCCGCCGTACGATGATTATCTTATCCTCGCGGGCCAGGGTACGTGCGGACTCGAGTTGGTCGAGGAGGCGCCGGAGCTCGACACTGTGTTAGCGCCGTGCAGTGGTGGTGGTTTGTTTGCCGGAGTCGCGACGGCCGCGAAGGCTTTGAATTCGAAGATTCGTTGTTATCCCGTCGAGCCGGTCACCGCGGACGACACGCGACAATCGTTTCTGAAAGGCGAGCGTGTTTCGATTCCGCCGCCGCCTACAATCGCGGACGGTCTGCGGGTCCAGATCCCGGGTAAGCTCACCTTTCCGATCGTCCAAAAACTCGCTGACGACGTCCTGACAGTCTCCGATGAGGAAATAATCGAGACACTCCGGTTCATGCTTTTCCGTATGAAGATCCTCGTAGAAACCTCGGGCGTGACGGCAGCCGCGGCAGTAATGTTTAAAAAGCTTCCTGCAGATGCGAGGCGCGTCGGTGTGATTCTCTCCGGCGGCAATATCGATCCCGATCTTCTTCAATCCGTAATCAATCCGTAAAAATCAGTGTCCCCAACAGAAACGAGGCGAGATTCGCTACGACGATGACGGCGAAATCTCGCCATCTCGTTTCCTTGCCAAACGCGAGCCAAAACAGCAGACACTCCGCGACCGGTGCGAAGGTTTCGGCGACTACGAGATACAACGTTCTCGAATAGCTCCACAGCAACAACGGCATGACCAGAACCACTATCGGGTAGGTGCAGGCCGTCAGCCAGACACCTGCGAGTAGTCGTCGTTTTATCGGATGGTGTCGAGAGAGTCCAAGCAGAAGAATCGGAGTCTCGATTGCAATGGTGAACAGGTAACCAATCGGCAGGAAGCGCCAAAGCTCGTGCGGTGACACCTAGATCATCCTCAACAGGAATGGCGCTTCTGCCAGCACGTGCGCGATGGCGACGGTGAAGTAAACATCACGCGTGGTGGCATAGTCGATTGAGAAGCCAAACCAGAGAGCAGCGACTGCGATCAAAGCCGTGACAAGCACGCCGCCCACCAAACGCGGAAAACCTTTCGGGTGTCTCGCGACAGGAACTGTCTTCACATCCCAAAATCGCGCTCGTGAGCCAATCAACGGCAGCGCTACGATCCAGACTGCGTAATGCAGCATCTCCAGAAACAAATGCACCGACACGAGCAGATGACTCGACACCTGCGGCAATACCTCCGCGCCTGAATGCTGCGTAATGCGCCAGAAGAGACCATTGTTATCGGCAAGCATTGAGGTTTGCGACAACTGCCAGATCATTCCCACCAGTATCAGCGGTAGCAAACACAAACTCCGTCGATACGCACGCGACCATGCCGGTCTCGTGCGACGAAGATGCCGGTCCAGGAACCACAGCGCAATCAGCGGATGAATATAGACGATCGCGAGACTGAAGAAATTCGGCCCCAGCCAGTTCAACGAACACAGCGCCAGACCCAGGGGAATCAACCACGTCCAGTTAGCTCGCGGTTTTTGTTTGCTGCGCAAACAGATCAACGCACCCAACCAAACGATTAGCGCCGTGTTCCATGTCGCGATGACTGTGGACCACGCGTCCTCGCTCAACGTCGTTGTGTTGTAAACCAGAGGCAGCGAAACATAGACGAGTGTCAAGACACCGAGTCCGACAAACGCCGTTAGAAAGAAGTTGCGAGATCGCCCAAAGCGGACCGGCAGCCGCATCAGGAAGTAACGCAACTCAAACCAGTTGTGTGGACCGGCAAAGAGGAAGACCGTGACGATCGACAGTTGCAACGGCAGCAAGCTCGCGAAAGCTGCCGAAGCAATAAGGCACAGCACGACAATCGCGACGAACACTCGCGCGCTCGGCACAGGCCTCGCCGTGGGCCAGCTTCTTAGCTCAACTGCACTTTGCACTTATTCCTCGCCGGGTGCGTTCTGTTTTTTCAGCGGAATGATGAGACGCATCCTGCCTTGGAGTTGATCGTCGGGAACCACTTCGATGTCGACACCTCCGGTAGTCGGTTCACCTTTTGCCAGCGCCTGCGGCAGGTTTCGCCAACGATACGATCCCGGAGGTCCGGCGTTGCCGCGTGTGATGATTGCCGCTGCGCCGAGCACCACGGCGACGATGATGATTGCGGCCGTCGCCTTTCGGGTTCGACCAAAAGACACCGAACGCGCCAGCAGAATTCCCGCCGCCGAGATGGCGAGAAACATCAGCAGCCCTGCGATGATCGTCCGCGGCGCGCTTACGGCAATTCCACCCACGACCGGTGGATTCCCGGGAGCGCCTTCGAGGGCCGCGCGGAAGCTTTGCAGTTGCGACTGTGAAATCTGCAACCGTGCTTCGTAGGCTTTGGGATCGGTCGAAATTTCCAAGCCCGTGTGCAGAATGTATTTGGGTTCCGGCGTAGGCTGGGCAGCATTCTGATTTGCGGGTTTGATCGGAGGCCTCAGGTCGGCATTGGCCAGAACGGCACTCAAGATAACGACGCAACAGGCGAACAGAAGAGCTTTCATCAGTTTCTCCTTTCGGCTTTGAGCGCCGCTCAGCTTATCAGGTTCTATCCACAGATTACACAGATTCTCAGAATGAATCTGTGTAATCTGTGGATGGGTTTCACTCTGCGGGCCAAAACCCGTAGAATCGCTGCAGAGGTAAACAATTGGCCCGCGAACTCCGTGTAATCAGCAACAATCAGAAGGTCCGTCAACCAAAGCCTGAATGGTTGCGCATCCGCCTGGGTGACCCAACCAATCAAAACCAGGTGCTGCAACTGATCGAAGGACTCAATCTGCACACCGTCTGCCAGGAAGCGCGCTGCCCCAACATCTTCGAATGCTGGTCCGATCGCACCGCAACCTTCATGCTTGGCGGCGACATCTGTACACGCCATTGTGGATTTTGCGCGGTTGGCAAAGGTCAACCCGGCTCTCTCGATCCGGAAGAGCCGCGACACGTTGCTGAAGCTGTCGGTCACCTGAACCTTGCTCACGCCGTGATCACGTCAGTTAACCGCGACGATCTGCCCGACGGCGGCGCCGCTCACTGGGCCGAGACGATTCGACAGGTCCGCGCCCTGAATCCGGACTGCAAAATCGAGGTTCTCATTCCAGACTTCAACGGCGACGAAGCGGCACTCAACACCGTGCTCGATGCTGAACCCGACGTACTCAACCACAACACCGAAACAATCGCGCGTCTCTATCGTCGCGTCCGCCCCGACGCGGTCTACCAGCAATCACTAACATTGCTGCAGCGCGCTGCCGCTCGGCGGGATCGCGAAGGCCGCGGCATGTTTACCAAGAGCGGCATCATGGTCGGCCTCGGCGAAACATTCGATGAAGTCGTAGATCTCATGCACGACCTGCGCGCCGTTTCCTGCGACATCATGACGATCGGCCAGTATCTCCAGCCGCACGCTCGCCGCCTGCCGGTTGAGCGATACGTAACTCCGGATGAGTTTGCCAAATGGCGCGAGATCGGAATGTCCCTCGGATTTCATCACGTCGAATCGAGCCCGCTCACGCGCTCCTCCTACCACGCACGCGAACAAGCCGCGAAATGAAAGCCACTATCTTCAAACAGCACGGCGGGCCGGAGGTGCTCGAGTACACGGACGTACCCGAGCCGACGATTCGTGCAAGCGAAGTGCTGGTCGAGGTGAAAGCGTGTGCAATGAATCATCTCGACGTGTTTGTTCGCAACGGGCTGCCGGGCATTGAAATTCCGCTCCCGCACATTTTGGGATGTGACGTCGCGGGTGTCGTCAGGGAAGTTGGCGAACTGGTCAACTGGGTCAAGCCGGGCGATGAAGTAATGGTCCAACCGGGAGTTTCCTGCGGTCACTGCGAAGCGTGTCTCAGCGGACAGGACAATCTCTGTCGCGAGTACGACATGATCGGATACCGCCGCAACGGTGGTTATGGGGAGCTGGTTGCGGTTCCGGGCGCGAACCTCATTCCAAAGCCGCCGGAGTTGAGTTGGGAAGAAGCGGCGGCGTTGCCGCTAGTGACTGTGACTGCATGGCACATGCTCGTGACGCGTGCCGGCGTGCAACCAGGTGAAGACGTGCTGGTTCACGCTGCCGGCAGCGGTGTTGGTTCAGTTGCGATTCAGATTGCGAAGCTGCGTGGCGCTCGTGTAATCACGACTGCGAGTTCCGACGAGAAACTCGCGAAAGCACGCGAGCTCGGAGCCGATGAAACTATCAACTACACGCGTGACGACTGGCCAAAGGAAGTCAGACGAGTAACAGGCCGCCGTGGCGTCGATGTCGTTGTCGAACACACCGGCGCCGCAACGTGGCCCGGATCGATTAGTTCACTCAAGAACAACGGGCGTTTAGTGACGTGCGGAGCGACCAGTGGCTTCGACGCGCGCACGGATTTGCGTCAGGTTTTCTTTCGTCACCTGACCTTGCTCGGATCGTTTATGGGTTCGAAGGCTGAGTTACTCGAAGCGATGAAGTTCGTGGCGCAAGGGAAGATTCGTGCTGTTGTCGATCGCGTCTTCCCGCTCAGTGAGGCACGCCAGGCGCACGAGTTGATGGAAAACCGCGGGCAATTCGGGAAGATCGTCTTACATCCGTAAGATCCGTGTCCTACTTCGCTGAATAGTCTTCAATCACGAACCTCTTCTTCAGCAACTCCATATTTCCTTCTTCGAGATTGAAGTTCGTTCCTGCCACCACCTTCGTCTTATCTTTAGTAGCTGCCTTGTCCACGAATTGTGGCGCGTTAATTTTAAGGAAATCGCTGTCTTCGGGCGTGAAAGGTTTCCCGTCTTTCCGCGAGATAACGTAAATATATGTGTACTGGCCGTTGCGCACGAACCGGAGAGCCTCCTCGAAATCGGTAAGCGGTGATGCCGCTGGTGACGCAGCGGTACTGCTGGCCGGAGTGGAGTTTGTGGAGTTCGCCGGTGCGCTATGATTGCAGCCCACGAATAACAAGCCGACTAAAAGCACTAACAGTTTATGGCAACGTAAGACTCTCATCGATTTTCTCGTCTCTAATGTACATGATCGTACATTGAGTGTCCTCGTAAACGATATCAAACCACCCGCTCGCTCTCGCATGGTCAAAAAAGTCGTGATGAGTATTGTCTGAGAAAACGTAGCGCGCGCCAAATCTATCCCGGATCAGTAGTCCCGGATCCTCTTCTTTGCCGAGTGTGATGCGCTCGTACAAACCCGAGAGGTCGGGGTTCTTGTCGAAGAGATAGCCGGGATCGAGTCCGGACACGTAGTAATGCGTCTCGTCGAAATAGAAAAGGCGAGGGAAGTCGTCCCAATCAGTGTTGAAGACGATTTGTCCCGGTGGCACATTCGCGCGCATCCATGCCGTACCGGCACTGTAGTAGTCGTGCGCCTCACTCTGTCCGATTTCCTTGATCGTGGCGCGCAAGTTAAAAAAGAGAAACACGCTCAACGCCAGCGCCACAGACGAGACTGCGATCAACCGGCCTATTTCGCGCCAGTCGTTCTTTGGCTCTTCGCGGTCCAGAAATGGGCTGAGCTCCTCCAAAACGTCCGGCGGCAGGCGGGTGAGATGGTACGGACGAAATCCTTCGAGCCACGGCTGCAATGAAAACCCGGCGAACAGGATTGCAAACGGCGGCCAGTACTCGGCGATTCGCTTCCATCGCGCCGTCATGATCATCAACGCAGTCGAGAGGAGCAGGAAGAAGATCCGGTGATGCGCGCGCCGGTGTTCTGACGGTTCAAACGCAATGTAGCCAACCAGCATCGCGATGCAGGCGACGGCGGAATTCCCCAGGAATTCCCAGGAATCGTACGGGTACCACTCAGAACCGACCTTGGTATCAAAGTCAGTTGCGGTCAATTTGATCTGCAAGTGCTCCCAAAGCAGTTGCAGGTTGTGTGGGAAGTAGGGATTGATTACCAACCCTGCCACACATCCGATGAGCACAAAAACGAGTGGCCGCCATTCAAACCGCCTTTCCGTTATCGCAATCGCGATCATCCAAAACACCGTCGCCATAACAAGCAGGAGAAACAGATCGTAGGTCCAGGTGAAGACCAGGGCGAGCGGCAGGAGTGGCCACGATTTCCTTTTGAAAAACAGGTGAATCGCGATAACGAGGAAAACGAT